>Ga0316196_10000963_pt1 | contig 12145 bp, 8 predicted proteins | sample Eddsed2cm_MG_FD_204938 | JGI IMG/M metagenome (GOLD analysis project Ga0316196, IMG submission 204938) | Coastal sediment microbial communities from Maine, United States - Eddy sediment 2 cm | ecosystem: Environmental > Aquatic > Marine > Coastal > Sediment | place: USA: Maine | collected... | reverse complement strand
TCACGGGCTGCGCCACCTGCAGGTGCGTAAATCCGGGCATGATGGTTGCGGCCTCGCGTTCCGCCAGCGACAGCAGACCCGCTTGCAGCCGCCCCAGCGTTCCGAGAATCGTGTCGATGGCGTCCCGCAGGTACAGACGGATATCGGTGGCCACCTGGTCGTTGCGGGAGCGGCCGGTGTGCAGTCGTTTCCCGGCGTCGCCGATGTTGGCTGTGAGGCACGCCTCGATGTTCATATGGACATCTTCCAGCGAGGCTTGCCAATCGAATGTGCCGCGCTCGATGTCGGCCCGGATGGCCTCCAGGCCGGCTACGATCGCCTGCTGGTCCTCCGCGCTCAGCACCCCCGCCTCGGCCAGCATGGTGGCATGGGCGATGGAGCCGGCGATGTCCTGCCGGTAGAGTCGCTGGTCGAAGCCCACCGAGGCATTGAATTGCTCGACGAACTGGTCCATCGCTTCGCTGAAACGCCCGCCCCAGCTCTGGTTGGTCTGCTCTGTACTCATCACTGAAGATCCCGGCGGTCATTGGGAGAAGGGGCCGCATTATAGCGGCTTCGGCACAGTCTGTTGGGGGCGTCCGGATCCAATGGCGCGGATCGCATTTCGGCCCACGAGAGGCACCCGCACCTCAGCCATTCCGCGACTAAGCCGGGCGAGGCCGCCGAGTCTTCTCAGCGCAGCAGACGTTGCTCGGCCTGGCGTATGGAGCGGTCCAGATACGCGCCATAGAATCCCGTTGTGCCAATGCCGACCAGACGTTCCGCCAGTTCGGCGCCGTTAGGTCCCAGTAGAATCACCGTTGGGGTTACCCCGACCTGGTAACGGCTGGCAATCTCTTCTGTTGCGGTGCGGCGGCCATCGAAATCGTTCACGTACTGGCCCGGATCCAGGCTGATCTTGCGTATTCGCACGCGGTTCGCGTACTGCCCGTTGCGAATCACCGGCAGCAGCTCATCGACTTCAAGTCGGCTGCAGTATCCGCAGTCAGAGGCCGCAAACATCAGTACCAGGGGCATCTGATTTCCGGTATCGGCTGCGAAGTCCCGGACCATCGGCAACCCATCGGTTTCGTCTGCGTGGAGCAGGCCGATGGTGATCAGGCACAGTAAAAAAGAAATCAACAGCGTGCGCATTTGCTCCTTGGCCCTGCGAAGACGACACAATCACAAAAATTATCATGTGCTAAACCAGAACGCACGCAGGCAAGGCGCACTCGCTGGTATGGTGTCCCTGTTCACGGTACAGTCTTCCGCTCGCCGCCGGTTCCGATCCCAACATGGCAGAATCAAGTATAAGAATTGCGACGCGCAAGAGCCCACTCGCCCTCTGGCAAGCGGAACATGTCGCGGAGCGCCTGCAAGTGACTCACCCCGGGTTGAGGGTGGAGCTGGTGGGTATGAGTACCCGCGGCGACCGGGTTTTGGACAGCCCGCTGGCCAAGATCGGTGGCAAGGGTTTGTTCGTCAAGGAACTCGAACTCGCTCTGTTGGATGGGCGGGCTGACATCGCCGTCCATTCTATGAAAGACGTTCCCATGGACTTCCCTGATGGTCTCCACCTGCCGGTCATCATGGAGCGGGAGAGTCCGCTGGATGCATTCGTGTCCAACCGCTTCGATCACCCCGATCAGCTTCCCGAAGGCGCCATCGTAGGCAGTTCCAGCCTCCGCCGTCAGTGCCAGTTGATGGCCCGCTATCCTCACCTCCAGGTCCGCACCCTTAGGGGCAATGTCAACACGCGATTGGCCAAGCTGGACGCTGGCGAGTACGACGCCATCATACTGGCCGTTTCCGGTCTGCGCCGCCTGGGATTCGACGCTCGCATCGCCGCTGAGTTGACGCCCGAGCTCAGTCTGCCGGCCATCGGACAGGGCGCTCTGGGTATCGAGTCACGGGTTGGCGACGCCCGGGTCGAGGCTTTGATCGGGGCGTTGGATCACACCCACACCCACCGTCGTGTCGCCGCCGAACGGGCGTTCAATCACCGGCTACAGGGCGGTTGCCAGGTACCGATAGCCGGCTACGCAGTGCTTGATGGCGAGGAGATCTGGCTTCGGGGTCTGGTGGGACAGCCCGATGGCACGCAGATCATCGCCGATGAGCGACGCGGTCACTGGCAGTCCAGTGAGGGGATGGGGCGCGAACTGGCCGATTCGCTGCTTGCTTCGGGCGCCGATCGGATCCTGCAGGCGTTGTACGATGCGGATGCCTCGTAATGTCGAGTACGGAAGAGCTGAGTGGGCGGCTGGCCGGGTGTGGCATCGTGGTAACCCGCCCTGCTGATCAGGCGGAATGCATGTGCGCGGCTATTGAGGTGGCCGGCGGACGGGCCATTCGATTTCCGGTGCTTGAAATTCTCGACCCGACCAACGCGGATGCCATGCACCTGGCGATAGAACGATTGGATGCCTACGATATGGCAATATTCATCAGCGCCAATGCAGTCAATCGAGCAATGAATCTGATCCTCGGCAGGCACGGCCTGCCTTCGACCCTGAAACGGGTCGCCATCGGCCGCGGCACTGCCCGAGCGCTCAAGAACTTCGGCGCGCCGGCGCATATCTATCCGCGCCAGCGCTTCAACAGCGAGGCTTTGCTGGCCATGGATGAGATGCAGGCGGTCAATGGGTCGCGCATCGTCATCTTTAGGGGCGAGGGCGGCCGTGAACTGCTGGGTGATACGCTGCGTGCCCGTGGGGCCCAGGTGGACTACGTTGAAGCCTACCGGCGGGGTCGACCCAGCGCCGATGTGGATGCGCTCATGCGGCACTGGGCGCGGGGCGAGGTCCAGGCCTTCGTGGTCACCAGCGGCGAGTCCCTGCGCAACCTGTTTGACATGGTTGGCAGGCTCGGCCAGCAGTGGCTGCGCAACACCCAGCTGGTTGTACTCAGCGATCGCACTGCGCTATCGGCCACTGAGATGGGCGTCAAAGCTCCGCCCCTGGTCGCCGCCGAGGCCAGCGACGCGTCTGTAATCGACGCATTGGTGACATGGTGGGAAAATGGCGTTCGGCGCAACGCCTGCTGCTGACGCTACACTGGACAAAGGCTGGAACAATTATTTTTCTTGGGGACGCGCGATGACCGACGACAAACGAAAGCAGGGAAATCAGAAATCCAATGCTCCAGCGGACAAGCGAGCCCAGGGCGCGGTGACGGCGACCAAGCCGGCTCATGCGGGTGCAACCGGCGGCTCCGGTCACGGGCGCGGCCTGGCCCTACTGGCGTTGGTGGTCGCTCTTGGCGCCGCCGGCGGGGCTGCCTACGTCTGGAACCAGATCAAACAACAGTTGGCCGAGTCCAGGGCCAACTCAACCACCGCTTCCTCAACACTGGCCTCGGTCGGCACTCAGGCCAAGCAGGCGGCGGACAGCGTCGATGCTCTCAAGAGCGAACTGGCCACGGTCAAACAGGAACTGGCCGATCAACTGGCGAAGCAGGGCGAAGCGGTTGAGCAGGCGGCCCAGGGTAGTCAGGCCGGAATCAGCAAACTGGACCAAACGGTCACAGAGCAACTCAGTACCGCGACCAAGACCGTGGCCGAGTCGTTGCAAACCGCTGAGTCCCAGATGAGCTCGCTGCGAGCCGAGATTCGCGCGGCGCAAAAGACCCTGGAAGACCGTATGCAGGCCCAGATTGACAGTCTTCAGCTCACGCAACGAGGGCTGGGGCAGTCCCTCGAGGTGGTGCGTGAAAATGTTGCCAGTGGTGGGGATCAAAATGCCTGGACCCTGTCAGAGGTGGATTATCTGCTGCAGATTGCGTCTCATCGTCTTCGCTATCAGGAAGATGTCGACGGCGCGTTGTCGGCGGTGGTGATGGCCCAGCAACGGCTGAATGTGGTCGATGAGCTGGCGTTCGCGCCGGTGCAGGTGATCCTCGAGGAGGAAATTGCCGCCCTGCGCAGTGCCAAGCAGCTCGACCGGGCAGAATTGGCCCACACGCTGGACGTGTTGGCCAAGGAAGCCTATTCGTTGCCGCTGCGTAACGATGCCCGAACCCAGGTGATCAAGGATCAGGCTGCGGCCAAACGGGCCGAGACTCAGGCCAACGTGGACACCGATCAGGAAGGCTGGTGGGAAGACGCGGCGACCAGCGCCTGGGGTGAAATCAAACAATTGGTGGTGATACGACATGAGCGGCGGGAGGCCGCACCCCTGATTGCGCCCCAGGAGGAGTATTTCCTGGCTCAGAATCTCAGGCTGAAGATCGAGCAGGCGCAGTTGGCCGCACTGCTCGATGACGGTTCCAGTTACCAGGATAACCTGGCAACGGCCCTGCAATGGATCGACCAGTATTTCGACACCAACGACGAGCGGGTTATAGATGCCGTTGCGCAGCTCAAGGCGTTGCAGCAGGTTGAATTGCACCCTTATCTGCCGGACGTCTCGCGCTCACTGCGCACATTCCGCGACATCATGGAAACCCGGAAGCCGCTAAAGACTTTGCCCGATGAAAACACTGATGCCGCCGGGGAGGGCTCGGCATGAAGCTTTTGGTGATATTGATTCTGGCCTTGTTCTGCTCAGTGGGCGTCGCCCTGCTGGTCAAGGAGGATCCGGGCTATGTTCTGGTGACCGTCGGGCAATGGACGGTGGAAACCAGTGTCGCCGTACTGCTGGTGTTCACCCTGGTCGCCTTTGTGGTGCTCTATAAACTGGTGCGTTACTCCATGCGGTTGGCCGAATTGCCCAAAAACACCCGGGAGGCCAACGACCGGCGTCGATTGCACAAAGCCCATCGCCTGCTGTCCACCGGTATGGAGCAACTGGCCGAGGGCAAGTGGAGTTCGGCAGAAAAGACCCTGGTCAAATCCGCCAACTATAACGATACCCCAGCGCTCAGCTATATCGGCGCGGCCAAGGCGGCGCAGCACCTCGGGGACGATGCCAAACGCGACAAACTGCTCAAGCTGGCCACGCCCCAGGATGGTAATGCGAACGTGGCCGTCGGTCTGACTCAGGCCGAGTTGCTGATGGAAACCGGGCAGCTCGATCGGGCCGCACAGTCCCTGGAGCATTTGCGCCTGCAGTCGCCCAAGCATCCTCAGGTGTTGAAGCGCCTCATGGAGTGCCGACTCGCGGCCAAGGACTGGCAGGGTCTTTGGCGCATTCTGCCGGACCTTAAAAAGCGGGGAGTCTTAAAGGGCGCCGAAATGACGGCTCTGGAGACCCAGGTCTACCATGAATTGCTGGCCGAAGCGGCCAAGTCAGATTCCGTCGAGACTCTACAAAAGGCCTGGAAGGACACGCCTGGGGCACTGCGCCGGGATGTGGACATGTTGGTGGACTACGCTGGCTATCTGGAGGGGCACGGGGCCGGTGACAGTGCCGAACAGCTCATCCGAAAAGCGCTGGATCATAACTGGGATCCAAAGATCGTCTTGGCCTACGGTGAGATCAACCGGGCCAATGCCGAGACTCAGCTCAAGTTCGCCGAAGCCTGGTTGCAGAGCCACCCCAAAGACCCGGATCTGCTGCTCAGTCTGGGGCGCATCGCCCGGCGTAATCATCAGTGGCAGAAAGCGCGCCAGTACTATGAGCACAGTATTGCGCTGAGGCCGGCGCCGGAAGCCTACCAGGAACTTGGCAGCTTGCTGGATCAGTTGGAAGAGCCGCAAAAGGCCCGCGACAGTTACCGCAACGGCATGCGTTTGTTGACGGGCAAGGAACTCTCCTCAACCAGCAACGTATTGGACGTGGCCGATCCGGATGCCACCGAGAAACTGGAACGCAAACCGGCACCGACGGATGGCGCCACCCAGACATCTTGAGGCGATCGGCGGTGCCCGGTCGCGTGCGTCGCTATGCGGTCTGACCGATCGGTCAGACCGCATAGCGTTCGTTCTCCGGTCAGTTCCCGTCCAGCGCTTGTAGTGTGTCTGACGCGTACTCAAACGAGTCGTAGAACAGAAATTCATCTGGAAGCCCGCAGCTCGCGAAAGCGGTGCGAGCGGCCTCAATCATGGCCGGTGGCCCGCTCATGTACACCTCATGCCCGCTCAGGTCCGGATGGTCTTCAGTCACCGCCTGATGGACGAATCCGGTCCTTCCGGACCATTCGTCTTCCTCGGCGGGCTCGGACAGAACCGGGACGTAGCGGATGTTCTCATGCTCGCGCGCCCAGGCCTCGGCCAGATCATGCAGATACAGATCCCGCTTCGCCCGCACCCCCCAATAAATCTCGATTGGGCGTTGCAGGCCCGCGGCAATCGCATGCTCTGTCATTCCCCTTAATGGGGCGAAACCGGTGCCGCCCCCCATCAGAATAATCGGTCGATCCGACTCCTCCCGCAAAAAGAACGAACCCAGTGGCCCTTCGAAGCGCAGAATCGCCTTCTCCTTCATGTCCGTAAACACGTGGTCCGTGAAGCGTCCGCCCGGCACGTGGCGGATATGGAGCTCCAGAAAATCGTCTTCATGGGGCGCCGTGGCCAGCGAAAAGCCGCGTCGTCGTCCATCCCGGAGGATGATGTCGATGTATTGTCCGGCCAGAAACTGAAGCCGTTCGGTGGCGGGTAGTTTCAGTTTCAACCGCATGACGTCATGAGACAGCTTATCCATGGCCGCGACCCGGCAGGGCAGAACCTTGACCTGGATATCCTTCGCAGCCCCGACTTCGCGAATCTCCACCTCCAGGTCGCTGTCGGGACGGGCCTGGCACAGTAGCGCTTTGCCCTGTGCGATTTCGTCCTCGCTAATGGCCGCGGGCTTGCCATCGGGGTAGTGCACCCGACCCGCAAGCAGCTTGCCCGCACAGGACCCACATGCGCCATTGCGGCATCCATAGGGCAGCGCGAAGCCCTCGCGAAGTCCCGCCTCAAGCACGCTCTCGCCCGTCTCCACGACAATTCTGTGCCCGCTGGGCTGAATCGTGACCGTATGACTCATTGACTCCCGAACCCTTACATCAAGCTAGGGCGCTTCTGATCTACTCTGGACAAAGCAGCTTGGACGATGAAGCTGTGCATTTGAGTGCCAAGATGCAAGTTCACGAATAGATCAGAAGCGCCCTAGGTAATTCGACCGGCCCGCGCCGATTTTGATTCAACCCTATCCACCAGGTGGTCGTGGCCGGCTCACACACCCAGGTCGAGGGATTGCCAGATGTCGTCCACTCGCCTGCGCACCGCTTCGCTCATGCGAATCGGACGACCCCATTCGCGGGTGGTTTCCCCCGCCCATTTGTTGGTGGCGTCCAACCCAATCTTGGACCCCAGACCGGACACGGGCGAGGCGAAGTCGAGGTAGTCGATCGGCGTATTGTCTACGATCACACAATCCCGACGTGGGTCCATGCGGGTGGTCAGCGCCCAAATCACATCCTGCCAGTTGCGGGTGTCGATGTCTTCATCCACCACGATCACGAACTTGGTGTACATGAACTGGCGCAGGAACGACCACACACCCATCATCACACGCTTGGCATGCCCGGGATATTGCTTGCGCATGCTCACCACCGCCATGCGGTAGGAACAGCCCTCGGGCGGCAAATAGAAATCGATGATTTCGGGGAACTGCTTTTGCAGCAGCGGCACGAACACCTCGTTCAAGGCCACACCGAGCACGGCCGGTTCATCCGGTGGCCGGCCGGTGTAGGTACTGTGGTAAAGCGGCTCCCTGCGCTGGGTGATGCGTTCAATGGTGAACACCGGGAACTGGTCGACTTCGTTGTAGTATCCCGTGTGATCGCCGAACGGACCCTCCGGCGCCGTATCGCCCGGGTAGATAAAGCCTTCCAAAACGATCTCGGCCGAGGCCGGAACCTGCAACTCTGAGCCGATGCACTGACCCAGTTCGGTGCGGGACCCCCGCAACAGGCCGGCGAAGGCGTGTTCGGACAGGCTGTCGGGCACCGGTGTCACCGCAGCAAGGATGGTGGCTGGGTCCGCACCCAAGGCTACAGCCAACGGGAACGGCTCGCCCGGATGGGCGGTCTGCCAGTCGCGAAAATCCAGCGCGCCCCCGCGATGCGAGAGCCAGCGCATGATGACCTTGTTGCGCCCGATCACCTGCTGTCGATAAATGCCCATGTTCTGTCGGCTTTTGTCCGGGCCCCGCGTTATGACCAGACCCCAGGTGATCAATGGGCCGGCGTCCTCTGGCCAGCAGGTCTGCACCGGCAGGCGTCCCAGATCCACGGCCTGGCCTTCGAACACCTGCTGCTGACAGGGCGGACTACCGACTTTCTTCGGCGCCATGTCGAGCACTTTCTTGAATATGGGTAGGGCCTTCCATGCCTCCTTCATGCCTTTAGGGGGATCTGGTTCCTTGAGGAAGGCAAGCAGGCGGCCGACTTCCCGCAGGGACTCCACCGTGTCCTCACCCATGCCCAGCGCCACGCGGCGGGGTGTACCGAACAGATTGCACAACACCGGTATATCGAAACCGCTGGGCCGCTCGAACAGAATCGCCGGGCCGCCGGCGCGCAGTGTGCGATCGCAAATCTCGGTCATCTCCAAGTTCGGGTCCACCGGTACGCGAACCCGCTTGAGTTCACCCTCAGACTCGAGCTTCTGTATGAAATCTCGAAGATCCTTGTACTGCATGTACAGCTCCGAACGCGGGATGCCGCGATCATGGTTGGATAGACTGCCTAGGAGGCTGCGCGGTAGAAAGGGAACGGTCTGCGGCACCGCCATTTCGGCCCGATTCCGCGATCCTCCTCGTCACATAGCGACGGCTATGCTTCTCGGACGATCGCGAAATCGTTCGCGAACTGGACAGCACCTCGCCGCATTCATTTCTACCGCGCAGACGCCTGGGGCGCCTCTGATCTATTCGTGAACATGCATCTTGGGACTGAAATGCACAGCCTAATTCCCGCGATTTTCTGGCCATGGGCCAACCATGCGGTCGGCGCCCTGCTCCGTGAACGATAGGACGCGAGCGCGACTCTGCCTAAAAAAACAGGGCTTTTCCCAATGGAATGGACCCGAAGTGTAGCGCAAACTGCCATCGGACCCGCGGCGTGGAAATCACTCGAAGGTCAGTGCCGGTGATTGCGCGTTAGACTGCTGGTGTGACCCGCAAGTGGCCGCCCCGTTCCCTGCCCGGACAAACTGAAAAAATGGAAGACAGAAGCCAGTTCGTTCTGCTCACCAAGCGCCGTTTCGGCCCGTTCTTCACGACCCAGTTTCTCGGTGCCTTCAACGACAATCTGTTTAAGAACGCGCTGATCGTCATGTTGGCCTTCCAGGCCACAGATACTCTGGGGCTGAGTTCCAATACGCTGATCAATCTGGCCGCTGGTCTGTTCATTCTGCCGTTTTTCCTGTTTTCCGCGAGTTTCGGCCAACTGGCCGACAAGCTGGAGAAATCGCGCCTCATCCGCCTGACCAAGTTATTGGAAATGGGGATCATGTTGGGGGCGGCCGTCGGGTTCATCAGCGGCAACGTGTGGCTGCTGATCGGTCTGTTGTTTCTGATGGGGATTCAGTCGGCGCTGTTCGGCCCGGTCAAGTACGCGATCCTGCCCCAGCATCTGCAGCAGGAAGAGCTGGTGGGCGGCAACGGCTTGGTGGAAACCGGTACCTTTCTGGCCATCTTGCTGGGTACCATGGCGGGTGGCGTTCTGATTGCACTAAAGCCTCACGGCGCAGCCGTCGTCGCCGGCGTGGCAATGATCGTCGCCGCCGCCGGTTATCTCAGCAGCCGCGGCATTCCCACCGCGGCCGCGATGGCGCCGGATCTGCGCATCAACTGGAACCCGCTGTCCGAGACCTGGCGCACCTATCGGTTGCTGCGGGGCAATCGGACCGTGTTTCTGTCGGTGCTGGGCATTTCCTGGTTCTGGTTTTTCGGCGCCAGCTATCTGGCTCAGCTGCCCAACTACACCAAGTTGACGCTGGGTGGCAATGAGCAGGTCGTCACCCTGTTGCTGACCCTGTTCTCGGTGGGTGTTGGCGCTGGCTCGTTGCTGTGTGAGCGTCTGTCCGGTCACAAGGTGGAAATCGGTCTGGTTCCGTTTGGCTCCATCGGCATGACCGTGTTCAGCATCGACCTTTACTTTGCGCCGCCCGGCCACGCCGGTGGCGAACTGTTGGGCATGATGGGCTTTCTCGATCAGGGTGGTGGCTGGCGCGTGCTGTTCGACATCCTCATGTTGGGCATGTTCGGTGGATTCTACATCGTACCGCTGTACTCGCTGATACAGCAGCGTTCTGAGCCCGCCTATCGATCGCGGATCATTGCCGGCAACAACATCCTCAACGCCCTGTTCATGGTGGCCTCTGCTCTGCTTGCCATTGTCGCGCTCGGTGCTGGCCTCACCATTCCCCAATTGTTCCTGCTCACTGCGTTTCTGAACGCCGCGGTCGCGGTCTACATCTACACGCTTGTGCCTGAATTCCTGATGCGGTTCATCGTATGGATTCTTATCCACATTATGTACCGCATTGACCAAGAAGGCCTGGACCGGATCCCTGACGAGGGGCCGGCGGTTTTGGTTTGCAACCACGTCAGCTTCATGGATGCGCTGGTCATCAGCGGTTGCGTGCGACGGCCAATCCGCTTTGTCATGTACCATAAGATCTTCGGGGTTCCGCTGCTGAGTTTCGTTTTTCGAACCGCCCGCGCCATACCGATTGCCCCGGCCCGTGAGGACCCGAAGCTGCTGGAACAGGCCAATGACAGCATCTCGGGCGCATTGAAAGACGGTCAGTTGGTGTGCATTTTCCCGGAAGGGGAGATCACTCGCCATGGTGAGCTGAACCCGTTCAAGAGTGGGATCGAGCACATCGTCAAGCGTGATCCGGTTCCGGTGATTCCCATCGCCCTGTGCGGGCTGTGGGGGAGTTTTTTCAGCCGCCGCTACGGGGAGGCCATGATGGGCGTTCCACGACGATTCCGTTCAAAAATCGGAATCCATATCGGCATCCCGCAGGCACCGGAAGTGGTCGTGGCGTCGCGCTTGCAAAGCCAGGTCCAGGCCCTCAGGGGCGAATGGCAATAGCCTGGCCGGATTTTACCCAGGCTTTCAAGCGGCCCGGTCGGCCGGCTGGGTGGATTCGAAGGCGTCCATAAGCGCCGCTTGTCGTGCCAACACCGATTCCGCCGCCGCCTGTTTCACCGGCCCGAAGCCGCGGATCTCCGATGTGAGCAGAGCGATTTCAACGGCGGTCCGGTGATTGTCTGGCCGCAGTGACTTGAGTAACCGATCCACCAGCGCCGGGTAGGTTTTCAGGAGCTGCCGTTCCAGCCGGCGATCCGTGCTGTAGCCAAACGGGTCGAATGCGCTGCCACGCAGCCATTTGAGACGGGCCAGCCAAGGCATCAGAGCCAGCATCCAGGGTCCGAACCTCCGTTTGGCGGGTCTGCCGGTGGCCGGGTCGATGCGGCTCAGGAACGGCGGCGCCAGGTTAAACTCAAGGGTGTAGTCTCCCTCAAAGGTCTGTTCCAGAGAGCGTTTGAACGCGGGGTCGCCGAACAGGCGCGCGACTTCGTACTCGTCCTTATAGGCCATCACCCGGAACAGCGATTTCGCCACTGCAACGGTCAGGTCGGTTGCACCGGGCAGCATATCTGCTTCGCAGTGACGGACGGCCTCCACCTGCGCCCGATAGCGTTCGGCATAGGCAGCATCCTGGTACTCTGTCAGAAGTGCGCAGCGGGCCGTAATCAGAGCGTCCAGGCCCCCAGTTTCTGGCGCCTTTGAGTCAGTGCTTCGCGCCAGTCCCATAACACGCTGGGGTTCTGCGGCGAGACGACGACCCCACTCAAACGCCTGCTGATTCATGCTGATCGCCTGACCGTTCAATTCGATGGCCCGCTTTATGGCATCGGCGCCCACCGGCAACAAACCGCTCTGATAGGCGAAACCCAGGATCAGGGTATTGGCGGCGATGGCGTCACCGAACAGCGCCTCGGCCAGCCGGGTCGCGGGTAAGTTGTGCACACCATCCGTGCGGCAGCGCTGGGCGATGCGATCGCGTAGGCCGCTACCGGGAAAAAGCAGATCCGGCTGCCGGATGAAGTCACCGGTCATCATCTGGTGGTCGTTGATTACCGCCCGGCTCCTATCCGGGCTCAGGGTTGGCAGAACCCGGTCGCCGGCGGCCACCACCTGGTCGCAGCCCAGCAACAGATCGGCCCCGGCCACCGGCACATGGGTGGCGGTTACCGCCTCCGGCGCGGCGCCCACAATG
>Ga0316196_10000962_pt1 | contig 12150 bp, 13 predicted proteins | sample Eddsed2cm_MG_FD_204938 | JGI IMG/M metagenome (GOLD analysis project Ga0316196, IMG submission 204938) | Coastal sediment microbial communities from Maine, United States - Eddy sediment 2 cm | ecosystem: Environmental > Aquatic > Marine > Coastal > Sediment | place: USA: Maine | collected... | reverse complement strand
CTGTGCGAGTGCGACTCTGTGTTGCGTTTCTTGCCAAGGGAGGGGCCATTGCCTGCGAAACGCGCCTTGATTCGCACTCGCACAGTGGCTCTGAATGTTACAGAACTTTCCACTTGGCCCACTAGTGTCCGTTCAGTAAACACCGGGAAACAGTCGTCGGGTGCGTTTGACGTAGTCCGAGTAGTCTTCGAACTTCACATGCAGATGGGCCTCTTCGCGGTGCATCTTGCCGAAAATGGCAATCATGAGGAGCCCCAGGCCAAGGTAGTTCGGTAAGGCGTGGTGATACAGGGCGATACCCAGCATGAAAAGCAGCAGGCTGGTGTACATCGGGTGTCGGATCCACTGGTAGGGGCCGGTGGTCACCAGACAGCTGTCGGGGATGGGTTCGGGATAGATGCCGAAGTTGCCGAGTTTGTTGTGTGCCAGGGTATACAGGCCGACGAATACGCCGAGCACACTGATTGCCAGCCATTGTGATCGATCGGCGGGCTGGTCCAGAAACGGCCAGGCGATGATCACGATCGCAGTGAACTGCATGGCTACCAGGACGTGACTGATTGTGGACTTGTTTCGCACTGTCTCGGCCGTTTCTATTGGCTGGCGCCGAGTGCCATGGCCCGCGCCAGCACCTGGGCAGGTTCGTCCATACCCGGACCCCAGCCCTGGGTGTGCTGATCGACGAGACTGGCCAGCATGGCGATGTGTTCCGCCTGGTCGTTGAGACAGGGAATGTATTCGTAACGTTCGCCGCCGGCGTTTAGAAACACCTCGCGGTTCTCCATGGCGATCTCTTCCAGGGTCTCGAGGCAGTCGGCCGAAAATCCCGGGCACATCACCTGGACGGACTTGACGCCATTCCCGGCGAGTTCCTCGAGCGTGTGGTCTGTGTAGGGCTGCAGCCATTGCTTGGGGCCGAGGCGCGACTGAAAACTGAGTTGCCATTTTGCCGCATCCAGGTCGAGCGTTTCGGCCAGCAGCCGGCCGGTCTTCTGGCATTCACAGAAGTAGGGGTCGCCCTTGTGGAAATATTCCTCGGGGATGCCGTGGAACGACATCAACAGCTTTTCGGCATCGCCGAATTCGGACCGGTGGCGTTTTACGCTGTCTGCCAGAGTGGCGATGTAGGCCGGTTCGTCGTGATAGTGATTGACAAAGCGCAGCTCGGGCAGCCAGCGCCAGTTACGCAGCTCCGCTGTCACGGCGTCGAAGATCGACGCCGTCGTGGTGGCGGAGTACTGCGGGTAAAGCGGCAGCACGAGGATGCGGCGGGCCCCCGCTTCACGCAGTTCCTGCAGGGCCGAGGCGATCGAGGGCTTGCCATAGCGCATGCCGAGCGCCACCGGGACCTTGCAACCGAAACGCAACTCGAGCAGTTCGGCCAGCGCCGCCCGCTGTTTCTGTGAGATGACGAGCAGGGGAGAACCTTCGGCGGTCCAGACCTTCTGATAGGCCTTGGCCGACCGCCCGGGGCGGGTATTCAGGATGATCACGTTGAGTACGAACCACCAGATCGGCCGGGCCATTTCCACGACGCGCGCGTCCCAAAGGAATTCCTTCAGATAGCGCCGCACCGAAGCGCGGTCCGGCGCATCCGGGGTGCCCAGGTTTACCATCAGGACGCCCAGGCTGGCCGCCTGATCATGGTGAAAGGTCTGCAGCTTGTACTCACTCAATGCTTTGTCTTCCGATCGGCCGGGCGCGGTGCCCGAATTTTATTGTTTTGTAGTCTAAAGTCTCTAGCTGTTTTTTTGGGGCCACGGATTGGCGGGAAATTCATGATCCCGAGTCTATCAGTGACTGTGCCCGAGCGTGGCCCGGGGCTTATCTGACGGTCGACCTTGATGGCGGGCACTCAGCCGGCAAAAAAGTCGAACAATGTGGCATAGATCGCACTGGTCCGATGAATGATCTCACTGGAGAGATCGAGATGCAGGGCTTCGTGGCCGATCAGGTGGGCACCCTTGATCATGCCGGGCCGGGCCACGGGCGTCTGGATGAGCCCTTTCAACAATCCCACTGTGCGTTCCTCATAAAGCCAGCCGCAATGGTGCAACAAAACCCGGGGCCATGCGATGGCGGGGTGGAATTGCACCCTGGTTCGCATGCAGGCTGTCAACTGTGGACAGTAGCGTTAACATGAGGCATGTGCAGCGAGTATGACAGGGGCCGGGCAAGTATCGGCTATTGCACAGGGTTCAACCAATTATCCCGGAGGGGAGAGCATGAAGACAAAATACCTGATGATTTCAGCGATTCTTGTGGCGTCGATGTCGTTCAATGCGTCGGCCGAGGTCATCGGCACCGAGGCCGCACCGGGCGATCAGGCCATGATGCCGGCTCCTGGCGCAGCGATGACGCCAGCAGAAATGATGCAGCGGATGCAGGAGATGCATCAGCAGCGGATGGAGATGATGCAGGGAAACCGGCAGGGCAGGCCGATGATGGGACCGGGGGGCGGAATGATGAATCCGGAGATGATGCAGCGGATGCAGGAGATGCATCAGCAGCGGATGGAGATGATGCAGGCCAACCGGCAGGGAAGGCCGATGATGGGACCGGGCGGCGGCATGCCTGGAGCGGAGGCAATGCAGGGTGCGCCGGAGGTTGCGCAGCCTGAGGCCTCGGTAGAGACGGGCGACCAGGATATGTCATGCGAAAAAATGCATGGCAGACATGGAATGGGCGGCATGCATATGAAGGGCATGAAGAAGGAGATGATGGCGAGGAAGCAGCAGCATATGCAGGCCGTGGAGCAGCGCCTGGCCAATATCGAGAACCTGATGCGTGAAGCGGTGGATCTGCTGAAAAGCAGGTAAGCCGTCGGGGCAGCCGCGGCGCGCCCAAGGGCGATCGTGCCCGATCAGCGCGCGGCGCGGCGCAGCTTGGCCTCGACCCGCGCGGCCCCGATCCTGTCGTGATCGAGGATGCGCGGAATCAATCTGTAACCGGCCGCGAGTTCAACGGCCTGGCGGCAGGCCAGCGGTTCCAGCCAGCTTCGCAGCGTATCGTCGATATTCTGCAGCATGAGCAGCTGTGGTGACCGCCAGGCCAGGTAGTCTTCGAGGAGTTCCTGTGCCTGCTCTTCCTGCCAGTCAGTTTTAAGTCCGAGCGGGGGGAGTTCCCCCGCGTAAGGCGGTTGCCCGTCACGCGGCGGATCGATGCGATCGCCGCTGCCATCGGCCAGACGGTGAAACCAGGTCCTGTGCTGGCCGAACTGTCGCACCTGACGCTCAAGCTGTTCGGCATGCTGTCGGGGACCGAGATCACCGCTGGCCGGCACGCCGCGGGCCGTCAGCGACGGTGACACGAAGCCATGGTCGGCCAGCCTGGCCGCCCGCCAGCGGCCTGGGCGCAGGTCGGCCATGATGTTGCGGTCCTCGGTGGTCGCCAGCAGGGCGACCGGGTTTCCCTGATAATCGGTCGACCAGCACTCGTAATGGTCGATCAACACGAAAGGAAGTTCTTGCAGCAGGGACTGCAGCACTTCAGCAATTCGGTCTGCAGCCTCGGTCATGGCGCCGATATCCATCACCGGGTTGGCGGGTATCCTGTGCAGGCCACCCTCGGCGTCCCACAGGCCGAAGTTGAAGAACTGTTCGATCGGGGGGACATCGCTGAAACTTCGCCAGGTGTGATCGGGGCGCCTTGCGAGGACCTGTATCTGCCAGGTCTGGCCGTTCGGGCTGTAGGCGCGGGCGCCCTGGGTTTCGACCACCTGCAGCACACCTTCGAACGGATTGACCCGGCGCACGGCGTAGTGGCGGGTGGTCTGCTTATCGACGCTCACGCGCCGGCCTGCTCCAGTCTGCGGCGCAACTCCTCCGCCAGTTTGTAAGCCGGCTCCTGCAGCTCGGGATCGAGCGCTTCCATCAGGTATTCCACGTCGTCAAGTGCCGCCTCGATCTCGGACCGTTCGTGGAGCTTGTCGATGCGCCCCGCCAGTTGCTGCATCCACGCGATGCTGTCGATCCCTTGAGGGTTCATACTTTTTCGCCCCAGACCGCGTAAACAGGATCACTGTCGTTCCGGCGGTTGGCGTACTTGTCATCGCTTGGGCGGGGCAGACCGCGTATCGACCATGTCTCCAGATCGCCGAACAGGCCGTCACGCAGGAAATATTCCATCACCAGACCGGTGCGTTCGAACTCGTGCATGTCCTCCCAGAGCTTGATCGCCTTGGGTGGGAACCACCGGTTCGAAAAGGTCACGATGAATCTGCCTCCGTGGCGCAGCACGCGGGCCACCTCGGCAAAGACCTCGAAAGGCTTCACCAGGTATTCCACCGAAAGGCTGCAGATCACGGCATCAAACTCGGCATCGCCATAGGGGAGGGTCGGCTTCAGATTCAGATCGTGGACCAGGTGATCTTTGAACACGGGGTTGGCGTCGAGCTCCTCGGCGTTCATGCCGAGGCCTGCGATCTCACCCAGGCCGTGTGCCTCCGGCAGATGCGATTCCCAGCTGGCCATCAGGTCGAGTATCCGCCCCCCCTGGGGCAGCAGGCGCCGGTAAAGCTTGCCGATCTGCGCAGAGGCGGTCTTGTCGACATGCGAGACCATCCGTGGCATGGCGTAGAAGCCTGCGTCCGGTTCTCCGGCCATGCGTGAAAACGGGATGTCCTGCCAGAAGTCGGTGGGCACATCACGCCAGCGTGCCTGCATCCCGGGGCCGTTGGCGGTGATCATCTCGGCGACGTCGTTACAGCTGCCGCCGTGTTCCTCGCGGGTCTCCCAGATGTCCAGAATGCGAGCCTGCAGCTCGAGTGCTTTGTCCGACAGGGGGTTGTTGAGATCGCAGCAGATCATGTCATCACTGACGCGGCCGATGCGGAATGGCAGGACCTCTTCGGGAAAGATCCCGCGAGAACCGCCGATGAACGCGCGTGGGTAAAAGCGTCCGGCGCGTGGTTCGATGTAATTGTGCTTGCGCAGATTGCGGTGAAAGGCGCGCTGGCTGAGATTGAAACACAGGTCGGACTGGTAAGGGACAATCAGCTCGCCGGCATCGAAGTTTCGCCTGGCGATATGACCGACCGGTTTGTCCATCAGGTCAGGCTCCAGCTCGAAGGGCAGAATGTCGCGCCACAGATTCAGTTTGCGCGCGATCAGCTGGTCGGTATGCCGGGCGTTTTGGCTCTGCCATTGCAGGCTGAAGGCTATTGCACACATCGCACGGCTATTGGTGTGGTCGATGGTGCGGGTTTTTTCGCTGTCGTCGTCGCCGGCGAGCTCGAATCCCAGCAATGCCTCTGTCGCGTCGTTCATTTTCACTTCCGCCGTTTTCCTTGGTCCAGGCGGAGTTTGCTACCGAACAGCGAAAAATTTCCTAGGCATATTGCAGGGTGAATCCTGCCGTCGATAGGTATTCGGCCTCACGGGCGATCTCGGCCTCGGTCAGCGGATGTTGTGACAGCCATTCGTTTGCGAACTCGATTTCAACCTTGTCGCCTTCGACCGTGACCTGCATCGGCGGCTTGAGGCTGCCGGAGCGGCCGCGATGCACCAGGGCGGCCATGCGCAGCAGGACGGTCAGGCGCCTTGCGGATTCCCGGAACCGCGCTGGCAGCATGGCGAATTCGCTGTCGACAAACTTGCGCCGGTGCGCACGCACCAGTGCCCCCAGGAGGGCCTGCTGCTGGCGGGAAAAACCGGGCAGATCAGCGTTTGCCAGGATGTACGCACCGTGTTTATGGAAACTGTTGTGCGACACGGTAAGCCCGATCTCATGCAGTCGACAGGCCCAGTTCAGCATCTGTGCATGCTCGGGCGCATCGAGTCCCCAGCCGGTCTGTACCTGTTGCAGCAGGGAATTCGCTGTACCTTCGACCCGGCGAGCCTGTTTCTTATCCACCCCGAAACGCTGCATCAGGGCCTGGACGGTCGAGTCTCGGACATCGACATGGCGAATGTGGCCGACCATTTCATACAGCAGGCCTTCGCGCAACGCGAGGTCGGATACCTGCATGTGTTTGATGTTCAGTGCCTTGAATACAGCACTCAGTACCGCCAATCCGCCAGCGAAAACCGGTCGGCGGTCATCGGACAGCCCGTCCAGCCTGACTTTATCGATGCTGCCGGCCTTGACCAGGGCCCGGCGCAGTTTCTTCAGCGAAGATTTGCTGATTCCATCGGCACTCCAGCCATTGGCCAAAACCACGCTCTCGATCGCCTTGATGGTGCCGGAGCTCCCCACCGCGGTCTGCCAGTGCCCGGCATGAAACATGCGGCTCACGGGATGCAGTTCGATCCGGCCGGCCAGCACGGCCCGGTTCATGGCCTCTCGAGTTATCTTGCCGTCGGCAAAAAATCGTTGGCTCATGCTGACGCAACCCATGAAAAGGCTCTCGCGCTCGCGCGCCTCCAGCCCCTCGCCGAGAATCACCTCGGTGCTGCCGCCGCCGATATCGACCACCAGCCGCGTTTCGTCGCCGGCGGCAAGACCATGTGCCACACCGAGATAAACCAGGCGCGCCTCTTCACGGCCGCCGATGATCTCGATCGGGTGACCCAGCGCCTGCTCAGCCGCGCGCAAGAAGGCACCGCCGTCGCGAATCTGCCGCATGGTGTTGGTGCCCACCGCTCGTACTGCACGGTGCGGAAGGGCTTGCAGGCGCTGACCCATACGCGACAGGCTGTCCAGGGCACGTGCCTGGGCCTCTGCGCTGAGGCTCTTGTCCGGCTGGAGTCCGCCCCCGAGGCGAACGGCGTCGCGCAGGCGGTCGAGCACGACCAGCTGTTCGCCTTCTCGCACTGCGACGATCATATGGAAACTGTTGGAGCCGAGGTCGACGGCGGCCACGGTGTCGAGGGCATCCTGAACTGACTGAGGTTGGCTCATGCGAAGTGGGCTCTGTGAGAATGCGCCAATGCTAGCAGCCTGTCGGACTTAACGCTGTTTGGCTGCAAACGGTTAAGTCCGACAGGCTTGCCTGCGATCCAATACAAGGCGAACCGGCAGTCCGCGGCGTATCTTGTCATTGCATTGTTACATTTTGCTTGCGTTCACGAACGGATGCGCAGATCTGGGCAGTCACAGCCGGCCCCCCGGTGATATGGGTTATTCTCCCGCCTGGATCCAATTCGTGACCGAATCCGTGAAGCAGCTTTTTTCTCGTATCCTGATTGTGTTTCTTTTGCTGCCCGGCACCAGCTACGCGAACCCGGACTTCGGCCTGGTCAATCGCATGCGGACACAGGCCGGCCTGCCGCTGCTTGTGCACGATGAGACCCTGAGCGAGGCGGCTGAACTGCACGCGGTTTATCTCGATCGGTATCGCGAACCGGGTGCAGGGGGACAGGGGATGTCGGCACACGCGCAGCGGCAGGGTCGCGAAGGCTTCAGCGGTGAGACGCCTGCAGCCAGGGCGCTGGCCGCCGGATATCCGCATCGTGAGGTGCTCGAAAACGTAAGCATGGGCTACGCCGATGCCGAATCCGCGATGCAGGGTTTGATGAGCGCGATCTATCACCGCCTGACCTTTCTGGATTTCGAGTCGGATCGCATGGGCGTCGCGGTGGGAAAACGATCTCGCGTTTTCCTGCTGGGGCGCGATGACATCGTGCGTCTTTGCCAATCGCCCCCGGCTGCCGCGTTGAGCCGTGTACCGGTCGATTGTCTGGGCCAGGCTATGACCAGGGAACACTACGAGGCGCTGTGCGCAGATCTGCCCGAACAGGCCCGGTTCAGGTCGTCTCATCCGGTCAGCTGCCCGAACGGAACCCTGCTGGATGCCGGGTTCATGGCCGAGGTATGCCGGGAGCCGCCACGTGTTGCGCGTTTCCGCGGCCAAGGTCGTTACTACGCTCCGTGTGAGAATGGTACGCGGTTTGATGCGCGCTGGTTCGACGCACTGTGCCAGGACCCACCTGAAGCTGCAGCCTATCCGTTCAGCGGAAGCTACTACGAGATCTGCGAAGGTCCCGTCCGGGTACATGCCGAGTGGCTCGAGGCTGAGTGTGCGGCGCTGCCTGCAACGGCCCGCTATACGGATTCAGGGCGTTACCGCCGACCCTGCGCGGACGACAGCGACATCCGGACAGAGTACCTGGATGGCCTGGATGCAGCCAAACAGCAGAAGCTGCCCGAGGTGGTGTTTTGGCCGCCAGCGGGCGCAGAGGCGGTCCCCCCCGCATTCTTCATCGAGGAGCCGGATCCGCTGCCGGACCTGGAGGTTGCGGGTTACCCGCTGAGCATCCAGTTCAACCCGGCCAGGGCCAGACAGGTCAGCCTGCAGGGATTTGCCCTGTACCGACTTGACGGCGACTCGCGCGAGCTGGTCGAGCCTGTTCGGCTGCTCGACCACGCGAACGATCCGAACCAGTTGCTCAGCACGCATGAGTTTGCGTTGTTCCCCCTGCAGCGGCTGGCCTGGGGTGCGGACTATGTCGCGGTTGTGGATGCGAGCATAGACGGTCGCGCCCGGCGGTTCGAGTGGAGATTCGAGACCAGCGGCCGGGGTATGCCGTTGCTGACGGCAACTGCCCGGACGCAGCGCTTTGTGGTCCGTTCCGGCCTTGACTACCTGTTGTACCTGCCGCCAAAAGAGGCTAGCGCCTACACGGTGTTGAGCACCCGGACCGAGCACCTGCGGGGTAACTCTGTGGATCTCGAGGTGGTGGATCCGAATACCTTGCGCGTCCGGGTCGACCTGCGTTATTGCGACCGGGTGAGAATTCAGTTCGATGATGGGCGGCTAGTCGAATTGCTTGCGCAAGGGTGCCCGGGATGAAGGGTTTCGGCGGGGGGCTGGCTGATATCATGGTTAAAACCGCTTTGGATCGCTTATGAAATATTGCAGCCTGTGTGGCAATGAGGTGCGCGTCGGTGTCCCCGAGGGGGACAACCGGCAGCGGTATATCTGTGACCATTGCAGCACCGTTCACTATAGCAATCCCAAAGTGGTGGCCGGCTGCATCGCACACTGGGGAGACAAGGTCCTTATGTGCCGGCGTGCGATCGAGCCTCGCCAGGGGCTTTGGACGGTGCCGGCCGGCTTCATGGAAAACGGCGAGACCACCTACGAGGGCGCGGTGCGCGAAACCCTGGAAGAGGCAAACGCCAGGGTGGCTGTGGATGATCTTTTCGTAACGGTCAATCTGCCGCACATCAACCAGGTGTACATGCTGTTCAGGGGGCGCCTGCTTGACCTGGATTTCTCACCGGGCGATGAAAGCCTGGAGGTCGAACTGATGGCCGAGAAAGATATTCCCTGGGATCGTGTGGCCTTCCCTACCGTGACCGAGGCACTCAAACTGTATTTTGCCGACAGCGCGCGGGGCACCTTTCCCGTGCGCATGTTCGATATCGTGCGCGAGCGCGGCGTTCCCGGACGTTACTCGGTCAGGACCATCAGCTGATTTCCGGCGGAATCCAGGTTCGCCCGCAGTAATTTGTGATTATCGATCAGCCTGTAGCGATGAGTTGCCGACCATCGGGGCGCTGATGGTCCGCAGACCGCCAGCGCTGACCTCAGTGATATTCGCGGGCATTGCCGTGGGTCTTCGCAGCCAGGTTCAGCAGGTCTTTTTCGGGATCGTAGATGCTGGCGTCGATCTCGAACATCCCCAGCACGGTGTGAAAGATGTGATCATGCGAAAAATGAATGTCGCGCAGCTGCCTCATGGCCGGGATATTGGCGCCATCGAAATTCTTGCCGAACCACAGGATTGCCGGGACGTGTGTCTGCGCGTCCGGCGCCACGAAGTAGGGCAGGCCATGCAGGTAGACTCCCGACTCGCCAAGCGATTCGCCATGGTCAGGTTCGAGGAGAACAGCGATGAAATTGGAAGGAACACGGGTATTGCTTACCGGCGCGGCCGGCGGGATTGGTTCAGCGCTGGCCGAGCAGCTGCTCGAACGCGGCGCCAGCCTGGCATTGATCGGACGCACGGAAGAGGAACTGGAGACGCTGATGGAGCGCCTGCGCTCCAGTGGTGGGACTGTGCACGCGGCCAGCACCGATCTGCTGGATCCTGCGGCGCGCGAGCGGGCCGTCAACCAGCTCAGTGAGCTCCTGGGCGGTGTCGATCTGCTGATCAACTGTGCGGGACTCTTGAGTTTCAGGCCTTTCGCGGAAGAGGAACCGGCCGTTCTGGAGCGTATCGTTCAGCTCAATCTGGTCACTCCGATGCTGCTGGTGCGACAACTCTTGCCCGCGATGCTCGAGCGCGGCAGCGGCCGAATCGTCAACGTGGGTTCTACCTTCGGCAGTATCGGCTTTGCCTGGTTTGCTGCCTACTCGGCGAGCAAGTTTGGCCTGCGCGGTTTCTCAGAGTCGCTGCGCCGCGAGTTGGACGGCACCGGCGTGGGCGTTACCTACGTCGCACCGCGCGCGGTCAAGACCAGCCTGAATACGGGCGCGGTCTACCGGATGGCCAAGGCCACCAAGATGAACATGGACGACCCGGCCTGGGTCGCAGCCAGGATTGTGGCTTCCATCGAGGCAGATGCCAAGGATGTGTACCTCGGTTTCCCGGAAAAGATTTTTGCCCGGCTCAACAGTTTTCTGCCGCGTCTCGTGGATGGTGGCCTGCGCAAACAGAATCAAATCATGGAACCCTTTGCGCGCGATACCTGAGGGGTTCGCGGGTTAGTATTCGTACGTGGTGTCGTCGCCTGACAATTCCCGTGAGGGAGGGGGATCGAGCGCATTGAGAGTCTTGTTGGTTGAAGATGACGAGCTGCTGGGTTCTGCCGTGCAGGAAGGGCTGGAACAGTCTGGCTACATGGTGGACTGGCTTCGCGATGGCGGGCAGGCCGCATCCGCCTTGCAGGACGAAGAGCCGGATATCCTGGTGCTCGATCTTGGATTGCCTGGCAAAGAAGGCCTCACCGTACTGAAGGAACTGCGCGCACGCGACTCCTCGTTGCCGGTTCTGATCCTGACCGCGCGTGACACGGTCGAGGACCGGATTGCTGGCCTGGACTTTGGTGCGGATGACTACCTCGTCAAACCTTTCGATCTGGGCGAGCTGTCCGCACGCCTGCGAGCCATATCGCGTCGCCGCGGCGGCCGGGCCAGTCCGCTGATCCAATATGGCGACATGGTGTTCGATCCTGCGGCCCGCACCGTCAGTGTCGATGGTGCGGAAGTGAATCTTTCGGCCAAGGCCATGGCGATCCTCGAGGCCCTGCTGGAACGGCCAGGCATGCCGTTATCGCGGGAACGGCTGGAACAGATCGTGTATGGCTGGGGCGAGGGCGTGGAGAGCAATGCGGTCGAGGTGCATATCCACCATTTGCGCAAGAAACTGGGAAAAGACCGCATCCGGACCATCCGGGGTCTTGGTTACATGATGCCGAAACTGTGAACGCGCACCGCTCGATCAGGCGGCATCTGCTCGCCATGCTCATCTTCACCATCATGCTGGTGTGGCTGGTGGTCCTGGTACTGGTCTACAGCGTGGCGGAACACGAGGTGGAAGAGGTTTTCGATGCCGATCTCGCCCGCAGTGCCCGCATAGTCCAATCCCTCCTTTTGCACGAGGTCGAGGAAGAGCAGGAAATGGCTGCGAATGTGCGCGCAGTGGCGGAGGAACTCGGTGTCGACGGCATCCAATCCCACCCTCGCCTTGCGGCGATACTCTATGAATACCAGAACGAGGGTGGCAAGGAAAAGCTCAAGCTGGTTGGGGCCGCGCAGGATGCGGGCCATCAATACAGCGCTGGGCTGGCTTTTGTCGCACGTTACGCTGATGGCACCATGATGATGCGGGATCGGGCGGCGCCAGAGATCCCGATGGCCCCGGACGGCTATACGGATTTCAAGCTGAATGAGGAATCCTGGCGTGTCTTCAGCTTGTCGGAAAAACAGGCCGGTTTTGTTGTCCAGGTAGGCGAGAAGCAGGCATTCAGGGCCGAGCTTGTGCGTTACATTACCCGCAATACCCTGACCCCACTCCTGCTCGCCCTGCCGATTCTGGGTCTGTTGATCTGGGCCGTCGTCGGTCATGCGCTCAAGCCTTTGCAGCGTGTGGCGGAAGAGGTGTCGCTGCGGGCGCCGGATGCGCTCCATCCCATCGATGACACTGACACGCCGCATGAGATCCACAGCCTGCTGCTTGCACTGAATAATCTGTTCGGACGGCTTGGATCTGCGATCAGGCGTGAACGCCAGTTCACTGCCGATGCCGCGCATGAGTTGCGTAC
>Ga0316196_10000961_pt1 | contig 12153 bp, 8 predicted proteins | sample Eddsed2cm_MG_FD_204938 | JGI IMG/M metagenome (GOLD analysis project Ga0316196, IMG submission 204938) | Coastal sediment microbial communities from Maine, United States - Eddy sediment 2 cm | ecosystem: Environmental > Aquatic > Marine > Coastal > Sediment | place: USA: Maine | collected... | reverse complement strand
AATGTATTCTTCGGCGTAGCCGCCTGAGATGCGCCGCTCGCAAACAGCGCAGCCGCCGCAAGACTCAACAAAATGGTTTTGATTGTTTTCACACTTACCTCCCGGGATGGTGGTGTCGATGGTTGGTTATTATCACTTATTGCAACGAGTGACCTGCTCTTCGGCAGGTGGTCGCGGGATAGTACCATAAATACAAAGCGGACAGGTGATATCGCCGCTGACCGCAGCCTGCCAATGGCAGGCTACTTACGGAGGATGGCCGTAATGTTGCGGAGCGAAGTGCCTGACCCGGAGTTTAAATCGCCCAGGGCTCGAATCTTACCCGTCCAGCAGGTAAAAAACCGGCGTCAGGCTGACGGCGCCCGGGTTCAGACGATGGGGGAACTGATATTGTCGAGAGTCTGATCGATTGTCTTCATCAGTTCAGAGACTTTTATCGGTTTGGTGAGATATCCGTCAAAGCCGGCACCCAGGCCCGCTTCGATATCCTGCTGCGTACTGTTAGAGGTCAGGGCAATAATCGGAATCATGCGCGTTTCCGGCGTATTTCGCAGGCGCTTCATGGCCTGCAAACCATTCATACCGGGCAGGTTGATATCCATCAGGATCAGGTCCGGTTTTTTACTGGTTGCCAGGTCGTAACCAATCAGCGCATTGGGTGCCGACAGCAAATGGAGGTTTTTATACTGGTTGATAATCGCCTCCACCAGGTGCAGATTGTCGGGGTTATCTTCGATGTACAGCAGCGTGCGCGACGTCGAAGAAGCATCCGCCGGCTCAGCTGCCTTTTCCTCATCATCGACGAGCTCTTCACTTGCTTCCGGGTCGATCTGTTTGTTACTCAGCGGAATATCAACCCAGAAGTGGCTACCCCTGCCCTGTTCGCTCTCAAATCCGATATGCCCGCCGAGCTTCTCCACGATTTGCTGGGTGATACTGAGGCCGATTCCGGTGCCGTCGATCTGCCCGAGCTCATGACCCAGGCGTTCGAATGGCTGGAATATTTTATCCTGCAGTTCAGCCGCAATTCCAAGGCCGTTATCGATTACGCTGAAGCGCAATAAGCCACCGTGCACCTCTCGGCAGACCAGGCTCACCCTGCCACCCTTACGGTTGTATTTGACCGCATTCGACAACAGGTTGAGCAGCACCTGAATCAGGCGCGTACTGTCCGTCCACAGCAATGGCAGATGATCGCCGATGGTGTCGTCAATAATTTCAATATGGTCGTGGTTTGCCCGCGCCTGAATCAGGTACAGGCTCTCATCCAGAACGTCGCGCGCGGGAATATCTTCCATATTGAGCGGCAGCGTTCCCGCCTCGATCTTGTTCAATTCCAGCATCTGGTCGATCAGCTCAAGCAAATGATTGCCATTGCGCAAGATGTGCTCGACTGCCGACTTCTGGTTCTCGGATAATGGTTCGCGCTCATTGATCTCGAGCATTTGCGCAAATCCCAGTACGGCGTTCATCGGCGTGCGCAGCTCGTGATTAAGCGAGGATATAAAGGCCGACTTGTGATTACTCGAGATAACCGCTTCGTGAGCCAGGTTAACCAGCACCGTATTCTTGCGCCCGACGTCGTCAATCATCTGGTTAAACGAACGCTGCAACTTCAACATCTCAACGGGACGTAATTTGTCGTCAAGGTCGACTTTCGCCGACAGATCTCCACGCGCCACAGACTGCGCCGCATCAGCCAGTAATTGCATTGGTCGCGAAATTATCCCTGAAATCCACCAGGCGAGAAAAATCGCCACGCCCAGCCCCAGTATCGCGATGGTTAAAGCCGCCTTTGAGATACTCTTCGCATGCAGAAAAATCTCCGCCTGGGGTTGCGGCACCATGACACCCCAGCCAGGCCCCGCCACGACATTAAATCCGGCGACCATATCGGCTTCAACTGCGGGCGAGTAAAACCGGGTCACGCCATTTTCGCCGTTCATCATCTTCTGCACGATAGAGACCGCCGAGAGATCCTTGATCGAAGCCATCCAGGTTTTCCGCGGATGGGCGATAACCCTGCCGGTCTGGTCAACAATCGCCGCATGCCCTTTTTCACCAAAGGCAACCGCCTGCTGCAGCTCGATAAAATAATCGGGTGCCACTTCACCAATTGCGATGTTGCCATCTTCCATCTTGCGCAATAGATAGATCGCAGGATGACCAGCAGGATTGAGGGTAATCGGACTGAAATAGATTCTGCCAGGATTGGCAGCTGCCTCATTCAGCGTATCCCTGATCGACGCAAGAACGGATTGGGGGAAGCGCGAATTCTGCGGACAGGCAAGCGCACACTGCAATCGCTGGATGTTCCCGTCTGCATCGATCGAACAGACATGCTTGAAGTACAACTCACTCAGATGTTGTTCCAGGCCATCGACTTTATGTACGTGATGCAGATTCTCGGCCGTCAACTGAAAGGCTGAACGCAAATCGGTCGCGTATCGCTCCAGTGCTATCGTAAGGTTCCTGGCGATGACCTTGTGCTGATTTTCAACAACCGAAAATTCGTTGTCATTCGCCGTTTTATGCTGCCAGAAGGCAAGAATGCCAACCGGCAGTACCGATACTGCAACCAGGGCGACAAAGATCAGAGTGCGCAGTTTCATTGAAAAATCAGCTACCGCCTTTAGTATTAACGACGCTTCATGGCTGGCTATCAAGGCCATGCATCAGCGACAATTTATAGGACATAATCACTGCTACTGCATCGATTTCTCATAGCCCGGAAGAGTTTATCAGGAACTCACCTGGCAACATAGACAACATATCGCGGGCCCAGCAGTTGGCGCGTTCACGACACCGTCGACGGCTACAGCCGCAAGCTCAGGTCAAAGGCCTAATCAATACCTGACGCAGATCACAGTTTGCTTTTTAGTCGGTCAGGCGAAGGAAAAACGTGGCCTGCGGCTCACTTTGAAGAGGATCTGACGACTATATATCGATACTTCGGCGCGCAATGCGAACCGGCGCCGGCCGGGGAAATCTGAAACGCAATTAAGGAGCACATCCATGAAGGCATTATCGAGACACGCTGACCAGGTAGATTTTCAGGATAAGGCTGCCAATCGTCCACAAACAGATAGCGTCCCACTGTTGCCCGGATTCATCGGTTTCTACCAGGACGCCCAGCGGATCAAGCTCGAGGCGCGCCAGGTTTACGCCATGAATCACACCGATCTGCGCGATACGGATATTTCATCGCGCGAAGACATTCCCGAATACCTGGCTAAAATGTACCGCTAGAACGTGTTCGGGATAAACCCTCGATGGGGGTCGTTCCGTCCAGGCAAAAGACCATCCCTTGAAACCATCTAATTTATCTGGCGGTTTTTGTTTTTCCGTCAGTCTGCAGCGTCCACGCCTGCCCACGATTGTTTTGAACAGACCTTTCCGTGTCCTGAAATCACCCTCTTGACTAGTGCCATCAGGCCTTAAACTGACACCTGCCCCCCTGAAACCCGGTCAACAAGTCGCATTTAGGCGCGCTCCACGACGCTTCAGCCAGGGGCTGCGCTTGTGTGCCAAATCTAATATGAGTACACTTTTGCGCGCACCAGTCGCCCGCCATCAGGAGAGAATTCATGGCTCAGTTCCCAGATAAATGCAACGTCGTCGTCATCGGTCTCGGTGGCATTGTTGGTTCCTCGGTGATGCATCACCTGGTCGAGCGCGGCTGGGACGACATCGTCGGTATCGACAAGACATCGGTACCCACCGATATCGGCTCGACATCGCACGCCTCGGATTTCTGCTACGCCACCGATCACAGCAAGTTCGTCTGCTACACCACGGGTTACAGCATCAATTTCTTCGACCAGATGGGTCACTACTCGCGCGTCGGCGGGCTCGAGGTAGCGCGCGTGGGCGACGATGACCGCATGATGGAACTCAAGCGCAAGGTGGCTTCCGGCAAGGCTTTCGGCACTAACGTCAAAATGATCAGCGCGGCCGAGGCGAAAGAGAAGTTTCCGTTGCTCGAGGAAGACATGATCCAGGGCGCGATGTGGGACCCCGATGCCGGCCTGGTAAAACCCCGTTCGCAAACGGTCGCCGGAATTCTGGTCGACAACGCGGTCAAAACCGGCAAAGCGCAGTCCTTTGCCAACACTACCGCAACCGGCCTCGACATACAGGAAGGTCGCATTGTCGGCGTGGAAACCAGCCGTGGCTACATTGCCGCCAGCCACGTCATCGTCTGCACCGGGCTGTGGGGCCGCACCATCGCGGAAATGGCCGGTGAAGACCTGCCCGTGATGCCGGTCGATCACCCGTTGACCTTCTTCGGCCCCTACACCGAATTCGAAGGCACCGGTAAAGATATCGGTTATCCGTTGATGCGGGACCAGGGCAACTCGGCCTACATGCGCGATACGGGTGACCCGAAAACACCGGAAGGTGGCCAGATCGAGTGGGGTTATTACGAAGAAAAGGAGCCGCGGTTGTTACATCCGCGCGACCTTCCCGAAAAGGGCGACACCCACTGGTCGCCGTCGCAGCGCGATCTCGAACTCGAGCAGATCATGGAGCCGCTGGAACGCGCCATGGAACTGACCCCGATCCTCGGCGAAATCGGTTACAACGAGAAACACTCGTTTAACGGGTTGCTGCAGGTCACCACCGACGGCGGTCCATCGGTGGGTGAATCCACCTTAACCCGTGGGCTCTGGTATGCGATCGGAGTCTGGGTCAAGGATGCCCCCGGAATCGCCAAGGTGCTGGTGGACTGGATGACCGATGGCGTGGCGGAGATGGACTACTTCGGCATCGACACCGCAAGACACTACCCGATTCAGAAAACACCCTCTTACATTCACGATCGCTGCTACGAATCCGCGTTCAAAATTTACAATCCTGCAGTCCACAACCGCGAGCCCTACTCCAAGGGTCGCGGGTTGCGTCGCAGCCCTTTCTGGGCACGCGAACAGGAACTCGGCGGTTACTTCATGGAGCTTGCCGGCTGGGAACGCGCGCACGGTTATGCCGCCAACGAACATCTGCTGGAGAAATACGCTGACCGGGTGCCGGTGCGCGAACACGAGTGGGACAACCGCCACTTCTGCCGGGTATCCAACGCCGAACAACTGGCCATGTCGGACAACGTCGGCATGATCAACCTGTCGCATTTCGCCGTCTACGATATTCTCGGTCCGGACGCCGAGACCCTGATGGAATATGCCTGTACGGCCAAAGTGGGTGGGGACACCCCTATTGGCAAGGGCGTTTACACGCACTTCCTCGACAAGCGTGGCGGCGTGCGCGCAGACCTTACGGTGATTCGCCATGCCAAAGATCGTTTCAGGCTGATCGATGGTGCCGACGCGGGTCATCGCGACTACATCTGGCTCAAGCGCATGGCCGAAGATAACGGCTGGAATGTCTACATCGACGATCGCTCCGATCACATGGCCTGCCTCGGCGTGTGGGGACCAAATGCGCGCAAGACGATCCAGGCCATTGCCGACGACCCATCCGCCTGGGACGAAGAAAATTTCCCGTTTGCGGCAACCCGCCAACTCACCCTGAAAGGCATTCCCGTCGAGGCCTTCCGCATCTCCTATGTCGGCGAGCAGGGCTGGGAATTGCACGTGGCCTTCAGTTACGGTCTGTCGCTGTGGGATCTGGTCTACGCACAGGGCGCCACGCCCGTTGGTATCGAAACCTATGCCAACAGCCGGCGCATGGAAAAGAGCCTGCGCCTGCAAAATGCCGACCTGCTAACCGAGTACAACCTCTACGAAGCGGGTCTGTCTCGCCCTGTCGTGAAACAGGCCGATTTCCACGGTAAAGCGCCTTACCTCGAGCAACGCGCACTGGAACATCAGGCCGCCTACCTGTGTACCCTGACGATGACCGACAATATCGATTCCCAGGGCATCGCGCGCTACCCGGTTGGTAGTGGTCCGCTCATCGACCCCGAGACCAGCGCAGTGCCCGTCGACTCCAAAGGTCGCCGCTCTTATCTGACCAGCATCGCCTACGGCCCGAGCATCGGTAAAAACATCGGGCTTGGCTATCTGCCTTACGAATACTGCCAGGAAGGTCGTGAAATGCTCATGGAATACCTCGGCGAACAGTTCCCGATGAAGGTCGAGTCGGTCGGCTACAAACCGCTCTACGATCCGCAAAACAAGCTGCCAAGATCCTGAGACCCGGTCACGGTCAATGTCACGGTCAAACCGGTAAGGGCTGGATACTATCCGGCCCTTATCGCCTTTCCCCCGAGAATCCGTACCCGGTAGAAAAATAAGCGCTGAGCACAATTGAAACTGATTAAGATTCCCCCGATTGTTGGCAGCCAGGCAAGTACCATCGGCAAAGGAAGAGCAGCATCAATTGCAAACGCTCCCATTGAAAAAATTTCCTCTTATGGCTAAAAGCCCAGATCGTAATAAAGAAACATCGTGACCAGTCCAACGCCACCAATACACAGAAAAGATAGCGTCAGTTGTTTGAAAAGAGCGCGGTGACCCAGGCTGAAAATCAGCAATAGTTTCATGAAAGTATTGGAAAGCGCTCCGAGCACCAGGTTAAAGCTGGCCCAGTCGAGCGACACCAGGCCGGCATGCTCCAGGTTGCTCAGCGAAAAGGCAATGGCGTCGGCGTCGGTCAGGCCACTGACGATCGCCACCAGCGGTAGCCATTCGCTGCCAAGGTAAAAGGTCGCAAGTCGCGTAGCCATCAGGATCGTCGCGAATACCAGGGCGAAAGTGATTGCCGACTTCAAACTGAACGGATTGTCGAAACGCACTTCTACACCGGCCTTCGCCAGGTCACGGGATTTTCGATACAGATAGAAGGCGAGTAAAAATCCGGTGAGACCCATAATCCCCAGCGGAACCATGATATTGCGCATCAAATCCTGGTTCACGAATGCGATCTCCAGCACCAGCCGCGGAAACATAACGGAACTGGCAAGAAGCACCGCCATCGCAAACAGGCTGCTCGCCTCCGGGCTTTCCTTGCTGCGACGCGCGAAGCTCAACGTTGTCACGGTACTTGAAACCAGACCGCCGATGAGACCGGTGAGCCCGATGCCCGCCTGGCTTCCAATGCTACTGATGAGGATATACCCGACAAAGCTGATGAACGAGACCAGCACCACTATGAGCCAGATCTTGTAGGGTGTGAGCGCCGAGAGCATGATATACAGGAACTCTACATCGAGCCGCTGACGCACCAGCATGCCGGCCTTCAGGTCCTCGACTGGTTCCTCGCTGAGAATGGCGAAAACCTCGGCGCCTGCCACCCGGCTAACTTCTGCCTGGCCAAGTATTTTGTGATCGCTGGTCAACAGATCGAGCACTTCACCGGCCTCGACCTCTCCATCGGCAAGCAGTTTCATGCGCAGCTGTCGCTGGTCGGCATCGACTTCGGTAAGCGTCGCGACGGTAAAACCCAGATAGCTATCCAGTGACTGGTTGGGCAGCACCGGCAGCACGATAAAGGTGATGGTCAGGAACAGAATAACCGCCCGCAACTCGTGCCTCTGCACGCTTGCACGAAAGCGTTTGATCTGCTGTTTGGGCAACAGGACGGCCAGCGTGAGAATGGAAAGCGCAATCGCAATTTCGCTTGAGCCCTGCATGATCAAGACCCCGAGAAAAAACGTAATAACGGATGCAATCTCGGTGGTGATGCCCGCGCCATGATCGCGGTCCCCCCAGAAACTGGACAAAATCAGGGCCAGCTGGGCAACCAGGCCGGCAATGATCAGCCAGTGGTTTCCAAGGGAGTCGGCAAGGTAGGCACTCAACGAACCCAGCAAGGCAAACAGCACGAAATCGCGAATGCCAAGCGTTACGCCCTGCTCGCCGCGCATCTCCCGTTCCAGACCGATGAGAAACCCCAGAGCGCCAGCCAGACCGAACTGCCAGAAAAGCTGGATGATGTTTTCGCTGCCCATGATTGCCGATTGTTGCACGACCAGGTCGGCCAAGGCCAGAACGACAACTTGCTGCCGCGATAATTATCAGATTGCATATGATCCAGCTGGCCCTTTTGGCTTCATACGCCGCGATAAGCGAGCCGGTCAATAGTTCGATCAATGGGTACGGATTGAGCTGCGACCATCAAAGACAGTCTGTTACACGGGCCGAAGCCCTTTCCTGTCCAGCGGCTGGACAAAATCGGCCTTAATCCATTTCACCCCGTTTCACCACGGCCGTGTATACGCGCTTGCGTTGTGTCTCGCGATAAATCATGAAAATCGCTGCGCCGATGACTATGCTCGCGCCGAGCCAGACCGAACCACCGGGAAACTGATCGAATATCAGGTAACCGAATAACGTTGCCCACAACAGGCGTACATAGTCGAGCGAAGCCAGCAGTGATGCTTCACCGTGCTTATAGGCAAAGATATTCAACTTCTGTCCAAAATAGGAAACCACCCCTACCGAAGCCAACAGCAACCATTCCGTAAGACTCGGTTGCTGCCAGTAATAAAGACCGGGCAGTATCATCACCAGACCGACGCCGACCGAACCATAGATCAGGATGGTATCCGTGCTATCGCTGCGGGATAACAGACGCAGCGTGATCATGACGCCGGCAGCACCCGCGGCGCCGGCGAGCGAAGCCAGCCCATAGATCGAAAAATTGTCGGTCCCGGGTTGCAGCATGATCAATACACCGATGAAACCAACCAACACGGCGCTCCAACGATACACACCGACAGCTTCAGAGAGAAAAAACACCGCGAGGATAGTCACAAAAAAACTCTTGGCGAAGAAGATTGCCGTGGCGTCGGCCAGCGGCAGGTGAATCACCGCGGTGAATCCGCAAAGCATCGCGACCAGGGCACACAGTAAGCGGACCAGCTGCAACCCGGGCCGTTCGCTGCGCAGCGACCCAGGGAAATCGCGCAGAATCGCCGGCGCCACCATGATGATCATGCCGACCTGGCGGACCAGCAGGATCTGGGTAATGTGAAGGTTCTGCCCCAGCAGTTTGATCAACAGCGCCATTATCGAGAACACAAATGAAGCCAGCATCAGGAACGAGATTCCTTTCAGGTTATCGGACAGACGGTCGAACCAGTTCAAGCTATGCAGCCTATATAAGCGGTTAGAAACGATGGTGGCCACCCTGCTAACAGGAAGGTGGACGTCAAAACAGATGGGTGCCCGCATTGTCTACAATCCCGGCCAAAATCGCAAAAAACAAACGCTCAGTTCATACACTCCGGGGACCTGAATTGTCGCGGCTTCATCTCGGTTGGGCGTTGGTCTTATGCAGAGGAGACCCTCAATTGGCTGTGACAGCAGGTGATTTTCGGTCAACTGGAAGCACTGGATATCCAATCTTCATGATGGGCGCACCTCCAGCCCGCCGATTACATGCGCGCTGGCGGCCCTGGTAATTACTGTGACGTGATCACGAATTCCGCCATTTTGCCTGGCGAAAGCCGTATCTGCGAGACTGCCGGGTCCCCAGGACTGGGCTGTGGGCAGTTCACCCATACCGCTTGTCGGCTAATCGCGGTTTATGCATACCGCTCATCGGCTATCACGGTTGCTACCCACCCTTAACTGGAAATCTAAGCTATTAATTATTGAAATATAAAGGGGTTTCCTGTGATCAAGTCACCTAACAGGAAGCATCCGTAATAAACGACAAAGGTAAGACCAAATGAGCAGAATACCGATAGTAATGCTGATCACCCTTCTTTACAGCTCCATCTCATTGGCAGCAGGTACAAGCGTGACCTTTGATAAATCCCACTACATCCCCGTTACCTATCATGTAGACGGATTTGATCAAACAGAGCTAAATACCTGGGCGGGCCTGTTTGCAGAGTTTAAAAATGAAAATACGACCATCGAAGAAGTAATAGCAGAGGATTCGCTAGAACGCAGACAGAGTGCACTCGGAACGGGTATTGGTTTGGAGGTTGCTCCCTTGTTCGGCACATATGGTGTTTTTCGCACGAGCTTTAAGAACGATCAATCTACTTACCTTGCCATCGGTGTTACTGCAGAAGAACTGATGGATGAAACTGACAACATATACCGCAGGAACGATAGCGAATTCTCTTATGGATTTGGTGTAAAAAATTCTTCATACAATATCGAGTACATGATGTATATGGATGAAGAAAACTATGGAGTGGCGGCGTTCAGCCTGGGCTTTATCTCGGAATTCTAAGATTTTTCAGCGATTCGGTTAAATCGAACTTTCGATTATTACGACTCAAAACCGGCACAGGCTGTGGCAACACACGACACCGATTTGAAAACCCTGATCGCGCTCCTCGTGGGGACACTCACTCTCGCGCTCCTCGGTCCTCGTGGGGACGGTCCTCGTGGGGTCCTCGTGGGGACACACACCCTTACTAAACCCAACTTTAAAAAATATTCTTAGCGTTCAGATTATTGAAGAACGAGATCAGAATAGCGTGATTCCTGCGCGTTGGTTACCCTGTTCGATAAGTCACCGCGGGGCCACACACTCTAGTATTAGTGGGTATTCGCGGGCACTAATCGCTGGCGTAATCGCAAGGTAAACTGTTGAGACTTGCGGGCAAAGCCGTTGAGTGTAAACTCTGGTGTGCCAGCTAGACTGATGAATGAAGGAGACAAAAATGACTAATACATTGAAGTTTATTGTTGCAGCGTTGTTGCTGGTGACAGGTTCCATGGGAACGGCAGTCGCTAATGACTCAATGAGCTGCGGTACGCACATCATTTCATCCGGACAGGATGACTCTCCGGGCATGTACGAAGTATTGAAACGCTGTGGCGAGCCGACCTATCGCCAGGGTAACACCTGGATATACAGTAAATCGGGTTTAGAGCATCGGATTCGATTCGACCCCGACGGAAACATACTCGATATTAACTGACGGTAACCTGTCGCCGGCCTCGGATCCTGAACCGCGAGGTCAGACGTTGCACACCTGTTTCGCTTACCCGGTATTTTCTGCCAGGAATCCAGCAATTGATATAGACCAAGGGTATATAAGTCTATAAAGGGACAAGTCTATAAAGGGACAGACACCCTTACCAAATCGAACCTTAAAAAATATTTTTAGCGTTCGGGTTATTGAAGAATGAGATCAGAATAGCGTGATTTCCGCGCGTTGGTTACGCTGTTCGATAAAACAACGAATCCAGGCAAAACCCGCCCGTACTCTGGTATCAAGCGGTGGAATTCCAGTTGATCTAGTTGGCTAATCTATCCGGTATCGAGCGTCGCGGTTACTCGATTGAATCGTTTGGCATGAATGGCTTCAAATTGCGTGGTGTTGAGATGCCATTGATCTGCCGTGATTTGCAGTCGCGTCAGAATGGGTGGTAGCGCACTGTCGATATAGCCTCGCTTGCCAACACGAATCATTCGGCCAGTCCAGTCCAGCAGTGTTAGATAGTCCTGAAAACCAAACGGAACGCCCTTTTGCGACTCATTAATCAGGTTGCTTTCAAAGGGCAACAGTGGTTTAAGGGACGTCCTGAAATCGAGCAGGTCACGGCTATTACACTGGCCTTCAATCGCTTCATCGAACTTGAATTCCGCTCGAATACGTTCCCGAATGCTGGTGTGGCTGGAAGTTTCCGGCCGGGTAGCCATCCCTGAACGCACCGGGTTCAGGTCGACATAGGCCATGCAGGAGAGCAGGGCTTCATTGGATTTCAGGGCCTGTGAGGTGAAGCGTGATTCCCAGAACTTGCCCGTGCACTTGTCTTCGAGATTGGCCTGTCGGGCAATGGGTTGGTTCAAGCAGCGCATGAACCAACTAATGCTGGCAAGCTTCTGCCGCCAGACGGTGACGATGTCTGAGACAGTTGATCGCTCGAATGGCATCAAGGTTTCGCCGGCGCGATAGTGCTGAATCAGGAGTGGCCCCTTGAACATGGCACACCATCGCTCCATGATCGCCTCTTCAGAAAGACCATCCAACTGCTCGGGACAGACCTTGAGCACCAGGTGATAGTGATTGCTCATGACTGCATAGGCACAGACATCAATCGCAAAGAGGGAAGAGAGCAGGCGAATGCGATCGACCACCCATTGTCGCCGATGCTCATAGTTCTGGCCCGAGTAGCGGTCTACCCCACACAGATAAGCGCGGCGCACGCAACGTGAGGTGATGTGGTAATAGGGGGTATCCGTAAGTGATATCAACGCCTTCCTGGGTCGAGTCATCAGTCC
>Ga0316196_10000959_pt1 | contig 12157 bp, 13 predicted proteins | sample Eddsed2cm_MG_FD_204938 | JGI IMG/M metagenome (GOLD analysis project Ga0316196, IMG submission 204938) | Coastal sediment microbial communities from Maine, United States - Eddy sediment 2 cm | ecosystem: Environmental > Aquatic > Marine > Coastal > Sediment | place: USA: Maine | collected... | reverse complement strand
TCGGTGTGGCAGCAAATGATTGCCGCCGGTGAGCCTGATATCGCAGTGCTCGACTTCGGCCTTGAATTACTCAAAAACTGGGATGCGCGGCCTGGCCTGGGCCAGCTTACACAGCCGGTTCACCTGATTCTTGGTGAACGTGATCGCCTGGTGCCGATTGCGTTACAGCAACAAATCGCTGATGTTGCCAGCGGGATTCAGGTAGAATCCGTCGCCGGTGCCGCCCACGCCCCGTTTTTATCGAATCCGGCGGTGGTTGCCATGCGTCTTCAAGATGTGTGCAAGCCACGCCCATGACTATGCCCAGGAGACTCGTTGGATCTGCTTAATCCGCCCCGGCTGGATAAACAATCTGTAAAAAAATCATTCAATCGTGCTGCTAAAAGCTACGATCATGCGGCTATTTTACAGGAAGAGTTGCTAAATCGGCTGCTAGAAAGGTTGCAGTATATACGTCACCAACCGGAGACAATAGTCGATATCGGCTGTGGTACCGGCAAGGGTGTGCGTGGCCTGCAAAAGGTGTATCCGCGAGCACGGATCTGTGCCGCCGACATCGCTTACGAAATGTTGTTACAGGCCCGTTCAAGTTTCCGCCTGTTATCGAAAAAACGCCTGGTTACCGCTGATATGGAACGGCTTCCGTTTGCCGCACAGAGTTTTGATCTGGTGTTTTCATCGTTGGCCCTGCAATGGAGCAATGATCTGCGCACAACCCTTGATGAATTTGCGCGCGTGTCAAGGCCGGGAGCGTTACTGATGTTCTCAAGCTTCGGCCCGGGCACATTACAGGAACTTGCCGCCAGCTGGCAGGCGCTCGATCCTCACCCGCATGTACATCGATTTATCGACATGCACGATGTGGGTGACGCGTTGCTGGCATCGGGTTTTGCGCATCCTGTGGTCGACGCCGAAACGATTCGCATGGAATATCGAGACTTCAGAGCCCTGCTCGATGACCTGAGGAATATCGGTGCCAGTAATGCCGAAATCGGTCGGCGACGTGGTTTGATGACACCAGGGCAACTGCGCAGACTGGAGGCCAGTTATCGCGATAATGGCTATGAGAACGACAGGTTTATCGCGTCCTACGAGGTCGTCTACGGACACGCCTGGATTACATAAGTCCCCCAAAGTTAGCGCGGATTATGAGCCGGGTAAAACGCCGTGGGGTTGAATCCAGCCCATGTAGAACGAGATGGCAATGAAAATGAAAGTGACAATCGACAAGGCAATGCGAATCGTCAGTAAACTAACCGTGCGGTTGGAGTTTTCACGATCCTTGATCATGCTGAACATGCTGGCGGCCAGGCTGAGCACGATCAGTCCGAGCAGGACTCCGATGATGATTTTTACGCTTAACATGGAATTTAAACTATTGATCCGAAGCACTAGTTTACTGGATCGGCGGGCGATGTCGATATGATGATTGGTCGGCGCAGGTTTATGCCCACCTGGAGGTCTATTGCGCTGACCGTGATGGCTGTGTTGCTATTTAGTGCCCTGGGATGGTGGCAACTCGAGCGCGCTGACTATAAAGATTCGATCGAGCTTAAATTTGAACAACGACTGGTGGAGCCATATCAATTGCTATCATCGACTGATGATCTGACTGATATCGAGTATCGTAAGTTATTGCTGAAAGGACGCTACGATAATGCGCGTAACTTGCTGGTCGACAACCAGTTGCATCGTGGCAGGGCGGGCTACTACGTGCTCACCCCGTTGCTGCTCGCCGACAGCGACTACGTGATTCTGGTGAATCGCGGCTGGGCAGCCTGGGGTGAATCGAGGAATGACCTGGCAGCCATTCCCGAGCCGGTAAATGTCGATGGTGTCGCTGGCATCGCCTATTTTCCGAGCGAGCCCGCGTTGCGCCTTGGCGATCCCGGTTTGGCCGACCGCTGGCCGAGGCTGATTCCGTATATCGATATAGAGTCTCTGCAGGCCCAATTTTCTGGTCAGTTGCTGCCGATCGTATTGTGGTTGGCACCGGAACAGGAGGGTTATTATGTGCGCGACTGGAACCCGGTGTGGATGCGTCCCGAAAAGAGCCGGGCCTACGCAACCCAGTGGTTTGCCTTTGCGCTTTTGGCGCTGGTGTTTTTTGTAATTTTAAATCTGCGGAAAATTGAATGAACCAGGATAAATCAAAATCATTGCTTTGGCACCGGATCAAGTTCCTGGCCCTGATAGCGGTTTTTTTATCGCCCTTTATCGGTGGCTGGCTTGCGCTCTATGTGTTTGATGTCAAGCCAACCAGCGGCAACTATGGCACTCTGATTGCTCCGGTCAAAAGATTAAACTGGCCGGCTCTCGAATCCATGGATGGTCAGCGTTACGAGGCTGGCTTCGGGCGTAAGTGGACCCTGCTGTTGTTCGCCGGTGATTCCTGCCACGAGTTGTGTCGCAACAACCTGTTTTACATGCGCCAGATAAGAACTCTGCTCGGCAAAGACACGCTGCGTTTGCAAAACGTGCTGATCAGCTCGGCTCCGCTAAGCGAGTCGAGCAGAATCTACCTGCAGGATTTCCCGAATTTGAAAGTGATAGAGAATAACGGCGATCAGGATCTCTACAGACAGTTCTACCTGGACGGCTATGGCGAAGTTGGCAGTTCACCCAAAATGTACCTGGTGGATCCGGATCAGAACCTGATGATGCACTATCCGGCGGAGAGCGATCATAACCGTATACTCGAGGACGTTAAAAAGCTGATGAAGTTATCCCAGATCGGCTGAATCTGCTATGATCGCGCGATTGAATCGGGCTGGAAATGCCTGTATAAAGGCCACCTTCCGCGAAGCTACGAAGATTCAACGATTTCCAGATGACAGCGCTGACACTCAATTCCTGGTCACAATACTATAGCCTGACCAAGCCGAAGGTAGTCTACCTGATCGTGTTTACCGCGATGGTGGGTATGTTGCTGGCGGCTGAAGGTGCCCCCCCGATCGATACTTTCGTCTTCGGTCTGCTCGGCATAGGGCTGGCCGCGGCTTCTGGTGCCGCGATCAATCATGTGGTCGACGAGCATATCGACCGGATCATGGAGCGTACCCGCAATCGACCCCTGGTCAGCGGTGAGCTTGATCAGAAGTCGGCGCTGATTTTTGCGCTTGCACTCGGCGCACTCGGCATTGCCATGCTGGTTATTTTCGTCAACCTCCTGACCGCGGTGCTGACCTTTTTCTCACTGGTAGGTTACGCGCTGATCTACACCATGTACCTGAAGCGGGCGACGCCACAGAATATTGTGCTCGGGGGCGCCGCGGGTGCAGCACCGCCATTGCTCGGCTGGACAGCGGTCACTGGAACCGTCGATACTGAAGCCCTGCTGCTGTTCCTGATCATTTTTGTCTGGACCCCGCCGCATTTCTGGGCCCTGGCGATTCGTCGCCGCGAAGAATATGCCAGGGCCGGCATTCCGATGTTGCCTGTGACCCACGGCGTTGACTTCACCAAGATCCAGATTCTGCTCTACACCATCCTGCTGTTCGTGGTCACGATGATGCCTTTTATTGTGCAGATGAGCGGTTTGGTATACCTGGCCGGGGCGGTCGCGCTGGGGATAGGTTTCCTGTATTACGCGATCAAGCTGTATCGTGACAAACAGCCCAATGTTATTGCGATGAAAACCTTTGGCTACTCGATCTTTTACCTCAGCCTGTTGTTTGCATTTTTACTGGTCGATCATTACGCGCGGGTTTTCATCCGTGGCTGGTTCCTCTAGAGAACCTAGTTTCCGGTAAAGTGCAGCACCAGTTGCACCACGCCGATAATCGTCAGCACGAATACCGCGCCGAATAATAATCCCATCCAGATAAAATGGGACATTCTCCCCTGCGTGAAATCCCGTTCCCGGTTGGCATTGCTCTGCACGCCGAGGAAGGCGGAGAAGGTGCTTTTGAGGAGTTGACCGAAGCTTAACTGCGCTTGCTCTTTGGGACGGCTTTCTTCGGTATCATTCAAGATTGTAATCCTGCGAAATTTTTTCGATTGGGTATTGTCGCAGCTCAGCTTAAGTGATGAAATACCTCTTCGCGAATAGATTGCAATATTCACATGGTTAGCATTAGCAAAGTTGATTCCGGTGATAGCTACCGTTTCGTGCTGGCTCCCAATTGTTCCATTAGCTGGCGCGAGCTGCTGTTGTTTTATCTTCTCACCTGTCTGGTCGCGCTCTCCGTAGGGTTATTTTTTACGCTACAGGGCCTGTGGCTGGTGTTGCCATTTTCCGGGCTTGAGATGCTCGCCCTCGGCATAGGGTTGTATTTGACTTCGCGCAAAGTGTATCGCAGGGAGGTTATTACGCTCGACCCGGAGCTTACTCGGATCGAAAAGGGCGTGCAGCGAATCGATCAGAGCTGGGAATTCAAAACTCCGTGGATACGCATCATCGATGAACTGCCTGATCGCCGGAGGCCGAGGCGCAAGCTTGCTATCAGCATGTACGGGGAGTCTGTCGAGGTGGGGAGTTTTCTTGCGGATTCGGAAAAGGACCAGCTAGCCTTTCAATTGAAAGACTGTATAATCCGAGAGTGATTTAAGCGCCGTCTGGACTTTCAATTCAGGTGGCATTTTTGTGTTTATATGCCGGCGTGCGCACCGTGCTACCCAGAATAAAATGGCGGGCGTGTGTTCCAGGGAGTTGAGAATGATATTTAACAAGTTGTCCAGACGTTTCTCAGTTATCGTCGGGGGCCTGGTTTCGATGTTGTCGATGTCCACCGCCCAGGCCGAATACGAATTGAACATGACCGAGGGCGTAACCCCGATCAGCCATCAGCTTTACAGTCTGCATATGCTGGTTTTCTGGATCTGTGTCGGCATCGGCGTTCTCGTGTTTGGTGTGATGGCTTATTCGATATTGCATCACCGCAAATCCAGGGGCGCCCAGGCAGCCAATTTTCATGAAAGCACCACTGTCGAAATCATCTGGACCGTGGTGCCGTTAGTCATCCTGATCGGTATCGCGATTCCGGCCACCGGCACGCTGCTCGATCTGGAAGATGCCAAGACCGACGCCGACATCACGGTACAGGTCACCGGCATTCAGTGGAAATGGAAATACACCTTTGTCGATGATGACGTGAGCTTTATCAGCAGCCTGGCGCAAAGCAGTCGCGACGTGATCAAAGATCCTACCGGCAACGAAAACTACCTGCTCGAGGTCGACAAGCCACTGGTTTTGCCGGTCGGCAAAAAGATCCGCTTTCTGTTTCATTCCAACGACGTTATTCATGCCTGGTGGGTGCCTGAACTTGCGGTCAAGCAGGATTCTATCCCCGGGTTTATCAATGATTCATGGGCAACCATCGAGGAACCCGGTGTTTACCGTGGGCAGTGTGCCGAGCTGTGCGGCAAGGACCACGGCTTTATGCCGATCGTCGTCAATGCCGTTAGCGAACCCGAGTACGAGGCCTGGCTCGCCGGTATGAAATCTGAAGCCGCGGCTGCCGCCTCGGCAGCCGAGCAGGAATGGTCGATGCAGGACCTGGTAGCCCGTGGCGAAACCGTTTACCAGGCCAACTGTGCGGCCTGTCATGGGCCTACTGGTGCGGGAATCCCGGGTGCCTTTCCGGCGATGACCGGCAGCGCAATCGTCAATGGCCCGGCTGCGGGTCATATTGATATTATAGTTAACGGCAAGGCCGGAACTGCGATGGCGGCGTTCAAGACGCAACTGAATGATATTGATATCGCCGCGGTTGTTACCTATGAGCGCAATAGTCTGGGCAACAGCGTGGGTGATATGGTCCAGCCATCCGCGATCAAGAATGCAAGATAAGGGGAATTACTAGATGTCTACTGAAATTACACATGACGGTCACGAAGCGCACGAAGATCACGATCATCATGGTCCTGCCAAGGGTCTGATGCGCTGGGTTACCACGACCAACCATAAGGATATCGGCACACTTTACCTGTGGCTCTCATTTATCATGCTGCTGTACGGTGGATCGATGGCAATGGTGATTCGCCTCGAGTTGTTCCAGCCCGGACTGCAATGGGTCGAACCTCATTTCTTCAACCAGATGACTACCATGCACGGTCTGGTAATGGTGTTTGGCGCGATTATGCCGGCCTTCGTCGGACTTGCTAACTGGCTGATTCCAATCATGATAGGGGCGCCGGATATGGCGCTGCCGCGAATGAATAACTGGAGCTTCTGGATTCTGCCTTTTGCGTTCACCATGCTGGCTTCCACTACCTTGATGGAAGGTGGGGCTCCGGCATTTGGCTGGACCTTCTATGCGCCGCTGTCGACCACCTTTGCCCCGGATTCAACCGATTTCTTTATCTTCGCGGTGCACCTGATGGGTATCTCTTCGGTGATGGGCGCGATCAACGTTATCGCTACAATCCTGAACATGCGTGCGCCCGGTATGACGCTGATGAAAATGCCATTGTTCGTATGGACCTGGCTGATCACGGCCTACCTGTTGATTGCGGTTATGCCGGTACTTGCGGGTGCAGTTACGATGATGCTCACCGACCGTCATTTTGGCACGTCATTTTTCGATGCCGCCGGTGGCGGCGATCCGGTCATGTTCCAGCATATATTCTGGTTCTTCGGTCATCCCGAAGTGTACATCATGATTCTGCCGGCCTTCGGTATCATCTCGGCCATCGTCCCCACCTTTGCGCGTAAGCCACTGTTCGGTTATAGCTCCATGGTGTACGCCAGTGCGTCAATCGCAATCCTGTCTTTCATGGTCTGGGCGCATCATATGTTCACTACCGGAATGCCGGTTGCTGGCGAGCTCTACTTTATGTATGCGACTATCCTGATTTCGGTTCCGACCGGGGTTAAAGTCTTCAACTGGGTAACTACCATGTGGAAAGGCTCGATGACTTTCGAGACGCCGATGTTGTGGGCGCTGGGTTTCATCGTCATGTTTACCATTGGTGGTTTTTCGGGGTTGATGCTGGGTGTCGCACCGGTTGATACGCAGTATCACGACACTTATTTTGTGGTCGCGCACTTCCATTATGTGCTGGTTACCGGCGCACTTTACTCGATCATCGCCGCGTTCTACTACTGGGTGCCGAAGTGGACCGGTCATATGTACGACGAAAAACTCGGCAAGATCCATTTCTGGTGGTCCACGATTGCGGTTAACGTGCTGTTCTTCCCACAGCATTTTGTTGGACTAGCCGGTATGCCGCGGCGGATTCCGGATTACTCGTTACAGTTCGCCGAGTTCAATATGATTTCGAGTATTGGCGGATTTGCCTTTGGTCTGGCGCAGGTATTCTTCCTCTACATCGTGATCAAGACGATCAAGGGCGGTGAGAAAGCGACCGATCGAGTCTGGGAAGGCGCGACGGGTCTCGAGTTCGAGCAACTGTCGTCACCGCCGCCGTACCACAGCTTTACCGAAGCCCCTACGGTTAAATAAGAGGGCTTCTGGCGCAATTGATGCAAGAAGATCAGCATCAGGATTTCACTTCCGCAGAGAGGCGTAAACGCACTCTGTGGATCGTGGCTGCGCATGTGCTGATAGGCGTGACTTTTTTTATCGCGACTTTTTTCTGGGGGAATTTTGAGTGAGGGTTAGCCCGCTTAAACTGGCAATTGTTCCGCTGCTGATGTTCGGCTTTGGATTCGCGCTGGTGCCCTTGTACGACGTGTTTTGTGATATCACCGGTTTAAACGGCAAGACCGGGCGTATCGAGGCCACGGAAATCGACGCCGCGCAGGTGGATACTTCGAGGACGATAGAAGTGCGTTTCCTGGCAAATACCAATACCGGGTTGCCGTGGAGCTTTGAACCGCTGGTCAGGAAGATGTCGGTTCATCCCGGCCAGGTTTACGAAGCCGTGTATCGGGTTCGTAGTACCAGTGATAAACCAACGCTGGGCCAGGCTGTGCCGAGTGTTTCGCCGGGACTGGCCGCGCAGCACTTCAACAAGACGGAGTGTTTTTGTTTTACCCAGCAGGAGCTGGCTGGATTTGAAAGCCGCGATATGCCGCTGCGATTTGTCGTCGGCAGGGATATATCGGAAAAAATAGATCAGATAACCTTGTCCTATACATTTTTTAGTCTGGACCAGGGTTAACAGGTTTTTAACGTATTCAGGGTATAGAGAGAGATAATCCATGAGTAGCACAAGCAACGCAGATTATTATGTACCGCATGGCACGCACTGGCCGATCATAGGTTCTATCGGCCTGAGCCTGACCGTTGTCGGTTTTGCCAACTTCCTGCATGGCACCTGGAGTATGACGCCTATTTTTGTGGGTCTCGCGATTCTGATCTTCATGATGTACGGCTGGTTTGGTACGGTAGTCGATGAATCTATAAGAGGCCTCTACAATAAACAGGTCGACATGTCGTTCCGTTGGGGTATGGGCTGGTTTATTTTCTCGGAAGTCATGTTCTTCGCCGCCTTTTTCGGTGCGCTGTTTTATGCGCGCATGTACTCGGTTCCATGGCTCGACGGTGCATCAAACAATGATGCCACCGCGCAGTACCTGTGGCCCGACTTCGAAGCCACCTGGCCTCTGCTGAGCCTGCCACTGGGCGAAAAATTTGCGCAAGCAAGAGAAGTTATAGGACCCTGGGGCCTGCCTGCGCTTAATACCGCTATCCTGCTGACTTCGGGCTGGACGATTACGCTGGCGCACTGGGCACTGAAGCGCAAGGATCGTGACTGGCTGGTTTACTGGCTGTTCGCCACCGTGGCGCTGGGATTCGGCTTCGTGTTCCTGCAGGGCGTCGAGTATGTGCATGCCTACCAGGATTTAAATCTGCGTCTAGATTCAGGTATTTACGGCAGTACCTTTTTTATGCTTACCGGGTTTCATGGTTTCCACGTGACCATGGGTGCGACCATGCTGCTAATCATTATGATTCGCTGCGCCAAGGGGCACTTTACCCCGGAAAATCATTTCGGGTTTGAGGCGGTCGCCTGGTACTGGCACTTCGTGGATGTGGTGTGGTTAGGCCTGTTTATATTTGTCTACTGGTTATAAATTGTCTTTTTTCACGATTGCTGCGTTAGACCCGTGCTCAAACCATCACGTATTTTTATACGCTCAGGTTTTCGGCTCGGGCATCCTGCTTCGCTCTAGCTCCTGCATCCCTGCAGTCGTGCGCGCGGATTTACCTCGCACTCGCAAAAAAATCCTAATTTATTAACAAGATCTGGTTCTGTTGATAGAAACACGGCCTAGGCCGTGTTTTTTTTTGCCGCGGGACAACTTTTTACCGGCCTGTCGGCCAGCAGCATTTCGAAATTTCTGACTGGCACGGGTTTTGAGTAAAAATAACCCTGAGCAAAGTCGCATGCAAAATCTTTCAGTATCTGATCTTGAGTGTCGGTTTCAACGCCTTCCGCAACGACTTTGATGCCCAGCTTATGTGCCATCACGATAATTGCTTCGCATAATGCCAGGTCGTTTTGATCGTGATCCAGGTTGCGTACGAAGGATTGATCTATTTTCAGGTAATCGATATCGAATTGCTTCAAATATGACAGCGAAGAATACCCGGTCCCGAAGTCGTCAATCGAAATTTGTATCTCGGCATCGTGAAAGTCCAGTAATCGATTGGTTATCTGGTCCCTGGCATCCATCAACAGGCCCTCGGTGATTTCAACCGCGATAGCCTGGCCACTAATGCCAGCCTGCTGTAAATGTGAAAACCACTCGGACATGGCAGCGGCCTTATCGATCCACTGCAGTGGTGAAGTGTTGATGCTGACCTGGAAGTCAATATCAAACTGTTCGCGCCAACGACTCACCTGTTCGGTGGCAGTGTAAAAAACCCAGTTTCCTATGTCAGAAATCAGCCCACTTTCCTCGGCGATGGGTATAAATACGGAGGGGCTGACCAGGCCTGATTCAGGATGATGCCAGCGCAGTAGAGCTTCGGCTTTATTGAGCATGCCGCTTTGCAAATCGATAATAGGCTGATAGTAAATCTCAAACTGCTGCTGTTGCATCGCTTCGCGCAAATCCTTGATCATTTTGCGTTTCCTAAGTGCGCGTTGCTGCAACTCGGAGGTGAAGAAATGGTATCGATTACGCCCCTCGCTCTTGGCGGCATACATCGCCTGATCGCCATTGCGTTGCAGGACTTCGATTTTTTTACTATCCCCCGGATAAAACGTAACGCCGATGCTGGCGGTGAGAAAGACTTTCTCATTGTCCAGCTGGTAGGGTTCCGCGAGGACGTCGAGTATTTGCTGACATACGGGCTGTACTGACAGTTGATCGTTGATCTGTCCCAGAATAACAGTGAATTCATCGCCACTGAGGCGCGAAACCGTGTCGATTTCGCGTATCGTTTTTTTAAGTCGGCTGGAAATTTCAATGAGCAGCAAATCCCCCATATCATGGCCCAGCGAATCGTTAACATCCTTGAAGCGGTCCAGATCAATGTACAGCAGTGCCAGTGATAAGTTGCTGCGATCGCAGGAGCGAATTTCATGTTCGAGCTTCTGTAAAAACAGGTTACGATTGGGCAGGCTGGTCAGGGGGTCGAAATTGGCCTGATTCCAGATAACAGTCTCGGCGTGTTTGCGTTCCGAGATATCGCGAATGTACGCATTGAATTCCTGCAGGTCAGCCGAATCGATAACAGATACCGATAACTCGATAGGGAATTCATGGCCGTCGCGATGCAGCGCGTGAATTTCGATCAGGCTATTCATGACCGAGGTTTTGCCTGTTTCCAGAAACCTTTTCATGCCTTTCTTGTGGGCATCCCGATAGCGTTCGGGGATGATAGTCTGTTCGATTGTCTGATCGAGAATTTCTTCAGCACTCCACCCAAAAACCTTCTCGGCCTGATGGTTCCAGCCAGTTATATAACCATCAAAGTCCATTTGCACTACGGCATCAATTGATGAATCAAAAAACGCTTCGAGCTTGTTGTGTTGCGCAAGAATAATCTCTTTCTTCTGGCGCAGGTCTACCTCAAGCGCTTTCACTCTTTCTTCGAGCAGGCTCTTTTCGTCATTCTCATCTTCTGCGGAATCGATTTCCGTCATATATCAACGCGTTAGCTGGATAGTGAATCAAGTATAGTGTTTTTTATACAATCAACAGGCACAAAAAAAGCCCGGCATGCCGGGCTTCGATTTTAAGGTCTGACCTGTCTCAGGCTACGAACGAAGTCTTGATCGATTTGAACGCATTGCTTTCAATCTGACGGATTCGTTCTGCAGAGACGCCGTACTCATCAGCGAGTTCATGCAGGGTCGCTTTGGGTTCATTCAACCAGCGGCGAGTAACGATCGCCTTGCTGCGGTCATCGAGATTCTCCATTGCCTCGCTGAGCATATGCGTATTAGTTTGCTCGGTGTCCTGCGCCTCGAGTAGCAATTCGGGTGAGGGTGTATTCGATGTTAACGAATTAGCAGGCGCAAGATAGGCAGTATCGTCATCTTCATCACTGCTGGGGTCGAAACCAATATCATAATTGTTAAGCCGATTTTCCATCTCGATGACGTTCGCGCGGGTTACCCCCAGCGTTTCGGCGACATGATCGATTTCTTCCGACTTGAACCAGCCAAGACGGGTTTTCTGGCTACGCAACTTAAAGAACAGTTTGCGTTGTTCCTTGGTAGTGGCTACCTTGACGATGCGCCAGTTTTTCAAGATATATTCGTGAATCTCGGCTTTTATCCAGTGCACTGCGAAAGAAACCAGTCGCACCCCGACTTCGGGGCGAAAACGTTTCACTGCTTTCATCAAACCAATGCTGCCTTCCTGAATCAGATCCGCGATTGAAAGCCCGTAACCGGCATAATTATTCGCAATTTTAATAACGAAACGCAGGTGCGGTAGTACCAGTTTTTGAGCCGAGGCTATATTTCCGGTTTCCTGCAGATCCCGTGCCAGGGCATACTCTTCTTCGGGCGTTAGAATAGGCACGGATCTGGCTGCCTGAATATAGGCATCCAGATTGGAGCTGCCCACTAATACGGGCATGGTGTTAGTTACATTGACCAGTTCTGTGCTCATAATTGACCTCGATTTTGTGTTATCTAGCACTCTTGCTAATCGAGTGCTAAGCATTAGAGCATAAACATCCTAAACAGTTCAAGTTTATTAGCAAATATTAATATACATGCTAAGCGTATGGATATTAACGCAAAATACTAATGTTATACGTTGAAATTCGATCACTAGATCAGTGAT
>Ga0316196_10000957_pt1 | contig 12163 bp, 8 predicted proteins | sample Eddsed2cm_MG_FD_204938 | JGI IMG/M metagenome (GOLD analysis project Ga0316196, IMG submission 204938) | Coastal sediment microbial communities from Maine, United States - Eddy sediment 2 cm | ecosystem: Environmental > Aquatic > Marine > Coastal > Sediment | place: USA: Maine | collected... | reverse complement strand
GCTCCAGACCTTTGGGCATTCCCTGGCAAAATGCAACGCCTTTTGCCCCATACCTGTCTTTAATCCGGTTAAAATTTTCACAAATTTCCTTAATGGCCTCATCCCAGGAAATCGTTTTCCAGCGGCCTTCTCCGCGGTCACCGATTCGTTTCAGCGGATGCTTCAGGCGGTCCGGATGCGTGAGCCGCTCATGGGATATCGTGCCCTTGACGCAGACATAGCCCTGGTTTAAAAACCCGTCAGGATCTCCCTTGACTTTCACGATGCGGTTATCTTTAACCCCGACAACCACAGCACAGCCCCCGTGGTCCAATCGGGCGCAGTGTGTTTTTACCCACCGGATATCATTATCCATTTCCATGCTTGCGTGTCTCCTTATGATGCCCTTTACGGGCCACCCTGCTTGATGTCGATTATAGGCTCGACAAACCGGGATTCAGTATCCCAGGGGAACAATATCCACGTATCCTGGCTGACCTCGGTAATGAAGGTGTCCACCAGCGGCCGGCCCTCCGGTTTGGCATAGACGGTGGCAAAGTGAGCCTTGGGGAGCATGTCTCTGACGATGCGCGCCGTCTGGCCGGTATCCACCAGATCATCAACAAGCAGCCAGTCTTTGCCGTCTATGTCTACTGATTTAAGAACGGTAATCTCGCCCTGTGCGCGTGTATCATAACTGGAAACGCACACCGTATCGACATGACGGATTTCCAATTCGCGAGCGATGATGGATGCCGGAACCATACCGCCACGTGTTATAGCGATAATGCCTTGCCACTTCTCCAAATCCACCAGCCGCCAGGCCAATGCCTTGGAATCGCGATGCAGCTGCTCCCATGATATGGGGAAGGTTTTTGTATATCTTTCTTTTGTTGCGGTCACTTGAAACCTCCAATATGAGTGAATTCAGATGACGTATCATAACCGATTTGCGAGTGCAAGCTTCCTAAGTCTAAATCAAATATTCAAGGGAATTATGGAACATATTGACATACCCGGGTTTGTCTTTTATCCATGTTATGGTATGGTCCAATTGGTTTTAACCCAATTGGGGTTGGCTGGATTTAAACCAACGGGAGCAGTAGCGCATTGGAAAACGTACGCTATTTACAATGTTTGATTTGCGGCAAGCAATATCGCCCTGATATGGTCGATTACATTTGTCCGGAACATGGTGACGAAGGCATTCTCGACGTTCAGTATGACTACGATTTTATCGGCCGGCAGATAAGCAAAGAAGCCCTTTTGGGATCTAATGACTTTTCAATTTGGCGATACCTGCCACTGTTGCCAATTCATCCCGGCGCGACAATCCCGCCGCTCTCGGTCGGCTGGACACCCTTATATCCTTCCCGGCGCCTTGCCAGGGACCTGGGTCTAAATGCCTTGTGGATTAAAGACGACGGCCGCCAACCCACGGCTTCCTTTAAAGACCGCGCCAGCGCGATTGCCCTTGTAAAAGCCAGAGAAAAAGGTGCTGAAATCATTACTACGGCCAGTACCGGTAATGCTGCGGCCGCATTAAGCGGTCTGTGCGCCAGCATGCAGCAGGCGAATGTGATCTTTGTTCCGGAAACCGCGCCCCAGGCGAAAATCGCCCAATTACTGGTATTCGGCTCCCGCGTCTTTCTGGTAAAGGGGACCTATAATGAGGCCTTTGAGCTTTGCCTTAAAGCCACCCGGACTTACGGCTGGTATAACCGCAACACCGGTTTCAACCCTTACATGACCGAAGGCAAGAAGACCGCCGCCTATGAAATCTGCGAACAACTGGACTGGAAGGCGCCCGACCGCATTTTTGTCAGTGTGGGAGACGGCTGTATCATTGGGAGCTTGCACAAAGGTTTAAAAGATTTGCTCGCTCTGGAGTGGATCGATAAAATGCCCAAACTGATGGGCGTGCAGGCTGCCGGCAGCAACTATATGTACACGGCCTGGAAAAACAAGGAAGATATCGTCACCAAAGCGCCGATCAATGCGCAGACGGTGGCGGACAGCATCAGCGCAGGCTTGCCGCGGGATCGTATCAAGGCACTGGCAGCCGTAAATGAAACCGGTGGTGCCTTCATCTGTATTGAGGATGGCGATATATTGGCTGCCATTCCCGAATTGGCCCGCAGCACGGGTGTTTTTGCAGAGCCTGCCGGAGCGGCTGCATATGCCGGCCTGGTAAAGGCGGTTGAACAGCAGCTGGTATCCGGCGATGAAGCCATTGTGGTACTGAATACCGGCAATGGTTTAAAAGATGTTGCCGGCGCCATGCAGGCGGTGGATCTTGCGGGCACAAAGCCGTTTCATGTCGCGCCGGATCTGGATGAACTCAAACAGGTGGTGGATGGCTGGGATTCGTTATAATTATAGGTTCAGGTGTCAGGATTACGAATCTGATAACTTCGAGAATTTTTAGATTCTGCATGTTGTCATCAGTTTGCTGACACCTGAACACTGACACCTGAAACCTAACTGGTTCCTGACACCTGAAACCTTGAAATAAAGGAGACTGACCGTGATAGACTTAACCGTTGTTCCCGAAGGGCTTGAAAAAGCCGTTAAAAGAGCCAGAGAAAAAAACATCATCATTCCCACCCTCAAGCAACAGCAAAATCCCGGCCTCATTCCTGAGGCCATTGTATCCCGGTTGAAAAACATCGGGCTATGGGACATCGATCCCTTAAATCTTTTTCGGATCACCTGGCATAATGAGCCGGTCGCAAAAGGAGGCGGGTTTGGCGATGTGAATTTTATCGAGTTTCCCAAAACGTTAACCGGCGTCGATGCGCGCATAGTGGCGATTGTCGGCAAATGGTTTCCCACCGGTGCACACAAAGTGGGGGCGGCCTTCGGCTGTCTGGTTCCCCGGCTGGTGACCGGTCAGTTCGATCCGACCACCCAGAAAGCCGTATGGCCATCGACCGGGAATTACTGCCGCGGCGGGGCCTATGATTCGACCTTGCTGGGTTGCGAATCCATCGCCATCCTGCCTGAAGGTATGAGCCGTGAGCGCTTTGAGTGGCTCACATCGGTATCCGGAGAAATTATCAAAACCCCGGGCAGCGAAAGCAACGTTAAGGAAATTTTTGACAAGTGCTGGGAGCTGCGGGAATCCGGACAGGATCTGACGATTTTCAACCAGTTTGATGAATTCGGCAATTACCTATGGCACCATGAAATCACCGGACCGGCGGTGCTGGAAGTCCTCGAGCGCCTCATGGGTCCCAAAGATAAGTTTCAGGGATTTATGTCGGCCACCGGCTCGGCGGGCACGATCGCCTGTGGCGATTTTCTTAAAAAGCAGTTTCCGCTGAGTAAAATTGTTGCCAGCGAAGCGCTGCAGTGCCCGACCTTGCTGCGCAACGGATTCGGCGAACACCGCATCGAGGGTATCGGTGATAAGCATGTTCCCTGGATTCACAATGTCAAAAACCTCGACATGGTGGTGGCCGTTGACGACGAAATCCCCATCAGCCTGATGCGGCTGTTCAACGAACCGGCCGGCAAAAAATATCTCGCAGCCAAAGGCGTTTCCCCAGCGCTGCTTGATATGCTGGACCTGCTGGGAATCTCCTGCATCGGCAATCTGGTGACGGCCATTAAATTCGCCCGGTATTATGAACTGGGTGAACAGGATATCGTCATGACGGTGCTGACGGACTCCATGGAGATGTACGCCAGCCGGCTGATCGAACTCAATCAAGAACGCGGCGAATTTACCGATAGCGATGCGGCTGCCGTATATGCCCGAAATATAGAGGGGCTGACCATCGACAATATGGAAGAACTGACCTATTACGGGCGTAAGCGCATTCACAACCTCAAATACTATACCTGGGTTGAGCAACAGGGCAAAACCTATGAAGAGATTCAGCGGCAATGGTATGACGATCAATACTGGGAAAGCATTCCCACATGTGTGGATCATGTCGATACCCTGATCGAGGAGTTTAACGCCAAAACGGGGTTACTTAAAGCGTTGTAGTTGTTTCAGGTTTCAAATTCCAGCTAGCTATCAATCGTTAAATTGGTTAAATTGGTTTAATTTGTTCAATTGGTTCGGTTTAAGTCAACCAATCTAACCAATTCAACCAATAAAACTAATAAAACAATTTCTTAAAGCCTGAACCCTTGAACCTGATAGGCAAAGGAAAATTGTATGAACATTGATTTTAAATCGGTTTTGAAACGCGCCGACGAATATAAACCGGCGATTTCCAAATTTTTGCGGGATATGATCGCGATCCCCAGCGAAAGCCGCCAGGAAGCAAAGGTGATCCAGCGGATCAAAGACGAAATGGAAACGGTCGGGTTTGACCGGGTGGATATCGATCCCATGGGAAATATCCTGGGTTATATTGGCAACGGCCATCATCTGATTGCCATGGATGCTCATGTGGATACAGTGGGTGTAGGGGATCCGGATCAGTGGGAATATGATCCGTATAAGGGCTATGAAGACGATGAAATCATCGTCGGCCGCGGGGCCAGCGACCAGGAAGGCGGTATGGCTGCCATGGTTTATGCCGGTAAAATCATCAAAGATTTACACCTGGAAGATGATTACACACTCCTGATTACCGGAACCATTCAGGAGGAAGACTGTGACGGGCTCTGCTGGCAATATATTATTAATGAGAACAAGATCCGGCCTGAATTCGTTGTATCCACGGAACCCACCTCCTGCAGGATTTACCGGGGCCAGCGCGGTAGAATGGAAATCAAAGTCGCCACCTCGGGGATCAGCTGCCATGGCTCGGCACCTGAACGGGGCGATAATGCCATTTTCAAAATGGCACCGATCCTCAATGAGCTCCAGGTTTTGCACACCCGCTTGAAAGAAGACGATTTTCTCGGAAAGGGCTCCTTGACCGTTTCGGAAATTTTTTCCAGCTCGCCGTCACGCTGTGCGGTTGCTGATGGCTGCTGGGTTTCTATCGACCGGCGTCTGACCGCGGGCGAAACCGGAGCGTATGCGTTACAGCAAATTCGGGATCTGCCGGCAGTAAGAGAAGTCGAGGCCCGGGTGGCCATGTACAGTTACGAACAGCCGTCTTATACCGGGCTGGTATATCCTACCGAGTCCTATTTTCCGGCCTGGACCCTGGAGGAAGATCATCCGGCGTGCCAGACGCTGGTGGCCGGCTATAAACACCTTTTCGGAGAAGATCCGATCGTGGATAAGTGGACCTTTTCTACCAACGGGGTGGCCATTACAGGGATGTCCGGAATCCCCTGTATCGGTTTCGGCCCGGGACATGAAGATCAGGCGCATGCGCCCAACGAGAAGACCTGGAAAAGTGAACTGGTTCAGTCCGCGGCAATGTATGCGGTCATACCGACCCTGTACGTTCAACAATTTGTGCGGGATTAAGACTTTGCCAAAATCCTATTTTTGAGATGGCTGCTAGATGCGTTTCGGGAGGGTAAGGCCCATGCCCAAATTGATCGCCATCGCCATTGGAGGCAATTCACTGATACGGGATCGTCGACGTCAGAGTGTTGACGACCAGTATGCGGCCATCTGTGAGACAGTTGGCTATATCGTCGATATTATCGAGGACGGTTTCGAGGTGATTGTCAGCCATGGCAACGGGCCTCAGGTGGGCTTTATTCTACGGCGATCAGAAATTGCATACGTGCATGAGGGACTGCATTTTGTGCCCCTGGCCAGCTGTGTAGCCGATACCCAGGGTGCCCTCGGCTACCAGATCCAGCAGGCCCTCGAAAATGAATTTAAAAAACGAAACCTTGCCAAAAAGGCGGTCACCGTCATTACCCGGGTCGAGGTCAATATAGATGATCCGTCATTCGCCCATCCGGGCAAGCCGATCGGCTCGTTTTACAGCGATCAGCAGATTCAAAACCTGAAAAAAGATCATCCGGACTGGACGGTTATCCATGAGGCCGGCCGGGGCTATCGGCGTGCGGTACCGTCACCGGTGCCGCTGGGCATTGTCGAGCTGCAGGCCATCGAAACTCTGGTGAATCAGGGTTTATGCGTCGTCGCCGTCGGTGGTGGCGGCATTCCGGTGGTCCGCCTGGATGACGGAACCCTTGAAGGTCGTGACGCCGTTATTGATAAAGATTATGCCACCCGTCTGCTGGCGACCCAGTTAAAAGCCGAAATGCTGTTGATATCAACGGCGGTTGACAACGTGTTTTTAAATTTTGGTCAGTCCGACCAAAAGGCGCTGGGCGCCATTAGCGTTGAGGAGACCCGGCGCTTCTTGGCTGAAGGTCATTTTGCTGCCGGCAGTATGCTGCCGAAAATCAATGCCGCTCTTGATTTTATAGAACATGGCGGCGCTGCCGTGATCATTACCAGTCCGCAATTGTTAAAGAAAGCGATCAAAGGAAATGCCGGCACGCGTATTTACCGATAGTGGTCTTGATCTGGATGAGGCAAAAAAAATATTTAACCACAAAGGTCACAAAGAACACAAAAACTAATTTTTATTTTTCTCTTCTAAAATCTTTGTGAACTTCGTGCCTTCGTGGTTTATCAATACAAAATAAAAGAACCCCTTACTCGGATAAGATACGAGACCCATGATAAAATTCAATTTAAACGGCTCAGAAGCATCCTATGACGGTGACCCCAAGATGTCCCTATTAAATTATTTAAGGGAAATTGCGGGCATTGTATCTGTTAAAGACGGCTGCAGCGGAGAGGCAACCTGCGGCGCCTGTCTGGTGGAGATGAATGCCAAGCCGGCGCTTTCCTGTATTACGCCCATGGAAAAGATCAACGGGGCGAACATTATTACCATTGAGGGCTTTCCGGAGCGTCTGCGTCAGACCCTTGGCCGGGCATTTGTGGCCAAAGGCGCTGTCCAGTGCGGATTTTGCACACCGGGTTTTTTATCACGAGCCAAAATTCTGTTAGAAACCACCCCTCAGCCAAGCCGTAAAGAGATCATTCATGCGCTCAGGTTTAATCTTTGTCGCTGCACGGGATATGTGAAAATCATCGATGCCGTCGAGTTGGCAGCTGAGCACCTTCGTAAGAATCGGGAGCTCAAATTACCAAATGCCGGCAAGGTGGGAGCCGATCAGCCCAAATACGACGCTTATAACAAAGCGATCGGCACCAGCGCGTTTATCGATGACCTGCGTACAGATGGAATGCTGCACGCCGCCTTGAAATTTAGCGACCATCCCCGGGCGACCATCCGCCGGATCGATTGCGCGGCTGCCGAAAAAATAGCAGGTGTCGTGCGGATTTTTACGGCCAGAGACATTCCCGGAGAGCGAATCATTGGGGTCATCCACCAGGACTGGCCGGTAATGATTGCCGAAGGTGAAACCACCCGTTACATCGGTGATGTCCTGGCCGGGGTTGTGGCCGAAAGCGAAGTAATCGCCCGTGCGGCAGCAGAAGCCATTACGGTGGACTATGAAGTCCTGGAGCCTTTGACCGATGTGCACACTGCCGAAACCAGCGCCATTAAAATCCACGAATCCGGAAACCTGCTGGGCGTATCACATATTCAACGGGGCGAAGATATCGATGCGGTTTTAAAATCATCGGCACATGTGGTCAATGCAACCTACCAAACCCAGCGGGTGGAACATGGGTTCCTGGAAACCGAGGCCGCCATTGCACTGCCGCTGGGAAAAGATGGGATCGAGCTGTGGGTTCAAAGCCAGGGGGTGTATGAAGATCAGCGACAGATTGCCCGCATTCTCGGTGTTCCCATCGAAAGGGTCAACGTTAAGCTGGTGCCGACCGGTGGGGGATTTGGCGGCAAAGAAGATTTAACCGTTCAGGGGCATGCAGCCGTTTTTTGCTTCCATCTGCAAAAAACGGTCAAGCTCAGGCTGAATCGATCGGAATCCATCCGCATGCACCCCAAACGCCACCCCTTTCACATGCAATATGCGCTGGGATGCGATGAAAACGGCATGCTGACCGGGTTGTCTGCCCGGATCGTCGGTGATACCGGCGCCTATGCTTCTCTGGGTGCTGAAGTCCTGGAAAGGGCTGCGGGGCACGCAACCGGCGCTTATTACCTTCCGAATGTCGATATTGAGTCCAGGGCCGTTTACACCAACAACATCCCCTGCGGCGCCATGCGGGGCTTTGGTGTCAATCAAGTCACCTTTGCCATGGAAAACTGCATCGAGCAGCTGTGCGCTCAGGGCGGATTTGATCCCTGGCAGTTGCGTTACGACAATGTACTGGATACGGGCAAGGAAACCGCAACCGGGCAGATCTTGGGCAAAGGCGTCGGGTTAAAAGAAACGCTGCTGGCAGTCAAAGATGAGTTCTATGAAGCCCAAACAGCGGGTTTGGCCTGCGGAATAAAAAATTGCGGAATCGGCAACGGTGTCGTCGAAGAATGTGAAGTTAAAATTGAAATCAAGTCCGAAGATCATATCATTTTACAGCACGGCTGGACCGAAATGGGTCAGGGCGTGGATACGGTTGCCCAGCAGATTCTTTGTGAAGAACTCGGTATTGAAGATCCGGGGATCATCGAAGTCAAAGTCAGCACCGAATCCAAAGCGCGGGCCGGAATGACCACCGCCAGTCGTGCCACTTTTCAGATGGGGCACGCCATCATCGATGCCGTCAATGCGCTTAAGAAGGATTTAAAGACGAAACGCCTGTCGGAATTGGGCAGCAAGGTGTACACCGGCCGCTGGATTTGCGATTGGACGACCCCGCTGGGGCAACCGGGTGATATCCTCACCCATTATTCATACGGCTACGCCACCCATCTGGTCATGCTGGATGATGCGGGACAGGTGGATTGTGTGGTGGCGGCCCATGACGGCGGACGAATTATCAACCCGACCCTGTTTGAAAGCCAGATCGAAGGGGCGGTGATCATGGGGCTCGGCTATGCGCTCAGCGAGGAACTTCCTATGGAAAACGGCCAGCTGAAAATCAAGCGCTACGGCAAGCTGGGGATTCCCCGGATTAAAAATATACCGAAAATTGTGGTGAAAATGGTGGAAGTCGAAGATCCTTTAGGACCATACGGCGCCAAAGGGGTAGGGGAGATCGGGAATATCCCGACTGCCGGAGCGGTGGCCAATGCCCTGTTTCAGTATGATAAAACCGTTCGATATGAATTGCCCATGAGAAAAATGCCTAAAGTTTAAAGTGCCTAAAATGCCTAAAGTTGAGGAATTCTTTCATTTTATTTAAAGATGGAGCAAAGCGACACCAAAATTTTAGGCATTATACCGGCTTGTCCGGATTCGCTTTACCTGAGCAAAACTTTGAAAATTGATCAATCATTCTAAAGAGGTAGACGAATATGACCCTTTATCTAAAAGATGCAACCTATATCGACTGGAAAACCCTGGCATTTCAATCCGGCCATCTGGCGGTTGATTCCGGTGACGATGGCGGTATGCGGTTTCTGGATGCGCTGCCGACGGAGGACGAGCGCGGCGTTGATGATCAGGTATTGGATTGCAGCCGGCGGCTGGTGACGAAATCATTTGGTTGCGGGCATCACCATATTTATTCGGCTCTGGCCAGAGGGATGCCCGCACCTTCTAAAATTCCGCACAATTTTTCAGAAATCCTCCAATATATCTGGTGGCACCTGGATAAATCGCTGGATACGGAAATGATTGAGGCCAGTGCGCTGGTTTCAGCATTGTACTGTGCCAAAAACGGCGTGACCTTTGTTATTGATCATCACGCCTCACCGTTTGCAATCGAGAATTCATTGGAAACCATTGCCAAGGCCTTTGATCGCATCGGCCTATCCCATTTGCTGTGTTATGAAATATCAGACCGGGACGGTGACGGCCCCAAAGAAAAAGGTCTGCAGGAAACCGACACGTTCCTGAGTTCCGGTCGTCAGGGCCATGTCGGATTGCATGCTTCTTTTACCGTCGGCGATGATTTGTTAAATCGGGCCGTGGCATTGGCCCAAACGCATAACACCGGTCTGCATGTTCATGTGGCCGAAGACGCGCTGGATCAGGAATCCTGCTTAAAACATCACAACAAACGGGTGGTGGAGCGTTACACGGAGGCCGGTGTGCTGGATTTACCCAAGTCCATCCTCTCGCACTGCATTCACCTGGACGAAGCGGAAAAGAACCTTATTCGTCGGTCCGATGTCTACGTTGTACAAAACACAGAGAGCAATTTGAACAACAATGTGGGCGTGACCAATTACCGGGAGCTGGGAGACAATATTATTTTGGGAACCGACGGGATGCACAGCGATATGCTCAGAAGCGCCAAAGCCGCTTTTTTAACCGGTCAGGTAACCGAAGGTCTTGATATGGCGAGTGCTTACAGCCGCTTTCGGAAAATACATGATTATATTGGCGGCAACGGGTTTGGCGGTGACGGAGACAACAACCTGGTGATATTGGACTATGATTCCCCGACCGATATCAGCCAGAGCAATTTTTTAGGCCATTTCGTTTATGGGATCGACGCCCGTCATGTCGAAAGTGTTATCTCATCCGGCAAGCTGATCGTTGAAAACAAAAAGCTGTTGACGGTAGCCGAAGACGAGATTCTGGCCTTTTCGAGGGAGATGGGCCGAAAGCTGTGGGCGAAAATGCAAAAGTAAAATTACAAGTGCCGAAAATGCCTAAAGTGATCTAAAGTAACTAAAATTGCCAAGTGCCCCAATTGACGAAAGTGCCTAAAGTTAAGGAATTCTTCCATTTAGATAAAAAACGAAGGAGCGCAGCGACACATTAACTTTAGTCACTTCCAACTTTAGTTCACGTTAGTCACTTTTTAAAACCGGAGGTTCTACAATAATGGTTAAAAACGACATTTTAAGAAGTATCGAATCCCTGTCGACGAAAAAAGTCGACGCCATGTATTTGAACGATTTTTTGCTGACCTGGGACAAGTCCGCAGATGAAATCGACGCGACCTTGCAGACGGCGGAAATATTGCGCGTCATGCGCGACCACAATATTTCCTGTAGCACATTCGACACCGGACTGGCGATTTCCATCTTCCGGGATCAATCTACCCGCACCCGCTTCAGTTTTGCCAGTGCCTGCAATTTACTCGGCCTGGCCATTCAGGAACTCGACGAAGAAAAATCTCAGATCGCCCACGGTGAAACCGTGCGGGAGACCGCCAACATGATCTCTTTTCTGGCCGAGGTCATCGGTATCCGTGATGACATCTATCTGGGCGAAGGCCACACCTACATGAAAGAAGTGGCCCGGGCGATCCATCGAGGACACCAGGAGGGCGTTCTGCCCCAGCGCCCTACGCTGGTTAATTTGCAGTGCGATATCGATCACCCCACCCAGACCCTGTCCGATGCCCTTCATCTAATCAATACCTTTGGCGGCGTTGAAAACCTAAAGGGTAAAAAAATCGCCATGAGCTGGGCCTACTCACCCTCATACGGCAAGCCATTGTCGGTTCCCCAGGGTATTATCGGTCTGATGACACGCTTCGGAATGGACGTTGTGCTGGCCCATCCGGCAGAGTACAATTTGATGTCGGAGGTGGTTGCGGTTGCGCAAACCAACAGCGAGCAGTCCGGCGGATCGTTTACGCAAACGATGAGCATGGAGGAAGCCTTCAAAGACGCCGACATCGTTTATCCAAAAAGCTGGGCGCCTTACAGTGTCATGGAAGAACGAACCCGGCTGCTACAGGCCGGTGATCAGGATGGGCTTAAAACACTTGAAAAGCGCTGTTTGGAAACCAATAAGCAATTTATCGACTGGGAATGTACCGAAAAATTGATGCAAACCACCCGGCAAGGCCAGGCCCTGTATATGCATTGTCTGCCGGCAGATATCAGCAGTGTCAGCTGCGAAAGGGGAGAAGTGGAAGCCTCTGTCTTTGAGCGCTACCGGGTGCCGCAGTATAACCAGGCCGGTTACAAGCCTTATGTGATTGCCGCCATGATCTTTTTGAGCAAGTTTAAGAATCCGGCAGAGAAATTGTTACATTTGGTTAATCAAGCCCGACCAAGGGTTTTATAGATGTACTAAGTAGCAAATAAGGAACGGCAAAGGGCTAAGCGCAAAGCGCAGAGCGTGAACAATTGAATTCTTTCGCTTTTGGTCAAAACGCTATGCCCCATGCGCTATGCCTTATTTCCCAAGGGAATCCGCTGGAAGCATGCTTTCAATCAACAAAGATAAAAGAACTGGAAATATGTCATGAGCGATCGATTCACCTGTTGCCCGATAGACCGGTTGCTGA
>Ga0316196_10000952_pt1 | contig 12189 bp, 11 predicted proteins | sample Eddsed2cm_MG_FD_204938 | JGI IMG/M metagenome (GOLD analysis project Ga0316196, IMG submission 204938) | Coastal sediment microbial communities from Maine, United States - Eddy sediment 2 cm | ecosystem: Environmental > Aquatic > Marine > Coastal > Sediment | place: USA: Maine | collected... | reverse complement strand
TAAGAATATGGATATAACCCACACTGTCACCAACAATAATATATTCGTCGAGAACCGCTGGCGGAGTCAGTTCTCGATTTGCAAATTTATCCTGCTCCCAGACAGTTTCTCCGCTTTTTCGATCTATTGCATAGACGATATCACCCTCTGCCACAACGTACAGATGCTTTTCATCAGCATCCATGTCCTTGTTTGTTGATACCTCGTTTTCCCACATCATTCTGGCTGTTGGGGCATCTATCGCAATAACTCTTGACTGGTAGGCAGCTGTGTAAACCGTATCGTTTACTATCATAGGTCTTGCATCTACATCAGTCATTCTTTCTATTTCGGTTTTACCAATCGCATCACCTACCCTTACTTCCCAGAGACGTTGGCCATTATCGAGGCGTATCAGTGTCAATTTGCCATTATCAAAGCCAGCCAGGACAACATCAGTGACAACTAAAGGGCGACCTCTTCCGCGCAGCAGTAAGCGTGGATTAGATTCTGCCAGGTTCCAGACCAGTGAACCATCGGTTGCGGATAAACCAACGAGTTTGTTCCCAGTAATGGGAACAACGACAACATTCTGTCCTCCTTCCGGACTCGCTGCGACGCCACCCTGTGCGGCTCCAACCCATGCAGGATTGCCGTTACTTGCATAGAGTGCAACAACCTCGCCCTCCTCGGTGCCGGCAAGCAGAAGTCCATCGCCATAGCCGACGCCTGCGGACAGATTCAGCTTCAGTTTTCTGTTCCAGAGCGTTTTCCCCGTTTCGGCATCAAAAGCAGTAATTACTCCACCGGAAGATGCAGCGTAGAGCGTTGTATCAACGAGGATTGGTTGTATCTGCCGGTTGTTCTTAGTTATTTTTCCACTCGATGCCTTCCATGCCCTGATAAGTTTTACTCTTTCAGAATAGGGCTCCAGCTTTGCAGGTGGACTGATGTCTTCTTTTCCACCAAAGATTGAACATCCACTTAGGAATGTCAAAGCTGTGATTAAAAAGATAAACCTTATATTCATGACTTGCTGCCGGTTGCAATTGCATCCAGTTTCATTTTCAAGACCGGTTCATACATAGAATCTGCAGATAGACCATCGATAGCAGCGCGGTAGGCATCACGTGCCTTATCAGCTTGTTGCAGGCTGAGATAAATATCTCCCCGCATTTCATAATAATGCGATTCAAAGCCATCCATGCTATCTACACTGAGCAAGTCCAGGGCTTCATTAAGCTTGTTTTCAACCATCAGGATAGTAGCAAGCCTTAATCTTGCTGTATGGACGGTTTCGAACTGTTTAGAATTTTCAATTGCCCAATTCAGTTTTTCGCGCGCACCGTCTATATTCTTATTGTCATAGGCAATGCGTGCCAGAATCAGCGCAGCTTTTCCCGCATAGGAGGTGTCATCATATTGATCAATGATCTGCTGGCCAAGGTCGCTGGCCTGGCTGGCGACTCTATTGCCATCTGCATCAGTATTGATCATTTCCTGGTAAATAATTGAAGCGGCTTCGCCTCGGCCTGTTTTATACTCGTTCCACCAGTTGAAGCCGATAATGATTGAAAGCCCTAGCACCACACCAGATATAATTGGCGCACGATTTTCTTTCCACCATTTCCTGGCTTTTTCCTGTTCATCATCTTCTACAAGATTAAGATCCACTATTTGATTACTCCGTTATTGCGAGATACTTGCTTGCTTCAGCCAGCAAATTGTCTCTTGATACTGAAAACTGTTCACCATCATCCAGTTTTTTTACAGAAATTGTACTAGTTTGTAACTCGTCATCGCCAATTATTATTGCCAGTCGAGCATTACACCGGTTTGCTTTTTTCAACTGGCTTTTAAAGCTAGCATCACCGACATTCGCAGTTACCGAAAACCCTGCATCACGCAGCTCCATGGCGAGAGTCGAGCCAAGCTCAAGCGCCGTCGCAGAAGTCTGAACTAGATAGACATCCTGTCTTTTTACGGGCTGGCATAATTGTTCGATCTTCATTAACTCAATCAATCGTTCCATGCCTATGGCAAATCCGGCAGCCGGCACTGGTTTGCCTCCAAGTTTTTCCACCAGGTTATCATATCGCCCACCGCCACAGATGGCACTCTGTGCCCCCAGCTTGTCCGTGGTCCATTCAAACACGGTTCTACTGTAATAATCGAGGCCGCGAACGAGTTTAGGATTGCGAACATAGCTGATCCCAAGCTTATCGAGTAGCTGTTGCACGCGCTGAAAATGTTCGCGGGATTCATCATCAAGGTAGTCAAGTATATCCGGCGCATTCCTGTTCAACTCAATGATTGCGTCATTTTTACTATCGAGAATTCGTAACGGATTCTTCTCCAGGCGGTGCAATGAGTCCGCATCGAGGCTCTCTTTATGTGACTGATAATACTCCACCAGCGCTGCACGGTACTGTTGTCGTGAATTGGCCGTACCAAGCGTATTTAGCTCAAGTGTTGCTTCTGTCAGTCCCAGCTGTTTCCACAATTGCCAGGTCAACGAAATTATTTCAACATCAAGGTCTGCTTCTGCCATTCCATAGGCTTCGACACCAATCTGGTGAAACTGGCGATAACGGCCTTTTTGCGGGCGTTCGTGCCGGAACATTGGCCCTGTATACCAGACCCGCTGTATGGCGTTATGAAGAAGACCATGCTGCAGCATTGCTCGTACAACACCTGCCGTTGCTTCAGGCCTGAGAGATAGCTGATCACCATTTCGGTCCTGAAAGGTGTACATCTCTTTTTCTACAATATCTGTCGCCTGGCCGATTGAGCGTGCGAACAGTTCTGTTTTCTCAACTACAGGCAGACGAATTTCCTGGTAGCCAAACAGTCTGAAAACATCACTCGCTGTGCGCTCAAGTTGTTGCCAGCATATTAGATCTTCGGGAAGCTGGTCATTCATACCCCGAATAGCCTGGATAGAATTAGACATGACTTTACGGGTTCACAGATTCACCAACGGTGAAGCGGGCAAACACTCCCCTGGTGTAACCCGGGACGTCAATTTCTTCACCGTTGAAGGTGACTTTAACCCCCTGTGCAAAGCCAAAGAATACAGACAATGGCAATTTTCCGGCAAGCGCGATATTTTCGCCCTTCTTCACCGTCCGATAGAGTAATTTCTTACCATTTGCATCGCGTACATCCGTCCAGCTGTCATTGCTATAGCTGATACTCAAAGTGCCATCGCTGGCAGCTTCAACAGAACTTTCGGTCTCTCTACTTCCAGCGGCTGCAACTCCAGTCGTTGCAGGTGTTGTATTCGTTTCTGCAAAATCGACTGATACTGTTGTATCGACTGGTTGTACTGGTATCGAGACTTCAGCTTGAACCTGAACCGGGGTTGTTTCAGAAATTGCCTGCTGTTCTTGACTGCTAGCAGACTGCGGCATAACTATCGCTGCTGATGTCGTTTCGGCAGTAGACGTTGTCGGCATCGCAGACGTGATAGTGGTTTTTTCAACAACAGAACTTTCAACTGGACTGTCCAGGCTGAGGGTGCTGGCTCCAACAGGAACTTCTTCCACCTTAGCCACCGTTTTTTCTTCTACTGCCGGACTATCTGCTTTTTCGCCAGTCAGAGGCAGTTTGTCATGAGGTACAAGCACCCACACTGCGCTTAAAGCAATGACGGCAATCAGGAAGATGACAGCAAACATTCGAATGCCTTTGCTGCTTTTATTAATATCGCTTTCGCCGGATGGTATTACCTGCTGTGGTTTCTTTTCGCTGCTGCGGGTTTCCCTGGCAAATGCCATTAAAATGGTGTTCTCGGGAATCCCAACCAGCCTGGCATAATTTCTTAAATACCCTCTGACATAGGTCTCCTCTGGCATCTTCGAGTAATCATTTTCCTCCAGCGCCAGCACCTGGGATGGTGTCAGTCGAATCTCATATGCAACGTCCTCAGGGCGAAGATTCTTTTCCTCACGTGCAATTTGTAGAAGTTTACCCGGCCCAAGGACCTGGTCATCTTGATTTGGAAACATCTCTTCGTTCACAGCTGTTTATCTCGAATTAGTTATTAAGCTTTTTTGCCTGGCTGGAATTGGGGTATTTGCTGCGTAATTTCAAGGCATAGCTCGCTGCTGCATTTTTATCACCCAACTTCATTTCTGTCTGGTACGCGATGTAGAGAATTTCAGCATTGCCGCTCGCCATTTGGAAATAGCGCTGGTACCAACCACGCGTTTCCAGTGTTTTGCCGTTTATATAACTGATTTTAGCCATTTGCAGGAGCGCAGTGGGTGAGTTCGGGTTGATCCTCAACGATGCCGCATGGCATTTTCAGCTTCTTTATATTTCTCCTGCTTGTAGAAGCATGCCCCAACGTTCATCAGTAACCTTGCCCGCGCTTTATACAACGGATTATCCAGCAGATCACGATACAGGTCTTCAGCTTTCTGAAATTCCCCTTTCCTGCACAGCTGGTTCGCATAATCATTCTGGGCACTTGGCAGCGGGTCAGGTTTTACGATAGCTTTCTTAAAGTAGCGCTCTGAATTTTCGGGTTTATTTAACTGAATCTGGATCAACGCCATGACGTAATTGGCAGACTTGTTGTGCTTGTCGAGATCGAGAGATTTATTGATTTCCTCGAGTGCAACGTCAAGCTGGCCACGCTGTAAATACTGGCCCGCAAGATCGGCATGGATCTTGGACCGATCCTCTGCAGGTTGGACTTCAGGTTCAGGGAAGGCTTTTTCTGTAACACAGCCCGCAAGCAGCAATAACGATAATAAAAATACAGTGACAATAAGTTTCAAGATAGGTCACCTGTGGTTTGAATTTGTTGCAGACGCTCTGTGCGTCGTGTCCTGTCGGTGAATTTACCCGCTAGCTGGCCACAAGCCGCATCGATTTCTTCTCCGCGCGTCTTTCTGGTGACAGTCATAATCCCTTTTTGCATCAGGATATCGCGGAAGCGATTGATGCGTGATAAAGGTGAACTGCTATAACCGCTGTTTTCAAATGGATTAAAAGGGATCAGGTTGATTTTACACGGCACATTTCCAACCATTTTTGCCAGTTTTCTTGCGTCGTTATCCGAGTCGTTGACACCGTCAAGCATGACATATTCAAAGGTTATTTTCTGATGCGGCAGCCCTCTCGTATATTCACGGCATGCCTTCATTAACTCTCTTATTGGATACTTTCTGTTAATCGGCACCAGTTCATTTCGCAATTCATCATCTGGGGCATGCAGGGAAACAGCAAGGCTGACAGCACAATCTTTGCTTAGTCGCTGCATTTCAGGTAACAGACCAGAAGTACTTAATGTCACCCGGCGTTTTGACAGGCCATAGGCGAAATCTTCCTGCATTAACTGCATTGCCCTGACGACATTGTCGTAGTTCAGCAAGGGCTCGCCCATACCCATCATGACAACATTCGTGACCGGCCGTTCATTATCAGCGCTAAGCAACAGCTGATTCGCCAGTCGCAGCTGTCCGATTATCTCTGCCGAGGTCAGATTGCGGTTAAATCCCTGGCGGGCAGTTGCACAGAAACTGCAGTTTAAGGCACAGCCAACCTGTGATGATACGCATAAGGTGCCACGGCCAGCTTCCGGGATGAAGACAGTTTCTATACTATTGCCATCCTCCAGCCGCAAAAGCCATTTTCGTGTTCCATCGTCTGACACCTGGTCATTGATGATTTCCGGTACGACGAATGCAGCCTCGCTCGAGAGCTTGCTTCTCAGGGATTTACTCAGGTTTGTCATCTCAGAAAAATCATAAACACCCTGCTGGTGTACCCACTTCAGCACCTGGGTGGCACGAAATGATTTCTCACCTATAGAGGCAAAAAACGTCTCTAGCGCCTGACGGTCGTGTCCCATCAGGTTCTCCAGTGAGTCTTGATTTGCAGCTATATCGGTCAATGATAATTCCATTATTTAGTTTCTGGTGCACTATGCACTTTAGTTGCATCTACTTTTATCGGTCTATTTGAGCAGGGTCAAGTCAGATCGTATAGTGACATCAGAAATCAGCACTTTACTGTCTTCTCTGTCTTACAATCCCTGGTTAGAAACCAAGGGGAAAGGTATTAATACGGGTAGCTTAAATATTAGCCTGACTGCGCCCAACTAGTTGTATTTAAAATAATTATACAGTCTTACACAAATAGCAGAGTTAAGCTCTCCATTTTACCTGTCTCAGACTGGCCGGGCAATCAGTCTGCTACCGTCAATTCCCGTTATTTGTACATTTATCAAATTCCCTGACTCAAAAGAGCCGGATTGGATAACAATCGGCAGGTATTCTGCTGAACGTCCTGTAGCCCATTGAGGGTTTTCTTTATCCTGCTGCTCTATCAGAACCGTCGCCCGGTACCGTTTTGCTAGCAGCTGTTCAAACAATTTCAGACGTACCCGCTCTCCTGCTTCAATTAATTGACGTGTGCGTTGTTTGCGTATGGCGTGTGGAACCTGGTCAGGTATGCGTTCCGCCGGTACGCCGGGTCGATCTGAATAGCTGAAAACATGCGGAAAAGCTATGCCCAGGCGTTCAATCATGGTGACGCTATCTGCAGATGCCTGTTCTGATTCTGTTGGAAACCCCGCCAGAACATCGGCACCATAGACGGCATGGGGAATTCTTTTCGATAATTCGCCTATCCTCTCGTACATTTGCTCCGCGGTGTAACGCCTTTTCATTCGCTTTAGTATCAGGGTATTGCCGCTTTGCAGTGAAAGATGGAAATGCGGGCATATTTTCTGCTCGCTGGCGAGGACGTCGATTAGCTCTGAATCAAGGTAGGATGGGTCAATAGAACTGATGCGAACCCTGAAGTCGCCATCCAGAGAACAAACCTCACGCAACAGCTTTGCCAGGTTGTATTGCTGGCCAGCAGGATCCAGGTTTTCGCCATAACTGCCAATATCCACTCCACAGAGGACTATTTCGTGATAGCCATTTAACACCAGCCTTTCTATCTGGCGTTTAATCAAAGTGATCGGGAAAGAGCGTGATGGGCCTCTTGCTGTATGAATAATGCAGAAAGTACATCCCTGGTTACAGCCTTGCTGAACCTGAACAAATGCACGGGTGTGTCCTTCACAGGTCTCGATGATGTCCTGCGGCAGGGATACATGCTCATTAAGGTCACCAACCAGTACGGGAGGCAGTTTTCCCTGCATCAGGTCAGGTAACAACTCATGTAAATCCAGTTTGCGGTCATTTCCCAGCACCAGGTCGACCCCGGGAATTTCAGCACAGGCATCGGGCGAGATTTGAGCATAGCAGCCGGTGACAACAATCAGCGACTGCGGGTTCTGCCTGATCAGTCTGCGGACTGTTTGCCTGGCCTGACGGTCAGCTTCAGAGGTGACGGTACAGGTGTTAACGATATACAGATCAGCGCGATCTGTATGGTTAACCTGTTTCCAGTCAACATTTTGCAGAGAATGGCCGATCAGGCCGGATTCAAAAAGATTTACCTTGCAACCAAGGGTCGTCGTGGCGAATGAATGCTGCTTCAATGTGGGCCTTTAATCCTACGCTAATCCTAACGTAATGCTTAATCTGTATGGCTTCGGTGCTATAGCTGCTCTTCTATCCAGGCCATCTGGATCGCTTCAAGGATTCTCTCTCCGCAATGCTCCGGATCATCATCGAAGTCATCAAGATTCATGACCATTTCCATCAACTGCGGGAAGGCAATCGTCAAAGGATCAATATCAGGATTGTTATCGGATAATTCAATAGCGATATCAAGGCTATCAGTCCATTTCAACGGCATTATATATCTCCTTGTTTAATGGTTCTCTGAAACCTGGTTTATGGTGTATTTAGGTATCTCAATGACCAGGTCCTCCTCTGCTACGACTGCCTGGCAGGAAAGCCTTGAATCCGGCTCCACCCCCCAGGCCTTGTCCAGCATGTCCTCTTCATTGTCTGTCGATTCATTCAACGAATCAAAGCCCTGCTGGATAATGACATGGCAGGTTGTGCAGGCACAGGCCTTCTCGCAGGCATGCTCAATTTCAATACCGTTTGCCAATGCAGCATTCAGTATTGTCACCCCCGGTTCAACTTCTATTTCCAGTCCGTCAGGGCAGACCTCATGGTGAGGCAGGAATTTTAACTTAGTCATTGTTTACTCACTGAATTCATTAATGTTATGGCCTGCCATGACGCTGCGGATACTGGCATCCATGCGACGTGAGGCAAACACTTCAGATAGTTGATTCAGATCATTGGCTGCCTGTTTAATTGACTCTGCATTATCACTATCTGTTAATTCTTTTAATTTATTTATTCCCTTAACTAACTCTGATCGTTCATCATCATTAAGGAACTTGTCACCATCTACGTCTAATGCGCTTTGTATGGCAAGAATTACCCGTTCGGCTTCAACTCGCTGTTCTGCCAGTAAGCGGGCCTTGATATCATCATTGGCAAAGGTAATTGAGTCGCGCAGCATCTGCTCTACTTCTTCGTCTGTTAGACCATATGAAGGCTTTACATCGACCTGGGTTTCGATGCCTGTTGTGGCTTCCCTGGCGCTGACGCTAAGCAGACCATCAGCATCAACCTTAAAGCTCACTGTGATACGTGCGCTGCCTGCCGCCATTGGTGGAATACCGCGTAACTCGAAGCGGGCCAGTGAGCGGCAATCAGATACCAGTTCCCGTTCGCCCTGTACGACATGTATAGACATGGCAGTCTGGCCATCTTTATAGGTGGTGAACTCCTGTGCGCGCGTGACGGGAATTGTCGCATTACGCGGGATTATTTTCTCCACCATGGAACCCATGATTTCTATGCCGAGAGACAGTGGGATCACATCCAGTAAAAGCATCTCGTCGGCGGAGCGGTTTCCTATCAATATATCAGCCTGTATTGCAGCGCCTACTGCGACGACCTGATCAGGATCTACATCAGTGTAGAGCTTTTTCTCAAAAAACTTTTCCACCTTTTCTTTAACACTGAGAACACGGGTTGATCCCCCGACCATTACGATACCGTCAATATCATCTTTATCGAGGCCGGCATCACGCAGACTGCGCCGGCAAGGAATTAACGTTTTATCAATAACCGGCGCAATAATTTCATCCATTGTTGTGCGATCAAGGACAATCTCCCTGCTCGACCCGTCCGGTAACTTGAGTGAGACTATTGTGGATGTATTTTCGGTCAATGCTTCTTTAGCAGTGCGGGCAGAAACCATCGCCTGCCGCAGAAATTGACTGTTACTGGATAATTCTTCATCGTCGACATCATCGAGCAGCCATTCAGCAATCAGCCTGTCCATGTCATCACCGCCCAGGGCTGAATCACCAGCAGTGGCAAGCACCTCAAAAACGCCTTTATTGAGATGTAAAATTGAAACATCGAACGTTCCGCCACCGAGGTCATAGATGGCATAGATACCTTCAGACCCCTGGTCTAGTCCATAGGCAACAGCCGCTGCCGTGGGTTCGTTGAGCAAACGCATGACATTAAGACCAGCCAGTTTGGCGGCATCCTTTGTTGCCTGGCGTTGGGCATCGTCAAAATAAGCCGGTACAGTGATCACGACACCACCGAGATTTCCTCTAAGTGAAGTTTCCGCGCGTTTTTTCAGTGCCGTTAGTATTTCAGCACTGACCTCAATCGCACTGCGTGGTCCATCTGCTGTTATAATTCTCGGGACATTGGCGGACTCATCATCAAAGTTATATGGCAGCTTATCGCGCAATGACTTGATGTCTGCTGTCTTACGACCAATCATTCGCTTTGACGATGCAATGGTATTCATCGGGTCATTAATGCTGGCATCCAGCGCCGGGTAACCAATCTGTGGAGAGCCTTCAGCTCTGAAACGCACGACAGAAGGCAACAGGTAACGACCTTCTTCATCGGGCAGTACTATGGCTTCTCCACTGCGTACTGTTGCGATCAACGAGTTAGTTGTACCGAGGTCTATCCCCACCGCCAGGCGACGCTCATGTGGATTGGTAGATTTACCGGGTTCACTAATTTGTAATAGTGCCATTGATGATCTCTCGACAGTCTGCGGGGATTAGGATTAATATTAAAGAAATTGTTTCAGATAAATTTCAGAATAGTGCTTCTTCCGCATCTTCAATCTCAGAACGCATGCGAATAAGAAACTGTAACTCACGTACCAGGTGTCGGGCTGTCTCCAGCTGTGACTCCTGTTCGCTCGTATTATCCAATATCTCACCTATACTTGCTTCCCTTTTTGAGAACTCGTCGCTGATCCTGGCTGAAAGCCTGGCAAGTGCATCGATGGACGACTGTGCATCATCCAGCTCTTCCCGTAATTCTATCTGCTGCATCAGGAATTCCGGATCCATGCGGGTATCATGCTCTTCATCAAGATTTATACCATGCAGGCTGAGCATGTATTTTCCACGCTGCATTGGATCATTCAAAGTTGTATAGGCTTCATTGATGAGCGCCGCATACTGTGCGGATAGCCGGCGCTCCTGGTCGCTGGCACTGGCAAAATTATCCGGATGAAATTTCTTTTGCAGTTCTCGAAAACGATCACGCAGCAAACGGCGGTCAAGTGAATATGTCCTGCCAATACCGAACAGATCGAAGAAGTCGTTTTCGAGCGGAGTGTGCATCATAGGTGCTGTTCTAACCTGGTCGGCGAAACGGGTTACTGTGTGCTGCTAGACAGTAAAACTCTCTCCACAGCCACATGCATCTTTGACATTAGGGTTATTGAACTCGAAACCTTCATTCAGACCTTCACGCTTGTAATCAAGCTCCGTACCATCAAGGTAAATCAGGCTTTTTTTGTCTACGATTACTTTGACGCCGGATGATTCAAAAACCTCATCTGAATCTTCGATTTCATCGACAAACTCGAGTACATAAGCCAGGCCTGAGCAGCCGGAGGTTTTTACCGCCAGCCTGAGGCCCGCTGCTCCGCCCCGTTTTTCAATAAAATTAAGTACGTGTTCTGCTGCTTTTTCTGTCAGACTTATCGCCATTACATTACTCCACTTCCGTCAGACTGTTCTTTCCTGATTGAATAAACTGACTATTCTAAATCAGTGTGCAACCCATTCTACTTTTGACAAGTCTATGCCTTCCTGAAACATGTCCCATAAAGGTGAAAGTTCACGCAATCTGTCTATGTTTTCACGCACCAGCTGGATAGCCCGGTCGATATCATTTTCCGTTGTAAAACGGCCTATGCTGAAACGAATGGAACTGTGTGCAAGTTCATCATTCCTGCCCAGCGCCCGCAACACATAGGATGGCTCGAGACTGGCAGATGTACATGCCGAGCCTGAAGAAACGGCAAGATCTTTTAGCGCCATGATCAGAGACTCGCCTTCGACATAATTAAAACTGATATTAATATTGCCAGGTATACGGTGGTCCAGATCACCATTGACATAGACCTCATCCATATCTCTAAAACCATCGAGCAGCCGGTTACGTAAACGCAGAATCCTCGCGGACTCTTCTACCATTTCTTCACGTGCGATACGAAACGCTTCACCCATGCCTACGATCTGGTGCACGGGCAGTGTGCCGGAGCGCATGCCTCGTTCATGACCGCCGCCATGCATTTGTGCCTCGATCCTGATGCGCGGCTTGCGTCGCACGAACAGGACGCCGATACCTTTTGGTCCATAAATTTTGTGAGCCGACAATGACAGCATGTCAATATCCATGGCTTTGACATCAATCGGTATTTTACCTGCACTCTGTGCAGCATCGGTATGGAAAATAACTTTGTGCTTATGTGCAATCGCAGCGATTGAAGCAATATCCTGAATCACTCCAATTTCATTATTGACATGCATGATACTGATCAATGTAGTATCCGGTCTAATCGCAGCTTCCAGCTTGGCAAGGTCAACCAGGCCATCTTCTTCAGGATCAAGATAAGTTACTTCGTACCCTTCACGTTCGAGCTGGCGGCAGGTATCCAGAACCGCTTTATGCTCAGTTTTACAGGTAATAAGATGCTTTCCTTTCTTACTATAGAAATGCGCAGCACCTTTAATAGCCAGGTTATTTGATTCGGTTGCTCCCGAGGTCCAGACTATCTCCCGCGGGTCGGCATTGAGTAAAGCTGCAACTTGCTTACGGGCCTCTTCAACAGCTGCTTCTGACTCCCAGCCATAGGCATGCGAACGCGAGGCCGGGTTGCCAAACTCACCATCCATAGTCAGATAATGCATCATTTTCTCTGCTACCCGCTTGTCTA
>Ga0316196_10000949_pt1 | contig 12198 bp, 13 predicted proteins | sample Eddsed2cm_MG_FD_204938 | JGI IMG/M metagenome (GOLD analysis project Ga0316196, IMG submission 204938) | Coastal sediment microbial communities from Maine, United States - Eddy sediment 2 cm | ecosystem: Environmental > Aquatic > Marine > Coastal > Sediment | place: USA: Maine | collected... | reverse complement strand
CCCTACTATAATGGTAGTGTCACTTTGTGGCATTTCAAGGGGTGGGCATGGATTAATTCGAAAAAATATGATTTGAATGGTTATTTAGTGCTGCGGACAAAATATTATGGCGGCGTCGACTCATTATGCTGCTTGTTCAACGCCCATCATTAGACTGACAATTTGGCTGTGGCTGGCTTCAGCCATGTCGAGTTTACCAACGATCCGGCCACTGCAAAGAACGACAGCCTTTTGGGCCACTTCAAATGCATACTCTAAATTGTGCGTGATAAAGATGATCGCATATTTCTGACCTAATTCCTTCAGAAGGCGAAGTACTTCTCGACTTTGTTTGACGCCGAGTCCGGCAGTGGGTTCGTCCATAATTATCAACTTCGGATCGTGCCCAATGAAAACGCCTCTCCCGATGGCAACCGAATGTTGCTGCCCGCCGGAAAGCGAGCGCACCTCTTGTTTTAGAGATTTTATGGTGGTTTTCAATTGCGAAAGCACGGATTGAGCCTCTTTGTCCATTTTTTTCCTCTGCAAAAATCCCCAGCGCGTGTATTCGGAACCGGCGAAAAGATTGACGGTAACATTCAGAATCCCGAATAAGGCCAGATCTTGGTAAACCGTTTTAATACCAAGGTTATGTGCATCCTCCGGTTTCTCAATCTGGACTTGTTTACCGCCGAAGTATATTTCTCCCGCATCAAGGGTATGGGCACCGGATATCGCTTTGATCAGGGTGGACTTTCCGGCACCGTTGTCTCCCAGCAGTGCTAAAATCTCGTTGCCGTAGATATCGAGATTGATATTGTCAAGGGCTTGGATGCCGCCAAATCGCTTCGATCCCCCGCGAATGGACAAGATCGGCTGCCGTTTCTCTTCCGAGATTTCTGATGTCTTCATGTTGCTGATTCCTCTCTTTAACACCACCGTCACTTTCTCTTGGCGTGACGGACAGCCGTTGCGATTGCAACGATCAAAATCGTACCGTTCACTACTTTTTGCCAGTAAATTGAGGCATCCATCAAAACAAATCCGTTATTAATCAGCGCTAAGAGCAGGACGCCTAAAAACGTCCCCCAGATGCTGCCACGCCCGCCGGAGAATGTCGCCCCGCCGATAACTGCTGCGCCAAGGGCCCTGAGTTCAATTTCCAGTCCAAACTGAGCGTATCCCATCGCCAATCTGGAACACATGAACATCGCGGATATCCCGGAGAAAAGACCGCACAGGGCGAACCCCAGAAAAATCGTTCTCTTAACATTGATTCCCAACAATTCTGCATAGTCGGGATTTGCCCCCACAAGAAATGCCCGGTTCAGCGAAATCCAGTTTTTTAAAAGAAAATCGAGCACGATAGAGATAAGCACTGAGGCAATAACAGGAAAGGGTATCCCCATAATCTCACCACGCCCGATGATCAAAAAACTTTGGGGCAGACTGGTGACAAAATAACCGGATGTCAGAACCATCGCCGCACCCCTGGCCAAAGACATCATGCCCAGCGTAACAATAAAAGGATTTATGCGGTATCGTACAATGACGGCTCCGTTTATAGCTCCGGTTATAAAACTGACACCCAATCCGATAGAAATTGCCAACGGTACGCCGACCCATCCCTTTTGCAGCAATAGTGTTGTTACGATACCGGAAAGAGCAATATTGGAACCGACGGATAGATCGAGGCCACCGAGAATTAAAACGTACGTCATGCCCAGGGCCACAATAAGGTCATAGGTCATCCCCATGGCAACCGACTTGAGATTACTGCCGGTCAAAAAATTTGGCGTTAAAATAGATATGATCGCACCGACGAAGAGGGTCAACAGCAGCAATTGCACCTCCCTTAACCGTAACGATGTGACCATGTATTTCATGGATTTCGAAGAATCGGTCATCCTTTAAACCTTACCCCCCAACATAAAATCTTTCCACACGTCCTCGACACCCGTTCGTTTGTACCTGAAATATCGTTCCAACATGACGGACAGAACCAACATCGCTCCATAAGCGATTTTCTCCCAATAGGTGGGAACGCCGGCTTGAACCAATGCGTTCGCGACAATGGCAAGGAAAATGACACCCAGGACCGTTCGGCCGATGGTGCCGACGCCGCCGCTTAAACTGGCGCCGCCGATAATCACCGCGGTTATAACTCGTAACTCTGCATCCAGACCGAAGCTCGAGTTTGCGCTGATATATTGCGAGGCCGTAATGATACCGGCTATCCCTGCAAGGATTGCACTGATAACATAGGTGACCCATCGAAACCGTTCGACATTCATGCCGCACAGGCGAGCGGCATTTGGATTGCTGCCGATGAAATAGGCTTGAGAAAAATATTGGTTTCTTCGGAGCAAAATGTGAAAGACAACGGCCAGAAAGACGAATAAGACCACTGGGAAGGGGATATCGAACAGGTAGCCTTGACCAAAATAGAAGAAACCTTTCGGGAATCCGGTAACCGGATGGCCGCCGGTTAAGACCAATGCGAATCCCCTGATGGCCGTCATTGTTCCCAGCGTGACGATAAAAGGGTGAGCACGGAGCCTGTTGATCATGGCTGCGTTGGCAAACCCGATAAGACCTGAAATCCCAAGAGTCAGAATTATTGAAACGGCAATCCCCCATTTAGCTTTCAGAAACAGCCCTACGAGGATCGATGAAAACACGAGGATGGATCCGACGGAGAGATCAATACCACCGGATATGATAACCATCGTCATGCCCAGAGCCATTATGGCTTCCTGGACAAAGCCCATCGCAATGACTTCCAAGTTGTAGAGCGTAAAAAAATGGGAGTAGACGATGCTCATCACGAGGAACAATAGAACCGTCACTGCGAGCAGTCCCAAATTCGTATGTTCAGACAGCTTGCGTATCATTCGGTTAATCCGTTGGCCACCTCTGTCTGTGAGAGAAAAGTCAACCAGGTCAACCGGGACCTGGCCGACTTTATAAAATTACCTGGGTTAAGCAGTTCAACGTTCAGGGTTCCCGGTTAGAGAGCCCTAAAGGATGCATCCCAAGGGGATTTCGCATCCGTACGCCCGCAAAGCTGTTACACCCAATGAGTGAAAAAGGTCAATCTGGGTGCCGTGTTGAAACATAAGTAATATCAGGATATTAAAACCTTTGAACCCGGAACTTTGAACATGGAACCGCTCAGTTTAGGTATGATTACAACAGCCATCATTTACCTGACACGAAGGCAGGTGGGCTTTTATAAACACCGATGTCTTCTTTGTATAGGATTCGAACGCCGGTATTAATGCTGGGTGGTGCATGCACGCCATCAACCCTCGTCTTCTGGTTGGCAGCCCAGGCCATCATCATCCCTACATAGCCCATCAGATAGGGGTTCTGGCCGACGGTTCCCCGGATCTGGCCTTTGTCGATACCTTCAACCACCGGCATCCCGAAATCAAAACCCATGATCTGTATCTTTCCTTCTTTACCCACGTTCTTAACCGCGGCGACAGCACCAGGTCCGGGATTCCCGTGGGCGGCAAAAACGGCGTCGATTTCCGGATGGGCCTGAAGCATCGCCGTAATAGCGCTTTCAGCAGCAGCCACTTTGCCCTCATCGTTGCAGGTTGCCACAACTTTTACCTTGGAGCCGGCCAGGCCGTCTTTAAACCCTCTGATCCTTTCCACCAGGTGATTCGGGCCCGGAAAAGTGGATATGCCGACTTCGCCCTCACCATTCAGCCATTCAACCATGGATTTGCCGGCTACCTTGCCCGCTTCATAGTTGTTTGTGCCGGCAAAACAAAGCCGCTTGCTGTCGGGGGCGTCGGAATCAAAAGTGATAACCGGTATGCCTTTGGCCATCGCCTTGTCAATGGCCGGGTTCAAGGTGGTGGCGTCGCCGGCAGTCACAATAATACCCTTGACGCCTTTGGCAATCAGCTGTTCGATTGCACGAGCCTCTTGGGATGCATCCCATGTAGCGGGGCCGCGAAGTTCGGTCTTGATGTCAGCCCCTAGAAGTTTGGCGGCATCCTGCATTCCACCATAAGCCCAGTTAAAAAACTCCGATCCTTTTAGGAAAACGACCATGGCATAGGTTTGATCTTCGGCACATACATTGCCGGCGGAAAACATGACCATAAAAATGAAAACCAAAGATACAACCAGCGTAAATGATTTAGTTCTTCCTTTCATAATGCAACCTCCTTGTACCAATGAAGTTAGACTTGAGAGACACCTCAAAACGCTCACAACGGTTGGGTAGGTATCCACGAAATGGTGGATGAAACAAACGAGCTTGGTGTCTCCGATCAATGACAACTACCCGGCTACTCAAGCAATGAGGCCTATTGTTGAAATGCTCACCTCCTTTCTATCGGTCCGACCGCAACAGGTCGACCCATCCGATATGCGATGATCCAACCAATCTCAGTGTGGGCGTAAAAGCGAAACACTGAAAATTATCGAGGTGTTGTACTCGCCGATTTAAATCACATGATGTTCCTTCTTGGAATCCCAACCCGGACAAGCCGGTTGTAGCGAAGCGTAAATCCCGATTTATCGGGGAATTGAAGATTGAAGATTGAAGATTTATTGTATCGCTCTCCGAGGCGTAGGCGCTACAACCCCTATGAGCCGGAGGCTTCGCTCTGTCTTTTCAATATAAGTCGATAGCATTCCTCTCCGAGCTGTAGGATCTTCCCTCCGGCCTGTAAACCCTATGGGCTGGAAGCGGGGCCGGAGGCTAAAAAATTAACCTGACTATGGTATAAATCATGCGCAAGCATGATGTGATTTCAATAAATAGGTACTATGCTTTTTCCGAGACGATGCCCGGAAAAAGTGGCCCCTTGAGGGCAGCTAGCACGGTGATCATTTATATTGGTTTCAGGTGTCGGGTGTCAGGTGTCAGGTGACAGTATCTAACATCTCCTTTCCCTGAAACCTGACACCTGACACCTTCATTTTCTTACAACATGTTGTCAGAAAAAACGAACTAAGGGTTTACGAATAAATAAGTTCACAATTTTATACGTTGAGGCGCCGTCTGGCAAGGCGTGAAAGCTCGGAATAGCTGGATATTCCGAGCTTTCGCAACGCAGCCAGGCGGGATGCATCGGCATTTAATATAAAATGTGATGCATCGGCGTATAAAATGTGAAGTTATTTTTGAGTGAGCCCTAAGTACCTAAAGGCCTGGAAATCACCAATATCACGGCGTTATTATTATCTCTCACATCAATACGTTGCTAATTGTTGGCCTATTTTTTCGGCCTGTGCCATCAACTCGGCGTTTGAGGCAATCTCACCCGGTTCATCGGCACTGCCATAAACCATGCCGATGATACTCGCCCCAGCGTAGCGGTAGGCATCCTGGAAGCTGCGCAAGGCATTCACACAGCCTGAATTGAATGGATCGCTGTCACCATAGCTCATCGCGATAGCAATTCGCTTTTTGTACATTGGATTTATTTCTGGATCTTCATTCCACAAGGCAAAGCAGCGGTCCATGAATATTTTAGTCTGGGCCGACATGCTAAACCAGTATACCGGGCTGGCAATGATCCATGCGTCTGATTCAACCAATTTCGGATAAAGAGACTGCATGTCATCATCCACAGCACAGCCGGTGCTGTTTTTCTTCTTGCAGGCGTAGCACCCCTGACAGGGCTTGATGTTCAGTCCATTCAGATAAACCGTATCCACTTTAGCGCCAACGGATTCCGCACCGTGGATAATCTGTTTGGCTAAAATGGTGCTGTTTCCTTTTTTTCGTGGGCTCCCTAAAAGGGCGACAACATGTTGCTGATTTTCTCCAACTTGCATAGCCACACCTCCATTCAATTTTGTCTCCAACCCTGTCCGATGAATCGGTATCTCGCGTCCTTAATCAATCCCTTTGAAAGAAACCTCTGGGTTTGTAATTCCACGATCAACGTTCACTCGTTTAATCCCTTCATCCGATTACTCCGTGAATCCACCTTCCCTCATTGCTTCGCCTTTCTTGAAGTGCGCCATGCCTGTTTTCATCTTCCGAAATCCAAGCTTTTGGTAGAACCCTTCTTTTCCTGGAAATGCATATAGAATGACATTGCAATGTGAAACTTTCGCCAAGATGTTCTTCATGATTGTCGTTCCCAGTCCTTTACCTTGAAATTCAGGGAGAACTGCGCAATCATAGATTGCCGCTTGGTAGGCGCCATCGGATATCGCCCTGCCAAAGCCGATCAATCGCTCAGCTTGATAGACAAACACGGCCGTATGACTGGCTTCAAACGCTTTTCTGTGTATATCAGGTTCGTAGTAGGCCATTCCAACGGATTTCAATGTTTCCGATACTGCCTGCCAGTCCACCCCGGCACAATCTTGTTTTATGTCTATTTCCATTTCTTTAACCTTCACCATGCGGATTTTACTTGGTTAGGTTTCTTCCTGGAGTGTCATTTCAGTTGCCTTGGTAACAAAAATTCCAAGTATATATGAAATTGCTGATTCAAAAACAGCAGGTCACTTCAACTGACTATCTTTGCTGCCGCGCCGATTGAAACCAGTGGGCGTTGTCTGCAGTTCCTCGCGCTCTGCCTGGCAGCTGACGCATAAACGAACGCCGGGGATCGCTTTGCGACGAGCGTCTGGAATAACCGTCTCGCATTCCTGACAATGAGTTGCGCCCTCACCATCCGGCAACCGACTTCTGGCCAGCTTTACGGCGTCTTCTACACTGGCGTCTATTTGATCCTGCACACCCCCATCACGGGTCCAGCCTCCAGCCATCATTAGCTCCTATTCTAAAATATTGTGTATATTCCATACTCAAATCCCCACTATTTTGCAAGTGCCCAAATTCAAAGCTACGTACGCTTCGTAAAATCTGATGCAAATCAAATGTATGTGGGCGCACCGACATTACTGGATCTCGGCCTATCGTAACGATGGAGACCCTTGATGGACAAAAAAACCGGGGCAATGGCCTGTCGACCTGCCCCGGTTAAAATTCAGAACTACTGACATGTCATAAAATCTGATCCAACACAAATGTCTGTGGTTGCGCCAACAATAATGGATTACGGGCGAATCGTTCTGAATTTTATTTCTTATTTTTTATCGGTCCTATTACCAAAACAAAGGTTGTCGCTATGAGCCGGTGGATGTTTCGTTGCAGATCGTGAAACTGTCTGAGGGGCTTAGGGAGCGCTTAGCCGTACAGCGACATTTTCGAATAATTTGCAACAACTGGCGAAATTATTCCTCTTATTTCTCTTTTTGACTCCGTTTGCCCGGCATAAGGAAACAAGGATCATTTAGACAGTTACAGATGTATGCGTTGATGATTTTTTCGAGTTCTCCGGCAATTCCACTGATCAAAGTAATATTTTTGCCTGCCAGAAATTTACACATTACATCACTTACGCCGGCACAGATAATCTTTTCAATTCCCCAGCGAGTAATGACCTCAAGGCGTTCATGGATGGACATCTTCTCCAAGGCGATCTCTTGTCGGTGGGTTTCGCACCCCCCCTCAATGTCGACCACCACGATTCGTCTACAGGAATCCAGAACGGGCGAAACCCGTGATTCAAATACCGGTATGGCAACTCTTTCCATTGGCGGTTGTCTGAAAGATACCTTTACAGACCAAAATTAGTATTTGTATTATCTGCGCGATGATGCTCAACACCGACTTGAGATCGGTCATGTTTTTACGCACTTCTATGGCCCGCTGAAAAAGGGAAGACCATTCTGAGGATCTGTCTCCGACTCGTGCAAAATCCAGGTAATAATTAGCTTGACAATTTGCCGCCATAACGGTAAAAAAACCTATATTATATATAAAAATTTTTAATTCAATAAAAAAAATTAAATATTTGCCTTTATAGCGGTAAAAAAGGCTATTTAATGATTTGAACTGATACTTAGAAGGATAAATTGTATGATTTTCCCGCCAAGACGGCAATCTTAGGAGAATGAACTTTGGACAATAAGATAAGCGATATCATTCTGTTTCATCGTAAAAAAAGTGGTCTGTCGCGAATTCAGTTGGCTGATTTGGCGGGAGTGGGTAAGACGGTAATTTATGATATCGAAAAAGGAAAAGAAACCATTCGGTTTTCAACCTTGCAAAAGGTGCTAAACGCCCTGAACATCAAAATCACTTTCACAAGTCCGCTAATGGAGGTCCTAAATGAGAAGAGCTGAGGTATTGATGCATGGTATTCCGGCCGGTATTTTAGAGGAACTAGAGACCGGAAGAAAATACCGGTTTATATATTTTGAAAAATATATTGGGCCTTCAATTGCCTTAACCATGCCGGTGGATGGAAAGGAATTTGTTTTTAACCGATTTCCTCCATTTTTCGATGGATTGTTACCTGAAGGACTTCTTCTTGAGGGCCTCTTGAGGCTGCGAAAAATTGATAAATTAGAATACCTAAAGCAGCTTATTGCGGTGGGAAATGATCTGGTGGGAGCTGTTACCGTTCGGGAGAAAATGGAATGAGCCGATGCCCGATTACCTACGAAGAATGTGAAGGTGGTAAGTATTCTCTTAAAGGGTTGAAAAAACTCTCACCGAAATTGAAGAATTTTTCTGTTATCCGCCGCGATTTGAAAGTCGAACTCTCCCCGGCTTATGATCTTTTAAACTCAACGATTATTTTAAATTCCCAGGAGGAGCTGGCACTTCCACTACGCGGTAAGAAAAATAAACTGAAGAAAGATGACTTTTTCGTTTATTTTGCAAAAAAGCGCCTGGGCTTAACCCAGAAATCCATTGGGCAAACGGTTAGTCGTATAGTAAAGGCATTTCCCAGCTGGACTGCTCTAATTCAAAACTGCTTTTTATCTGATTCCAAGAAGACTCAGTACATCGTTCTTCTCAATAAGAGATTCAACAAACTGGATTTAACAAGTTGGGCATAGATTTTAGTATCGACTTTCTGCTGGATTTTTCATTTATTCTTAATAGTTCCCTAATTAAAAGCTAACTTATCATTCCTATTTCCATTTCAGTTTAAATAAGAAGTTAAAAAGGAGATAGGAAATGGCGCAATTATTTTTTCAATATGATGAGATTACATATTTTTTTGACACGAAACTGCTTAAACTTTACAGAATGGAAGGCAACCAATCTTTCGAAATCAATAATCCTGAAATTCTACAGAATGTGCGACTATTTTCCACTTAAATCAGCCGAAAGCAAGCGTTGGAGATGGTCTCTGAAAGATGCCCAAATTGAAATTCGTAAAATCTAATAGCCGAATACGTCGCTATTTCGGTGTTCCGAAAATTCTAATTAAAATGCCATAAAGGATTGGACAGGCTCTTTTCCCGCCGGTATCTTCGATTTCGAGACGAGCATAGGGCCAGTCGCAGGGAAGTTCGAATTCAGCTCGACAGATGGCTTCCCTACCGAGGGCATGGATCCACTTACCCGTTCTCCGAGGCCCAATTAGGCGCACATAGGTTACCGTTGACGATTCCACACTGACCGAATTTTCGCCATATTCGATAGCCCGACTGGATGCCAGCTTATTGCCAGGCTCCTCAAGTCGACATCAGTCCATACGGGTGTTTCATATTTGAGCAGCGTCGAGCAGATAGCGGCCGCGGCCGAATTAAATACCTCCGGAGCATTCGGATTTTCGCAGATTGTGACGAGACACTGCGTGACCGACTTCAATTGGCAGTCACCTCATTTTTTACTAATCTCAGCCTTCATTGTGCCCCGATTATTAACGATAAAGCTCAAAATTCAGCGATAATGGCAATTCATCTTAATTATTGATTGCGCTTAGAAATATACAAGAAATTTTAGCCATTGTCTCAGATTGTAGACTTAAGGCGACATATACACTTTTTGAGCGAGGCTAAAATTATGGATTGGGTAGAGCAAATCTGCTTTTTCCGTGTCGCCATGAAATTTTAGATTGGCAGAAGCAATATAACAACTAAGGTTTTGTGGATGTCGAATCCTAATCCAAACCTTTTCCGGCTTATTAATTTCGTCGCCCGTCCATTGTATATTAGCAAGTAAAATCAAAAGCACAAAAAAATCTTTTTAAATTTTGGACTAGTAGCTGGATTATGGGATCTTCAAAATTGGTGTATAGCGTATGCTAATCTCCCTTAACCGGCTTCATACCATCAATTAAAGAGTTTAGAGAACAATAAGGGTACCGTTATCAATGCAGGATGATGTTGACGGAACCTACAACTGCCATTCTGATGTTGTTACCAACTTTCCTTTTAGAGTTCTAAAGGGAAATTTCAGATAGAAACTCATTCGCTACTCGACCGTTCGGCGGACACTACCTGGTATCACATCTCTTCTTCGATCGGCAGGATACTAAGAAACCAATCCTCTAACCGCTGAAAAGCTGAATCAGCGGGTTGAGAATCAAGAACGATGTCGTCAGCCACCCAGATGATCCTGCCGTTGTCGGCCGCTTGCAGGTGCCAAGCGTTACGCTTGTGAAAGTCGATCTCTAGTTGTTGGCGCAGATGTTGGTTCAATTCATAACTTTGAATAAAAACGCCGATTTCCGTGTTGAGGTGCAACGATCGCGGATCCATGTTCGTGCTGCCGATGAACGTGTGTTCCTGGTCGAAAAGGATCAGTTTGGCATGCAGGCCGAGCTTTTTATCATCGACAGGATTACGCATATAGATAGATCGGTCTTTTGCCTGTGCGCGTACCTCATGCAGATCTGCGCCATGCCCTATGAGACGGTGTACATGGTTTCGGTAAGCGCTGTGAGCCGCAATGTGGTTGTTTGAGCGCAATGAATTTGTCAGGATTCGTACACGGACGCCGCGGGATTCAGCGCGTTCAACGGCTTCCTCCAGTTCCGGAGTAGGTATCAGGTAGGCCGACACGATGATCAGTTCTTCATTTGACCTATCTATCCACTTAACAAGCGCATGCGCCAGTTGGTTGGGTAATTCACTTTCAGCCTCCGGACTTTTCTGGGCGGGTTCATCCGCGATCACGTCCGCTTGGCCGGGATGTGCAGAGCGTGCAGCGAACAACCACTGGCTGCGTCTATTTATATGATTTTCTTCTAATCCAAGGTCGATTGTTTTTTTTAACTGCACCATCAAAACCGCTGGTTGTTTTTCAGGTGGAGGTAGATCGAGTAACCGGTCGACAGGAAACGACCAGTTACTGTTCCAGTAGTCGTCGAAGTGCCGACTGATGGATCCGACTATCGAACCAACGGTCAGCACTTCCATGTCCCGAAAATTAGCGTCTGAGTGGTTGCCGAAGTACTCATCCGCAAGATTACGGCCACCGAGAACGGCTGCTCGATTGTCGGCAACCATAACTTTGTTGTGCATGCGATGATCGAGACGGGAAAACTCTCCTAAATTCATCAATTCCCTCAAAAAAAAGCTATCATACCGCCGGCCAAAGGGATTGTATATGCGGAATTCAATGTTTGGATGGTGATCGATGTCGTATATCAGATCGTTTTCACCTACGGTAAATAAATCGTCCAGTAATAATCGTACGCGAACGCCGCGGTCGGCTGCTTCGAGAATGTGTCGGAGAATTTTAAGCCCGGTTGCATCTTCTTTCCATAGGAAGGTCTGCAGGTCAAGGGAACGGATGGCACTATCGATGACGCGAAGTCGCCACTCGATTGCCTCTTCGCCGGTATTTAGCAGCTTGAACCAATTGCCGGAACGCTCGTTGGCAAGCACTGTCCAAAGTTCGGTCTTGGCGGGTTCCAGCGCCTTTTCATCTGGAAGATCGACTGGTTTAAGAGTTGCGCATCCGAAGCAGATGACGGCCATGCTTACAAAAACTAGCCGTAGAAAAATCCAGAATGGACTATTAACTCTGTTGGAACAGAATATTTTTGAGGAATTTGGAATCAAGGCTTGATTAGCTCCTTATTTTAATATTATTGAGATTTATGTTTGAATATCCAGTCTGCTAAATCTTTATATTCAGGTGGCCAATCCCATTTGAGCAGTTTAATCTGGTTTATGGGCGTAGGCTTTTCGGAAAGCACAAACACAGCGCGTAAACCATCCGTAAAATAAGGGTCGCCTGTCAGATTTTTTCTAGGTTCACTATAAGATGCTGTGCCGACTCCACCTACAAAACCAAACTCCGCCAGCGTATTAGATATGACCATATTTTCCACGAGATACTCTCTGGCTTCGTCGACGGTAGGTGAAATTTTGTGAGTGAAAGGCGGCCAAACTTTGAAGGTCATACGTACCCCGACG
>Ga0316196_10000942_pt1 | contig 12244 bp, 8 predicted proteins | sample Eddsed2cm_MG_FD_204938 | JGI IMG/M metagenome (GOLD analysis project Ga0316196, IMG submission 204938) | Coastal sediment microbial communities from Maine, United States - Eddy sediment 2 cm | ecosystem: Environmental > Aquatic > Marine > Coastal > Sediment | place: USA: Maine | collected... | reverse complement strand
TGTTTGGCACAACCCGATCATAGACGTTCATGATGAATAAGGGGCTGGCCAGGGCCAGGATATTCACCATCACTGTCGCCAGCAGCACATGCTTGTAGATCGGGAAAAACTTGAAGATGGTCCCCCAGAACCATTCCCGGGTGTCAACCAACCTGAGGTCGCTGGCCCTTTGATCAAGCTTGCCTTCCGGACTCGCAAGCAGGACATAGCCTGAATACTGTGGCTGAAGTTGCGCCAGAGAGAGCCGTTTGCTAGTCCCCCCACCCTGTGGGAAGATCACCTCGGCATGGTCTTCTTCCAGGGCGCTAAGGATACACGCTTGATCATTCTGCAGCACCAGGATGCAGGGCATGATCAAGGAGGAAATATCCTGGATTCGTGGCTTGTGGAAGGTGCGGACGATCAGGCCGGCCTGTTCTGCCGCCCTGATACAAACAGCAAGTGGTGGCCGCTCCCGGCCCTGCGGCATACCTGCTTTAAGAGCAACGGTGGAAACCGGCCTGCCGAGGAGTCCGGCAACCAGGGAGAGACATCGCAAAACCGGAGGCTCATAGTCAACCAATCGCGGTGACACAAAGTCGCTGGAACGACGCCTTGGCTGCGGTTTCTGGGGCGTTTCCTTTGGAGTGTTTTGTTTCTCAACAGTTTCTTGCGCTATTTCCGTCTGTTTTTTTTCTTCTGGCATGGTCCCTCGTCAGGGTCAAACAAATGATTTCAAGGGCTTGGGCTCCCCCATCTTAAAAAACAACTGGAGCGATCGTTTAAAAGTAATAATTCAAGCAATTTACATGCTAGATTATAGCATTTATTCAAACAAATGTAATATTCCAAACCGATTCATCAAATATTAACCATTGACCAACCAGTCAAAAGGACCAGAAATATACAGGTTTACGCTTGGCAAGCTCTGAATCTTTGGTATACCTATACTTACCCTAAAAAGTTTCACAGTACTTGTAATATTAAGCATTTCTGGGTACAAACAGATAAGCAACACGGACATGAAATGAGGAGGCGTAGATAATGATGAAGAAGATATTCGTGACGGGGCTGGTTTTAAGCATGGCCCTTTCTCTTGTTGTCCTTACAGGTGCCACCGCTTTGGCGCAGGACACGACTGTAAAGTTGGCAGACACGGTCACAACGGCCCTTGAGTATAGCCCGCGACTGCAAGTCCTGGAAGCCAACCAGGAAGCAATCGGCTATGAGCGGGATCGTGCCTGGGGCGGCTATCTTCCTCAGGTCGACGTTGCTTTCGGCTATGGGATCGAAGCTCATAGTGACCGACTCACCCGAGCTCAGGGCAATGAGCATAACTTCTACGATCGTCTTGAAGGATCAATCCGTCTGTCACAACTGCTCTACGACGGTAAGGAAACCAGAAGCCTTGTTGAAATAGAAGAAGCCAAGCTGGTCTCTGCCGGCTATCGGACTTTCGACAATGCCGAGGCGATTGCACTCGATGCGATTATCGCTCACATGGAAGTCTTTCGTCAGCGTGAGCTGGTCGGGCTGGCAGAAAAGAATGTCAATGATCATCTCGAAATTCTCGACAAGCTTGAAGAACGCCAGGAAGGCGGCGCCGGAAGCATCGCTGACGTAGACCAGACCCAGGCTCGCCTCGCCCGGGCTTATGCCTCACTGGCCGAGACCCAGGCGGGTCTCAAGTCTGCCGAGGCGAACTACCAGCGCTTTGTTGGCAAGCTGGCCGGTGAGATAGAATTCTTTATTGTTCCACCCGGCATCCTGCCCGGGTCATTGGACGAAGCGGTGCAGCAGACCGCAGAGCGCAATCCAAAAACCTTGGCACTCGATGCCAATATTGACGAAGCAGACCGCCGGATCGAATTGAGCAAATCAAACTTTTTGCCAAAAGTTCATGCGGAATTAAGTTCAAGCTACGAAGACCAGGTTGAAAGCTCGGAAACCTATGAGCACAATAACCAGGCGATGATGCGCCTGCGCTGGAACATTTTTAACGGTCACTCTGATGTCGCCGACCGCAAAGCCGCTATGGCGCGTAAACTGCAGGCAGCAGCCCAACGTGACGACCAACGTGACATGGTCATCGAAGAAACACGAGCCACTTGGGCCGAACTGGAATCAGCACGCAAGCGGGTTGTTTCGTTCGGTGATGCGGTGAACTACAATCAGAAAACTCTCGATTCCTACATCAAGCAGTTTATCGTTGGTCAACGCACACTGCTTGACGTGCTTGATGCCCACAATGAAAAGTTCCAGTCAGCCGGCCTGATGATCACGGCAAAAACCAACGAAGTGATTGCAGCTGAGCGGCTTCTTGCCCTGACCGGTAAGTTGAATGAAAGCCTGCAGATTGATCCACAGTTTTACGCCGCAGCCAATAAAACCGAAGCAGACTGAAGCTTCTCAAAGCAGTCTCGTTAGCAGAAAAAAAGCCCGTATGCATTATGCATACGGGCTTTTTAGTTTTTTGAAAACCTCTTAACCGCCGCCGCCACCTTTTTTGAGCTCCAGCAGGATCAGCTTGGCAACTTCTTTGAGGGTTTCGAAGACCCCTTCACCGGTTTGTGCACACGCGGGGAACTCGGGGACGCCATCGGGATTGAGCAGTTCGCGCAGTTCCTCGAGCGGAGTACAGTTTGGCAGATCCTGCTTGTTGTACTGGATGACGAAAGGCAGCTTCTCCAGTTCGTATCCCTGCTCTTCAAGGTTGACCCTGAGGTTGTCCAAGCTTTCGATGTTAGCATCGAAACGTTCTTCCTGGGAGTCAGCAACAAAGACAACGCCGTCAACACCTTTGAGGATCAACTTTCGCGAGGCATCATAAAAGACCTGGCCGGGAACCGTATAGAGGTGAAAGCGGGTTTTAAAGCCGCGAATTTCTCCAAGAGCCAGGGGTAAAAAATCGAAGAAAAGGGTCCGCTCGGTTTCTGTCGCCAGGGAGATCATCTTGCCTTTGGCGTCGGGGGCCGTCTTCTGGTAGACAAACTGCAAGTTGGTCGTTTTGCCGCATAGGCCCGGGCCATAATAAACAATTTTGCAATTGATCTCGCGGGACGCGTAGTTGATGAAAGACATGGTCCGGTATCCTTAGCTGAACAGGTTATCTATGTCGTCGTCAGTGATTTCGGCGAACGGACTGTCAGCGTTGCCGGCCTTCTCAACTTCTGCAGCCTTGACTGCAAGGTCTTGAAAAATACCGGCCAATTCGTCACTTGCTTTTTTGACGCGCAGTCTGACAAGCCCGAGAGAGCTGCGATGGTCGAAAATAACCACCAGGATAACCCGCTGAGCAATGATTGAAATGTGAATGTTGTCTTTTTCCCCTTCGTGGAAGAGGATGGAGAACTCTTTCTCGCCGATCAGCTTGGCGAGTCCACCTGTTGCGGCGATGTTGCCGGCGGTCAGAGAGGCAAGACTTGTCGTGTCAAGGTGCTCCGTTTCGCCACAGCCAGCAATCAGTTGCCCGTTTTTGTCGACCAGGAAGATGACTTTAGCGTTGGATTCACGCAATAGTTTTTCTATGACTGCGCTGATCCGCTGGAATTCCTCGTCGTACATAACAAAGGAGTTGTTCTGTGGCTCGAGCATACTTGGTTCTCCTGTTGGGGGGTATTCACCAATAGCCCTTATAGCATTTCATCCTGTATCTTATCAAGGCTTTTTGCCTGATTTCTCAGGCGTCGTAACGGCTTGTTGTCGACGCTGCCCCTAAAGGATGGATAGTTCGTGAGGTGAGTTTTTGAACCTTTTACAAATTGCAGACAAAAAGCTCCCGGCGTTTTCGCCGGGAGCTTTTTGTCTTTGCTGTTGTTTCGGTAGTTTACTTGCCGCAGTCTGCTGAAAGATCAGCCAGTTTCTGGTAAAGATCGAAACGGGCGGCGAAGTCTTTCGCCGAAGCTGCCATCAACTCCTCCGCTTGCTCGGGGTTGGCCTTTTTGAGCATCCGGAAGCGGTTCTGCTTGCCGGCAAAATCTTCGAAGCTGATCGTCGGCGCCTTGCTGTCGAGCTGCAACGGGTTCTTGCCTTCAGCCACCAAACGGGGGTCGAAGCGGAACAGCGGCCAATAGCCTGAGTTGACAGCCTCTTTACAACCGTCCACGGCGGTGGTCATGTTGATGCCGTGAGCGATGCAGTGCGAGTAAGCAATGATGAGCGACGGACCGTCGTAAGCATCAGCTTCAAGCATTGCCTTGACCACTTGACCCGGGTTCGCCATCGAGACCTTGGCGACGTAGATGTTGCCGTAGGTCATGCTGATCATGGCGAGGTCTTTTTTCGGCATTTGCTTGCCACCTGCGGCGAACTGAGCGACCGCGCCCATCGGCGTTGCCTTGGAAGCCTGACCGCCGGTGTTGGAGTAGACTTCGGTGTCCATGACGAGCACGTTAACGTTGGCACCAGAGGCGAGAACATGGTCCAGACCGCCATAGCCGATGTCATAGGCCCAGCCGTCGCCACCGTGGATCCAGACCGATTTGTTGACCAGGTAGTCTGCGTCAGCGAGCAATTGCGGCGCGGTCTCGTGAGTACAGTTTGCCAGGATCACCTTGAGCTTTGCGACCTGAGCACGTTGTGCTTCAATCAGCTCCTGGGAAGACTGGTCGGCATCAAGGATTGCTTGCTTGAGTTTCTCACTGCCTTGGCAGGCCGCGCAACCGCAGGCCATGTTCTTGACCAGTAGCTCACGTGAGTACTCAGCGGTCTTGTCGATGGCAAGGCGGAAACCGAAACCGAATTCGGCGTTGTCCTCAAAGAGCGAGTTGCTCCATGCCGGGCCGAGACCGTCCTTACGTGTGGTCCAAGGTGTGGTCGGCAGGTTGCCACCATAAATCGAGGAACAACCTGTGGCGTTGGCAACGACCATGCGATCACCGAACAGCTGAGAGCAGAGCTTGACGAACGGGGTCTCGCCACAACCTGCACAAGCGCCGGAGAATTCGAACATCGGCGGCAGCAGCTGGCTTCCTTTGAGTGTTGCGCTGTTAAAGAGCGCCGGATCGGTGTCGGGCAGGTTGAGGAAGAAGTCGAAATTCTTCCGCTCCGTGTCGCGCAATGGAGGCTGGGGCTGCATGTTGATGGCTTTGTGGTTTTCGTTGGTTTTGCTTTTTACCGGACAGTTGTGGACGCAGGCGCCACAGCCGGTGCAGTCTTCGACGGCAACCTGCAGGGTGAACTTTCTATCACCCATGTCCTTGCCACGTGCCGCGCAGGATTTGAAGGTCTCCGGCGCGCCGGCAAGATCCTTATCGTCATAGATCTTCATGCGGATCGAAGCGTGCGGGCAGACGAAAGAACAGATGCCGCACTGGATGCAGAGGTCTTGGTCCCAGACCGGAGTTTCTATGGCGATGTTGCGTTTTTCATACATGGCGGTACCGGTTGGGAAGGTCCCGTCAACAGGCATTGCTGAGACCGGCAGGCTGTCACCGAGGCCGTCGATGATCGGGCCGAGGGAGTTTTTGACGGTGTCAGGAGTGCCGTTCCACTGGCCGATCGTCATTTCGATTGCGCTGTCGGCGTTGGCTGGAACAGTGACTTCCTGAATGTTCTCCAGGGCGACATCGACGGCCTGGTTGTTCATGTTGAGGACTTTTTCGCCAGCCTTGCTATAGGACTTGACGATGGCATCCTTGATTTCCCGTACGGCCTGCTCTTGCGAGATGATGTTGGAGATCTTGAAGAATGCGGTCTGCATGATGACGTTGATGCGGGGACCGAGACCGATTTGGTTGCCGAGCTTGACGCCATCGATAACGAAGAACTTAAGCTCTTTGTCGATGATCGCCTGCTGAACCTTTTTCGGCAGGTGAGTCCAGACCTCATCCTTGTTGTACGGGCTGTTGAGCAGGAAGGTTGCGCCCTGCTTGGCATTTTTGAGCATGTCGTACTTCTCGAGGAAGGAGAAGTTGTGACAGGCGACAAAGTCGGAAGAGGTGATCAGGTAGGGTGCGCGGATCTCCTTCTTGCCGAAGCGCAAATGACTGGTGGTCATACTGCCGGCCTTCTTGGAGTCGTAGACGAAATATGCCTGAACTTCGTTGTCGGTGCTGTCGCCGATAATCTTGATCGAGTTCTTGTTGGCGCCAACGGTTCCATCGGAACCGAGGCCGTAGAACATCGCAGAGTAGCCGTCGAAAGGAACCTTGTAGCTGGCATCGAAGTCGAGGCTGCGACCGGTGACATCATCCTTGATGCCGACCACGCAGTGGTTCATCGGCTTGTCTTTGGACAGATTGTCGAGGACGGCCTTGGCCATGCCGGGGCTGAACTCGTAGGAGCCGAGGCCGTAACGGGCGCCAACGATCTGCGGGTAACCTTTGAAGGAGATCAGGCCGTCGGCCATTGCCTCGCCAAAGGCAGTGCGCACGTTGTGGTAGAGCGGCTCGCCAATGGAGCCTGGCTCCTTGGTGCGGTCGAGGACCGCGATCTTTTTGGCGGTCGCTGGCAATGTTTTGGCAAAGGCCTCAACATTGAAGGGCAGGAAGAGGCGGACTTTGATCAAGCCAACTTTCTCGCCCTGAGAGACCAGGTGCTCGACCAGTTCGTGCATGGTGTCACAGCCTGAGCCCATCATGACCACAACACGCTCGGCGTCGGGTGCGCCGACGTAGTCAAAGAGGTTGTACTGACGGCCGGTCCGCTTGGCGAACTTGTCGAACTGCTCCTGAACGATCGCCGGGAGCTTATCGTAGTAGCTGTTAACGGTTTCACGGCCCTGGAAATAGACGTCCGGGTTCTGTGCGGTACCGCGCAGCACGGGATGGTCAGGTGAAAGGCTGCGTGCTCGATGAGCCCGGACCAGTTCATCGCTGATCATGTGTCGCATGTCGTTAAAGGAGAGCTCATGAACCTTCTGTACTTCACTCGAGGTACGGAAACCGTCGAAATAGTGCAGGAAAGGGATCCGCGATTCGAGGGTTGATGCCTGGGAGATCAGCGCAAAGTCCATGACTTCCTGGACATTGTTGGAACTGAGGAAGGACCAGCCCGTCGAGGTGCAGGACATGACATCGGAATGATCGCCGAAGATCGATAGCGCCTGGGCTGCAATCGCACGAGCCGAAACATGGAAAACCGTAGGCGTTAACTCGCCAGCAATCTTGAACATGTTCGGAATCATCAAAAGCAGACCCTGAGAGGCCGTGAAGGTTGTTGTCATGGCGCCTGCTTGCAACGCACCATGGACGGCACCAGCGGCACCACCTTCTGACTGCATCTCAACGACCTTGGGAATGGTATCCCAGATGTTCTTTTGACCGGCAGCACTCTTGGCATCGGAGACCTCGCCCATAACTGACGAGGGCGTGATGGGGTAGATGGCGATTACCTCATTGGTCGCATGAGCTACATGCGCCGCGGCGGTATTGCCGTCAATACAGACCATTTTCTTGGACATCAGACTTCCTCCTTGTACTTGAATGTTGTATCGATGAATCGGGTTTACGATATGTCTTGCGAAAATTATTATCTCTGTGGATCAGATGTCGCGCCGTCCTTCGACGGCGCGGTTCACAGTGGCTTCATCTACATATTCGAGTTCGCTGCCCATCGGAATGCCATATGCCAGGCGTGTGACTCTTATTCCAAGAGGCTGGACAAGCTTTGCCAAGTAAAGGGCCGTAGCATCACCTTCAACTGTAAAGTTGGTGGCAATGAGGAGTTCCTGTACCCCGCCTTGCTCAAGGCGTTTGATCAGTGGGTTGATCTTGAGGTCTTCCGGTCCGACGCCATCCAGCGGAGAGAGGGCACCGTGCAGCACATGATAGCGGCCTTTGAAAGAACGGCTGCGTTCGATGGCCATGAGTGCCTGCGGTTCTTGTACAACACAGATCAGGCCCTCATCCCGCCTCGTGTCGCAACAGAGGGGGCAGGGGTCTTGTTCTGTGATGTGAAAACAGACAGAGCAGAACCTGGTGTTGCGTTGCAGGTCTAAAATTGCTTCTGCCAGCGCCTCGGCCTGAGCTTCGGGTTGGCGGAGCAAGAAAAAGGCCAGCCGGGTTGCCGTCTTGTTGCCGACACCTGGAAATTTGGCCAATTCTGCGACCAATCTTGCGAAGGACGGGATGGAGTCTAACATGATTTTTCGCAGAAATTCAACAGTTTATGAGATTTCGAAGATATTTTAAGGGGGCCAAATTTTTTTCGTATCACTGAAAAAATTCCCGTTATTTTTTTTAGCAAAGATAAAGAAGTTTACTTTAGCTTAAAAAAAATGGCATATGCAAGGATTAAGTTTGCTGGCTCCGATCCTCAAGGGCCGAGGCCTCTCTGTTGCACTGTGTCCTTTTTGTTCACTTTATGGCGAATCTCCGCCGACTACTCAGATTAGAAGAGTCCCGGAATGTTCATGCCGCCGGTCAATTTGCCCATCTCTTCCTGGGCCATCTGCTGGCTTTGCTTGATCGCTTCGTTGACCGCTGCAGTCACCAGGTCCTGAAGCATCTCTACATCTTCCGGATCGACTGCTGTCGGGTCTATCTTCAGATCCAGGAGCTGTTGCTTGCCGCTGACGACGGCCGTTACCATGCCACCGCCGGAAGAGGCTTCAACCTGCTTGCTCTCGAGCTCTTCCTGTAGTTCTGCCATGCGACGTTGCATCTGCTGAGCCTGCTTCATGATGTTGCCGATACCACCTTTTGCCATTGCGCTTCCTCCGTTCTTGGCAGCCTGACTTGGGGCTGCTCCGTTAATTTATGATCAACTATATTGTTTTGAGGGGTTTCGCCGACAGATGTTACAGCGCGCTCCTCGATCTAGCATTCTACCTTATTTTTAAACAAATCCCTTGTCGATGGGGATAACTTTTTTAATTTCGCCTTTGAAAATGTTCTGCACCGACTTCAGCGCCGGGTGCTCCATGGCGTCTTCGCGCAAACGTCGCATGCGATCTGTCTCTTTGGTTTCGCGTTCTTCCACCAGAGAAGGAGGCGCAGCACTCTGCTGCTCAATATCAACAGCAAGGATGCGTAACTTAACAGGCTGCCCGAAGTACTCTGTTGTCAAAACCTCGAGATCCTGGCTGATATCCTGCTCCTGAAGCTGGCTGATCATGAATGACCCCTTTGCATAGCCTATCTCGATAACCGGAATCTCCAGCTTGAGAAGACGACCGTGTTCAAGGACAGAGCCAAGCATCGGGCGGCTTTGTTTGACTTGCTCAACCAGCCCCTGCCAACCCTTGCTCTCGGTCGATGTGGCGACGGGGGCTTCAGACTTTTTTGGCGGCGGGTCCGGACTTGGGATTGGAGTGGTCGGTGCAGGTGCCGGAGCTGGACTGGCACTCTGAGTCGAGCTTGACGTTGGCCGTTGCACAGGATGTTGGGCTTTTGGTAAAGACGTTGAACCCAGACGTTTTTCCAGACTTTCGATGTGGCTGATAAGCTTTGCCAGATCCTGGGTCGGCGCGAGGGTGGCCAGACGTACGAGGCTCATTTCAAGCGTCAGTAGGGGGAAGCTGCTGTTGACCAGCTCGGTCTGGGTTTTCATGAGCAGGGTCACGATGCGTTGCAGGTCGTCGAGAGAGACCTCTTCGGCTAAGGCCTTCAGCTCTTTGAGCTCTTCTCCTACCAGGTCGAGCAACTCTGCAGGATCTTCAACGACCTTGCAGATCACCATGCCACGGAACATCTCGAGCAGGTCTTGTGTGAAGCGGCGCAGTGCAAGGCCAAGCTGGTCTACGCGGCGGACGGCATCGAGTGCGCGGCGACTATCCCGTTGCAGCACGGCTTCTACGGTATCGAGCAATAGCCTGCGATCTACCATGCCGAGAAGGGTTTGCACGGCTTCATCGTCCACCTGCTCGCCGGAGAAGGCGATCACCTGATCAAGGGTGGAGAGGGCGTCGCGCATGCTGCCTTCGCCCTGCCTGGCAACCAGGCTGAGACTGTGATCGGAGATGGTCAGTTGCTCAGCATCAGAGATCTCGCGCATCCGGCTGGCAACCCTGGCCAGGGGGATTTTGCGGAAGTCGAAACGTTGACAGCGTGACAGGATGGTAATCGGAATCTTGTGTGGCTCTGTCGTGGCAAAGATGAACTTGGCGTGCTCCGGAGGTTCTTCAAGAGTCTTCAGTAAGGCGTTGAAGGCGTTGGTCGAGAGCATGTGAACTTCGTCGATAATGAAGATTTTAAAGCGGGAGCGGTTGGGCAGGTAACGGATGTTTTCCCGCAACTCACGAACGTCGTCGACGCCGGTATTCGAGGCGCCGTCTATTTCGATGACATCAAGGCCTTGTCCGGCAGTGATTTCCGTGCAGGAAGAACAGCTTCCACACGGCTGGTCGGAGAGACCTTCGTCGCAATTTAAGGCTTTGGCAAGAATACGTGCTGCAGAGGTTTTGCCGACGCCGCGTGCGCCGGTAAAGAGAAAGGCATGATGAATGCGGCCAGAACGGATGGCGTTGGCCAGAGTCTGGCTGACGTGCTCCTGACCGATCAGATCGGTGAAATTTTGTGGACGCCACTTTCGGGCGAGAACCAGATAGGCCATTGTCTCTCAGTTCGGCTGATGGTGAACAGCGTAACCGGCGACTTGCCGGCACAAGTGACAGCCAGGCACTCCCGCGGCACACGGCTGAGGCCGCTGCCGCTGCTCCCTTCCGGGCCTGACGGAGTTCACGGCCGTCCGTTGCGCGGGACCCGGCTGTCACTTCTGACGGCAAATACGATTAAGACAAGGTCGCAGCTAGAAATGACGATGTGATTCGTGTCTGTTGTTAAATATGGCGGAGAGGGAGGGATTCGCCCACTACGTCGTCAACTTTGTTGACTCCTGCGTCGGCTCCCCTGCGTTCGCTGCCGCGACCATACTGGTCGCTCTTCTGTCACTGGCAGCGCTCACTCCGCTTCGAATCCCCGAAAGGACTCCATTTTTTGAAATATGGCGGAGAGGGAGGGATTCGAACCCTCGGTACCTTGCGGTACACCCGCTTTCCAGGCGAGCACCTTCGGCCACTCGGTCACCTCTCCGCAGAACAGGAAAAGTACACTAAAGGATACTTTTCTGTAAAGGCTTTTCTCAGGGGTAAAAAATACCTGGTTTTGTAGCTATCTATAGGGGGTCAGGCGAATCGTGCCCACGTCAATGATCGTGCCCGCTACAGCATTTCGGCAACCCGATTCATGTCGCCCCAATTTACCATAGGGCTCGCCTGCGATCGGTTGGCCGCGAGTCCGGGTGCGGGCGGCCAGACACCACTGACCGGGACGTTCGACATAGAGTTGAAACCGGCCGTCATCACCGACGGAAGGTGAGGTTGCCTCGGGCATGTGCTGGAAGTCGCTGTCCGGGTATGCGATGACAAAGGCACCGGGTAATGGCTTATTATCAGAGTCGACGAGCAGGCCGCTAAAGCCGGTTTCGCCGCTGGTCAGGGTGCCTTCACGCATCAACATTGGTTGAGCGACCCCCTGGAGCGTGAAATTAACAACTGTGACTTCGGCCGGATAGACTGTGACCGGGTTTCTTGCAGGCAGCGCCCAGGCATCACCTGGCTTGGGTGGCCCTGCGTCTGCTCCAGACTGACGCATACGCGCGACCAAATAGTAATCCCCTTCGACAAGATCCAGAAAGTAGTGACCACCTTTGTCGACCTGCGCTTCAAAATCGGCTGGGCCTCGCAGGCTGCTGCGCATGTTGCGGTAGGCGTATACGTAGGCTCCGGTTGCGGATGAGTTGGTGTTGTCAGTGACCTGACCGGCGATGCCTGTCTGGTCTTCTGCAGTGCCTAAACCAGGAATAGCAGGCTGCTCAACAAGTGTCGCGCAGGAGCAGAGGAAAGTGATCAGGAGTGTGCATAAATATGTAGGAACGAAGCGCATAAAATCTCTATTCTCGGAGATGTTCAAGTAAGTGGAACAATATTTATTGCTCCTGTTGAGTTCAGCTGCTCGGAAGTTCCCCTGGTGTTCCCCTGATTGTAGAGCAAGTCCTCTGCATCGGTATAATTTGTCGTATTCTAGAGTATCATCGATCCTGTAGGGATGTTAATCAACTCGAAACCCTGTTGCGTATTGTTCAAGTAGATCGAGTCCGTCCGTGCTCAGAAGGAGCTCCTGATACCCCTGAACGAGCTCTTCTCTCAATCCGCTGGCCAAGTTTTCTCGTGCCGCCAAGACCATCTTTGCTTGTTCTGATTCGTTTGATATTTGCAGTGTTGCAAGTGCGATGAGCTTTCCCTTGGGTTGCTGGTCGTACGTTTCCTGCGAGATCAAAGCTGCGTCCAATTTGTTGAATTGCATCAGCATGCTGAGCAAAGTTG
>Ga0316196_10000935_pt1 | contig 12281 bp, 15 predicted proteins | sample Eddsed2cm_MG_FD_204938 | JGI IMG/M metagenome (GOLD analysis project Ga0316196, IMG submission 204938) | Coastal sediment microbial communities from Maine, United States - Eddy sediment 2 cm | ecosystem: Environmental > Aquatic > Marine > Coastal > Sediment | place: USA: Maine | collected... | reverse complement strand
ATCCAGCTTCTTTTTCATCGTTGCGGTTACGTCAATTTCGGTGAGCACGCCGAATCCGTGTGCGGCGAGCGCCTCGCGGGTGCGCGCGTCTACTGCTTCAAACTCGCTGTTCTCGATAAGTCTGTCTATGGTATAAGCCATTTCTTGTTTTCCTCGTTTGCGCCAGATTGCGGCAAGCCTATTATCGAGCGGGCGCTCGACTTTTCCTTGATCGCGAGCAATATTAGCAGAGATATCCGCTCGTTATTGTATCGGCATCAACCAATCCGGCGATATTTGAAATCGATCCGAAGCAACCGCTCTTGCGTACTTACTGTTACACGGAGAATAATATTATCTGCGCTGCATCCTCAATCATTTTAATGCGACCCTGAACGGCTATGGACTCAGTTACTCAAATTGCGCTTGGCGCTGCCGTCGGTGAGGCGGTTCTTGGTCGCAAGATCGGCAACCGGGCTCTGCTGTGGGGTGCGATTGCCGGTACCCTGCCTGACCTGGACGTATTCGTGCCGCTGGGCGACGTCGTCAAGGATTTCACCTACCATCGCTCGGCGAGTCATTCACTGTTAATGCTGGCGCTGGCGACACCCCTGCTGGTGTGGTTGATCACCAGGATCCATCCTTCGTTGCGCGAGCATAGAAGCCGCTGGATGCTGCTGGTTTACCTCGTCTTTGCAACCCATGTGCTGCTGGATAGTTTTACCGCCTACGGCACGCAGATTTTCTGGCCCATCAGTGACACGCCGGTGTCGTGGTCGACGATCTTCATCATCGATCCGCTTTACACACTGCCGTTGCTGATCGGCGTGATCACGGCGCTAGTCATGTCGCGCGAGCATCACCGGGGGCACCTGGCGAATCGTGTCGGCCTCGCTGTCAGTTCGCTGTACCTGGCATGGACGGTGCCGGCGAGTTTAGCGGCGGAGCATAATTTCGAATCGGCGCTGCAGGTGCAGAATCTCGAGCACGACAGAATTTACACCTCGGCGGCACCTTTCAACTCGCTACTTTGGCGAGCGGTGGTCATGGCTGACGATGGATATTATGAGGCTTACTATTCGCTGCTGGACGCAACCAACGATATCCGCTTCAGTTACTATCCCAGCGAACCTGATTTGCTGAAGGGGATCGAGGACTACTGGCCGGTGCAGCGTCTACAGTGGTTTTCGCGCGGGATATACTCGGTCGGCCGGGTGCAGGAAGATATCGTCATCAGCGATCTGCGCATGGGGGTCGAGCCGAACTACGTGTTTCGCTTCAAGGTTGGAGAAATCAGCAATCCCCACGCGCGGCCGGTGATACCCGAGCAACTGGTTGCGGTTCGTGATTTGAGCAGGCTGTCTCTGTTTTGGGCGCGTATCTGGGATCAATCGATCGAGTTGAGTCCTGCCAGACAAAGCGGTGGATAGAATCCGGGCGAGTGACTCCATGGGCTACTGTTTGCTGTAGAAATCGCTGTAGATAAAATTCGCGATCGACTCGATATCGTTGATGTCGAGTACCGGAATTGACACCTCGGCAGGCAGTTGCGCATCGCAGGCGATGGCAATCACCGAGTCATCCTTCTCATGCAGATAGGGTTTACGCAGCGCTGCCCGGTGTAATTCAATCTTGGGGAAATGGGTGCCCTTGTAGCCTTCGACGAGCACGATATCCGCGCGGCTGATGTCGAGTGATGCGATGATCTGCTGTAGATCGGGCTCATCGCCCGGGTGGGCAAACTCGGTAATGGTCGCCATTCGCGTCATGGTGCAGATTACGGTCTGATCGGCGCCGGATTTTCGCAACTCGTAACTGTCCTTACCCGGGAAGTCGAGATCGAATTCGTGATGCGCGTGTTTGATCACCGAAACACGCAGGCCACGCTGTTTCAGTGCAGGAATGATCTGGCGCAGCAGGGTGGTCTTGCCAGTGCCGCTGTAGGCGCTGAAACCAAGTATGGGTATGGTGCTGATCATGAAACGGTCTGCAGTGAATCCCTGTCGGCAGGCGTGTTGATGTTACGAAACATGTTGGCGCAATCGGAAAAATCAACCCGCGCGTAATCATGCTGGGCATACCAGCGATCGATCTTGCGGTCACCGCTGTCGAGGAACTGGTTGAGACTGGGTAGCAGATCTACCTTTATCATGGCGTGCACGGGTTGCAGGCGTTCGCCATCGAATGCGACCTGAACCGGCGCTTCCCGGGCCCTGTAGCTGTCGATGAAGCGGGCCACGTAATCGTCGCTGAGCAAAGGCCCGTCGCAGGGCAGCGTCAGAATAAACTGGCTGTCGACCGCGGCCATCGCGCTGGCGAAACCGGCCAGGGGTCCCTGGTAATCTTCGAGCGCATCGGTGATAACCGGATGGCCGAATTGTCGATACCGGTCATGGTTACGATTGGCGTTGATGACGATTTTGACGCCCTGTTGGCTGAGGCGCTGAAGAAGAATTTCAGCTAGCGGTTTTCCGTCGAATTCGAGCAAACCCTTGTCCTGGCCGCCCATGCGTCGACCCTTTCCGCCCGCGAGTATGACCGCGGTGATGTCCGAGCGGTCGATGTTCATCGCTGTCTGGAATGGCGCACCGATTTCAGCTCGATGACGTCCGAGCTGCTACCGGTTTCGGCATGGATACGGTGGTCCTGCAATTGCAGTTTGTGCGTTGCCAGTTCGTCAAACACTTCAGGGTCGTGGCTGACAATGACGATGGCCGTACCGCTGTCGCAGAATTCGCGCAGCATCTGTAAGGTGCGGGCACGGCTTTCATTGTCCAGATTGGCGGTGGGTTCGTCGAGTAGCAGAATCTGTGGATCGCGCAGGCGCGCACGGGTCAGTGCTACGCGCTGCTTCTGGCCGCCCGATAGTGAAGCGGCTGACTGCGTCTCGAGGCCATCGAGTCCGGCCCAGTGAATCGCCTTGGCAACGCTGGCGGCACGATCTGCAAGCGCCGGGTTCAGGCGCGCTGCGTATTCGATGTTGCGGCGCAGGCTACCGGACAGCATATAGGGTTGCTGATGCAGGTACATCACCGATTTCAACAGGCGTTTGCGCTGCTTGCGCCAGGGTTCTGCTTCGGCATCGTCGAGCAGGATCACTCCGCTGTCTGGTTTTTCCAGGCCGGCAATGATGCGCAACAGTGTCGTCTTGCCAGCGCCGTTTTTGCCGGTGATGACGATGCAGTTGTGGCTGCTGATATCGATGCTGGTGCTATCCAGCACCAGGTTGCTACCATAGCGTTTGCCGATGTTGCGAAAGCCGATGTTGAAGGTTTCAATCATGGGTTGATACTGCCTTTTCCCTGTACGTACTGCAACAGCGCATTAACCATCAAGGCGAGAAATAACAGGACGATGCCGAGAGCTATACCCTCGGCAAAAGCACCTTTGCTGGTTTCGAGCGCAATCGCGGTCGGTATGTTACGCGTGTAATGGGCGATATTGCCGCCCAGCATCATCGATGCGCCGACTTCTGAAATGATGCGCCCGTAACCAGCGAGCAATGCTGCCATCAGCCCGAAGCGGATTTCATAGAGGACGGTGAAGAACGCCCGCACTCGGCTCGCGCCCAGCGTGCGAGCGGTTTCCCAGGCGGCACGATCGGCGGCTTGCAGCGCAACATGCACCATGCAAACCAGGATCGGCAGGCACAGCAGAAATTGTCCCAAACCCATGGCGGTCTGCGTGAACAACAGTTTGAAGTCGCCGAGCGGTCCCTGGCGCGACAATACGATGAACAGAGTCAGGCCAATGACCACCGCTGGAACCGAAAGAAAGGTGTTGAACAGCAGAATCAACAAGCGGCGACCGAAGAAATTGCCGTAGGCGAGTGAAAACGCAATGACCAGGGCCGGGGGTACTGCGCACAGAATCGCGAGGCTCGATACGCGAAACGAAATCGCAATTATTTCCCAGGTATCGGGATCGCCGCTGAACAGCAGACGAAAGGCCTCGGCACAACTGGCGAGCAGAATATCCAAACCTAGCTACCGTTCACCGCAGACGGCACGAACAGTTGTTGTCCTTTGATCTTGAATTCGCCGATCATTTTCTGTGCCTCCGGAGAGATCATCCACTGGATCAGTTTGCTGGCGCCGCTGTAGTTGATGTCTGTGTGTCGAGCAGGATTGACCGCGATAATCCCGTAAGGGTTGAAAAGCGGTGGGTCATCTTCGTATAGCAGTTTAATATCAAGCTTCGACTGATAGGCGAGCCAGGTGCCGCGGTCGGTTATGGTATATCCGTCTACCTCGTTGGCAACCTGCAGGGTTTTGCCCATGCCCTGGCCGACTTCGCGATACCAGCTGCCACTCGGCGTCTTATCTGCGCTCTGCCACAGAATCAACTCGCGTTTATGAGTTCCGGAGTCATCGCCGCGAGAGATAAACGGATGTTCGCTGGCATGGATATTGCTAAACACCTCGGCAACCGAGTTGCTGTCGGCGACACCGGCCGGGTCCGACGCGGGACCAACGATGATGAAGTCGTTGTACATGACATCAGCGCGATCGACGCCATACCCATCCGCGACAAATTTGTCTTCGGCCCGGCGTGCATGCACCAGCACGACATCGACGTCGCCTTCACGTCCAAGACGCAGCGCCTTGCCGGTACCGACCGCAATCAGGTGCACTTCGATTCCGGTTACTTCGGTGAATCGAGGTAGCAGGAAATCCATTAATCCGGAATTGGCGGTACTGGTGGTAGTCGCCAGTCGCAACGCCGGATCAGCAGCGTGAGCCGGACTGGAAGCGAGTAATGTGAACAGTAAGGCAATCGACAACCGTGATAATTGATGAAACATTTGGTGAATTCGTACTCTTAGTTAATTGCAGGGACGGAAGTGTAGCAATCCATCAAGCATGGCGTCGAATAGTGATTGGGCCGAATCGGCAAAAACGGTTAGAATCATTGTCCCATGTCAATTCAGCCGAGGAAGCAATGGACGAAGAAGCCCTGAACATGTCGATACGCAAATTTTTGAAGAAAGTGGGTATCACTTCGCAACGCGAGATTGAGCGTGCGCTGAACCAGGCCGACCAGGATGGGCAGCTCGACGGCAGCCCGGTGCCGGTTAAGATAACCCTCGAATGTGATTTGATCGACGGTGGTCTGTCGATTGAAGACGAAATAAAGTACTAGAGCCATCATGAGTGAAGAGCGAAATTTTGTTGCGTTAAATATCGCGGTGTTGACCGTGTCCGATTCGCGGGACGAGACGACCGACAAATCGGGTGCCTTGCTGGTTCGTCTGCTCACCGAAAGTGGTCACCATGGCGTGCAAAAATCGATCGTACCTGACGACAAGTACCGCATTCGCGAGGTCGTTTCGCGCTGGATCGTGGACGAATCCATCTCCGTGGTGCTCACCACCGGGGGCACCGGTGTTACCGGTCGTGACGGCACTCCGGAAGCGGTGACGCCGTTACTCGACAAGGTCATCGATGGTTTCGGTGAAACCTTTCGCAGCCTGTCTTACCAGACTATTGGCACTTCGACGCTGCAGTCGCGCGCGGTGGCAGGGGTTGCTAACGGGACGTATTTGTTCTGTCTGCCGGGATCCGGTGGGGCTTGCAAGGATGCCTGGACCATGTTGATCAGCAGTCAGCTCGACTATCGCACGCGGCCCTGCAACCTGGTCGAACTGATGCCGAGGTTGCGCGAGACTTGACTGCGTCAAGCCGGCCGTCGCGAGTGCAGCCCGTCACAGCGTGCTTTACGGTGGCCGCAGCAGGAATTCGGTGGGCTATGCGGGTTAACCCCCGGTCCAGTTGTCGGACGCTTTTTTGCGGGAATACCGCCAGGTGATCAGCATCGCGATTACCGCGCCGATAAAAGCGAGGAAAGCATCTTTCTGCGCGTCCCATTGATCTCCCTGCGTACCCAGGTAGGCTGTACCCAGCTCAGGGCTTACGATCATCGCCGCAATCGCCTCCAGTATCTCGTAAATGGCGCTGAATGCCAGGATGCAGTTGACCGCCATAAACAAGGACCAGGCCCGGTTGATACCTGATTTGCGCAGTAGTATTTCCTGCATCGGATAAGCCAGCAGTAACCCGAACGCGAAATGCACCAGCCGATCATAGTGATTGCGCTCGAAGTCAAACAGCGTTTGCATCCAGAAACCGAACGGTGTTTCCGCGTAAGTATAATGGGCTCCCACCAGGTGCAGGCTGAGAAATACGCCAAACATCAGGTAGGACAGATTGGAAAACTGGAAGCAGCGATAGGTGGCAACCAGCAGGGCGCCGCAGATAAATACCAGAAGGTTCTCCAGCAGCCAGTCCTTCAAATAAAGTGGATTGATGGCGGTAACAATCCACAGCATAGCCAACCACAGCACCAGTCCCTGCAGCACGCGGTTGGATTGAAATGGTTTGCCGCTCACCCCGCAATCCTAGCACGGTGACTGGCTGCCATGGCAAATGTGGGGACGATACGGAAGAGGGTCGCTAACGGGGCATTACCTGAGGCCAGTCAATATCCCGCCGCTAAATCGGCGCGAGTAATTCGGCGCCTGCCGGGCTCAGTCGCGGGTCTGGCGGGTATTTTTCGGACTCGACTGCAGGCGCTGCGCGGGCATATCATCGAACTCGATCAGTTCGCCGCCGTGGTAGACCAGGAAATGACGCCCCTTGGCACGCGCGATCAGGGTGACGCCGACCTTCTGCGCTATCTCGAGGCCCATGGCGGTAATCCCCGAGCGCGACAGCAACACCGGTATGCCCATCAGTGCTACCTTGATCACCATTTCCGAAGTTAGTCGTCCGGTGGTGTAAAACAGCTTGTCGGCGCCTTCGAGCTCGTTCAGCCACATGTAGCCGGCGATGGCATCGACCGCGTTGTGGCGGCCAACATCCTCGATGAACTGTTCGATTCCCAGTGCTTCGCTGCACAGTGCACAACCGTGGACCGCGCCCGCGTTTTTATAAACTTCATTGTAGTCATTGAGCGCCTTGAGCAACGCGTAAATCGAGGATTGCTTGAGCAGTGGTCGCGGCAGCTGGATTTGGTCGATGTCTTCCATCAGGTCACCGAAGACAGTGCCCTGGCCGCAGCCGGTGGTTACCGTTTTGCGATCGAGCCTGGCATCGAGATTGGCAACACCCTCGTGGGTGGTAATGGCGACCGCATCGATTTCCCAGTCGACCTGGATTGCCTTGATCGATTCGATGTCATCGACCATGCGCTGATTGCGTAACCAGCCGAGTATGAGCAACTCGGGATGATTGCCCAGCGTCATCAGGGTTACGATTTCGCGTTTGTCGAGGTAAATGGTAAGCGCGCGTTCTACCGCTATAGCACCGTCGACGGGTTCGTTGTATTCATTATGGGCGGTTACGTTGGCGGTCGCCTTGAGACCGGCATCGGTAAGTTCAGGGAGGCGTCGCTTAGCCTGCATATTACACCAGTATCTCGTGGGCTGACGCAGGCCAGATGCGCCTGAACGCCGGTCTGGACTGAGATCCATAGCTTAAGCTATGGATCGAAGGAAGGCCAAGTTCAGGCGTATCTGGACAAGTCAGAACCGGGATAGGGCTCGGGCCGGTAACAATTCGCACTTCCCATTTTTCCTTGGTACGCACCAATTTTCTCTTTTATGTTCCGATGGCTGCATCAAAGCCCGAGACCGACTGGTGCAATATGCAGGCTATGGACGGTTGTCATGGCAGGTCAGCGACAGGCTGCTAGCCCCCGGTGAGGTTCATGTGACGCAGCAGCACTTCCTGCGAATTCAGGTTGAAATCATGCCCTTTGGGCTTGATCTCCATCGAGTCTATCAATGCCTGTTCAAGCACCTCAGGCCTTCCGGGATTGGCGCGCATGACGTGGCGCAGGTCCATGGAATGCTCCTGCCCGAGGCACAGCAACAGCCGACCTTCGGCGGTGACGCGCACGCGATTGCAGGATTCACAGAAATTATGGCTGTGCGGTGAGATGAAACCGACGCGCGCATTGTCGTGGCCGATCAGGCGGTAGTAGCGGGTCGGACCCGCGGTGGTCATGGTGCTTGGTACCAGCTCGAATTGCTGCTGCAGGTCTTCGAGTATCTGATCGCTGGAATAATAGGAAGCCGCACGATCGTGATGATCATTCTGGCCGAGTGGCATTTCCTCGATGAAGCTGATGTCGATGCCGCGATCGATACAGAAATTGACCAGGTCGTAGATCTCGTCATGATTGTGATTGCGCAACACCACGGCGTTGAGCTTGATCTGCTGAAAGTCACAGGCAATGGCGGCGTCGATACCGTCCAGTGTTTTGCTCAACTCGCCCACACGGGTCATATCGCGAAAGCGTTCCGGGCGCAGCGTGTCGAGACTCACATTGATGCGCGTAACGCCCGCGTCCTTGAGGGGGCGAGCGTACTTCTTCAATTGCGTCGCATTGGTGGTCAGGGTCAGATCGCGCAGACCTTCGCACTCACCGAGGTTGCGAAACAGCTGCATAATGTTCTGTCGCACCAGCGGCTCACCGCCGGTAATACGAATTTTATCGACGCCAAGCCCGATGAAGGTACGGCCGACCATTTCCATCTCTTCCAGCGTGAGTAACTGTACGCGCGGTACGAACTTCATTTTTTCCGGCATGCAGTAGACGCAGCGCAGGTCACAGCGGTCGGTGACGGACAGGCGCACGTAACTGACTTTGCGGCCGAAGCGGTCGATGAGCTGGTTGGGTGTTGTTGTCGCAGTCATAAGACGCGCTATTCTAGCAACGATTTGCCGATTTAGAAACGCTATAAAGCGTGGGGATATTACCCTGGCTAGTGTTACTGCTGGCACCAGGCCAGGCGGCATGGGCTGGCATAGCATTTAGGTTTTACTGGCACTAGTGTCAACGGCGCTGCTGGACTAACGTAGCGTTTTTATAATCGAACCAGGATAAATACCATGTTGATAGGTGTTCCAAAAGAAATCAAGAATCACGAGTACCGTGTGGGCATGGCGCCGGCGAGCGTGCGCGAGGCCATCAAGCACGGTCACCAGGTGATGGTTGAATCCGCTGCAGGTCAGGGAATTGGAGTTAGCGATGCTGATTACGCAGCGATCGGTGCCGAAATTATCGACAGTGCAGCGGAAATCTTCAAGCGTGCCGAAATGATCGTCAAGGTCAAGGAGCCGCAATCCGGGGAACGCGCCATGCTGCGCGAAGGCCAGATTCTGTTTACCTACCTGCATCTCGCGCCCGATCCTGAGCAAACCCGTGATCTGGTCGACAGCGGCGCTACCTGTATTGCTTACGAGACCGTCACCTCCCGCTTTGGTGGCCTGCCATTGCTCGCACCGATGTCAAAGGTGGCCGGACGCATGGCTATTCAGGCGGGTGCCTATTGTCTTGAGCAACCGCACGGTGGTCTCGGCATGTTGCTTGGCGGTGTGCCGGGCGTGGATCCGGCCAAGGTCGTGATTCTGGGTGCCGGAGTGGTCGGCACGCACGCTACGCATATCGCCGTCGGTATGGGGGCAGATGTGTGGGTTATTGACCGCAGCCCCGAGGCAATTGAAGCGCACTGGCGCCAGTTCGGGCGCAGCACCAACTCGGTATTTTCTACGGATGATGCAATCGAGCGTCATGTGGTTGAAGCTGACCTGGTCATCGGTGGGGTGCTCGTCCCTGGTGCCGAGGCTCCCAAGCTGGTTACGGCCGAGATGGTCAAAGCGATGAAGCCGGGCTCAGTTATTGTCGATGTTGCCATCGACCAGGGCGGCTGTTGCGAGACGTCAAAAGCTACTACTCATGCTGAGCCGACCTATGTTGTCGATGACGTGGTGCATTATTGTGTTGCCAACATGCCGGGCGGCGTGCCGCGCACCTCGACTTACGCGCTTAACAACGTGACGCTGCCGCACGTGATTGCCCTGGCCGACAAGGGATATCAGCAGGCACTGCTCGACGATCAGTGGCTGCGCGATGGGCTTAACGTGCATGCCGGAAAAGTCACGCAGCGCGAGGTGGCGCATGATCTGGGTTACGATTTTTACGATGCGAAAAGCCTGCTGTCGTGAGTCAGTTCAGGGCCGCCTGTATTCAGAACACGGCGTCGCGTGATATCACGGCCAACATTGCCTGGGTGGGCGCGCGTATAGAAGAGGCCGTCGCGGGTGGTGCCGAGTTCATCGCGTTACCCGAAACGGTGGGTCTGATCGAGCCGGTGAATGCCCGGATACCGGCGGCCACCAGTAGCGAAACCGATGATGCCGGACTCGCCGCGTTTCGTGCCAGCGCGGCGCAGCATAAGGTGATCATTCTCGTCGGTTCGCAGTTGATCAGCGAGCAGGGAAAGATTTACAACAGGTCGTTTCTGCTGGGTCGAGAGGGTGAGATTCTTGCTCGCTACAACAAGCTGCATATGTTTGATATCGAACTCAAAAATGGTGAAAGCTACCTCGAGTCGGAAGCGATTGCAGCGGGTGACAAGGCCGTAATGGTCACAACAGAATGGGGTCAGCTCGGTTTGTCGATCTGTTACGATTTGCGTTTCGGCGCTCTCTACCGCGCTTTGGCACAGGCCGGTGCGGATTTCATCACAATCCCGGCGGCTTTTACGCAAACGACCGGTAAGGCACACTGGCATACCCTGGTGCGCGCGCGTGCCATCGAAACCGGTTGCTTTGTGCTCGCGCCCAACCAGTGTGGCCACCATTGCGATAAACGTTATTCTTACGGGCATTCGCTGATTGTCGATCCCTGGGGTGAGATTCTCGCCGATGGTGGTGCCGAGCCGGGTGTTATTTACGCCGATATTGACCTGGCCGAGGTGGCAAGGGTTCGCAGTCGCATCCCCTCACTCAGGAATGAGCGAGCGTTTACCCTGGAGCGGCAATAAGGCGAATTTGCAAGCGCCCCTGCCGTTCGGGATTTCGCGATAAGTCAGCCACGGACCGGCAGGACGTTCAACCGGCGGACAGTGTCAATGCGCTTTCCTGGCTGTGCGCAATGTTGCAGGAGCACGGTGCCTGACTGAATTCAAGTTTGCGCGCAAAGAGCGGATTGATGCGACGCTAATATCCCCACTGTCACCCTGTTTGCGCTGCTGCTAGTCTGTGATATAACTTGCGGCCTGTTTTTGAATGCTTCCCAGGAGCTCATGGAAAAACTCGAAATGGACGATTTCGACCAGGCAATGCCGGATTCGCTGGGAATTGCCGTGGTGATGGAGAAGCAACCATCTTCGCATCCCTGGGCGGAGTTCCGCTACGATGCTGTCGGTGTGGTGGTGCGCGATGCCGGGACGGAAGCGTCAGTCAGTCGTATTTATCAGGATGGGGATATCGAGCATTTCCTGGTCAGCGGGCTGACCCTGCGCCTGCACATCGATGAATGCGAGAGTTATTACCACAACCTGATGTCACCCGAACCGGGTTGCTTTATCGTCGCCAGCCAGCCCGACGACTCGGACGAAATGCCGTTGCCCTACCTGGCGTCGCTGAGCTTCGATGAGGTTCATGCCTACCTGGAAGGGGATGAGCAAATTTATTCGGTCGAAATTCCAGCGCAGCTCTATCAATGGGCTGAGGCCTACGTGCTGACGCATTACGTGGCCATCAAGAAAACCAAACGAAAACTCAGGAACTGGCACGAAACGGAAAAACCGGCAGCTCGCTCCGAGGGTGAATCCTGATGAGCGCCGGCAGCAGAGAATCGGCGTTATCGCGTTGGTCGAGGCGTAAGCAGGAAGCCCGGGAAGCCCCGGCAGTCGCCAGCGAAATACCTGCGGTCGATACCGAGTCCATGCTGGAGGTGCCGGCGACTGATGAAATATCTGAGGAGCCGATAGCGCTGACCGACGCTGACATGCCGGACATCGATACCCTCAGCGAAGAATCCGACTTTACCGGTTTCATGTCATCCGGGGTCAGTGATGAATTGCGAAATCTCGCATTACGGAAATTGTTCCAGGCCCCGGTGTTCAATATCCGCGATGGGCTCGACGAGTACGATGAAGACTACACCAGCTTCGAGAAACTCGGTGATATCGTCACCTGTGATATGAAGCACCAGATCGAAGTGCAGGAGCGTAAACGGCGCGAGGCGCTGGAGCTTGAGCAGGAAAATCAGGCCAGAGCAGAGGCCGAGCTTGAGGATGTTGAGGACTTTGAAGACGTGGAAGACATGGGTGATGAAGATGCCGCCGAGATCGATGATGATGGAATGGCTGATGATGTTGCTCAGTCGGGGCCTGCTGCACTTGCCGACGAAAACAGTAACAATCGGGATGAGAATAAATGACTAACAGCGACGCGCGACAACAGGCCCTTGCGCTGTTCTCGGCATTCAAGTTCGAACCTACCAGCCTG
>Ga0316196_10000930_pt1 | contig 12318 bp, 10 predicted proteins | sample Eddsed2cm_MG_FD_204938 | JGI IMG/M metagenome (GOLD analysis project Ga0316196, IMG submission 204938) | Coastal sediment microbial communities from Maine, United States - Eddy sediment 2 cm | ecosystem: Environmental > Aquatic > Marine > Coastal > Sediment | place: USA: Maine | collected... | reverse complement strand
GCTGGTTTCCCTTATCCGTTGAAGCAAAAAATTGATAAAGATTCAATGATAAAGGCGAATCAACATGTTACAAATACCTAAATTTTGCGGTAAATTAGCTTTCCTGGCAGCACTCATCGCTATTTTTATGTTTCTCTTAAACATTAAGGGAACAAGGGAAAAAGCGTGGCAGCTCATTAAATCGGATCTAACAACTGACCCGGCAATCTTCGATCACCTTGGGTCCTTTAGCGTTTGGAGAATTGGATTTTTTCAACCGGCGGTTGTATGATCGTTTATATGATCTTTATCAAGTCGGGCAAGATGAGGCCATCCATCCGTCTCGCCTAGACCTAAATGAACTAGAGCAAGTTCTATATTCAAGCTATTGACAGAGGCACCATCTTTTGTCGGAACAAGCTTGATATGGCCACAAAAAGGTTGTTTTTTTTTTCTTTTCCTTATAGAAATCTTTGTAATCCAACTCCGCGAAAATAAGTCCCCTGTATGTGAGGTCTTTGCATTTTCCGGCAATTCGCCGGCGAATCGTAAAGTAATTCTTATGAATTGAGTTAACGTCAGGCGGCCAAAATGAAACCATTTGATGAATTCCCCACTGAGCTAAGTCGGCAAATTAGATATATCCTAACAGACATTGACGACACCCTTACCGTAAACGGCCGTCTGCCCGCCGTTGTTTTTGTTGCTATGGAACGATTGAGAGATGAGCGTATTCGCAGCATTCCGATCACCGGAAGACCGGCCGGGTGGTGTGATCACATTGCCCGGATGTGGCCGGTGGATGGCTTGGTGGGCGAAAATGGCGCCTTTTATTTCCGCTACGACGATTCGGCGCGCAAGATGCTGCGCCGCTATTTCAAGCCGGAAAATCAGCGAGAGGCCGATCGTCAGAAGTTGGAAGAATTAAAACAGGATATCCTGAAAAAAATTCCAGCTGCAGGCGTTTCTGCAGACCAACCATACCGTGAAGCGGATCTGGCGATCGACTATTGTGAAGATATCCCGCCCTTGCCCGGCGAGGCGGTCGATCAGATCGTGAGGTTATTTAAAGAAGTCGGTGCCGAGGCCAAAGTTAGCTCCATCCATGTCAACGGCTGGTTTGGCGAGTATGACAAACTGACGATGACCCGTTTTTTATTTGAAGAAGTTTTTCAAGAGAACTTGGCAGACATAAAACAGGACGTCATTTATATCGGGGACTCCCCCAATGACGCGCCGATGTTTGCCTACTTTCCCCATTCAGTCGGCGTGGCCAATGTCTTGCAGTTTGAAGGCCGAATGCCTTGCAATCCTGCCTGGATCACACGCAAGGAGGGCGGATACGGATTTGCCGAAATGGTGGATAAACTTCTTACCTTAAAAAAGGAGGGTAAAAATGCTTAAAAACATCGAAGAAAAAAAAGGGAAGATGCAAAAAGCGTTTGCGAAACCGTTGACGCGACGGGCGTTTATCAAAAAAAGCACGGCGGGTGCCGCTGTCGCCATTACCGCAGCCAATATAGGTCCATTCGTTCGTACCTCAAAGGCAGCCAAGTTGGAGCTGCGCTGGTTGGGGTGGGAACACTATAATGTAAAGAAACTGACTGCCAAATTTGAAAAAGAGTATAACTGCAAGGTCAGCGCCGGATTCTTCGACGGGAACTCGGAGGCTTACAACAAGCTGCGCGGCGGGGGTGTGAAAGACTTCGACCTGGTGATGGCGGATGGTTTCTGGCCCCGGCTGTATGCCAAACAGGGCCTCACCCAACCGGTTGATTACGGTAAGATTTCAAACATGCAATTTGTATTTCCGGTGTTTATGCCGCCCAATTACATGCTGCTCAAAGAGGAGCAAGGTGACAACATGATCGCGGCACCCAACTGCTGGGGCGGCTACGGCATTACGATCAATATGGACAAAGTTGCAGAAGAAGATTCCGATTCTATTTACCTCTTGTACAACCCGAAATACAAAGGTCATCTTTGTGTCAGTGCCCGTTTCGAGGAGAACATCGCCTTAACCGGTATTCTGGTATGCCACCGTATGGGAACAAAAGATAAACCACGTCCGGACGGCAAGCCCTTCAACCCATACGTGCTGCATGACGATGAGCTTGAGGAGTGCAAAAAACTCCTGGTCGAGCAGAAAAAATACCTGCTTACCCGCTGGAACGATGAGGCCACGCTGGAACGACTGCTGCGCGCCCAGGCTGTTTGGGCTGCGCCTGAGTGGTCCGGTGTCTATCGCCTGATCCACTTCGACTACCTTGACGGCAAATCCAAACTTCGCATGAAGCACTTGCTCCATCCCAAAGAAGGTGGGCTGGGATGGGTGGACACTTGGTGTATGACTTCAGGTGTCAAAGACAGCGAAAAACGCGAACTGGCGCATAAATGGATCGACTACCGGTTGAAACCTGAAAATATGGTAATTGTAGCTGAAGAGATCGGCTGGGCACCCACGGTCGACGTGCGTAAAATGATACCGAAGCGATACGTGGACACCCTCTTCCTTAACAATACGGATGCCATCAAGGGTTTGTATCAGTTTGACGCCCCGTCGTCGCCTGAAAAATGGGAACGTATCTGGTCGGATGTCGAGGCTTCTTAATCAACTGCCGCTAATTAGCAGGGTGCTTGCGAAATTTTTTTTTGAAAGTGCAGCCATCCGGTTGCACTTTCATATTGTTTCAACCTTTGACGCTTTGGGAATCAGTAATGACGGAGCCTGCTTTAAAACTGGCACAAGTTGAGAAGACATTCGGCAAGGTTCGTGCCGTCGACCAAATCAGCCTTGATGTCGGTCAAGGTGAATTTTTCTCTCTCCTCGGTCCGAGCGGCTCCGGCAAGACGACGTTACTCAGAATTATAGCCGGTCTGGAAACACCTGGCGACGGTAGGGTTCATGTCGGTGGCCGCGACGTCACCAGACTTCCCCCCTATGCACGTGGCATCGGAATGGTATTTCAAGATTTTCTGCTCTTTCCCCATAAAATCGTTGCTGAGAATATCACCTTCCCCCTCAAGATGCAGAAATTACCGGCAAGCCAAAAAAAAGAGCAACTCGATTGGGTTCTTAGGCTGGTCAGGATGGAAGGATTTGAAAATCGATACCCCCACCAGCTTTCGGGCGGACAAAAACAGCGTGTTGCCCTGGCCCGGGGATTGGTCGCCAGGCCTGATATCCTGCTGCTGGATGAGCCTTTAGCCAACCTGGACCTTGAGTTGCGCAAAGAAATGGAAGTGGAAATGCGCCGATTCCAGGCCGGGTTGGATATCCCCTTTATCTATGTTACCCACAATCAAGAGGAAGCGTTGACCTTGAGCTCCCGCATGGCGGTGATGCATGAGGGTAAATTTGAACAGGTCGGTGCCAAACTTGATCTTTACAATCGCCCGACTACCCGTTTTGTCGCGTCTTTTCTGGGGTCACCCAACCATATTCTGGGACGAATAAAACGGGTGGAAGATGAAATCGCCATTTTGGATTGGAAGGGATTGGATCTACGCATCCCGGTACCTTCCAATGCCAAAAACGGCGATAAAATCGATTATTTCTTGAAGCATGAAAAAGTCCTGGTCCAACCGTTGCGGGAAGCTGATCCACCCCGGGAAAAGAACCGGTTTGAATGTACCCTGAGGGATATTATCTTCAAGGGACAGCATTCAGATTATTTTGTCGTTTTAAAAAACGGTGAAGAGCTGGTCGGCAGCGCGGCCGTCGATCCGCAGTCACTCAAAATCCGCCAAGCCGTAGAGGTTTCCTGGCTTCCGCAAGCCGGCGATGCGTTTTTGGCGGAGAATAATTAAACATGAAGACTTTCCGGCATTGGCACCAAAATAAAAATTTTCATTTTGCATTGCTGACGCTTCCGGGAGCCCTTTTTCTGCTTATTTTCTTAATTCTACCCCTGATCTCCATCCTGGTCTTCAGTTTCTGGCGAACCGAAAGCTACGAACTGATTGCTGATTGGAATATAGAAAATTATAAAACCATACTGGGTGAGAAAACCTATTTAACATTTATCTGGCGTTCTTTGGTTATGGCGGTATCCGTATCGCTGGTATGCTTGATCTATGCTTATCCGGTTGCTTATCTCGTTGCCAAACGCGGTGGTCGCTATCGTTTAATTCTGGTGCTCTTGACCGCAGCACCATTTTTTACCGGTATCATTTTACGGGTAACCGCAATTCAGCAAATTCTCGGCCCGATCGGGCTGTTAAACATGGCGCTGCAGACCTTCGGTTTGGAGCCAATCCAGATTCTGATGTACTCCAATGTCGCTTCCGCCATTGGGTTGGTGTATCTCTGGATTCCCTTTATGATGCTTGCCATCTATCTTTCGTTGCTCAATTTTAATTTTAAACTTTTGGAGGTCGCCTATGTCAACGGTGCCAAGCCATGGCGCGCTTTTTTGGAAGTCACCTGGCCCTTGAACTGGATCGGAACTGCCATCGGTATTGTGCTGGTGTTCATCCCGACCTTCGCCGCTTTCGTGACGCCTCGTTTTCTTGGTGGCGTCAACGGAGCACTTTATGGCAATATTCTCGAACATCAGTTCGGCGCCACCGGTACCTGGGCCTTAGGCTCGGCCATGGGTGTCGTGCTATTCGTCATCTGCCTGATATTTATTCTGATCATCTGGCGCACCATTAATCTGCAGCGAAGCGGTTATACCGGGGAGGAATTTTAATATGACCGCGGTCGGACCCAGAGAATGGACAGTTGTCATCGCCCAAACGAGTTTACTCATTTTTTTGTATATATTTCTCTATTTTCCCATCTTCTTTATAATTTACGTTTCCTTCGTGGATAATACCGTTTGGCCGTTTCCGCCGGAGTTCACATTGGAATGGTATGAACGCCTGTGGATGATGAGTGATTTTCATCTGGGTTTGTTCAACAGTGTTTTGATTGGAGCGGGGACCGGTGCCCTGGCGTGCATTTTCGCTGCCTCGGCCGCAATCGGACTGCTAAAATACCAATCCCGCTGGCGGGGCCTTTTTGCCGTTCTTTACCTGTCTCCGTTATTTGTCGCCGGCATTCTGATCGGTATTTCATCTTTGATGTTCCACCGCAACATTCTGGATTTGCCGGGCCATCTCTCCTCGGCAGTACTGGCTAACACCACCCAGGCACTGTCGTTTGCGTTTCTGGTTATTCTGGCACAACTCACCCGGTATGATTGGCGCATGGATGAAGCCGCCATGGTTTTCGGTGCCCGTCCGACGCGCTGTTTTTGGGAAGTCACGCTGCCGACCATCTGGCCTTCGATTCTGGGAGCATTTCTGGTCAGTTTTATTTTGGCATTTAACAACCTCGATATCACATTTTATAACATCGGTGCCATACCAACGCTTCCCACGATTGCCTGGGGCACATTACGGCATGGTATTGAACCTGAACTTTACTCCTTAGCGGCGATAATCAACGGTTTTGTTTTTTTCATTCTGATCATCCTCTTTTTTCTTATCCGACTTGGGCTGGTGCGGCTGGGTTACCGGGGTGAGTAATTCGAGTGTGGATTTCGGATTGCAGATTGCGGAATGTAACAGGGATCATCAAAATGGCCTCATTTCAGGTGAACAATTGACTTAGAATTGAATATGAAACGCATCCTTGCCATCGACCAGGGCACGACAGCAACGAAAAGCTACACATTGGACACCGACGGACGGTTTGTTTTTTGCGGTTCGGTGGCACATCGCCAAATTTATCCACAAACCGGATGGGTGGAGCACGATCCGGAGATCCTGCTTGGCAATATTCTAACATCCATTGAGGCTGCAATCGATATTAAGGCCATTGGTCTCGACAACCAGGGCGAGACGGTCATCGCCTGGGATGGGGCCAGCGGAACCCCCGTTTACAATGCCATTGTCTGGCAGGACCAACGAACTACCCAATTTATCGAGACACTCAAAGCCAAAGGCATCGAACATCTGACCCTTGAGCGGGCCGGACTTCCGCTGGACCCTTATTTTTCAGCCTCAAAACTGCGCTGGATATTAAAGCATGTTCCCCAGGCCGCCAGGCTGCTTAAAAAAGGTCAGCTTAAGCTGGGCACATCCGATAGCTTTTTTATCTACCGCTTGACCGGCGAATACGCCACGGATGTGACAACGGCATCACGCACCTGCTTGATGAATCTTGCAACATGTGACTGGGATCCGGACCTGTGCGAGATTTTCGAAATTCCGATTGAAATCCTGCCGGAGATCAGACCCACTACCGCTTCTTTTGGAGTTTTGACATTCAAAGGGCGCGAAATCCCCATTACTGCAAGCGTCGTGGATCAGCAGGCGGCCCTATTGGGTCATGGATGTATCACAGCCGGCCAGATTAAGGCAACTTTCGGCACGGGGGTATTTGCGCTCGCCAATATTGGAGAGTCCGTTCAAAGTGATCATACCCGTGGTATTTTATCAACAGTTGCCTGGCAGCTGACCAACCGCAAACCGGTTTATGCCGTCGATGCAGGCGTTTATAACGCCGGTTCGGCCGTAAACTGGGTTAAAGGCATCGGTCTTTTCGCTGAGTTTCGCGACATCGATCACTTCGATAGGCCGAGTGCAATTTCAAGGGGACTCGTTTTTGTGCCGGCCTTATCCGGATTGGCATGCCCTTATTGGGACCGGTCTGCGGCGGGTTTGTGGTTGGGAATGAGCCTTGAGACCACCAGAGAAGACCTATGCCAGGCCGTCTTGGAGGGCATTGCCCTGCGTACCGCCCAGTTGCTGGATGCGATATTCCAACTGACCGACAAACAGGACCGCCTTTCAGTGGACGGTGGTTTGATTAACAATTCTTATTTCTGCCAGTTTCTGGCGAATATTACCCAATGCCGAATTGTCGTCCCGGAATCATCGGATATCACAGCTTACGGTACCGGCCGTTTCGCCTTGATCGGCAGCCGTATGGTGGCTGATCTTTCCGATTTTACTACTACCGTCAAACCAAAGACCATTATCCATCCTTGCAAAGATTTAACCCATCTCAAAACTCGCTTCGACGAGGCCGTCGCCCGGGCCGGAAACTGGCGTTAGACTCAATGGTTTCTTAACCATTTGGATTTGACTTGTCTTCGGTAATTGCTAAATCCCACCCCGGCCAAGACGGCATTTTTTACCCTCCGGTTAAAATGAACTCACGTTTTTAATAAAGGTATAAAATTGAAAAAATTCGTTTCATTAAACTTGAAATAAAAAAGTTAAAATGATAATGTGGCTCCTTTTGATAAAATATCGACTGTTGTGCAACGAAAATCGAGGCTGGTGAAAGTTGTGCGAACGCACACCCGGCCTGAGGATTAGAAGGAGTCACCATGGTTGAAGGAACGATTTTTATGTTGGCATTGGGAGCGGTCTGCGGCATTGTGCTGGGAGCGGCTTCACGAATATTTTATGTATGGGAAGACCCACGTATCGCGCAGGTCGAATCGTGTTTTGCCGGTGCCAACTGCGGTGGATGCGGTTATGCCGGCTGTTCCGCAGCGGCGGTCGCCGTGGTGGCCGGGAAAGCGCTACCCAGTGTATGCATCGTAGGAGGTCCTGAATCCGCCCAATCGGCTGCCGAGGTCATGGGTATGGAAGTTGGTATGGCGGAGCCGCTAAAATCATATAATACCTGCACCGGCGGTTACCGTGCTGAGAACAAATACCTGTACGCCGGTGTCAACTCCTGCCGGGCCCAGGCCGCAATTTTCGGCGGTCAACGGGATTGTAGTGTCGGGTGCCTGGGATTCGGCGATTGCGTTCGGGCCTGCCAGTTTGATGCCTTAAAAATGGGCCCCTTGGGTTACCCGGTGGTGGACAAGGAAAAATGTGTCGGATGCGGCGTTTGTGAACAGATTTGCCCCAAATCCGTCATGGAAGTCAGGACCCCGTCCCAGCGCATCCTGCATTTCAACCAGCGTGATGACCGTCTGGCTCCCTGCCGCCAAACCTGCCCCGCAGAAATCGATATTCCCAAGTACGTCACCCAAATCAGAGAAGGCGACTATTCCGGCGCCGTCGACACCATTCGGGAACGCAATCCTCTGTTGCTGGCCTGTGGCCGGGTCTGCCCGCACCCCTGCGAAGTTAATTGCAGACGGGGCATTGAAGACGATCCCGTATCCATCAATCAGCTGAAACGCTTTGCTGCTGATTTTGAAATGAATTCCGGTAAACGATTGCCGGTTCCCATGGCGCCGCCAACGGACAAACGGGTGGCGGTGGTCGGTGGCGGGCCCGCCGGACTCACCTGTGCCTTTTTTCTGCGAAGACTGGGCCACGAAGTCACCATATTTGAAGCCATGCCGAAATTGGGCGGGATGCTGCGTTACGGGATTCCTGAATACCGGCTTCCCAAAAAAGTGCTGGACTGGGAAATCGAAGGTATCCTTGAGCTGGGTATCGAGAGCAAAACCGACATGAAGTTTGGAAGGGATTTTGACCTGAATACACTGGACAGCGAGGGCTTTGACGCCGTTTTCATGGGCATCGGTGCCTGGAAGGATTCATCCTTGCGGGTGGAGGGCGAACAGCTGCAGGGATGCTACACGGGGATCGATTTTCTTTCGCGGCTGGCCGGCGGCGAAGCCATACCCACCGGCCGATCGGCGGTCATTATCGGCGGCGGCAACACTGCCATTGACTGCACGCGCAATTTAATCCGCCTGGGCGTAAAAGAGGTGAACCTGGTGTATCGCCGCACGCGCACTGAAATGCCGGCAAACCCGGTTGAAATCGAAGCGGCCGAACACGAGGGGGTTAAATTCCAGTTTTTAGCCGCTCCGGTTCGCGTTGTCGGCGATGACGCGGGCGTCACCACCCACCTTGAGTACTTAAAAATGGAGCTGGGGGAGCCGGATGCCAGCGGAAGGCGGAGACCGGTGCCCATCGAAGGTTCCGAGTCTTTGCTTGAAACCGACATGGTGATTACGGCCATCGGCCAGTCGCCGGATATTTCCTTTGTCGAAACCATGAAGCAGCAGTTGGCAGAGCTGAAAACAACCCGTTGGAACACCTTCGATGTGGATCCTGCAACGCTGCAATCCAATATACCATACCTGTTCGCCGCCGGCGATGCTGCCACCGGCCCGAGTCTGGTGGTGGATGCCATCGGCGGCGGCCGACGCGCGGCCCGATCGATTCACCAGTTTGTCATGGACCAACCGGTGGTTGCCGATCCTCTGGAGTTGCAGAAGGACCTGATCAGCGAAACGCTCTTCGATCAGGTACAGGGAGTTGTTAAATCCCAGCGGGCCCCCATGCCGGAGCTGCCCGTGGCCGAACGGATTCAGTCATTTGTCGAAGCAGACCAGGTTCTCAGCGAGCAGGCGGCTCTCGGTGAAAGCAGCCGCTGTCTGCACTGCTGCCTGACCTGCTACGACCCGGATAAAGCCCCCGGTGAAATCGGGGTGATAAAGGATGTCAGCCGGGAGCCTGAAGTGGCCTAAGCTTTGGTGTGCAGGACCGCATCATTTATAAAAATAACTAACTGGATTTAAGAAGTTATCAATTCTATTAAAGTCGTGAAAAATTCAAGCACCAAAATACAAAATTCAAACAAATACCAATGACCGAAATTCAAAATTCCAAACAGCTAGATGCGTTGTAACATATCAATAAACAGATCGGCATGTTTCGGAAATTGATTTTTCGGATTTGGATATTATTTGGAATTTGGGTATTGGGATTTGGGATTTTAGTACTGTATCAATAAAAGAAACTCGCTTCTTGCTGAATAAGCTTGAGCCAACTATGACGTAACCCTGGTATGGTTTAATGTCGCATTGTTTTCACGATAAACCCTAACGTGGAATAATTGACGATTCGATGATCGCAATATGCACACGCGGCTAAAAATAGCTTGAAAGGTTTGCTGCATTATGGTAGTCGAACCTTGTTTTTTGATGCGATGGGCTTCGCCCCCAATTGAGTTGAACTCAATTGAGGAGGTATTTGGTATTAGGTATCAGGTACTGGTAAAAAGGAATTCTTCTATATCTCACTAAACAAAGATGTATAAAATTTGCGTTCAATTCCGGCAAACACCAATACCGAATACCCAATACCCAGTACCACCAATTATTTATATTTAGATAAGGTGCGGATAAGCTATGTTCTCAAAACTTGAGTTGAAGCTGGCGTATGGTCTGGCAATTTGGTTTTTGTTTGTGGGGGTGGTATGCTATGCGGCCTTTCCCGCCAAATCTCCCGACGAACCGGTACGATTGATGTTTGACGTTACGGCTGGAAAAGTTTTGTTCGATCACAAAACCCACCACGCCGACACCGGTTACGGGATATCATGCGGTGATTGTCATCATACCCTTGACGAGGACGAGTATGCCGATGCACAGTCGTGCGGTGAATGCCATGACCCCGATGAAGGGGATGAAGAAACGCCGAAACGTGCCGATGCCTTTCACCAGCAGTGTACCGGCTGCCACGAGGGATATGGCGCCGGTCCGCTTGAAAAGGATTGTTCTGCCTGTCATGTCAGGTAAAACGGAAAAATAAGCTGGCTACCGGTGTTTCTGCGCAGCGGCTGAATCTTGCAGTATCACAAAAAGGGTTAGGTTATGCTAAAAAAATCGTTCTTCGGTTTGTCCCGTTCTCAAATTGAGTATGAACTACTGCCCGCCCGGCTACCGGAGCCTGACAGGGTGGTTCCGTCCAATAAGGTCACCCTGTTTCACACTAAAAACGGCAACCAAAACGCTCCGGCTTCCCTTCAGGTCGGAGACAAGGTCAAGACCGGACAAAAAATTTCCCTTTTTGCCGATGACCCAGCTTATGTAACCTCAAGTGTCACCGGAACGATATCCTCCATTTCGCCGTATTCCGGTGATTTCGGCAAAACCTACAATGCCATTGCCATTAAAATCGATGAGAATGAAGTATTGGACGACCAGTTCAAGAAACAAATTCAGAGTCCCGATTTAACCGGCCTTATCGATTACCTTTCATTTCTGCCGGGAAATCCGCAACTGTCAGCCTTGTCTGATCCCGAAACTAAAATTCATACCATTGTTATTATGGGAGCCGACAGCGACCTGCTCATCGGTACCAATCAGGCTATCGTTAAATCCAGGCTCGATGCCGTACAGAAGGGAATCGGGATTTTGCGGGACGTCACCGGCATTGAAAAAATCATCCTCATCACCGCCGGTGAGTCAATGCAAGGTTACGGTCACATCGGTGCCCAGGTAAAAAATATTGACACTGCCTATCCTGCGGCACTGCCCCATATGATCATGAAAAATGTCCTGGGAGAAGTTGTGCCGGCCGGAAAAACCTGCACCGATATGGGTGTCTGTTTTCTGACGGCCGAAGCGACGGCAGCCATCGGCAACGCCTTTAGCGAGGAACAAATTCCCGTTCGTAAAATCCTTACCTTGGTAACCAAGGACGGAAAGCAGCGATTGATTGAAACCGCCATCGGTACCCCCATCCGGGATATTTTAGATACATACGGTGTCTCCATCAATGAAGAAGACCGTATTATTTTTGGCGGTCCCATGGCAGGCTCAGCCGTGTATTCATTGGATCATCCGGTGCTGCCCGACACGGACGGCATTGTTGTCATCGATCGATCCGATGCTGCCTATGCGTCTGATTACCCTTGCATAAATTGTGGTGACTGTGTCAGGGTTTGCCCCACGCGGATACAAGTTCACATGCTTGTGAGATTTTTGGAGGCCGGTCAATACGAAGAGGCTGCAGATAACTATGATTTGCACTCCTGCATCGAATGCGGTCTGTGCAGCTTTGTATGTGTATCCAAGATACCGATATTTCAGTATATTAGATTAGCTAAATATGAACTTGAGCGGGCAGAAGCGTCAGAGGCTATGGACACAATGGAAACAACCGAGGGAGCGGAGGCAACCGATGCTTGAGCAAAAAAAGTTGATCGTTTCACATGCGCCTTTCTGGCACAACGGCAGCCGAGTTACCCATCGCAATTATCATACCATGCTCGCCACCCTGCCGGCGGTGCTCGCGGGTATATACTACTATGGCATCCCTGTTTTCGGCGTCGTATGTCTGTCGGTTGCGACGGCCATGCTCTGGGAATTGGCAATCAATCTGGTGGCCAAGCAACCCGTCACAATCGGCGACGGCAATGCCGCCCTGATCGGCCTGCTGATTGCCATGTTGTTTCCCGCCTCAATGCCATGGTGGGCAGTCATCACCGGTACCTTTATCGCCGTGGTGATCGGCAAACAGATTTTTGGCGGCATCGGCAGTAATGCCTTCAATCCGGTTGCCTTGGCAGTGGCCATCATGATGATATCCTGGAAGGATTTTTTCAATTTCGACGGGATGCTCCTCAACTATGATTTT
>Ga0316196_10000927_pt1 | contig 12348 bp, 13 predicted proteins | sample Eddsed2cm_MG_FD_204938 | JGI IMG/M metagenome (GOLD analysis project Ga0316196, IMG submission 204938) | Coastal sediment microbial communities from Maine, United States - Eddy sediment 2 cm | ecosystem: Environmental > Aquatic > Marine > Coastal > Sediment | place: USA: Maine | collected... | reverse complement strand
TGGTAAAATACTTTTTCTGTCATTGTTGGATTCCGCCTGTAGGCGGTGATTTTTACCCAGCCTGAAGCCTTAAGCAAGTAATCGATCCGTGAATCCAGCAGCGCAAGCCAATCGTAAAATAATCCATATTGATGCGGACTGCTTCTATGCCGCAGTGGAAGTACGCGATAACCCCGCGCTGCGAGGCAAGGCAATCGCCGTTGGCGGCAGTGCGACAAGGCGTGGTGTTATCGCAACCGCGAGCTACGAAGCACGCAAGTTCGGGGTGCATTCGGCAATGGCAAGCGCAACCGCGTTGAAACGCTGTCCGCATCTGATCCTGATCCCGGGTCGCATGTCGGTGTATCGTGAGGCTTCGCGGCAGATGCATGAAATCTTCAATGACTATACCGATCGCATCGAACCACTGTCGCTAGACGAGGCATTCCTCGACGTTTCCCAATGCCCGCGATGTCATGGCAGTGCGACCCTGATTGCACAGGAGATCCGCCAGCGCGTGGCCGACACTATCGGTATCACCGTTTCGGCAGGAATAGCGCCCAATAAATTCATCGCAAAAATCGCCAGCGATCTCAACAAACCCAATGGTCAATACGTGGTGACACCGCAGCAGGTAGATGGATTTTTGCAGAAAATGCCGGTTAATCGTATCTGGGGCGTGGGCAAAGTAACTGCCGAGCGACTCGAACAGCAGGGAATAAAAACCTGCGCCGACGTTCGTGCCTACGACATCTTCCAGTTTGTAAAGATGTTCGGTCAGTTTGGTGACCATATCCACAAGCTCGCCCACGGCATCGACGATCGCCCCGTGGTTTCCGAGTGGCGACGCAAGTCTGTCAGTGTCGAGAATACCTATGACCAGGATTTACCCGATCTGGCAAGCTGCCTGCAGAGATTGCCCGATTTACTCGAATCGCTGCGAACACGACTGCAGCGGCTCGACACCGATTACCGCATTCACAATTGCTTTCTGAAAATGAAATTCTTTGATTTCAACCAGACCACTATCGAACGGCAGCAGACCAGCCCCAACCTTGAAGATTACGGTCAGCTCTGTGAGGAAGCCTGGCAACGCGCTGCGACCCCGGTGCGCCTGCTGGGTCTCGGCGTGCGCCTGATCGATCTGACCGATACCAGCGGACAGATGGACCTGTTCGAAGAAGAATCACGCTGAGAAATTGAGACTACTAGAATTCGAAATATTTCTACTTGTTTTTATTTATCAATAATTTATGCTCTACAGTCAATGTACGTTATCAATATTCCGAGCTAACTCATTGGGTAAAGGGCATATACATCATGAGTAAAAAAATTCGCGCGCCTAAATTCGAGTCTCTGCTCTCGTCACCCTGGGCGAGTTCCCCGGACAATTCGTATTACGGCGACCCACGCTACGTCGACAAAGAACAGCATGGCCTCGAGCACATTGAACGTGACCAGGCTGATGACGACGGTATCGAACAAGTTGTCATTCTTGGCTACAACTAGATCCCGAAGCCTTTCTGCGCAATTTTTAATTTCCACCGCCTTCCCGGTACCAGGCACCTTCGCCAGCCAGCAATCCTTTACTTCACCCGCTGTCAGCGGGGCATAGAATATTGACCAACGAGATCCTGTTAATTCTGATTGCAGGCCTCACCTCGTCGCTAACGGCGGTCACCGGCATCGGTGGTGGCATGATACTGATTGCCATCATGCCAGGTTTTCTGCCCGCGGCCGCAATCGTCCCCGTGCACGCGGTGGTACAACTGTTCGCCAATTCGAGTCGGGCATTGTTCGGCTGGCGTTTCCTGCGTTGGGAATTTGTGCTCGCCTTTATCGCTGGATCAATTTTCGGCGGTGTTGTCGCCGCGTTTATTGCGCGTGAAATCAACCTCGAATACACGCCGCTGTTTATCGCCGCCTACATCCTGTTCATTACCTGGGGCCCGGCGCCTAAATTCAAGCGGCCACCACCGGGCGAGTTCGTGATCATTGGTGCGATCCAGACCGGGCTCAGCATGCTCGTCGGTGCCACCGGCCCGATGAGCCAGGCTGCGCTGATGGCAAGGAATCTACAACGCGATGCGCTGGTCGTGAGCGGTGCCTTGATGACAACCTTTACGCACCTGACCAAAGTACTGCTGTTCTCTGTGCTCGGCTTTTCGTTCGCTGAATACTGGCAAATCATCGTCGGGATGTCGGCCGCGGTGATTATCGGTGCGCTGATCGGTACCCGCATTCGCTACCGCGTACCCGAAGCCCTGTTTCGCCGCATCCTCAAGTGGGCCCTGACTCTGCTGGCGCTACGCATGATCTATTTAACGCTGGCATAAAACTATTGAGCAATTTAATTAACAGTTCGGTTTATTCGATATATTTATTGATGATAATCGAATTTTATTGATTGTTCCTTTGCCCTAGTATTCATATCCGTGTTAACAGAAACGCCGGGAGGCAAAGATGAAAATCGATATGCAAGCTCGACATTTTTCACTAACCAAGGCATTACGCAATCACGTCAAACGTCGCCTCGGCTTTGCTCTATGCACGGGGACCGACCAGATTCAGCGTATAAAAGTGCATTTATCTGATACCAATGGGCCCAAAGGCGGCGCAGACAAGCGCTGTAAAATCCAACTGGTCCTCCCAAAAATTCCCGATGTCGTCGTTGAGGATACGGAAGCCAATCTTTATGTGGCCATCGACCGCGCAGCCAATCGAGCCGGGCGTACCTTGCGCCGCCGCCTGACGAGGCGCCGCGACCAGCATCGTGCGCTGCAGCTGGATCGCCTGGCAGCAACAGGCTGACTACCCTGACAAACGTCCTCATGACCACAAATTAACTGGAGAATCCATAACATGTCTACCCAAACAAGTACCATTACCAGCCGGCTCGATACTACACAGATATCGACCAGCAAGGTCATTCGAAACACCTACACGCTGCTGTCGCTGACCCTGATGTTCAGCGGTCTTGTTGCTGGCGTATCGATGGCCCTGAATCTGCCGCATCCGGGAATAATGCTGACCCTCGTCGGCTACTTCGGACTGTTGTTCGCGATCACCAAGTTCCGTAACCAGGGGCTGGGTATCGCACTGGTGTTTGCGCTGACCGGATTCATGGGCTACACCCTCGGACCGATTCTGAATGCCTACCTAAGCCTCGCCAACGGCGGCTCCATCATCATGATGGCAATGGGCTCAACCGGTGCCATCTTCCTGGGTCTGTCAGGTTATGCGCTCGTCAGCCGCAAGGATTTCAGTTTCATGGGCGGCTTCCTGGTCGTCGGTATCCTTGTCGCTTTTATCGCCGGACTCGCCGCAATCTTCCTGCAGATGCCGATGCTGTCGCTGGCGGTCTCGTCGATGTTTGTGCTGCTGATGTCCGACCTGATCCTGTACCAGACCAGCGCCATCATTCATGGCGGCGAAACCAACTACGTGATGGCGACGGTGACCCTGTTTGTTAGCATTTTCAACCTGTTTACCAGCCTTCTGCACCTGCTGGGTTTCATGGGTGGTGAAAACTAGCCGCAAGTCGACTACAGTCCCCCCATCGTCAACAACCTCCGGCTTGCCCTGGTGGCAAGCCGGACCCACATCTAAATGAAAGAAAAAATCCAGGCCTTCGTCGAAGGCAGTAGCGTACAAAGATTCATCGTCACCTTAATTGTTATCAATGCCGTCATCCTCGGCATGGAAACATCAAAACCACTGATGCAAGCCTATGGAACCTGGCTGACACTGGCTAACAGCCTGATTCTCAAAGTCTTCGTAATTGAGCTGCTATTACGCATCTACGTTCACCGACTGCGTTTCTTCACTCAGCCCTGGAGCATTTTCGACACCGCAGTGGTGCTGGTGGCACTGATCCCGGGCAGTCAGGCATTTTCGGCCCTGCGTGCTCTGCGCGTTTTGCGCGTGCTGCGACTGCTGTCGATGGTGCCAACCATGCGCAAGGTCATCGAAGGCCTGCTTGCCGCCATTCCCGGCATTGCTTCGGTTGCCAGCATTATGCTGCTCTTCTTCTACGTCTTCGCGGTCGTGGGCACGCACCTCTACAGTGAAAACTTCCCACAATGGTTCGGCACGCTCGGTGACACCATGTACACACTGTTCCAGATCATGACACTGGAAAGCTGGTCGATGGGTATCGTGCGACCGGTGATGGAGCAGCACCCGAGCGCCTGGGCTTTCTTCGTGGTGTACATACTGCTAACGACTTTCACCATGCTGAACCTCTTCATCGCGATCATCGTCAATGCCATGCATAGCGGGGAAGACCAGCTGGCCAACGAGGCCCGCACTGCAATGAAGGAAACTCTGAGCGCAGAAATCAGCTCGATGGAACAACGTTTACTGACAGAGATCAGGAAACAGCAACAGGTGAATACTGCAGACGGGAGCTAATGCCTGCCCCGTCACAGCTGCTGTTGCAGAATTTGCAGTATACGACCCTCGACCCAACTGTTCGCGGCCAGGTCTTCGATAAAACCGCAATGCCCGCCATGCTGACTGATTTCAATGTGTAAATGCTCGCTGGGCGTAATGCGCTCGAGATCAGCCACCGGGATAATCGGGTCATCGCGGGCCGCAATCAGGTAGGTCGGCGAGGACAGTGTTGACAGGCGTTCGCCAACCAGTGCGTAAGCCGCGAAATAATCCTCGACGTGTCCGTAAATCGTGTGCGCGGGTATAAACAGGCGATTCAAATCATCCAGAGACCTGGCACGGGCCAGATCATCGGCATAATCAAGTTCCGGGAAACAATCGAGTTTGCGCCGCAACGACTCGTGCCAGCGACGAAAGAAGTGTTTCTCATACACAAAAAAGCCTTCATTCAGCGCATCCATCGCATGCGCCGGATCGACCGGCGGGCAGACAGCAACGCAACCGCTCACTCCGAGCTCAGCCCCGGCATCGGCCGCCATGCGCAATACGAAACTACCACCGAGCGAAAACCCGACGAGGAACAAATGGTGGTAGTCGTGTTCATCGACAAAGCCCTGCAAGGCACTGGCGACTTCGGGTGAACGCGTGGAGTTAAACAGCTCGCGGTTCAGATGATGCGAGTCACCATGATCGCGCAGGTTGACACGCAGTACATCAAATCCCTGCGACAGCAAGCGGGCAGTGGTAGTGATCAGGTAAGACGAGCGACTCGAGCCTTCCCAGCCATGCAACAGCACCACCAGTGCGGAACGCTCAGAGTCAACGCCATGATCGAGCTCGGCCAGCAGACGCGTACCGTCTTCGGCAACCAGTTCAAGGGCTCTGGACTCGAGGCGTCGCAAAATCCGGCGCGCTCGCCACTGCCGCGGCCCCTGGGCGTTAAGTATGGTCTGCAGGTGGGCACTGCGCAGGTAGCCGGGCACCTTGAAATCACTTGCTTCAGCCATTGGTTTTTTTCTTAATGCAGGAATAAAACTTAAACGTCAGGAACCGGCGGTGCCTGCCAGCCTGCGTTTAAGGTTTTCATTCATTAACTGAAACTGCTCGATCAACTGATCGCAATCGAAACGACTGGAATGACACAGCATCGCCATGGAAATCGAGACTTCGCCATTTTTACTGACGATTACTCTACGCACGGCTGTTGGATGGACCGGATGATCTTCCGATGTGAAGGACCAGATGATGTAGGTGCCATCAACCTTCTGATTGAAACTTGTCCAGCCTTCGTGTTCGCTTTGTGTTGCCGAGGGGTCCGCTGCCAGGGCTTCATAAGCCTCCTGCACCGTCGCATAGCCAATCGGAGATTCGTTCAGGGGGGCTGGCACAGTCGCCTCCTGGGCAAACGCCAGCGACTGGCAAACCAGTAACCCCAATAACCAGAAGTATCGTTTCATTCTTCCTCCCGCCAGCCGGTTCCCCTGCCGATTACATTTTCGAGTATCTCGATTTCACGGGCCATCTCGCGCGCCAGGTTAATCATCAGGAGACCGAAATCAGCCGGAAAATCGACGTGTAATTTGAAAAACTGCTGACCGCTGATATCCAGGATCAAGCTGTCCTCCTGGGCCACATCGGTACCGTTTTGCTTCAGCAAACCGATCATCTGGTCGAACCCCATCTGCTCCCCCTGGCTGAAATAACGAGTCAACACATCGCGTCCATCGAATCGTCGGTAATAAGCAACACGACCCCTCAATATTACCTGAAAGTCATTGGCGACCTGGTCCATGCGGACCACGTATTCGCCTTTCTGATAATGCCTGATAACGCCATTTTGCAGCAACTCTACAATGACATCATTCGACAGGGCACCAAATGTAGACAATTCATTCAGGCAGGTCCAGCCGAGCTCTTTTATGGTCTCATCGGCATCGCGTATTTTCATCGTTTCCTCGCACAGGGCAAGCCCTTATCTTAGGGTATCGCCCGCATAATTCCTGTGACCTTTGACAACAAAATCACCGATATGATTTCTCGGTTTCTATAGCGCGAGAGATGAGTGCGAAACGCAGAGGTGCTAAAGTCGCAGCTTTACGCTGGCGCCCGGCATTCACTTTACGCGAGGTTTGGCATGCAACTTCAGGAATACGGATAATGAACTGCCTGGACCGTTATCGCAGTAAGCTGCTCACAGCCACCAATCGGGATTTACGCGCTATTGTTGTGGCCCCCGAAGAGCATTCAATACATCGGTTTCGAGTCGGGATAAAACGACTCACCGCGTTGTATCGGTTTCTCGGGATAGTGAAACCCGAGATCAGGGCCAGGCGGATACTGAAGCCGGCGCGCAGCTTATCCCGTTCCATCAGCAAGATTCGTGATTGTCACATCACTCTGGGATTGATATCCGAGTTGAACGATGTGGATAAAGACTTGCTGGCAATCCTGCAGCGCGCACTCAAGGCGAAGATTCGACGGGATTATCGCGACTTCCAGACCCTGGCAAAGAGCGACATCAAGATTCCGCTGCGCTTACCCACCGTAGACTCGATGGGATTAGCCGAAAGCCGGATACTCGAGCATAAGCCGGAAGCCCTGCGGCAACTGTTAAATGGAATTTCGACCGCCAGCCATCAATCCACAGACGTGGACTGGCATCGCGCTCGCATCCTGCTCAAGCGCTACCATCATACCCTGGATGCATTTTGCCGATGTCCGGGCCAGCAACTCGATGCCAGGGAAATCAGGCAGATCGAAATGCTCGCGCGCTTACTCGGTGACTGGCATGATCGGGTAGTTGCAGTCGATATTCTGCACAGCTTCACGGAACTCGACCATCAGGCAGCGCCTGTCATCAACGAGCTCAATCGGCAGGAGGGCTTACTACTCGGCTCGGCCAGGATTTATCTGCAGAAATTTATGCGCTGGAAGACATCGACACAGCAGGCTTAGCTCGCCTGTGCCAGTTCCCGGAACTCTTCGGAACATAGCCGCACGATATCCAGTATCGGAACTGGCAGTTGCTGGTGGGAAAAGCAGCAAAACGCGACCGACTTCAACAGATCGAAAGCGTCTCCCTCAGGTAATTCGCAAACCTGCTCATCATCCACCTGAATCTTTTGCGGCGTCTTGCTGATGCGCAGCGCCAGATATTCCAGCGGTTGCCTTGGTGCCCGCTGATAACTTAAAAGACACACAAACGACGTGTCCTGCGGCAGGCCACGCTCTTCATGAATCGCTGCGGCTATATCCATCACCGGAACCAGCTTTCCCTGCCAGGAGAGTACGCTCGAACAATAGCCCGGGGTGCCGGGAATGCTGTAGTAACGCTCCGGCTGAACGCATTCGACAATTTCGTGATCGCCGACCGCTACGGTCAGAGCATCACCACATTCAAGCAGCCAGGCATTACTGCTGCTCATGCTGCAAGCTCCACTTCCAGGAATCTTTGCATGGATTCCACCCGGCTAACGAGCATGAGTCGATCATCTTTTAGCATCAGGGCTTCAATCGGGTTGCCGTGGTTGCGCATAAAGCTCTGCAATGGCTTGATTTGATCAGCAGAATCCAGCGCCAGCGAACTCACCTCGTCACAGGCAAGCGAGAAAGCAGGCTCGCCGTCGATTTCAAAGGCCACACAGTATTTGTTCGATGCCATGCATTCCGTGCGCCGGCTCAAATCGGCGCTCAAAGCGTATACCGGCCACTCCCGGCCACCTGAGCGCAGACGACCAACGGTGCCAGCTGTGCCGGCATCCGCCTCCATGTTATCGATCATTTCGATGGTTGCTATTGCAGCCTGGGGTATGAGCAGTTGTACCGTATCAAAATTAATAACCGCCAGATTCATCTGATCCATCGTGATACTCCTGTCAGGCCGGTGAATTCGACGTCAGTTGGCGATCAACCGACGCCAGCACTTCGTCTTCGGTAAACGGTTTGGTGATGTAGCTGTTGACGCCGGCCTGCTCCGCCTGTCGGCGGTGCTTGGCCATGGTGCGCGATGTGATCATGACCACCGGTAGTGGCTTCCACTGATTGGAATTTCTGATGTATCCCAACAGGTCGAGTCCGTTCATACGCGGCATTTCCAGATCCGTCAACACCACATCCGGAGCTTCTTCTTCCAGCATGTTTACAGCCTCAAGGCCATCGCGTGCGGTAACCACCTGATAGCCACCATCACTCATCAGCTGCGACAACGAACTGCGCACACTCAGGGAGTCGTCAACGATAAGTACCTTGGGCAGCGCCACCGCGTCTGCGGGAACCGTGTTCGACAGGCCCTCATCGCTGCGCACGCCCCTGCTGTCGTATTGCTCGACCAGACTGGGCAGATCCAGCACGGTAACCACACTACCGTCACCGAGTATCGACACACCGGCTACGCCGCTGAGCGACTTGACGTAGGCACCCATGTTCTTGAGTACCAGGTCATAGCTGCTGACCACTCGATCGACCGTGACCGCCTTGATACCGTCGGAGGTTTGCACCAACAGCACACTGCTGTCATCGAGCGCTTCTGCGGCGGCTGGCCTCGCCTTACCCAGCAGCGCGTCCAGGCTGTAAGTGGTGAACACCTCTTTGCCCAGCTGATAGGTGATTTTATTACCAACGTGGCCGATCTTGCCGGTACCCGGCGAGAGTATCTGGGTCAATGCGGTGGTCGGGATTGCGAAGGTCTCATCCCTGCCTACGCCCACCAGCAGGCAGTGGCTGGTTAACAGGGTAATGGGCAGGCGCAGCGATACCAGGGTACCACTGTCAGCACCATCGCTGACCTGCATAGAACCCTTAAGCGACTGGATCGTATTATTGACCACGTCCATCCCCACGCCCCGGCCCGAAACCTGGGTCACCGTTGCGCTGGTGGAAAACCCGGATTGCAATATCATCCGCGCCAGAACCTGGTTACTGGGGCTTTCCTGATCACTGATCAACCCACGCTTGATGGCGGTGCTGCGAATGCGCTCATAGTTCAGACCAATACCATCGTCCACACATTCCACCACCACACTATTGCCTTGCTGGCGGAAGCTGAGGGCAATGTTGCCGGTTTCCGGCTTGCCACTGACCTTGCGCTCCGCAGTCGCCTCGATACCATGATCGACAGCATTGCGCAGCATGTGCATCAACGGGTCAGCCAGTTTGTTGAGAACATCGCCGTCCAGTAACAACTCCTCACCTGAGACCAGCAGTTCCGCCTGCTTTCCGGTTGCACGGCAAACCTGGCGTACCGTACGCTGCAAGCGCGCCGAGATAGTTCCCACGGGCACCATACGCGTGGTCATGATGACTTCCTGCAATTCCTTGTTGAGACGTTGTTGCAACAGGAACAGCGAGTTCAGCTCAGACACTTCAGAGGTAAATTCGCGCAGGATGTGGCGCGAATCGGCAACACCTTCGATATAGGCATGGGTGGCGCCGTAAAACTCGTCATAGACGTCCATTTCAAGAGGGTCGAAGTCGCTGCCGTTGTCGGCAGCCGCAATACGATGTTTTGCCGCCATACCGCGTATGCTGACCAGGTTTTCCAACTCGTAACGGCGCTGCTGTAGATCGCTGTCATTCTTGCGGATGGATTTGTCACTATGGTCGAGCCGGTTCAGATGTTCCTGGATCTGTCCGATCGCTATCGCCGTTTCACTGACTACGCGGAACATATTATCCAGCACATCCAGCGGTACTCGAACCGATTCAGCAGCCGCTGGCGCAGCGGCAGCTACTGTCTCTGCAGCTTTCTCTTCGTCAGACTGGCGCCGATCGACAAGCCCATCGGGCGGGCTCCCCGAGTCGGATGCAGCCAACGCTCTTCGTTGGGCGACCGGGCTTTCGGGGTCAAGATCATCAAGACGGACATTACCGCTATCAATTCGATTGGCCCAATCGAGAACCTTTTGCAAAACAGCTTGCGCGTCCTCCGGTGCCGGCGCCACGCCCTGCATAAATTCGAGCATTGATTCGAGGGTGTCAGCAGCCTCCTGCATGGTATCCGCCAACGCCCGCGGAGGTGTCATTTTCTGCTTGGCAATGTACTCGAAGATATCCTCGACGTGATGCGCCAGAGAAGCGATACCGCGCGCACCAACCAGGTTTCCAGAACCTTTGAGCGTATGCGCTATGCGCTGCGCTGCTTCAACATTCTGTTGAATGTTTTCACCGTTGGAAATAGCTTCCATCAAATGCGACAGAGCCTCCGCATGCCCAGGTGATTCGGCAAAAAAGGCCTCGCTGAGCTCCGCACTGACATCGTCAGACATGTCCAGCGACACGTCATCCTCAAGCGCTTCAATTTCACGCTGTTCGACCACAAAATCGCCGGAGACTTCCAGCTCGCTGGTCAGACCCTCAATCAAATCCCTGACGTCACGGTAAGGCAAAGGTTCCGGCCAGTTTTCATTTTCCAGGTAATCGACCACGGCAATGCACAGCACATCATCAGCGGGTTGCAGCAGATGAGCAATGACAACCCCGGGCCAACCCTGCAGCACTTCGCAGACCGCAACGCGGGCGCCTGAATCCATAGTGCCTAGCAGCGTCAGATTGTGCGCGACAAACCCGCAAACTGCGATCAAACCGTCAAGGCCCAGTTCATCGGAAACCATGAGAATTCGCGATACCAGCTCGTGGTAAGACTCGAGCGCCTGTTGCAAGCTATCGGCGTCTTCGGTGCTGGCAATTGTCTGCGCAAGCTGACCCAGCTCAGGTGAAGCATCGTGCAACTCCGAAGCAAGCATGCCCAGCATACCGTCGGTATTGAACTCTGCTGGCGTGTGTTGCGAAATCATGCTCGCGTCTATCAGCGATACATCGGTTGGCGAGGCATGTTCAATTATTTCATCGAATGCAGAATCATCGAGCAGCACGACATCAGCGGAGATATCGTCTTCAGCAATATTCGCGGGGTTTTCAGTTTCGGAGTTGCTGGCATCGCCCTGCTTTGCTAGCACCTGAATCATTTCAGACTGCATTTGCGCTGGCAGGGGGTTAAGCAACAAGCTTATGATTCCGGGGTCCTGCGGAGCACCCAGATGCAGCTGCACATCACCCAACCAGGCAACCAGTTCGGCTCCCTGCTCTGCAGTCAAGCTTGCACTGTCTGCGTCATACTGCGTGAGAAGAGCGCTCGCAATCGCGTTGAGCTCCGCCAGTCCTGCCATATCGGAGGCCCAGCCAATGGTTTCAAGCTGTTCGCGACAAAGCTCGGCAAGGGCTTCGTCACCCGGCTCCGGGAGAGCGCTTAGCGCCTCGACTAAATCCTGTTGCGCCAGCTCGACCAGCGCCAACAACGCCTCGATACTGTCTGTCTGAGTCTCAGTCATTTATGGTCCAGGTGAAGCGGCTTCTGCGACCAGACCGGGGAAACTGAATCTCCGGCACTGCCACAATGCCATCCAGGGTCGACTAGTCGCACTAGGCCGGCAATTTGAACACATTTACAGACTCAAGCAGCTGCTTCGAAAACTGCACAAGACTGCCCGTTTGAGCCGCCTGTTGTTTTAGTTCCGCATTGGTTTCGCGGGTACTCTGCTGCACCTTCTCGGTCTGCTCACGCAAGTTGTGACTGACGTGCGCCTGCACCAGGGAATGCTTGGCAATCATGGCTACCGCACTGGCAAGTTCAGCCGTTGTTTCCTGAGTCGCCTGCATCTGTACACCAGAAGCCTGCGCCAGTTCAGAACCTTCGACTACCTGTTCAATGGCCTTGTTCATGGTGGCCATGGTTTCCGCCGTCTCTGTCTGGATGTTACTCACCAGGCCGGCTATTTCAGATGTTGACTGACGCGAAGATTCAGCAAGTCGCTGTACTTCGTCCGCAACCACCGCGAAACCGCGTCCCGCATCACCTGCCGCCGCTGCCTGCATCGAGGCATTCAGTGCCAGTATGTGTGTGCGTTCCGCGATGTTGTTGATGATTTCGACCACACCGGTGATTTCCTGGGATCTTTCCCCGAGACGCTTGATGCGTTT
>Ga0316196_10000922_pt1 | contig 12364 bp, 10 predicted proteins | sample Eddsed2cm_MG_FD_204938 | JGI IMG/M metagenome (GOLD analysis project Ga0316196, IMG submission 204938) | Coastal sediment microbial communities from Maine, United States - Eddy sediment 2 cm | ecosystem: Environmental > Aquatic > Marine > Coastal > Sediment | place: USA: Maine | collected... | reverse complement strand
CCAACTCCTTCCTGCCAGGATAAAGCTACCAGGACCCGGCTCCAGCGCCGCGTGGGGCCGGCTGATCGGCGCGAGCCTCGCGCTGGCGGCAACGGAATTGGCCCAGGCGGCGGCGCGGCCTGTTCTCGTACTCGCCGAAGATCCTCGGCATGCCGACCAACTCGAGGCTGAGATCCGGTTCTTCGCGGGCGACGCAATACCCGTCGAGCATTTCGTGGAATGGGAAACCCTGCCCTGGGACAGTTTCTCACCCCACCAGGACATCATCTCGCAGCGCCTGCGCGTATTGTCTAATCTGCCAGGCATGACGCACGGCGTCGTCATCGCCGCAGCGACCGTCTTGCAGCAACGCCTGCCGCCCGTGGAGTATGTCGCCGCACGCTCTCTGTCGCTGCAGCAGGGCCAGGAACTTCCCCGGGCGTCTTTTACCGATTCGTTGGTGGAATCCGGTTACCTGCGCGTACCGCAAGTTTCCGAGCACGGCGAGTTCGCTGTCCGTGGCTCACTGATTGACCTGTTTCCAATGGGTGCCGACACACCGGTGCGCATCGATTTCTTCGATGACGAGATTGAATCTCTACGGTACTTTTCGGCCGAGAACCAGCTGTCGGGAGAGCGTCTCGATACGGTCGATATTCTTCCCGCCCGCGAAGTCCCTCTCGACAGCGAGGCGGTACAGTTATTCCGCGACAGGTATCGCGAGCGTTTTGAAGGTCAGCCGGGTAAGTCGCGTGTCTATCGCGAAGTGTCCGATGGAATTTCGCATGGCGGTATTGAGTACTACCTGCCGCTGTTCTTCAAGACAAGCGCGTCGCTGGTCGACTACCTGCCACCCGATTGCGTAGTGCTCGCACCAACGGGTCTCGATTCTCTTGTCGAGAAGTTCTGGGACGAAGCGAAAGAACGCTACGAACTCTGCAGTCTCGATAAGGAACGACCGATACTCAGCGTCGATGAGACGTTTATATCTCCCGACACGATTCCGCAGATGCTCGCCTCATTTTCGAACATCCGCTACGCGGCGCAATCGCTCGGGGACAGTGACCGGAACCTGAACCTGGATACGCGGTTGCCGCCGGCCATGAAGATCGAGACTCGCTATGAGGATGCGGCCGCGTCGCTGGTGCAGTTTCTCGACGAATTTGATGGGCGGGTGCTGTTTTCGACCGACTCCCCGGGACGGCGCGAGCAGCTGTTCGACATGCTGTCCGGGCGCGGCCTGGACCTCGCGCGAATCGATGCCTGGCAGGCATTCCTGGATGGCCAACACAGAATCGGCGTTGCGATCGCACCGATCGACAATGGCGTGCTGTTGCCAGGCGCGAATATCGCCGTCATCAGCGAACAGCAATTGTTTGGTGAAAGGACGAAAGCGCGCAAACGACGCCGCAAGAGTGAACGCGATCCCGAAACAATCATCCGACAACTCGATGACCTCGAGCCGGGATCGCCTATCGTTCACGAGGAATACGGTATCGGCCGTTACCACGGGCTAAAAACCCTGGAGGCCGGTGGCATCAAGGCAGAGTTTCTGCATCTCGAGTATGCCGACGGCGACAAGCTTTACGTGCCGGTCCACGCGCTCGACCTGATTTCGCGCTACACCGGCGCCTCCGCAGACAACGCCCCTCTGCATCGTCTGGGCAGCGACCAGTGGAGCAAGGCAAAGCAGCGCGCTATCAAGAAGATTCGCGACGTGGCAGCGGAACTGCTGGACGTCTATGCGCGCCGCGCAGCTCGCCCGGGTCACCGGTTCCGCTGGCCGGAGTCCGACTACCGCACGTTTGAATCCGGCTTCCCGTTTGAATTGACTGAAGACCAGGCTGACACGATCGACGACGTTCTCGAAGACCTTGCCACCGATCAGCCAATGGACCGTGTCGTCTGCGGCGACGTCGGCTTTGGCAAGACCGAGGTGGCCCTGCGGGCCACTTTTGCCGCGGTGCATGGCGGCAAGCAGGTCGCAGTGCTCGTGCCGACTACGCTGCTCGCGCAGCAACATGGGCAGAATTTCCGCGATCGATTTGCCGACTGGCCGGTCCGGGTCGAGGTTCTCTCGCGATTCCAGACAGCCAGGGAAGTCAAAGACATTATTGCCGGCCTGCGATCGGGTACCGTTGATGTTGTTATTGGCACGCATCGATTACTGCAGCATACAAAGGACTTCCACGACGTCGGTCTTGTGATCGTTGATGAAGAGCATCGTTTTGGCGTGCGGCACAAGGAAGCGATCAAGTCGCTGCGCAGCGAAATCGATATCCTGACACTTACCGCTACACCCATTCCGCGAACGCTCAACATGGCGTTGGGTGGCCTGCGTGAGATGTCACTGATTACGACGCCACCGGCCGAGCGCCTGGCGGTGAAGACATTCGTGTCCGAGTGGAACGATGTCATCATTCGGGAAGCCTGTCTCAGAGAAATCAAGCGCGGCGGGCAGGTTTACTTTATCCACAACCGTGTTGAAGACATCGCTCGTATCGAACAACGCCTCGAGAAGCTGGTTCCCGAAGCCAGCATCCGCATCGGCCACGGCCAGATGCCCGAACGCGAACTTGAACAGGTCATGCTCGATTTCTATCATCGGCGTTTCAATGTGCTGCTTTGTACAACGATTGTCGAAAGCGGTATCGACGTACCAACAGCCAACACGATCATCATTAACCGAGCCGATCGTTTCGGACTGGCCCAGTTGCACCAGCTACGTGGCCGGGTCGGCCGTTCGCACCACCGCGCATATGCCTTCCTGATGGCCCCGCCAAAGGCCCAGATGACCGCGGACGCGGTAAAACGGCTGGAGGCAATCGATTCTCTGGAAGACCTGGGTTCCGGCTTCACGCTGGCAACACACGACCTTGAGATTCGCGGCGCCGGTGAGCTTCTGGGCGATACGCAAAGCGGCCAGATCCAGGAAATCGGGTTCTCCCTTTACACGGAACTGCTGGGCCGCGCGGTCGATTCACTGCGCGCGGGCAAGGAGCCGGACCTCGCGGCACCACTGCATGCCGGCGTCGATATCAATCTGCATATTCCGGCTCTCCTCCCGGACGACTATGTGCCTGACGTACATCTGCGCCTGATCCTGTACAAGCGCATTTCGGCGGCAGAGACGGCGGACGAGCTGCGAGAGCTGCAAATTGAACTGATCGACCGCTTCGGGCTGTTGCCGGAGGGCGCGAAGAACCTGATGCGCATAGCTGCGATCAAGAAATCAGCTACCTCGCTGGGAATCGAGAAGATCGATGTGGCCGACCGCGGGGGTTACTTCGTATTCGGCCCGGAAAGCCGCGTCGACCCGCTTGCGCTGATCCAACTGGTACAGGCAGAGAGCCAGCAATACCGCCTGCAAGGCTCCCACCGGCTGCAAATCCGCGAAGAACTGGGTGATATCGAGCATCGATTCGATACAATCGAGAACCTGTTGGACCGACTTGCGGTCAAAGAAGGAAGCGATGCGTAAACCGATATCTCAAATTCTCACCAGCTTGTTGTGTCTTGTCGTCTTCCTGCCGGTTGCGGCCCAGGAAATTCAGGATGACATGAGCGAGGTCGAGGTTCCGGAGATCCGCCGATACACGGTGGAAATGATTATCTTCAAGTATGCGCAGGAGGTCTCAGCGGGCAGCGAGGTCTTTATCCCTGACGAGATTGCCGAGGAAGTAGTCCTCGACGAGTTGGCGTTTGAAGAAGAGCTCGAGGTCCTGGAAGAACCGGACCCGGCATTAGAGGAAGAGGAAGAGCCAGAACCCCTGCCAGACGCGGAATTGGTACTGCTCATCGAAGAGGATTTTCAACTCGGTGAAGTCATCGAGCACCTGACGCGCATCGACGCCTACGAGCCGCTCATGCATTTTGGCTGGACACAGGCAACCTGGCCCGAGGAAGAGACCGAAGCAATCCCGCTGCGCCGTTTTGCCGAACCTCCTGAAGGTCTCGACGGCAACCTGACGCTGTACCTGAGTCGCTATCTGCATCTCGTCCTCGATCTGCAGCTCGATGCGCCACCCGAAGTCGAGCTCGTCAGCCAGGACGAGTACGGTGACGACCGGAGAATAGCGGGCGAACTTCTCGGATACGCTGATGACCAGCGACCAGCGCCACCGGTGCGCTTTGTTATCCAGGAAAACCGGATTCTCAAGAATGGCGAATTACGCTACTTCGACCACCCGAAGTTTGGCGTGCTCGCCATGGTGACCCGTGTCGAGGAAGAGGAAGAAGACCTCGATGACAGCGGCGAACTACTCGGATACGGTCCCGAGTAACTCGTCCAGGAAGTCCGAGGCGCTCCGAGTCTCATTCGCGGCATCTGCTACGGCGACGTCGAAACTCACGGTGACAAACTTCGAAGAAGTCGAACGCGGATGATGCAATCCGAGTTCGCGAACGGCCGTCGCGATGCGGGATGCGAATTCGCGCACGCCGTCTTCTTCCGAAGCGTGGGAAAGTGCGACGAAACAGGCCCCGTCCGGTCTTGATACGACATCGCTGGCGCGCTTGAGGCTTCGCCGAATTGCCTGCCCGACACGGCGAAGACAGGAATCCGACGCGTGGCGGCCGAATACTTCGATGTAGGCATCGAACTCGTCCAAACGGAATATCACCAGTGACATGCGGCTCTTCTCGCGACTCGCAACAGCCCAGTCGTGCTCGAACACATCTCGAAATGCATGATCGTTCAGCAGGCCGGTAACCGGATCGTCGCGCGACAGATCCCGAATACGCCGCTTGGCTTTAAGCAGCGCATGGTGAATCTCCGCACCGTCTGCCGGCGCCGCACTCGTGCCGCTGCGCCAATAGGCTGCGTAGAACGAGACCGCGTCGTCCTCGCTCTCGCGGAGCGGCTTGAGAACGAGCAGGTATTCCCGACTATTGGATTCAACCGGAAAGCTGGTCTCTTCCTGCGATCTGACCGACTCACTGATCTCAAGCGCCAGGTCGCGTCCGGACAAGTCCTCAACAACATCTGCAAACGGCTTGGTGAGTACGTCGTCGGCAGTAATGTTGCCGAAAGCCGGATTGGCAAATACCACCGGCCAATCGGGCTGATCTATTCGCACAATCAGAAGTGGCTCAGTCGTGCCTGAAAGTACCTGCTCGAGAATATTGCGCTTCACAGGATTCATTGGGAACTCGTCGTGGTGCCCCGGAAAAAGGCCTGAAGGGTTGTCATTGTCGCATGTCGCGCCGTGGCTGTGCTGGCTTCGACATCATCATGAATTGGAACGTCTCCCCGGCCGGCCGCACGATTGACGATCATTGCGATGCACGCATAGTCGAGGCCAACCTCGCGGGCGATTGCGGCTTCCGGCATCGCGGTCATGCCAACGTAATCAGCACCATCGCGCTCCAGGCGATCGACTTCGGCCGCCGTCTCCAGGCGCGGGCCCTGGGTCGTCGCGTACACGCCACCGTCGTAGCAATCGATGCCCGCCCCTTTGGCAGCCGCCAATAGTCCTGCGCGCAGCGCCATCGAGAACGGCTCAGTAAAGTCGATATGCTCAACGACCCCACGCCGGCCGTCGTAAATCGTGTGCTCACGCCCCCACGTGTAATCGAGCAGCTGGTCGGGCAATGCAATCTGGCCGGAATCGCGAACATCGGACACCACACCCACCGTATTGAGCGCAATGATCGCGTCGGCACCCAGCTTTTTTAATGCAACCACGTTGGCTCGATAGTTGATCGTATGCGGCGGCAGCGTATGTCCTTCGCCATGGCGCGCCATCGACAACACGTGGCAATCGCCAAGGCACAGGCGATGCACAGGCGCCGAAGGAACGCCCCAGGCGGTCTGCACTTCCGTCCCGCTGTCCTCGCCCGCCAGCATGTCCCAGCCGCTGCCAATGATCAGTGCGTAAGTCGATGCCATTTCTGCTCCTCAGGCGTCCAGGTGGAACTCTGGCCGATCGCTCCAGTGCGCGAAGCGTTTGTTGACTGTCTGCCACTGCTCGCTGGCAAGCAACTCCTCGCGCAGCAGGTTGCCAGTGCCGTGCAACCGGGCCAGCCGCACCAGCGACAGCGGATTCGTATAGGCGTTGAGTGCGTCGACAGCCTGGTGCGCCGCATCGCGGTCATTGCACACGAGAATCATGTCACATCCGGAATCGAGCGCCAGGCGACCGCGCTCAGCCATTGAGCCGTACCCCCGAGTCGCCTTCATGCTCAAGTCGTCGCAGAACACGGCTCCGCCAAATCCGAGCCTCGAACGCAATTCGCGCTGAATCCACAGTTCGGAAAAACCGGCCGGCTGTGCCTCGATCTGTTCGTAGACGATATGGGCGAGCATGACGCCCGCGATAGCGCCATTGCCGATCAGCCGTTCGTACGGTCGCATGTCGTCAAGCACCAGGCCGTAGTCCCTGCGGTCAACAGGAAGTTTCAGGTGCGAGTCGGCCAGGACCGCTCCGTGACCCGGAAAGTGTTTGGCGACCGCCGCCATACCTGCACTTCGCAGGCCGCGAGAAAACGCATTCGCCAGGTCGGCCACAACTTCAGGGTTCCGGTGAAACGACCGATCACCGATGATCTCGCTAACACCCCAGTCGAGATCGACGCAAGGCGCAAAGCACAGGTCTATGCCAACTGCGCGGAGTTCCGAGGCGATTAGCCAGCCAGCCTCGCGCGCGGCCAGGAGCCCCGACTCGGAATCCCTGTCGTACTCGCGACCGATGCGTCGCATTGGCGGTATTTGTGTAAAACCCTCGCGGAAGCGCTGTACACGACCGCCCTCATGATCGACGGCGATCAGTAACGGTGGACTGCGCAAAGCGCGAATCTCGGCCACCAGGTCGGCAACCTGGTCGGCGGACTCGTAGTTACGAGTGAATAGAATGACGCCGCCCACCGCCGGCTCCCGTAGCAGGTCACGGTCGGCCGGGCTCAGGGTCAACCCTTCAATATCCAGCATTACGGGTCCGAGTGACATCCGTTGTGCCTCGTCGCTTGCGGTCAGGATTTCGTGAACACCGCGATAGATTCTACATGTGCCGTGTGCGGGAACATATCGATGATCCCGGCCGACTCCAATTTGTAAGCTTGTTCGTGCACCAGGGTTTCGGCGTCTCGAGCCAGCGTGCCCGGGTGGCAGGACACGTAGACGATCCGTTTCGGCTTGAACAGGTGCATCCTCGTCACGACTTCGGCCGCACCGCTGCGCGCCGGATCGAGCAGCATCCGATCCCAGCCCTCTCGAACCCAGGCTTCCGTGCCGTCGATCTTGCTGAGATCCGCGACCCGGAATGTGACATTATCGAGCCCGTTGCGCGCCGCGTTCTCAGTCGCGCGCTGTACAAGGGTCTGGTCGCCCTCAACACCCAGCACCGTGCCAGCCTGACGGGCCAGCGGCAACGAAAAATTGCCAATCCCGCAGAAGAGATCGAGCACTCGATCCTCCGCGCCGGCGTCCAGCTGTTCCACGGCAAAGTGCACCATCCGCCGATTAATCTCACTATTGACCTGCACGAAATCGATAGGCTCGAAGTCCACGCGGATATCGAACTCCGGCAACGTATAGAACAGGGACTCGTCTACCGCGTCCGGATACAACAAGGCGACAGTGTCCAGGCCACCGGTCTGCAGGTAGATACGCAGATCATGATCCGCGCCAAATGTTCGCAGCCGCGAAATATCCGTATCGTTTGGCGGATCCAGGACGCGAAAAACCAACGCGATGGCGTTCTCGGCCACCGCTACTTCAATCTGTGGCAAGCGCGCTCGAATCGACAATCCACCGATCAGCTCGCTTAGATCCGCGATCATCGAATCCAGCGGCTCGGCGAGGACTTCGCAGCGATTCATGTCCGTAATAAACGGCGCGTGGCGTTCACGAAACCCAACGAGAGTGCGACCTTTTCCAAACACATCCTTGACCGCGAGCCGTGCCCTGCGACGATAGTTCCACACGGGCCCTGTCATCGGCTCCAGCCAGGTTTCAGGCTCGACCCGACCAATTCGTTCGAGGTTATCCCTGAGTGTCTGGGCCTTTATGGCACGTTGCTGGTCTGTACTGACGTGCTGCAGCGAACAGCCACCACAGCGCCCGAATGCCTCGCACTTCGCCTCGATCCGGTCCGGCGACGCTTCGTGAACTTCCAGCAGTTCGGCCTCATCGAAATTACGGCGAGACTTTCGCCGTATGAACGTGACGGTTTCTCCTTCGAGCGCGCCCGCAACGAAGGTCTTTTTGCCATCGCAATCGGCAATGCCTCGACCGTCATGTGCAACGGCCCCGATCGTGGCCGTTTCCGGCTCGCGACGCTTTTTCTTGCGTGCCACGCTCAGCTACTCTCGGGCCAGGCCGCAAGGAATTCGTTGAGATGCGGCAGGTCCATCCCGGCGAGCGTGTCGCGCACCAGCGCGTACTCGCGCTGCAGGTCCTTGTCGTCCAGGTTGCCACGCATGTACTCAAAGCGCAGGTAGACAAGCCAGGTATTCAGTACGTCGGTCTCGCAGTAGTCGCGGATCTCCTTGATGCCGCCCTCGCGATAGGTATCCCACACTTTTGCACCGCTCATGCCAAGCTTTCCCGGAAACCCGAGCATGACAGCGATTTCATCGAGTTTCGCGAACGCACGATTGTTGAAGTTCGCGAGCACGTCCATCAGGTCGACATGCCGCCAATGGTAGCGGCTCAGGTAGTTATTCCACTTGAAATCGCGATCCGATTCGCCATGCTCCCAGTAGCGCGGTGCCTGTATCCCGTGCTTGAGCGCCCGGTAATGAAGGACCGGAAGGTCAAAACCACCCCCATTCCATGAGATCAGGTCGGGTGAATAGCGATCCACTCCATCGAAAAATCGCTGCACCAATTCGGCCTCGTCCGACGCTTCGTCACCGAGCGTCCAGACTTTGAAAGTGTCTGCCGTACGAAAGGTCACCGATATGGCAACGATGCGGTGCTGGTGCAGCGGCAGAAAATCGTGACCGACAGCCTGTTGACGCTTGAACATCATCGCCGTGGCGACGTCTTCGTCAGACAATCCGTCAAGATCGAGTAACGCTCGCCCCAGTTCGACGTCCGGGACGGTTTCAATGTCGAATGAAAAACAATGCATGATGCTATTCCCTGTGTTCCGCGTTCTCGACGACAGCGAACGCCATGATCAGGCCCGCATCATCGGTGAGGCTAACGTGACCGGAGCCAATGCCCAGCCGCGCGCATACACGACTGCCGCGCTCCGACCACACAATCACCGGGCGACCCCAGGTGTTGTTCAGAATGCCGACGTCCCGTAACCAGACGCCGTGTGCGAACCCCGTACCCATTGCCTTAACGGTGGCCTCTTTTCCGGCAAACCGCATCGCGAGGAAACGCACAGGGTTTTTGCTGCGAGCGTAAAGCTCCAGCTCCTCATCCATCAGGATTCGTCGTGCAAAATGATCGCCGTAACGATCGTATATGCCCTGGACGCGACTCAATTCGACGATGTCGGTGCCAATTCCGAAGATCATCGACTCGTCACTCTTCGCGTGCTTCGAGCATTCTTTTCTTCATCTCGCTGACAGCAATTGACAGGCCGTCAAAGACCGCGCGCGCAACGATGGCGTGTCCTATGTTCAGTTCAACGATCTCCTTGATACTCGCAATCGGCTTGACGTTTTCGTAATGCAGGCCATGACCGGCATTGATAATCAGACCGAGCCCATGCCCGTAGGTGGTGGCATCGACGATACGCTGGAGCTCAGCGGCGCACTCGTCACCTTCTGTATCCGCGTATTTGCCGGTGTGCAGTTCGACGACAGGCGCCCCCGCTGCGACGGCCGCATCGAGTTGGGCGCTATCGGGATCAATGAAAAGCGACACACGAATGCGTGCATCGGCCAACTCCTGACAAGCGGCGCGAACCTTGTCCAGCTGCCCTGCGACATCGAGACCGCCTTCTGTCGTGAGTTCTTCCCGTTTTTCCGGCACCAGGCAAACGTCTGTCGGTCGAACGCGCTTGGCGATGGCGACCATCTCGTCGGTCACAGCCATCTCGAGATTCATGTGCGTCTTCATGACCTCGTTGATCTCGTCGAGATCATGATCCTGTATGTGGCGCCGGTCTTCGCGCAGGTGCACGGTAATACTGTCTGCACCTGCCGTTTCTGCGAGGCGCACTGCATCGGCCGGCCGCGGGTAGGTTGTACCGCGCGCCTGGCGGAGCGTCGCCACATGGTCGATGTTTACGCCAAGGAGTATTGGCTTTGTCTCACTCATCAATGGGGTTCCGATCCTGGGAAGTCGCAATTCTACCGCGATGTAACTCGCGCAGCACCTTGCGGCTCTTCAGTTCCTTGCCCCCAAGGTGGTGCGTAACGGCGGCGCGCAAAAGGCCATTTGCCGATCGCAACACGTCAGGGTCGTCAAACTCCCGAGCGGCGATGGCGAGCAGTGTAGAGCCCCTGAAAACCAGCGGGCCGTCCGACCGCGCCACGGGTACCGGTCCCTGATCGATGCGGTATTCGTAATTGCCAGCCGGATCGATTTTGTCGCTCGTCCCTGCCTCATGTCCGAGATTCACGGCGTAGCCAAGCAGGCTCAGCAACTCGAGCTCAAAGTTACGCAGGCAGGAGGCAATGCTCGCGTCGCTGCAAAGAGACGGGATCGTTTGCGAGTAGAGCTCGAATATTTCGGGCTGCGGATCGTGGCGATGCAAAAAATACAGCAGCAACTCGTTGACGTAATAGGCCGACAACAGGGCATCACCCTTTAGTCCCAACGGCGGGCCGTTGGCCTCGGCGCCCGTGAGCGTGCCAAGATCCGACCTGGCCACCCACGACACACGCAACGGCATGAACGGCCGCAACAGGCCTGCCAGCCTGGATTTGGAGCCGCGACTCCCACGCGCCACTACCGCGATCGCGCCGAAGTCGCGGGTTAACACATCGATGATCTGGCTGGAATCGCGAAACGGACGCCGGTGCAGTATGTACGCAGGCTGTTGCTGTACGCGCCTCGAATTGCTCATCGGCGCACGGCTACGGCGATTCGTAGCCGAGATTCAGGAGATCCTGCTCGTTGTCGGCCCAGTTGCTCTTGACCTTGACCCACATCTCCAGGTGCACATTTCGCTGCAATTGCTCTTTGAGCTCAAGCCTTGCCGCCCTGCCCACTTTCTTCAGTACGCTGCCGTTCTTGCCAACCACGATGCCTTTCTGACTGTCGCGCTCGACCCAGATGATCGCATTGATTGCGACGCCGCTCTCCTCTTCGAGATAGCGTTCAATCTGCACCGTGAGTCCATACGGCAATTCCTGGTGCAACAACAACGTGAGTTTTTCCCGAATAATCTCGGACGCGAGAAATTCCAGGCTGCGGTCCGTATGCATGTCTTCGGGAAACAGCGGTGGAGACTCGGGCAAAAACGACGGCAACATTTCCATGAGCTTGTCGAGATAGTCATGCTTCAGGGCTGAAACGGGAATGATTTCCGCAAACTCCCCGCGTGCCGACATCAATGCCAGCGCGTCAAGCAATTTCTCTTTCGGGTGCACCTTGTCCACCTTGTTGAGCACCGCAACGACCGGCGTCTGAACCTGCGCCAGGCGATTCAATACATCATCATCTTCGCCAGTCCAACTGGTCGCGTCACTGACGAACAGTATGACGTCGGCATCAGCCAGTGCGTTCGCGGCCGTGCGATTCATCATCCGGTTCATAGCCTTCCCGGCTTTGCGATGCAGGCCCGGCGTATCGACAAATATTATCTGCGCTTGTGCCGACGAGTGAACGGCGAGAATCCGATGACGCGTCGTCTGTGGTTTGGCCGTTACGATGCTGACTTTTCGTCCCATAACAGCATTAATGAGCGTCGACTTGCCCACATTTGGCCGCCCGATGACGGCAACCAGGCCGCAGCGGTGTTCACTCATGGGCTTTCTCCTGAAAGAATGCCGAGCATTTCGCTGGCCGCACGCTGTTCGGCCCTGCGGCGTGACGTCGATTGGCCTTCAGTGGTTTGCGAGAGTTCGATCACGGTGCACGACACAACGAATCTCTGTCGATGATCCTTGCCACTTACACTGACAAGATCGTATTTGGGAAGTGACAGTTTGCGCGCCTGCAGCCACTCCTGCAAACGGGTTTTCGGATCGCGCAGATCTCCCGCATCGGGTAACGCGTTGAGTCGTTGCTCGAAAATACGATCGACAAGATCTTTAGCAGCATCGAACCCGGAGTCGAGGTAGACCGCGCCAAGAATCGCTTCAAGTGCGTCTGCCAATATTGATTCGCGGCGATGCCCACCTGTCTTACGCTCCCCGCTGCCGAGGATCAGGTGTTCGCCGAGGCCCAGCTCGACGGCAAGTTCCGCAAGCGATGTGTCCTTGACAAGCGATGCCCGCAGCTTGCTGAGGTCACCCTCATCGGCCTCGGGGCGCAAAT
>Ga0316196_10000920_pt1 | contig 12376 bp, 9 predicted proteins | sample Eddsed2cm_MG_FD_204938 | JGI IMG/M metagenome (GOLD analysis project Ga0316196, IMG submission 204938) | Coastal sediment microbial communities from Maine, United States - Eddy sediment 2 cm | ecosystem: Environmental > Aquatic > Marine > Coastal > Sediment | place: USA: Maine | collected... | reverse complement strand
GCCGGGTTTCCGTCGCTATCGGCATATTGCAGCGCGATCTGATTACTTTTCAGCAAACGGGCAAGGGTATCGTCATCGGCATAGAACTTCCCTTCTCCGTGGCGTACCGGAAACTGGGCCGTGTCGATTCCTGTGGTAAACACACAGGGCGATGCCGGATTGGTCTTTAAATAAACCCACTGATCTCTAAAATTACCGCAATCATTGAATGTCAGCGCCACCGAACGCCGGGTATAATCCCGTTCGAAACCCGGTAACAGGCCGAGATTAACAAGGGCCTGAAAACCATTGCAAATTCCCAGAACCAGATTTCCCTGATCGACAAATTCAAGAATCTTTTCACCGATATTGGTCTTCAGACGCATGGCCTGAACCACGCCGGCGCCATGATCGTCGGCCCAGCTAAACCCGCCGATAAAAACCATAATCTGAAAATCCTCCAGGCGAGCATTCCCGTCAATCAAAGAATTAATATGGACGAACCGGGTTTGGGCTCCGGCCAGCTGAAAAGCATAGGCCGTCTCGTTGTCGCAGTTTAATCCAAAACCGGTCATGATCAGTACGTTCACGTCGTTCATGGTTTGGCTCCATACAATCGCATAGCGCAAAGCGCAGAGAGCATAGGGTACTAGATGCGAAAAGAGCGGATTGCACTTCTTTACGCTATGCGCCATGCCCTTTGCGCTCTGCCTATATTAAGTCCCCGAAAGGCTTTTTCCAGGCAGCTTTTAGATCATCAACTGTCAGCGAAACGATGATTTTTTGATCGAGCCCCTTAATTTCAAATCGCGGGGTTGCGGTTACCGTTCCGATGCAGGCGCAGGCCGATGTTTTAAAAAAGTTTTCAAAAGCTTCACGCTTTTGGGGATCAATGGTCACGACAAAGCGGCCGGCCGACTCTGAAAACATCACCTGATCATTACGATCCAGATCAACCACCGGCACCCGATCCAGCTCGATCTGCATGCCCAGGTGACCGCCCATGGCAACCATTGCCAGATGGACACCCAGACCGCCGCGGTAGATGCCATGGGCAGAGGCCACCAATCCTTCGGCGATGGCCCGGCTCAAGGCCCGGTAGGTTTCCAAAAACGCATCGGGTCGGACCTGGGGAACATTTAAGCCAATTTCAGCCAAATGGGCATAATATTCCGAGCCGCCGAGTTCGTTGCGGGTGGTCCCCAAAACATAGACCCGGTCACCCGAAACTTTGCTGTCCATCGTTATGCAGCGGGAGATATCATCAATAACCGATATGGCTGAAAATTGAAGCGTTTCCAGCGCAGAGACTTTATGCATTTCACCATATCGGCCGGGCAGATAACCATCCACGTACATACTGTCTTTGCCGGAAAGTAGCGGTATTTCATAGGATCGGCACATATCTTTTAAGGCCCTGCACGCCCTTACCAGCTGGGCCGCCTTCAATTTGCCATCCGGGTTGTCAATCGGATGGTATTGAATATTGGGCCAACAGAAATTATCGACGCCCCCGATATGGTTCAGATCGGCTCCGACCGCCACCAGCCGCCGGACAGCTTCATCGATGCTGCAGGCGGTCATGTGATAAGCATCTATGGCCGAATACGCCGGCAACAGGGCCTGGGTAAATGCCAGACCCCTTAGTGAATTCAGCACCGGTCGAACAACGGATGCATCGCTGGTGATATCCCGCTCGGCACCCACCAGCGGTTTGATCACACTGCCCCCCTGTACTTCATGATCGTACTGCCGGGTGACCCATTCCGTAGAACAGATATTGGGGCGCGCCAACAAATCTAGCAGCAGCGTTTGATAATCATTCGGAACGCTGATCACCGGTTCAGACAATCCCCGTTGTTCAGGGGATGTCCACTCGGCTTCGAATTCCCACTGGGGAAAACCGGATTTAAGCAGATCCAGATCCACATGGGCGCAGGTTTTGCCCTCGTAGGTAATATGAAGCTTTCCGGAATCGGTGTAACGACCGATAACGGTGCTCTCAACCGCATGTTTTTGAGAAAGTTGCATAAATTCAGCGAGGTCTTCAGGAAGAATCGCCACCGTCATGCGTTCCTGTGACTCGGAAATCCATATCTCCCACTGGTCAAGACCCGCGTATTTTAACGGCACCTTTTCCAGCTCAATTTCACAGCCGTTTGAAAACCGCGCCGACTCCCCAATAGAAGATGACAGCCCTCCACCGCCATTATCGGTTATAAATCGAATCAACCCCCTATCCCGGACTTCCAGTAAAAAGTCATGCATTTTTTTCTGGGTGTACGGATCTCCAATCTGCACATGTCCCGCCGGCGTGTTCTCCGAAAAGGTCTCTGAGGCTGCAGTGACCCCGTGGATGCCGTCTTTGCCCACCCGGCCCCCGCACATGATCACCAGCTCACCGGGAGCTGTCCGTTTCTGTTCGGCGGGTTCTGCGTTTATCTGCGACGGCATGATGCCAACAGCGGTCACAAACACCAGACATTTGCCCAGGTATCCCTCATCAAATGTAATCTGGCCAAAGGTGGTCGGGATACCGCTTTTGTTGCCACCGTCGCGCACACCTTCAATAACACCGTCCAAAAGGCGTCGGGGGTGCAAATGCGGTTTTAATTCACCGCTATAATCTCGTGGCCCCACACAATACCCATAGCTTCCCATCACCAGACGCGAGCCTTTCCCGGTCCCCAGCGGGTCGCGGTAGACACCCACAATTCCTGTGATCGCGCCGCCGTATGCTTCCATGTTCGATGGTGAGTTGTGCGTTTCCCCGGTAATCACATAATAGTGATCATCATCGAAACGTCCGGCTCCGGCATTATCCCATAACACCGAAATTACCCAGGGTTTTTGCTCCTTTAATGTCAGCGTCGGCGCTTCGATGCAGGTTTTAAACAGATTGTCAACCCTTTCACTGCGGCCGGTCGCCAGATCCCGGTAGTGAAAGAGGCCCTGAAAGGTATTATGGTTGCAGTGATCGCTGCGCGCCTGGGAAATATACTCCAGTTCGAGATCGGTCGGGTCGGCAAGCCCCACCCGAGCGCGGTCGGCCTGTATCGCTTTATCCATAAAATACGCCCGGATAGTGGGGATATCATTGGGGTTTAAGGCCAGGTTGCGTTCAGTGCTGATTTTAATCAGCGTATCATCGCTATCAACCGAAACCGTGCGAACCGTTGGAATATGATCGAGCCGAACCTTGGGGATAATAAACCCGATTCCGTTTTTTGAATTCCAGTCTTGGGCCGGGATGACTTTCCATTGTTGAATGATATCGTTTGCCAGCAGCTCACCGGCAATTTTATTCAGATCGGATTCCACCAGACCGTTGCCTTCAATGCAATAACGCCTGGAGGTGTAGACGGATTCACCAGACGCCAGGCGGAACCCCAGCAGATCTTCAATGGCTTCAACTGCAGTGGCGCCCGGATTGTCGCGCACACCCGGGCGGTATCCGACCCATATGGTCCAGTCGAAAGGAAAGCGAAGCGGTTCAAAGGAGGAAAGCTGGGTAACCGGATTTGTAAAAATTTCAGTTTGGATCTGTTGAAGCTGATCCGGGTTCAACTCAGCATCGATGGTCAAAATGTGGGTCGCACGCACCCGGGACAGCTGCATCCCAAAGTAATCCAGTGCCTTTTGGCGAATCCCCTCTCCTTCAGCATCAATTAGATGATCTTTCAGCGCAATTTCTAATCTGGCCGGCATAAGTGGTCTCTCGATTGGGCTAATTTTTTCTGGCAAACGGTTAACGGCGATTGGAACGGATAAACTCCTAAAAGCAGGTGTTTAGTTATTAGTGTTTGGTGTTTGGTGTTTAGTACAACGCATATGAAATTGCACCGGTTAATATGCTAAACACTAAATACTAAACACCAAACACTAGTCCCTCCCTAACTAAATATCCCTCTAAAGAACCGCATAATGTCGTCTTTATACCTGAAAATATCATTATAAAAGACCAGGACAACCAGCAGAAGGATAATAAATAAACCAATTTGCTGGGCAACTTCACGGACTTTCAAACTGACCGGATTGCCCTTGACCGCTTCAATCGAGAAGAAAAGCAGATGGCCGCCGTCAAGGATGGGTATCGGCAGCAGGTTAATAATGGCCAGATTGACACTGATCAAGGCAATAAAAAAAATAAGGTTCCCAATCCCAGATTTGGCCTGGTCCCCGGCCATCTTGGCAATCATGATCGGCCCACCGATGGTATCGGTTGATATATCGCCGGCAACCAGCTTGCCGATGATGATCACCATCAGTTCAGTGATTTTATAGGTCTGAACAAGGCTTTCGATTAACGCCTGAAAGGGATTCAAATCTTTGGCAAAGGCGTCACCCGAGGCACTGATACCGATAATAAATCGCTCAATATCTTCGCCGAAAATATTTTTAGCCGGAACCAATTGTGGTGTAATATTAAAAACTTTTTCTGAATCCGAGCGATCAACTGTTATTTTCAGAGTTTTGCCTTTGCTGGCACCGATGATTTGGGTCATATCATCCCAGCTGGAAACCGGTACACTATCAATCGAGGTAATCAGGTCCCCGGCCTCTATTCCAGCGGCAAGTGCCGGCGAATCCTCCCTAACCGTACCCACCGACGGCTTTAATATCATGGCGCCAGAGACCAGGAATATGACGAAGAATATGATAACCGCCAGCAAAATATTAAACAAAGGACCGGCGGCCACAATGCACATGCGCTTGGCCACATGTTTGTGGGTAAAGGAAAGAGGAATATCGTTCGGCTCCACCTCGGCATCCGGTTCTTCACCAATCATCTTGACATAGCCGCCAAGGGGAATGGCCGAAATGCGATAATCGGTTCTTCCGATTTTTTTCCCGATCAAGCGAGGACCAAAACCCAGGGAAAATTTTTCAACTCCGACGCCGAACAATCTGGCAATCAGAAAATGTCCAAATTCATGAAAAAAAATGAGGACTCCTAAAACAACAACAAATGACAGTAGTGTTATGCCCATGGTTTAACGTCTCGGATTAGTTTCAAAATATTGGAATTATAAAGTTTTAATTGATTTCGTTATTCATTTCATCTGGAATAATGGAATATTGGAAAAATGGAATAATGGGTAAAAAGTATGAAAAAACCGTTTTGATTAGACAGAATTCCTTCGAACCCATGATTCCATCATTCCACTATTCCATCCGAAACAATTAACTCTGGAGATTTCGAATAAGATCTGCGGCCTTTTTTCTGGCATGCCGATCAGCATCGATAATGTCGCAAAGCGCCGGATCGGCTGCAACCGTATGTGCATCCATAGTCCCCCCGACAATCCGGGCAATGTCGCTAAAAGAAATTTCTTCTTTTAGAAACGCATTTACCGCCACTTCATTGGCGGCATTTAACACCGCCGGCATCGTTTTGCCAACCTTGCAAGCCTTAAATGCCAGTGCCAGACAGGGAAATTTCTCAAAATCCGGTTTCTGAAATGTCAGACCGTGTCCATCTGAAAAATCCGGCAACGGCTGATTTAACGGCAGCCGCTCCGGATAGGACAACGCGTAAGCGATCGCCCCTCTCATATCCGGTATTCCCAGCTGAGCAATGACGGAGCCGTCTTGATAAGCAACCATCGAATGAATCACGCTCTGGGGATGAATAACCACCTCGATCATATCTTCGGAAACGCCAAAAAGAGATTTGGCTTCAAGAACTTCCAGCCCTTTGTTCATCAGGGTGGCTGAATCGATGGTGATCTTGGGCCCCATATCCCAGTTGGGATGATTTAATGCCTGCGCTTTTGAGATATTGGAAAATTGGGTAATCGGCAGGTTTAAAAAGGGGCCACCGGAGGCCGTTAATAGAATTTTAGCTAAATCCGCTTTGCGATGCCCCTGAAGACATTGAAAAATAGCACTGTGCTCGCTGTCGACCGGAAGGATTTGAACGCCTTTGCGAGCCGCTTTCCGGGTGACAATGTCACCGGCCATGACCAGCGTTTCTTTATTGGCCAACGCGATCGTCTTGCCGGCTTCGATGGCCGCCAGCGTCGGCATCAAACCGGCCGCACCGACGACAGCGGTAATGACGATATCCACGCCGTCGGCCGTCGCCGCCGCCTGGTAACCTTCATCCCCGCAAAGGATCTCGACGCGGGTCCCTGCCGCAAGCGCCTGTTTTAATCGCTGCTGACTGTCCCGGTCATAAACAACGGCAATCTCAGGGGCAAACTGCTCAATCTGTTTGGCCAGAAGGTCCGTATTGGTTTTGGCGGCCAGTGCCTTTACCGAAAACCGTTGCGGAAACATCTCGACAATTTTCAGCGCATTGCAGCCGATAGAACCAGTGGATCCCAATATGGAGAGGTGCTTCATAAATTTTTCAATCTACAGTCTACCTAATACCAAGCTCAAAACACAATTAACGTACATGGGTTGAGCCCGTTACCCGTTGGCCGGTTTGCCTGTAAAAAAATAAAATCAGAAATTTTCACTTTTCTAACGGGCTCAACTGGCTAAACTGGCTCAACGGGACAACCCAAATAAGTGATCGACTATTTTTGAGAAGGCTTCAAGATTAAAATTTTACTGTTTAAGATAATGTTTCTTTTAAAATATAAATCGAATAAAAACATAGGCCACCGGAGAAGCAAATAAAAGGGCGTCAATCCGGTCCAGGATGCCGCCGTGGCCCGGCAAAATATTGCTGGAGTCCTTTATATTTGAAGATCGTTTCATCTCCGATTCGAACAGATCTCCCAGCTGACCGGCAATACCGACCGCAAGAAAGAATAAGATGCTCAAGCTCCAAGGCAGGTCGGGCAGAAAAAAAACTTTTCCAATCGCCCCGATCACCAGATTGGCGGCTAATCCGCCAATTGCCCCCTCGATGGTCTTTCCCGGACTAATCGCCGGGCTTAATTTATGTCTGCCCAAATAGGACCCGACATAGTAGGCACTGGTATCGCCGGCAAAAATGATCGCCAGCAATAAAAAAATCCAGATGGTGCCGGAGTGACCCTCACGGATAAGAACCAAAAAGCCAAGCGACACCGGAATGTAAATAATTCCCTGAAGTTGCTGTGTAATCAACGCTAAAACAGAGCGGTCTGTTTTAAACTGAAACATCGATATCAAGGCAATCGTCATAAGATTCAACGCGATCAGACTCAAGATAAGATCCGCCCCCACGCCATATGCCGCCCAGATAATGGCGCAACAGATCCCGTAACCCCACCATAAAATGATACCGGATGATGTTTTAGCCTTTCCTGGCGCTACAATTCGATAATACTCCCACAAGGCAACCAGACTGGCCGCACTGACAAGCGACGCAAAAAAAACCCCGCCTTTGTAAACCAGGAAAATAAGAAATGGGAGGGCACTGAGCCCCGTTATCCAGCGTTTAAGATGCATCCGGCAATCGTTTCACATCCTCCAGGGGCTCCGCCCCGATTGGAATGGTGGAATGTTGGAATATTGGAAAAATGGGTCTTGGGATACGGCAATATTGGGTAATTGACAAACGTCGTCCTGACAGTGAATTTTAAAATGGAAAAGATCCTTTTAAACCCACTATTCCATCATTCCAGTATTCCATGATTCCATAATTGAGATAAAAATCGTACCCAAAAAATATCTTATATTCTCATATAGTTTAAAAATTCCAAGATGAAGAATTGGTACTGTTAACTAACCCGGCCGAACCTGCGCTCCCGTTGCTGATAGTCCTTCAGGATCTCGTAAAACTCATCCTTGCCGAAATCAGGCCAATAGGTTGGCGTAACATAAATTTCAGCATAGGCAATCTGCCACAACAGGAAATTGCTGATGCGCATCTCCCCGCTGGTCCGGATCAAGAGGTCCGGATCTGGTATGCCTTTCGTATAAAGGTGATCCGCCACGATATCCGCGTTAATGGCATCCGGATCCATCTGCCCGCTTTGCGATTTCCGGGCAAGTTTCTGGGCCATATGGATAATTTCCGCCCGACTGCCATAACTCAAAGCCAGATTCAGCTGAAGGGCGGAATTGGTGCGAGTTAAGTCCATGGCTTCACGCAACGCCTGTTGAACATTTGCCGGCAGCCGTTCCATTTGCCCGATCACCTGTAAGCGAATGTCATTTTCGGCAAGCTCTTTCAATTCGGATTTTAAGAATTTTATCAGGAGGGTCATGAGGGCATTGACCTCACTTTTGGGCCGCTGCCAGTTTTCGGTCGAAAAGGCGTAAAGCGTCAGATAGGCAATGCCAATTTCACGGCAGGCGCGCACAATTGCTCGAACCGCGTCAGCGCCCTTTTCATGTCCTTTAATGCGGGATAAAAGATGTTTTTTCGCCCACCGACCGTTACCATCCATGATGACGGCAACATGGCTGGGCAGTTTGGTTTTGTCAAGGTCTTCCGGACCACCGGAAGCAGGACTAGAATTCAAGGATTTCTTTCTCTTTGTTTGTATAGCATTCATCGATGAGTTTGACATGCTCATCGGTAATTTTTTGAACCTCATCCTGGGCTTTAAAAGCCTGATCTTCGGATATATCGCCATCCTTTTTCAGGCTCTTCAACAGTTCATTTGAATCGCGCCGGACGTTGCGGACCGAAACCTTGTGTTCCTCACACATTTTATGAACCAATTTGACCAGCTCCTTTCTGCGCTCTTCGGTAAGCGGTGGAATGGAAATTCGCAGAATTTTGCCGTCATTGGTGGGCGTAAGTCCCAGATCGGATTTTAAAAGCGCCTTTTCAATATCCTTGATCACGGATACATCCCAGGGCTGGATCGTAATCAGGCGGCTTTCCGGCACCGCAAGGGTAGCCATCTGATTCAGCGGTGTCAGGGTGCCGTAATAATCCACTTTAATTCCATCGAGAATCGATAAAGACGCACGACCGGTCCGTACCCGGTTTAATTCTCTTTCGAGCGCCTCGATCGACTTGCTCATACTTTCCTTGGTCTCTTGATAGATATCATCAATCATTGGAATCCCTCGATTTGCTCATTCTATGTTTTAAAAAAAAATTAAAATCGGCACCTTTAAGATTATTATATCAAGAATTTAAAGATCTCACCAATTAAATTATACCTCACAAACCGGCTGACCCGCGGGCGGATCGGTCCTATGAAATGCGTGTACCGATATCTTCCCCGCAAACCACCTTTTTGATATTGCCCTTGTCTGTTAATTTAAATACCGACAACGGAAGTTTATTATCCATGGCAAGGGAGATTGCGGTCATATCCATTACCCGGAGCTGTTTCTCGATGACATTTAAATAGCTGGTTTTTTTAATAATCCGGGCCTTCTTGTTGACAACTGGATCCGAATCATACAGCCCATCGACCTTGGTGGCCTTCAGCAGGATCTCGGCATGGGTCTCCTGAGCCCGTAACACGGCGGCTGTATCGGTCGTAAAATACGGATTGCCGGTCCCCGCACCAAAGATAACCACTCGACCCCTTTCCAAATGGCGGTTCGCTCGACGCAGAATATAGGGTTCGGCAACTTCATGCATGGAAATGGCTGTTTGTACGCGGGTTTCAAGACCCATTTTCTCCATGGCATCCTGCAACGCCAGGCTGTTGATTACCGTGGCCAGCATTCCCATATGATCTGCGGAAGCCCGGTCCATACCATAGGAACTTGCGGCAATGCCTCTGAAAATATTGCCGCCTCCCACAACGATGCCGATTTGCACGCCCAGTTCAATGATGGATTTAATCTCCCCGGATACATACTGCAACATATCCGGGTCGATACTGAATTTCTGATCCCCCATGAGCGCCTCACCGCTTAATTTAAGCAAAATGCGCTTATATTTTGGCTGGCTCACGATTTACGATTCTCCAATCTGATAGCGTACAAATCGTTTAATGGAAATATTTTCACCGATTTTGGCGATCATTTGATTGAGCAGATCTGTGATGGATATGTCCGTATCTCGCACATAGGGCTGATTCAACAGGCAGCTCTCCTCATAAAATTTATTGAGCTTGCCCTCAACAATTTTGTCGATGACGTTTTCAGGCTTTCCCATATCAAGGGCCTGGGCCCGGTAGATTTCTTTTTCTTTCTCAATAATTTCTTGCGAAATATCTTCCGGTTTAATCCCCAGGGGATTAGTGGCCGCAATATGCATGGCAATATTTTTGGTAAATTCTTGAAAATCCTCATTCTTTGCCACGAAGTCCGTCTCACAGTTCACTTCGACCAGAACACCCAGCTTGCCGGTCATATGAATATAGGACTGAATCATTCCTTCGCTCAAGGCACGCCCGGCTCTTTTTTGGGCGGTGGCCAGCCCCTTTTTTCTTAGGAGTTCAATCGCTTTTTCAACATCACCTTCAACTTCGGAAAGCGCATTTTTACAATCCATCATTCCGGCTCCGGTTTTTTCGCGGAGCTGTTTCACCATTGCAGCGCTAATATTCGCCATGTTTATTCTCCCGCTATCTTTTCTTCAGATTCATCGATCGGTTTCTCGGTTTCAGTCTCCCCATCCACGGCCGGCTCCACTTCCTCCACTACAGCGGTTTCATCGGTTGCTGTCTTTCGAATAATTTCGACGACCGGGCCCTCTGTCCCATCGGATATGACTTTGCGTTCGCCCGGTTTCAGTTCGGCGCTAGCAGTTGCGATTTCGGATTCTTCCTCAACATCCTTATCCGCTTCGGCCTGCATTTTTTCGTCATAACGCGCTTTGCCGGCGACGCAGGCATCAGCAACCCTGGAGGTTAGCAGTCGAATCGCCCGAATGGCATCATCGTTACCCGGTATGATATAGTCAATTTCGTCCGGATCACAATTGCTATCAACGATTGCTACAATGGGAATATTCAGCCGTCGACCCTCCCGCACCGCAATCATTTCATTTTTGGGATCCACCACAAAAATTGCCCCGGGCAGACCGTTCATGGTTCGAATACCGCCAAGGTTATTGTCGAGTTTGACCCGCTCTTTGGCCAGTTTCAGCCGCTCTTTTTTGGGAAACACGTCGATGGATCCGTCATTCTGTATTTCATTGAGATAATTCAACCGATCAATACTCTGTCGAATCGTCTGAAAATTCGTCAGCATACCGCCCAGCCAGCGATTGTGAACATAAAACATCTCGCACCGATTGGCTTCTTCATAGATCGATTCCCGGGCCTGTTTTTTTGTGCCGACAAAAAGGACCGATTTTCCTTCCGCCACCGTATTCATAATAAAATCGTAAGCGGTTTTGAACATGGCAACGGTTCTTTGAAGATCAATGATGTAGATTCCGTTTCTCGCGCCAAAAATATAGGGTTTCATTTTGGGGTTCCAGCGTTTGGTCTGATGGCCAAAATGAACCCCGGCCTCAAGCAATTCTTTCATGGTGACATAAGCCATTTTCTATCTCCCTTCATTACGTGGTTTTTCCTCCGCCGCCGTCAACCCTGTCTCCAACTTTCCATGAAAGCACCGAGAGACAAATCCGGCGACGTGTGTGGTAAAAAATCCATTTCAAATAGCAAATTCTATCAGGCTCCGCAACAGTTTTTTCTTTTAATTTTGATGCTTACAATAATTTTTGTCAAACCGGCTACCTCCGACACCGGCCACTGCTCGCTGCCTCAGCGTCATCGCCGAGGATTCTCAAAGGCGTTTCCATCTCCGCCTAAGATTAAGATCGTTTTCGCATGGACACGATGCGGTCATGACCGCTGTAATCTTTGTAAAACTGAGCATCTTCATATTGGCCGCAGGCGTCGATGATTTGTTTTAAAGGCGCTTGCTGATCATGTCCCATTTCCAAAAGGAGGGCAGCGGCCGGCTTTAGATAGAGATAGGCACAGTGAATAATATGCCGCAAATAACGCAAACCATCTTTAGCGCCGTCAAGGGCTGCAACAGGCTCATATGCATGTATTTCCGGCTGAAGCCGTTTCAGATCACCGGATCTTATATACGGTGGGTTGGAAACGATCAAATCAAAGATACCCGATTTTGCATCAAAGGGCGCAAACCAATCCGCAACCATAAAACGGATCTTTGCATCCATCCCATGGCGCATAGAATTCCGGCGGGCGACCCGAACGGCATCGCTGGAGACATCTGTCCCTAAATATGAATGCCGGGGCTTCTCAGACGCCAGGGCCAAAACGACTGCTCCGGACCCGGTACCCAGCTCCAGAACGGACTTGCACCCAGGATTCGGATCCACCGCCAGGTTTTCCAACGCCCTTTCAACCAGACATTCGGTTTCCGGACGGGGGATCAGGACAGTCCGGTTGACTTCCAGATCCATTGACCAAAATTCCTTGCGTCCCAGAATATAAGCCACCGGTTCCCGGTTTGTGCGGCGTTTGATCAGCGTTTTAAAACGGTTCAATTCATCAGAATTCAGTGGTTGATCATATCGCAGATATAAATCAATTCGCTTTGCGTTTATCGCATG
>Ga0316196_10000917_pt1 | contig 12382 bp, 12 predicted proteins | sample Eddsed2cm_MG_FD_204938 | JGI IMG/M metagenome (GOLD analysis project Ga0316196, IMG submission 204938) | Coastal sediment microbial communities from Maine, United States - Eddy sediment 2 cm | ecosystem: Environmental > Aquatic > Marine > Coastal > Sediment | place: USA: Maine | collected... | reverse complement strand
CCGCGACGGCACACCTTATTTCCGCTGGGGCCTGGTACCGACCCGACAGAGACCCGTAGCGTGGTTCACCCACATGCTGATGCATGTCGGCCTGCTCCACCTCTTCGGCAACCTCTTCATCCTCTATCTCGCGGGTCCGCCCCTCGAAGATGCCTGGGGGCATATTCCGTTCGCCGTTTTCTATGGAGTTGCCGGGTTGGTGGCGGCGTTTTTCTTCATAGCCGGCTCTCCAGATATCAACGAGCCCCTGATCGGCGCGTCCGGAGCGATCTCGGGAGTCATGGGGGCCTTCGCCGTTCGCTTTTGGAACACCAGGATCACGTTTTTCTATTTTTTCTTTTTCTTCAAGATCTATACGGGAACCTTTGCTGCACCCGCGTGGGTGATGCTCGGAATATGGGTTTTCGCCCAGATCGCCTTTGCGAGCGGGTGGTGGGCATTCGTGAGCATGGCCGATATGGGCGACGTTGCATTCGAAGCGCACATCGCCGGGTTCATATTCGGAGTCGTGGTCGCCTTTCTCGTCAGAAAGCTGGCGATCGAGGAGCGATTCCTCGATTGACGCGACTCGCCCGGATGGTGGATCGAATCGGTGTTCGAGCGCCGTTTGCCGAGCTCGCCCTTGCGCAGCCAAAGCTGCCGCCGGAAACCGCCGACGAGCTCCGCGCAGCCATCATCCGCGGTCGTGAAGAGTTTTATTCGAGTGGGCTCTCGGCGTAGATCTTCATCGCGTCGTACAACGCACCGTTTTCGAGCACGATATCGTCTGCATTTCCGAATTCGCCATCCGGTCCCGAGGAGATGATGTTGTACTTGTCCACCCGCAGTCGCCGGTAGAGGAAGCGGTTGCTCCAACCGTCACGAAAACTGAGCTCTCCGGAAAGCTCCGGGGGCAGCTCTTCGAGCGCCTCTGGATACGAATTTCCACCCTCGAAATTTGTCGCCATGTACATATTGAGGATCGGACCCCACTCGAGCATCCGCTTTTCAGTCACCGCCAGCCCACCGCCGCATGCGACTGCAATGACCACAAATGCCAACAGAGTACAGAGCCGTTTCGTCATGCCTTCCTCCTCTTTGTTCGCATCAACCGGCGGAGCGGCGCCGGTCTTCACTCCAAGATCGGGACCTCTTTTCGACCGATCCGGCGGTAGACCTGGCCGTCGAAGTATGAAAACCGGGCGGTTTCACCCCCGGTCGTCAGGGTGAATCGGACCTTTTGGGCGCATGCCGGCACGCGGATGGCCTGACCGGGCTCCCAGCGTGGCACGATCTCCTCGCCGCACGGGCGGGTCGTTCCTTCGCTCTCGAATGCCTCGACGACCAGGCGGGCATCTTTCCAGACGCTGTCGTTCGCGTTGACCACCTCGAGCCATCCGTCCTCCGGCTGATCGACTGCGATCGCGAGCTCTATCGAGTCGCAAGCGATCAGGCCGGCGGCGATGACTGTTCCAAGAAGGATTCTCATGGGCAGGGTCATTGATCGCTCCGGTGCAGGTTTTCTCGAGAGATCACCCTCTCATTTTATGAGAATCTCCGCTATTCGGCGAGGACGTTTCCCGTGATAGGGTCTGGTTCCCACCGCGAGCCTTGCGAAGGGAGGCGGGGAATGGTCGAACAAAACTGCCGGCATTGCGAGCGCTTCGTTGACGATCCCGCCGCCATCGAGCGCGAGTTCCCCGGGCTCACGATCCTTGGGTCAGCCTATGCATCGGTGCGCGGGGCCGCGGGCATCTGTAGCGAACTCGACCGCTTCATGGACCCCGCTCCTGCTCTCGACTGTCCGTTTTACGCACCGCGAGATGATTCGAGTACGGCCGCGACCGATCAGGGTGTGGGCTGAGATCGCAGCACGACGGTTCCCGTGTTCTCCTCGGGCCAGGCCCAGGTGGTCGGGTCGTCGTCGAATTCAGGAAGCTGTGGCCTGCGACCACGCTTGGACTCGATCCTCCAACTCCACACAGCCGCATATTTGAGGAACGTTCCGTATGCCGGCACACCGCACATGATCAGGCCGCGAACGCCTTCGAGCATGCCGAGCTGGAGGACGTAGGTGCGGAAGAATCGCCACGCCGGCCTGACGAGTACGTGCCATAGACCGATGTTCCGGCGGCCATCGCGCCACAACTGTGCTGCGCCCCAGAACGCATAACGGCGCGTCCTTTCCGCGTACTCATCGAGGGTATCCACCATGTGGTGATCGAGGACGGCGTCGAGCACTTCGGGCGTTTGCAGGGTTTGCATGTCGGCGTGCACGCGGCGGTTCGGGTAGCGGGCGTCGCCGCGATGGAAGAAACGAACGACCCGGTCGTGTTGCCAGCCGGAGAAACGAACCTCACCGCCCATTGCATAGGTCCTGCGCCTGATGGAATAGGCCGATGTGGCGACCGGCGCCGCCAGGATCTTTTCGATCTCGGACCGCAGCTCCGGCGTCGCGCGTTCGTCGGCGTCGAGGATCAGAATCCAATCGTGGCGACAACGGTCGATGGCCCAGTTCTTCTGCGATGCGGCGCCGTAATACGTGCGGAGGAGGACCCGCACACCATCATATCCGCGAGCAATTTTGCGTGTGGCATCGGTCGAGTGCGAGTCGACGACCAGGATTTCATCGCACCACGCCAGCGATTCGAGACAGTCGGCAATGGAGTCGGCCTCGTTGAAGGTGGTGACGATTGCCGAGACTCGCCGCCTTAGAGATTGCGGTTTCCCCTCTTCGGCCAACACGGGAAGGAGTGTCGGCCGCTTCTGCTGCGGCGGCGTGTGTACGGATACAGGTGCGGGGTAAGCGGTCATCCGACTCCCATCGTTCCTTCAGGCGGCGTTGTGTTTCACCCTTATTACGGAGTGAAGCTGCAATGCATCCATCAAAATTCCCCTCGGACCTTCGCAGCCCCCGGCTGTCATCGGAGGTGACGCCTATCACTTCGTGAAACAGCGATGCGAGTCCGACCGGGTGATGCTGGAGAAAACCGCAAGCACTCTACGAGGTCTCGATGTGGGATGCGACACTATAGCACCAATTCTGAAGCCGGTCGAGGTGGTGGCCGAACACCAGCACGAGATGGTTGCCCAGCGGCGCGCGCAGAAGATCGGTGACTGTTCCGCCGCGGGTGAGTTCTATTTCCGCCTGGGTGCGACAGAGATTTTCGGCGGTGCCGGATCGCAGGATTTCGCCTTCCGTAAGCCATAGTCGATTCATCTTTTCGCCGCCGATGCGCAACAGGGTGACCGGTCCAGTGGGGAGTGCCCCCTGAATCCCAACACCCAGCCCCGACTCGAAGTGTGAGCGCAGACGGTAGCTCTCCACCAGCGTGCGCGGGACGGTGCAGTGGGCCAACCAGAGCGCGTTGCGGGCCGGGTCGAGCTGCGCTGGGTTTGCCATCCACGGCGTGAGGCCGAGGAGTTCGTGCGCCCACAGCAAACCAACGGTGCTGATCAGATCGCCCTCGCACCCGGCGATGATGCCCTCGTCGGTGAGCTGTGCCAGCCCGAAGCAGCCGGTCGTTTGTTGGTGTTGCACGAAGTCGAAGCAGCGCACGGTCAGCGCGTCGAGTTCGTGATCGGCGACCAACGTCTTCAGCGCGACGTAAAGTCGGGCGACCTCTCCCAAATCTGCGGGCGTGGGTTCGCGCACCTCGGTAGCGCCTGCAACGAACTCGTATACGTGCGGTTCGAGGTCGGCGTCGGAGATGGTTGCCCAGTGTCTTGACGACCTCCTCCATCTCCACCGGTACGACGGTCGGCCCCCAGGCCGTCCGGATCGTCGAGGCATCGGGGCTGCTGGCGACGAGCCAGTCCGAGGGTGTGCCCACCAACCCGATGCGCGCCCGTTGCAAGGCGCGTCGCACGCCGATGTCATGCAGAGCGTCCTCGATTTCGCGAAGGCCCGCCGCATCGTCCGGCCCGTTGAGGTAGAAAATGCGCCCCGGTGCACCGTCCTGTTGCAGTCGCGCCAACACTTCGAGGGCGGCGGGGAGCGAGTTGTTGCCAGGATGTGCGATCAAGAAAAGGGGTTCGGCGGGCGCAATCCTTTTGCGCCCTGCCCATATGTCGAGGATGACTTTCTCCGTACCGCCGGTGGCGACCATCAGGAAGAGTTGAGCTTCGTTGTCTGGGATGTTTTCGGCTGGCCAGCGCTCACCGCCCAGTCCTTCGAGCGCGCGGAGGCATTCGCCGGTTATGGCCTCAAGCTCTCCTTCGCCGAGAAGAGTGCCCGCGTGCACAGGAACGACGCCGAATCGATGAGACATAGCGGCCCCTCCGGTCGTGAATTCTACTGGATGTTTCAGTGCCCGGCGATGACGATCGATATTTAGGGTTGATCCCTGGCCGCCAGGGCAAAGAAAATGAGCGATCAGATTTAAGGATAAAAGATTTGACAATATGGAAAATAGATTTTACATTAGGTAATGATATTTTTACTTTTGTTTCTCGAGGGTGGGACTCATGAAAATCCTGATCAGTAATCAGATTCGGAGGCTACGCTTCGAGAGCGGTGAAATGACGCAACAAGAGTTGGCGCGGCGCTCGGGCTGTACGAGGCAGACAATCAATGCCATCGAAGCGGCGAAATATGGGCCCTCTCTCGAACTCGCATTCAAGATTGCCGAAGTGTTTGACTTAGGCATCGAGGAGGTCTTTCAGTATGCGGTCATCTCGAGGGTGAACGATGACTAGAACCAAGAAACATCTTGCGGTGCTCGTGTATGCGATGTGGAGGATTTCATGAACGAGATCAATATCAAACGGATGCTGATTGCCGGTCTGGCCATGTTCGTCATTTGGATCGCGATCGAGATCCTGTTGGAAGCGGTGATCGCGGATCTCATCTTCGGCAGGAACACCGTGGAGATGTTGGCCGAGGAATTCGAGTTCAGAGAATGGACCGCCATCAATTACTGGGTCAATATGATCATTCCCGTGGTGACCTGCACCCTGCTGATCTGGCTCTACGCCTCGCTACGCCCGATGTACGGCGTTGGAGCGAGGACAGCGCTCATCACCAGTGCATTCGGCCTCATCCTGGGATTCGCGATGTTCGTCAACTTCATCAACCTGGGTCTGCTGCCCCTGAAGGCCGGGCTCATCGAGGCGGTCTTCGAGGCCATCGAATTCCCGATCGCGATGATGGCCGGCGCGGCGATTTACGAACAGAAGGAGAAGTGGGATCAACCGGTTGAGTGATCTGGTTGTCAGTCAGGCCTTGATCCGCTCCATCTTCGGGTCGTACATGGGTCTGATCGAGACCTCGGCCGGGTACCTCTTGCCGGCAATGTCGATCTCCCACGTGCCCTCTTGGAGGTAGGCCTTGTTGATGGGCTCGCCGGCTTCGATCATGGCCAGACCGACGGCGCCCCCGAGCGTGAAGCCGTAGCTCGCCGCGCGGATATAGCCGACCGCCTTATTGTTTCGATAGATGACCTCGGCGTGGTAAAGCAGCGGCTCGGGGTCCTTGACCAGCACCTGCAGCAGCCGCCGGTCGTAAGCGGGCCCCTGCGCCTTTTTCTCGACGCAATATGCCTTGCCGATGAAGTCCGTTTTGTTGAGATCGACGACGAATCCGAGACCGGTCTCGAGGGCATCGTCGGTGTTGTCGATGTCGTGACCGTAATCGCGATAGCCCTTCTCCATACGCAGACTGCCCAGGGCCCGCAGACCCGCGTGGCGCAGGCCGAATTCTTTGCCGGCCTTTACTACCCGTTCATAGACGTGCACCGCCTGTTCTGACGGAATGTTCAGCTCGTAGCCGAGCTCGCCCACGTAGGTGATGCGGTTGCACTGCAAGCGGGCGTAACCGATGTCGATCTGGCGTGAGGTGCGGAACGGGAAGGCCTCGTTGGACAGATCCGCCGAGGTGATCGATTGCAGCAGCTCGCGCGATCTCGGGCCCTGTACGTTGAGCTGGCCGATGCCGCCCGTGATGTCGGTGACGAAACAGTGAGCGCCCGCGGGGATATGCCGCCGAAGCCAGGTCTCGACGTGGCGGTGCATGGTGTCGGTGACCACGACGATGAACTCCTCCTCGGTCAGCTTGGTCACCGTGACGTCGGCTTCGAGCATGCCGCGTTCGTTGAGCCACTGGGTGTAGGTGATGGTCTCGGCCGGGCCGTTGACGCTGTTGGCCGAGATGTGGTCGAGCACCTTGCCGGCATCGCGCCCCTGGACCAGGAACTTGCCCATGAAGGTCATGTCCATGGCGATGACGCCCTCTCGGCAGGCGTGGTGCTCCGCCTCCCAGTAGGGGAACCAGTTCTGGCGTCCCCAGGAGAGCTTCTCGACTGCGGGCTCCTTGCCCTCGGGCGCGTACCACGACGGGCTCTCCCAGCCGCTGACGTCGGTGAAGTAGGCCCGCTCGTCCTTCAGGCGATCGTGGAAGGGGGAGCGCTTGCAGTCGCGCGCGGTCTCCGGCACGCGGGTAGGATAGTGGCGCCGGTAGACCATTCCCAGTGTCTCGACAACCCGGGTCTTGCGATACTCGGGATTGCCTTGGTAGGGGTGGAAGCGATCGACGTTGATCGGAGTAATGTCGACTCCCGGATCGCCGGTGGCAATCCACTGCGCCATGACATTGCCGAGGCCACCACCGGTGATGAGCCCGATGGAGTTGAGCCCCGCGGCGACGAAGTAGTTCTCGATCTCCGGCGCTTCGCCGAAGGCTACGCCCAGGTCAGGGGTGAAGCTTTCCGGGCCGCAGAAGAACTTGGAGATCCCCACCTCCGACGAAATCGGGATGCGACTCATGGCCTTTTCGAGGAAGGGCGTCATACGGTCCCAGTCGGGCGCGATCTCGCCGAATGAGAAATCTTCGGGCACGCCGTCCACCATCCACGGGGCGCAGACCGGCTCGAAGAGGCCGATCATCAGACCGCCGGTCTCTTCCCGGTAGTAACCGTGGCAGGAGGGGTCCTCGATGATGGGAAGATCGCGCGTCATGCCTTCGAAAGGCTCGGTGATCAGATAGTAGTGCTCGGTGGACTGGTTCGGGATGGTGACGCCGTTGAGGGCTCCGAGCTGCCGGGCCCACATGCCGGCGCAGTTGACCACGAACTCCGCCTCGATTTCGCCCTGGGTGGTGGCCACTCCGGTGGCACGGCCGTTCTTTGTCGTGATGCCCGTTACCGAAACTCCCTCGACGATTTTGACGCCCAACAGGCGCGCACCCTTGGCCAGGGACATGGTCGCGTCCACCGGGTTGACGCGCCCGTCCTGCGGCAAATAAAAACCGGCCTTGATGTCATCCACCCTGGCGAGTGGGAAGAGCTTCTTGATCTCGCCGGGGCCGATCTCCTCGACATTGTTGCCGAGCATCCGGTTGAAGGCCGCCACCCGGCGGTACTCTTCAATGCGGTCCGAGTCTGCCGCCAGCTCGATGAAGCCGATGGGCTCGAAGCCGGTGCTGAGCTCGGTCTCCTCCTCGAGACGCGCCCAGAGCTCGCGCGTGTACATGCGCATCTTGACCTGGGTCTCCGAGGTCGAGCCGAAGGTGGTCATCAGACCCGCCGCGTGCCAGGTGGTGCCGCTCGTCAGCTGGTGCCGCTCGAGCAGGACCACGTCCGTCCACCCCAGGTGGGCCAGATGGTAGGCAACCGATGATCCGATAACGCCTCCGCCGATGATCACGACGCGGGTCTTTTGAGGAAGTTCCTGGTTGGCCATGAAGGCTCCTTTGTTTTCGCCTCCAGAGACTCTATGCGCGCGGGTTCAAAGGGTCAATGGAGCGGTCAGCTGTCGCCACGCCGCCCGCAAGTCGGCGGAACTCCTGGCGGCGCAGCAGAGAGCTCGTTTCTGCCGGATGTTGCTCAGGCGACGTTGGCAAAATCCATACTCTATATGTCTGTTGCTACCGTTGGGGCGAACCCTTCGCGGAACCTCTTCCAGAAGAAAACCCCTGGCGCTCAATCACTGAAAGTCTGGTGACAACAGCTCCTGCCTGATCAGCTCCGCGCGGATTGCTCCCTGGGTGCGTTCGTGGGTCGTGGCAAGTCCTTCGATGGTTTCCCCACCCTCGAACCCCTTCGCGACCTGCGAACGGGCGTCGTCAGTCCACGGCAGTCCATGATTCGCTGGCCTGCCGAGATCGAGGTTCTCCCGGCGTTTTTCCTCAGCGCTCATTCTCGGTTTTCTGGCCTGCCGGACGAAATCGTGGACCGAGAAGAGCGCCCTGATGATCCGTGGTTCGTTGTATGGGCTGTCTGGTGCGAAGACCTCACCGGTATTCGGGTCGACACCTTCTGCGAGGTTTTTGACGATGCTTTGGGCTTCTCTGATTTCCATTTTCGTCTCCTACTCCGCCAGGACACCGGTTTTGCGACGAGTCCTTCAACCAGATGCCTTTTGGTTTGAGCGTGGACGGATCTCAGATAGCATAAATAAAGTATAAATTAATGGACAATTTGTCAAGTCGCCCGCTTGGGTGCCACGTACACACTTCCACACTTGTTGGATTATCGGCCGGAAGTGTTTACGTAGCACCTAAGCCCATCATCATGTGTAATGCAACAATGAGGAACGTGGCACCCAAGCGAGTCGAACGCCGTGGGGGCCGGTCAGGACTCACGAGGGATACCTCGATTTCTGACTTTAAGACGGGACCTCCCGTTGTGGACCGGACCTGCTAACCTTTCCCACCCTGGTTGGATGAGAACCAAGGGAACGGGGGCACACGCAATGACAAAGCGAGAGATCACCACGGGTGCGTTGATCACCCTTTTGCTTGGTTTGGCGGCACCGCTATGGGCCCAGGTCCAACTGCCGGATCCGGTGTACCAGATCAGCATGAGCGCCAGCTATGAGCCGGAAGACCACCACATCGACGGCAGCAAACGAATCCGTTGGCGCAACACCTCGTCGGTGCCGATCGATGAGCTTCAGTTTCACCTCTACCTCAATGCCTTCGCCAACGACCGGAGCACCTTCATGGTCGGTTCCGGTGGCCAACTCCGTGGCGTCAAGATCCCGGAAGAGGGCTGGGGTTGGATCGAGGTCGAGTCGATGCGACTCGCTTACGGCGCCGATCTCGTCGAGGCGGGGATTGTCGACCCAGAGGAAGGCGCCGAGCCCTTCCGCCGGCCGTTTTCAACCGGCGTGCCGGGTGAACCTCAACCGATCGATCTCGACGACCGGCCGGACCTCAAGCTGGTGGAAGAATTCATCCAACCGGACGATGGGAATGAGCAGGACCGCACCGTCGCCCGCTATCCGTTGCCGAAGCCGGTGCAACCAGGTGAGTGGGTCGAACTCGACATCGAGTTCGCGGCCAAGATGCCGCGGATTTTTGCCCGCACCGGTCGCCACGGCAATTTTGTTCTCGGTGGACAGTGGTTTCCAAAGATCGGCGTCTTCGAGGACGCCGGCGACCGCGGCCGAGCCGAAGCGGGCTGGAACGTCCACCAGTTTCACGCCAACAGCGAGTTCTTCGCCGATTTCGGCGATTGGGATGTCCGCCTGAGTCTCCCTTCCAACTACGCGGGCAAAATCGGCGCCACCGGCCGTCTGATCGAGGAGACGGTCGAGGGCGACACGGTCACGGCCCACTTCGTTCAACCCGGGGTGCACGACTTTGCCTGGACGGCGAGCCCGGACTTCATCGTGCTTACGGATCATTTCGACCCCGACACCGACGTTCCGCCCGAGCAGACGGCGCGCTGGGCCGAGCTCCTGGGTGTCCCGGAAAGCGAACTGAAACTGCAACCGGTCGATATCACCCTCATGCTTCAGCCGGCTCATCGGGCGCAGGCGGCTCGCTATTTCGAAGCCGTCAAGGTGGCGATCTGGGGCTATGGGCTCCCACTGGGCGCTTACCCCTGGTCCACGATGACCATGGTCGACCCTCCTCGCGGAGGCATGGGCGCCGGTGGTATGGAGTACCCGACCTTCATCACCCTCGGCACCCACCCCATTCTCAACCTGCCCGGATTCGACAAGGTTTTGGCGGCCGAATCGGTGACCGTACACGAGTTCGGCCACAATTTCTTCCAGGGGATGATCGCCTCCAACGAGTTCGAGGAGTCGTGGATGGACGAAGGCATCAACTCCTTTTACGAGATGAAGGCGATCGATGAGTACTACAAATACATGATTCAATTCTTCGGCGCCCGAGCTTCCTCCATCGATCTCGACCGGATGCAGCTGCGGAACGGGCACTACAGCGACTCGATCGTGACCCCGTCGTGGGCCTTCCGCAATGGCCCAAGCTATGGTCTCAACAGCTATTCACGTCCGGCCGTCACCCTCCAGCATCTCGAAAACATCATGGGCGAGGAGAGCTTTTCCCGCGCCATGCGCCGTTTCTTCCAGACCTGGCGTTTTCGTCACCCCTCAACCGAGGACTTCAAGCAGATCATCCTTGAAGGAGCCGACACCGACATGAGGTGGTTCCTCGAACAGGCATTCCACACCGACCGGACGCTCGACTACCGGATCCAGTCCGCCAGAAGCAGGAAGCAAAAGGATCCGCGCGGTTGGTTCTGGGAGGAGGACGGTCAGAAGACCCTCCTCGGCGTCGCCGATCGCCACGAACTCAAATCCGAGGACGAAGCCGAAGACGAAGCCGAGGACGACGACGGTGACTCTGATGACGAGGACACCCTGTACCGAACAGAGGTCTTTGTGGAACGCCGGGGCGAATTCGTCCACCCCGTCACGGTGGAGCTGATTTTCGAGGACGGCGAGTCGCTCCGCTATGAGTGGGACGGCCGCAGCCGTTGGAAAAAGTATGTGGAGATCCGATCGTCCAAGCTGTGCACGGCTATCGTTGATCCCGACAATTTGATGACTCTCGATGTCGATCCGCTCAACAACTCCTGCCGTCTCAATAAGAACAAAAAACCCGCGGTCAAGATGCTCTCCCACCTCGTCTTCTGGCTGCAAAACATCTTCCAAATGACCGCGATGGTGGGGTGAACGATGCAATTTATAAGCTATGTCAAAGAAGGTTTTCGTATCGCAGGCCGCCACAAGAAACTCGTCTTGGTCTTGTGGCTCGCTCCACTCGTACCAGCCCTCGCTCTCGCGGCGATGGCCGCCTCCAATCTCGCACCAGCCCTTGGTCGCTCCGTCTACGGGGACCGGGTCCTGTCCGGTGATTGGCTGATCACTTTTCTCGAGTTCCGCGCCTCACCTGCTGATGCCCTCGGGCCGATTCTGAGTCTCGGCGTACTCGTGATGGCGGCCTTGACTTTGGTGGTTCAAGTGGTCTTGTCGGCCGGAGTGGTCGAGGTCGTTCTCGAACGAACCCAGAAGAACCCCTTTGTGCTCGGCATCCGCAAAAACTTTCTGCGTTTTCTGCGGACAAGCATCGTGTTGAGCGCCGCGACCGTTGTGGCGTTCATCGCGGCCCGTTTATTGATGAAAGGTATCTTCAAGATCGCTGAGGCGCAGGCCGATGGCCGTTTCGACATTCTCGGTATCGTGCTCGCAGCCGTGCTTTTCTTCCTGCTGTGGGCGCCGCTCGATCTGGCCGCCGATTTCTCTAGGATCGCCGCCGCCCGTCACGACCAACGGTCAATGGTGCGAGGCCTTTTTCGTGCCCTCGGCTCGGTGCTGCGACATCTCGGGCGTCTGATCCCGATGTATTTGGTCTTTCTGGCGCTGCCGCTTCTGGTTCACTTCATCTATTACCAAATGCGGTCTCCGTGGACGGCCTCGAGCCTCTTTTTGATCCTGATGTCTCTGGTCCTGCAGCAGGTTGTGATGATGCTGCGTGGCTTCTTCAAGCTCGGTCTGTGGGGCGCCGAGGTCGCGGCCTATCGCGGTCTCGAGGAACCGGAGTTCTGCCGGCCGAGGGCGAAAACTGCGTCAATTGGTGAGGCCGTGGAAGTCTAAAAAAGAAAGCACGGGTGCCACGTACACACTTCCACACTTGTTGGATTATCGGCCCGGAAGTGTGTACGTAGCACCTATGCCCATCGTCATGTGTAATGCAACAATGCGGAACGTGGCACCGTAGTGAGCTTGCTCGTTTGTGTCATTGCTCCGGCTGTGGCGGGTGGACGTACTCCCTCGGGGTAATGTAGGTGGCGAGGGTCACCGGCGCACCCTTCAACCAGTGATCGAACCACTCGACGGTGAGGCGATAGCGAAGCACGAGGTGGGCAGGTTTTTTGATGCCGTGCTGTTCGTCCGGGAAGTTGACGTAGACCGAAGGCACACCTTCCTTTTGCAGGGCGTTAAAAAGCTGAACCCCCTGCTCGGGGCGAACCCGCCAGTCGTTGTTGCCGTGGAGAAGCATGGTCGGGGTGGTGAAGTTGTCGGCGGCCCACAGGGGCGAGTTGGAGAGGTGGGTTTCCCGGCTCTCCCAGGGCACGCCGCCCATTTCCTTTTCGGAAAAGAACTGCTCGTCGGTGGTGCCGGAAAAGGAGACCATGTTGCTGAGGCCGGCGCT
>Ga0316196_10000915_pt1 | contig 12389 bp, 10 predicted proteins | sample Eddsed2cm_MG_FD_204938 | JGI IMG/M metagenome (GOLD analysis project Ga0316196, IMG submission 204938) | Coastal sediment microbial communities from Maine, United States - Eddy sediment 2 cm | ecosystem: Environmental > Aquatic > Marine > Coastal > Sediment | place: USA: Maine | collected... | reverse complement strand
GCCGTGCCTGCAGATTCAACACGTTGCGGCAGTCGGCCCGATGAATGGTCACACCCCGTCCAAGGGTAATGTAACCCACGATTCTTTCAGGGCGCACTGGACGGCAGCACTGGGCCAGGTGGGTCATAAGATTGCCCACCCCACGCACCTGAACCGCGCCGTCACCGGCTTCGCCCTGCCTTCGTTTCGGCCGGTGCACGAAACGCTCAGCGGGAAAGGCCGGGGCCTGTTCCTGGGCGGCACCCACCACTTGCGGCAGCGTGATATCGCCAAACCCCACCGCCGCCAAGAGTTGATCCACCGATTCGACCTTCAAACGTTCGGCAACCTTTTGCAGGCTGATGCCGCGCAGACCCAGGCGGGCGAACTCCCGCTCTACTGACGCGCGCCCGGCCGCCGTGTTGTTGATCTGATCGGCCTGGCGGAACCACTGGCGGACTTTGCTGCGCGCGCGACCGCTCTTGAGAAATCCAAGGTTGGGATTGAGCCAATCCCGGCTGGGAGCACCCTGCTTTGCAGTCAAGACCTCGACCCGCTCGCCGTTGTTGAGCGCGTAGGTCAGGGGAACGATGCGCCCATCGACCTTGGCACCCCGGCAACGATGCCCTACGTCACTGTGCAGCTTGTAAGCAAAATCCAGCGGCGTGGCGCCCCGAGGCAAGTCCAGCACCTGGCCCTTTGGCGTCACTACGTAGACCCGCTCCACCAGCGCCTCGGCCTGAAACCGATCCAGCAAATCACCGTCGCCGTCTTCGCCGGTCTCAAGCAGTTGCCGCAACCAGGCGATTTTTTCCTCGAAAACCCCGTGTTTGCCTTGATCCCCTTCCTTGTAGCGCCAATGTGCGGCGACGCCGAGTTCAGCGCTCTCGTGCATCGCCTGTGTCCGGATCTGGACTTCCACGGTGCGACCTTCTGGCCCCAGTACCGCGGTATGCAGCGACTGGTAGCCGTTCTGCTTCGGGTTTGCAATGTAGTCGTCAAACTCGCGCTTGATCGGGGTCCACAGCGCATGGACCACCCCCAGAGCGCCGTAACAGTCCTTCACCGAATCCACCAGCACCCGCACCGCACGAACATCGTACAATTCATCGAAGCGCAACCTCTTGCGCTGCATCTTGCGCCAGATACTGAACAGGTGTTTGGCGCGGCCGTACACGTTGGCATCGATGCCGGCACGCCGGAACTCCGAATGCAAGCGATCCACCAAACGCTGGATATAGGCTTCGCGATCGGCCCGCCTCTGATCCAGCGATTTGGCCAGGGTGCGATAGGTGTCTGGTTCAAGGTAGCGCAGGGAAAGGTCTTCCAGTTCCCACTTCATTTGCGCGATGCCCAGGCGGTTCGCAAGGGCTGCGTAAATGTCCCGGGTTTCCTGTGCGAATCGCTTCTGCTCCTCGGGCGCAGCGTCATCCAGATGGCGCAAGGTATGGAGCCGTTCCGCCAGCTTTACCAGCACCACCCGGATATCGCGGGCCACCGAAAGCAACAACTTGCGCAGCGCTTCCAGCTGATCGGAATCCGGATGCAATCCGTCCCGAGGAAGCAGGGTTCCCGCAGCCTCCAATCGATACACATCCGCCACCAGATCACCCAGCTTAGGCGGAAAGTGCTTTGAAATCGTGTCCTGGCTTGCCCGTCCAGTCTCCAGTGCAGCGCACAGCAATGGCACCGCGAGAATGTCAGTATCCAGGCCCAACTGCTCCAGTATGTCCGCAATCGCCAGAGCGCGAGCCAGGACTGGACAGGGTTCGGCCTTCCCTTCGCCGTTCGAAGCCAAGTCGAAGGCCGACGCGAGCAGCCCTAATCCCTGGCCCGAGCGGGTGGTTCCCAGCCGATCGAGCCATACTTGGAAGTCGGCCTCGCTCGGTGGCACCCGGGTTGAACTCACCATCTGAAAAACCGACCCAGGGGGTGCGATTCAAATCGAAAGCTGGGGACGGGTGCGAGGATCAAAGTGCCTCCATGGCCAAGGCGTGACAACGGGTGAAAACCGTTGGTGGGTAAATCCCGCGTGTTACATCATGCCGAGCAGCGATCAGAGGCCGAGGGTTCCTTCACGCTTGCCCCGCAACGCTGATAGACGGTTTGCGTATTACTGATCCCGGTCAAAGTACCTGCCGTCCATACAGGACACAATCCTTGAATCTCATCGATCAAGCGACAGTTTGAGTATATTTGATTTTTTGAATATTCTAATGTTCTCATTGAGCTGCCCCGCTCTGAGTAAGGCCACTGAAACAAGAAGGAGGAGTGTCAAATGGCACATATCGTGATCCTGGGCGCAGGAACTGGAGGTATGCCCGCCGCATATGAGATGCGCGAGCAATTGGGCACGGAACACAAAATCACTGTGATCAATTCTGTAGACTACTTCCAGTTCGTACCGTCGAATCCCTGGCTGGCCGTGGGATGGCGCAAACGCAACGACATCACTTTCCCCATCGCCCCGTATCTGAAAAAGAAGAACATCGACTTCATCGCCGATGTGGCTACGGAGATCGACGCAGAGAACAACAAGGTGACGGTCAAGGGCGGGCAAACCGTCGACTATGACTATCTGCTGATCACCACCGGCCCGAGGCTGGCCTTCGAAGAGGTCGAGGGCTCTGGTCCGCACGGCGGCCACAGCCACTCCGTTTGCACCGTGGACCACGCCGAAATGGTGTACCAGGAATTCGAGAAACTATGCGAAAACCCAGGCCACGTAGTGGTCGGTGCAATGCCGTTTGCGAGCTGCTTTGGCCCGGCGTACGAGTTCGCGTTCATACTGGATACCGCATTGCGTAAGCGCAAAGTGCGCAACAAAGTGCCCATCACAATGGTGACCAGCGAGCCCTACATCGGCCACCTCGGTCTCGGTGGCGTCGGCGATTCCAAGGGGCTGCTGGAATCCGAATGCCGCAACCGCGACATCAAATGGATCACCAACGCCAAGACAACCAAACTTGAGGCCGGCAAAATATCGATCGACCAACTCGATGATGACGGCAATGTCGCCAAACAGCATGAGCTGAGTTTCGAGTTCGCGATGATGTTACCCGCCTTCAAGGGTGTCGATGCCGTGGCCAATGTGGAAGGACTGTGCAATCCCCGCGGCTTCGTACTGATCGACGACCATCAGCGCAATCCCAAATACCCCAACATCTTCTCAGCGGGCGTATGCGTCGCCATTCCCCCGGTCGAGGCCACTCCAGTGCCCACCGGAGCGCCCAAGACCGGCTATATGATTGAGTCCATGGTCACGGCGGTGGTGCACAACATCCGCGACGAACTCGCCGGCAATCCGGCCACCCACAAGGGAACCTGGAATGCCATCTGTCTTGCGGACATGGGCGATACCGGCGCGGCTTTTGTCGCGCTGCCACAGATTCCGCCCAGGAACGTAAACTGGTTCAAGAAAGGAAAGTGGGTGCACTACGCCAAGATCGGCTTCGAAAAGTACTTTTTGCGCAAAATGAAATCCGGAAAGTCCGAACCGTTCTATGAGAAGTTCATGCTCAAGACCCTGGGTATCGAGCGTCTCGAGTAGCGCCGAATCGGCCATTTGGCACCGGAACCAGGCGGGCCTTTGGCCCGCCTGTGTTATTTCGTCTCGGTCTAAGCCCGGGCCTGCAAGGCGGCAATCCGCTCTTCCAATGGCGGATGTGACATGAACAGGCGTTTAAATCCCTGACCCAGTGATCCGTGTATACCGAAGGCGGCCATCTCGCTCGGTAGCTGACTGGGCTGGTGAATAGCCTGCAGCCGCTGCAATGCAGATACCATCTTGCCGGCACCGGCGAGGCGGGCGCTGCCGGCGTCTGCCCGAAACTCCCGCTGACGGCTGAACCACATCACGATCATGGATGCGAACAACCCCAGAACCAGTTCCGCAACCATCGTGGCCAGGAAGTATCCCATGCCAACGCCCTGGCGACTGTTGTTGCCGCGCATGGCTTGATCGACGATTGAGCCGATGATCCGGGCAAAAAACATTACGAAGGTATTCACCACGCCCTGAATCAGGGCCAGGGTGACCATGTCACCATTGGCCACGTGACTGACCTCGTGCGCCAGCACCGCTTCCACCTCATCACGATCCATGGCATGCATGAGACCGGTGCTGACGGCCACCAGGGCTTCGTTGCGTTTCGCACCGGTGGCGAACGCATTGGCATCGGGCGCGTCGTAAATCGCCACGTCCGGCATGCCAATACCCGCGGCTTGAGCCTGTCTCCCAACCGTCTCAAGCAGCCACTGCTCCACCTCGTTCGCTGGCTGCTCAATAATCTTGGCCCGGGTGGACTTGAGGGCAATCCATTTGCTCATCATCAGCGAGATTAACGAGCCGCCCATGCCGAATATCGCGGTAAACACCAACAAGCCGGTCATATTCGAGCCGTACTGATAGAGGTACTGATCCACGCCCAAAATTCGGCACACGGCGCCCAGCAACATCACCACGGCCAGGTTCGTCCCGAGAAAAAGTAACACCCGTTTCATCCCATTCTGCTCCACTGGCGGTTGGCTATAGACACCTAAGTATGGCTAACACCGACTCATTTCAATAGTTGGCCGACAGCGGCCGAATGGACATGTTTCTCACACGCCACGGTCCGGCGGCAAGTCCGGACAGGCAGCGCGGTTCAAAAACATCGCGTCACCGTAGCTGAAAAACCGGTAACGCTCAGACACCGCGTGACTATAAGCCTGCATCACCGCATCGTATCCACCGAACGCACACACCAGCATCAACAAGGTGGATTCCGGCAGATGAAAGTTGGTGAGCAAAGCGTCCACCACTTGGAATTGATAGCCAGGAACGATGAACATTCTGGTTTCGCCCTCAAATACATCGAGCTGCCCCCCCGCGGCGGCGCTCTCCAGCGCGCGGACGACCGTGGTTCCGACCGCGACGACACGCCCCCCGTGGGCACGTGTGTTGTGCACCCGCCGCACCAGATCGGCGTCCACGGAAACCCGTTCCGCGTGCATGTGGTGCGACTCAATATCGCCGCTGCGAACCGGTTGGAACGTACCCGCGCCAACGTGCAGGGTCAGAAACGCAGTCTCCACACCCAGCCCCGCAAGCGACTCCAGCAGGGCCGAGTCAAAATGCAGTCCGGCTGTCGGGGCCGCCACCGCCCCCGCCCGGCGCGCATACACCGTCTGATACCGTGCCTTGTCCGTGGGTTCATCTGACCGCTGAATGTATGGCGGCAGCGGCGTGTGCCCATGCTCGTTCAACAGGCTTTCCAACGTGTGACCGGCGCCAGCCCGCAACTCATAGAGACCGTGATCCCGCCCCACGACCTCGAGAACCGGGCGGTCATCAACCCATAGCGTTGCGCCGATCCTGGGGGCCTTACTGGCCCGTATGTGGGCCCAGGCCCGCTCCGGTGCAATGACCCGTTCGATCAGAATCTCCACCGCCCCTCCGGTCTGTTTCCGAGCAAACAGCCGCGCGGGGATCACACGGGTATCGTTGAAAACCAGTAAATCACCCGGATTCAGACAATCCGGAAACGCTACAAAGCCCAGATCCGTTAGGCAGCCCGGAGTTGTGCCCAGCACCAGAAGGCGGCTGTCGCGGCGCGACGCCAATGGACGCTGGGCGATGAGCTCGACTGGTAGGGTGTACTGGAAATCGGAAGCATCCATAGGGCGAGCATGCTAACAGCGCCCCCATCGATGGAGAAGCCGACAAAGCACCGCCCATTTTGTCGACACAACTTGTCGACCGAGCCAAAATCTCTATACTTGGCGTCCCTTGCCGGGATGGCGGAATTGGTAGACGCAGCGGACTCAAAATCCGCCGAGGGCAACCTCTTGGGGGTTCAAGTCCCCCTCCCGGTACCACTTGGGCCCCATCGCGCCCAAGTACGGATCCGTGTTGTAAGGGCGCAGTCGTGGGGTGACGCTTCAGATCTCGGCGGGATCATCTGCACTGAACGGCAGTCGAGCGACATATACTGGGGTGTCCGTGCTCCATCCCTTCCAACTCAGCACTCAAGGCCCAACAGGGAATTGCAATGCCTGATGCCGTGCTGACAGGTCGGCACACCGGCCTGGCCAACCTGTTTGATGATTGTATCGGACTGAAAACCGACGACCGCTTGCTCCTGGTGGTCGAAGCCGCTGAAGAGGCCTACTACGACCGGACCGTTGTGGCCACAGTTGCAGAGGGCGCACGCGCGCGTCGGGCACACGTAGAATGCATCCCGGCGCCGGTTGTTGAAGACCCGAGCGATCTCACCCCGGATTTCCTGGAAGCCATCTCCAAGGCTGACCACACCGTCTTCATGGCCCGACTCGGTGATCAACTGCGGTTTGGCGCGCTACCGGGCAACGGGAGCAAAACCATGTGCTACGCCCTTGACCGGGAACTACTGTGCGCCCCATTCACCACCCTGCCCCACAAGGCCATGCTCCAAGTGGCAGATGAGGTGGAATCCGTTTTCGCCTCCGGCCATGGTTGGCGTATCCGCTGTCCTCTGGGTACGGATGTGAGGGGGGAATCATTGCCCAAAGACTGGCGGACGCCGTCCGGATCGGCGGGAATGAAGCGTTTCCCGATGATGACCTTTCAACCGGTACCGGCCGACAGCATGCACGGCCGCGTCGCTCTGTCGCGCTGGTTGATTGGCACCGGTTCACGTCTCTACCGGCCTTATGCCCTCAACTTGTCCTCACTGGTGTTCGCTCGGGTCGAGCATGGCCGTATCGTTGGCTTTGAAGGCAAGTCCAGAGACGTGAACAGCATCGAGGCCCACTATGAACACGTGGCGAAACGGTATGGTCTGAATCGTGACCGCGTGCACTCCTGGCACGTGGGCCTGAACCCGGGAACATTTTACTCCGGGTCGCCGGAGGCGGACCTGATGAGATGGGGTGGAATCGCTTTCGGGGCGCCCCGTTACCTGCATTTTCATACCTGTGGGGACGAGGCCCCCGGGGAGATCTGCTGGTCGGTGTTCGACGCCACGGTTGAAGTCGATGGAAAAGCTCTGTGGCGGGATGGTGCGTTCCAGTTCACCCAGCATGAGCATTTCAGTCGCATTTCGGCGGCATATCCCGCCCTGTCGGAAGCCTACGCCCACGCCCGCACGGATATCGGGGTCTGATCAACCCCTCTGGTCGGTCTGGAGCCTACGCTCCAACCAACGCACGCCGGCCGAGACCATCAGAATCAAGACCAGGTACTCCAGAACCAGGATGGTGTAGATCTCCAGTGGCCGATACTCGGTTACCACCAACTCATTGGCACGACGCGTCAACTCCTGCATGCCGATGACCGAGACCAGGGATGACATTTTCAGCATGTAGACGAACTGGTTGCCCAGGGCGGGCAGAATACGACGGATTGCCTGGGGCAGAATAACGAAACGCATGGTGTCCACATAGCCCAGGGAGATCGATTTGGCCGCCTCATGCTGACCCCGGGGGATGGATTGGATGCCGGCCCGAAAAATCTCCGCCTGAAACGCGCTGTCGGACAGAGCCAGTGCGATAACACCCGCCCAGAAGACATTGATGGAAACATCGGCGATCTGCGGCAAACCGTAGTAAACCCATAAAATCAGGACCAGAATCGGTACGGCACGGACAATCTCCACGTAAATGCGGTTAAAGGCTCGCAGCCCGCGTCGCTCGGATAGACCCGGTAACGACACCAACAGGCCGACCACGACCGAGATCAGGATCGCAGTCAGTGAGAGGGCAATGGTCTGTTTCAGACCCTGGAGCAGGAACTGGAGGTTGGACAGCCCCTTAGGCGTCATGGGCGAGACCACGTACCAGCCCCAATTGGCCGAGCATCCAGCCAACGCCAGACCCATGCCTCCGAGCACACCGATGCGGATAGTCCTGTTCATGGCTCCCATCTCAATGAGCGAGTATCTGCTGCAAGAAGCGCTTACACCGGTCGCTTTGGGGATCATTGAAGAAACGCTCCGGCGGCGCCTGTTCGACAATCTCGCCTCGATCCATGAAGACCATTTGATCCGCCACCCGCCGCGCGAAACCCATCTCGTGGGTTACACACACCATGGTCATCCCGCTTTCCGCCAGTTGTACCATCACCTCCAGGACTTCGGCGATCATCTCCGGATCCAGTGCCGAGGTCGGCTCGTCGAACAGCATGATCCGGGGCTCCATGCACAATGCCCGCGCGATGGCGACCCGCTGCTGCTGTCCACCGGACAGTTGCGCCGGATACTTGCCGGCCTGCTCCGGGATCTGAACGCGCTCCAGATACTGCATCGCCCGGCTTTCCGATTCAGACTTTGACAACTTGCGTGCCCGCAACGGGCCCAGGGTAAGGTTCTGCAGCACGGTCAGATGCGGAAAAAGGTTAAACTGCTGGAACACCATGCCCACCTCGCGGCGAATGGTTTCAATGGATCTGCGGTCATCGGTCATCTCCACGCCATCGACGATAATCCGGCCCGAGTCATGCCGCTCCAGGCGGTTGATACAGCGAATCAAAGTCGATTTACCCGAACCGGACGGCCCGCAAACCACCACGCGCTCTCCGAAACCCACGCTCAACGTCACGTCGTTCAGAGCTTTGAAGTCGCCAAAGAACTTCCCCACCCCCTCTAGGGTGATGATCGCGTTAACTGGCGAATCCATGAGTTGTCTCCCGTTGCCTCGGACCCAGCAGTGGCTTGCTGTACGCCCGCTATCGCCCATCACCATATCAAGATGCCGACAGGGTCAGAAGGGACTACCGATTACACCACAGCCGAGTAAAACTGCAGCGCTGCGGCATTGAACCGGAACTTTCGGGTGGACTACTGCGGCGAGCCGCTAAACTGATAGGACGATTCAACTTGATAAGCGTGAACAACAGGAGACAGACCGTATGAAGAAGGTGATGAAAACACTGGCGATGCTCGGATTGCTGGTTGGGGCACTCCCAGCCATGGCCGATGGCGCGCTGCAGGACATATTGAGTTCGGGCGTCCTCAAGGTAGGCACCACCGGGGATTGGAATCCCATGACCATGAAAGACCCGGCAACCAATACCTATACCGGCTACGACATCGACGTCATGACCCAGCTGGCCGCGGATCTGAGTGTAGAGGTCGAGTTCGTTCCCACGGATTGGAAAACGCTGGTCAATGGCGTGGTGGCCGGGAAATATCACCTTACCGGATCGGCTTCGGTCTCGCCCGCTCGGGCAAAAGCCGCAGGCTATTCAGACAGTTACTTTTCACTGGCGACAGTGCCGCTGACCCTGACCAAGAATGCCGCTCGATTCAAGGACTGGGACGACATCGACAAACCGGATGTCACGGTGGCCGCAACCCTGGGCACCACGCAGGAACAACAGGTCAAGGACTTCTTCCCCAATGCCAAGCATCAGATCGTCGAGGCACCGGCTCGTGATTTTCAGGAAGTGCTTTCCGGACGCGCCGATGTGCACATTACCTCCAACGTCGAGGCGTATAAATTGGTGGAACAGTATCCCGAGATGATGGTAGTGCCCGTGGCGACCCCCAAGGCACGCACACCGATTGCCATGCTGTTACCGCAAACGGACCAGGTCTGGATCAACTACGTCAACACCTGGATCAAGCTGCAACAGGAACGAGGCTTCTTTGACGCTCTGGGCATCAAGTGGAAGCTGTCCAACTGAATGAGGTGGGTTTTGGCCCGTGACTTGAGGCCCCCGAATAGACTGCGCCGCGGCGCGGCTGAGTGGGCGTCGAAATGCTGACGCTGTATGCCGTTCCGGCCAGCCTGTACTGTGCCAAAACGCGCCTTTGCCTGCGGGCGAAGGCGCTGGAGTGGCGGGAAGTATTGCCCGTCGGGGGATACGGCAGCGCCGAATACGCCGCGCAAGTTCCCGCCGGCAACCTGCCGGCCCTGGAGCATGAGGGATTGCTGCTGTCCGATTCCGAAGCCATCAACGAGTATCTGGAAGAGCGCTTTCCCCGGCCGGCCATGCTGCCGGCCGGCGTCCAAGACCGTGCCCGGGTCAGATCCTGCTCGCGCTTCCATGACACCCGACTTGAGCCGGCGGCACGCACCCTATTCGATCAGGTCGATCCCAACGGGCGGGACCTGGAACGGGTTGCGCTGAGCAGGGACACGATTTTGCTGAGGCTGAATCAGTTCGGTCAACTGCCCCGCCACGGGCCGCTGATGCACGGCCATGTGCTGACCCTGGCAGACTGTGGGTTTCCGATCACTCTGACCGTACTGAAGACACTCGACAAGGTGATGGCGCTGAATCTGATCTGGCCCGGCCCGGTCAGCGACTACTTTGCCGCGGTTCAGGACAATGCGTCCGTGGCGGCCGAACTCAAGACCTATCGCCCCGCCATACAAGCCTGGGCCCAAGATGCCGCCGGAGTCGAAGGCTGAGACTGTCCTTGTCTACCCCGACTGCGTCGTAGCCATCTCACAGGCTCACACGTCGGCATGCCGCCGAGATGCCCTCATTCCTGGTCCGCGGCGCTGGGGTCCGTGCCCTGCTGGGTCTCTGGCGCATTGCGATAGTCAAAAGCCCTGGCAAAACGCCGTTTCAGATACTCGCCGCAGGTTATCGGGGCATAACCAACTGATCGCGTCGGGCCGAACACCGCCGCCGGATCCACCAACGTCTGTGGATCCGGGTCGTAGGCCAGCACCAGCGACAGTCGTTCACGTCCCGAAGTATTGACGACCCGATGGGGCGTAGAGCGATACTCGTCGTCGGTCCAGCGCGCCAAGAGATCACCCACGTTGACCACCAGGGTCCCGTCCAGGGGTCTTGCGGCAACCCATTGACCGTCGGGGGTCTGCACCTGAAGCCCACCCAGATCATCCTGGCAAAGCACCGTCAAAACGCCGAAGTCTGTATGCGGGCCGACACCGAACTGATCGCTCCCCAAACCGGGCGGTTGCGGCGGATAATATACGAACGAGCCGCGACTGAGCGGGCGGTGGTTGCTGCGCAGAAAGAAATCGGCGGGCTTGCCCAAGCCCAGCGCGAACCCGCGCATCAAGTCATATGCCAGCCTGTGTCCATGGTCGAAGAAATCCATGGCCACGTCCCGTAACTCTGGCAGTTCGGACGGCCAACGGTTGGGACCACGCAGGCAATGATCGCGCGCTTGTGTCGCGTCATCCTCATGCCCCCAGAGGTAACTTTCCTTGAGATCGGGCTTGCACCCGTCCTGCATGCGTGCAGCCCCTGGACCTAACCAGCCGCGGTGTTGAGGCGAGATTCGCACCTTGGACTTGGCCGGATCCGGCATGCGAAAGAAATCCAGTGCTAACCGCCGGGCCCGATCGATCGTGTCCAATGGCACCCCGTGGTTGGTCACATAGATGAACCCGACCTCACGACTGGCCCTATGCAGCGCGCGGGCAACGCCGGAGGGGTCCGTGCTCGCCCGCAACGGCGCCAAGTCTATTACCGGGATGCCGCCATGGTCCGCACAATTGGCAACGCACTGGCTCACCCGATCCCTCCCTGCGAAAAAAGGAGTTGCCGGCATCCGAAACGAAGCCGGTTTAGCGCAATGATCAACCGCGTGCGCCCTCAGGCTTTGCTGTAATAGCCAACCACGTCCCCGTCGGTGGTGACGCCGAGCCCGTTCAACAAGCGATTGACGTAGTTGAAGTATCCCACAATCTGGTTGGCCTCCAGAATCTCGCCGTCGCCCAGCCCTGCATCCCGCAACGCCTCAACATCCTCCCGGCACATGCGTCCCGGCTCTCTCGTCAGTTTGCGCGCATATCGCATCAGCGCCAATTGCGCTCCATCAAATGCGTCCTCCGGGTGATCGCTCCGCAACGCCGCCTCGATTGCGTCGACCCGGATCTCGTCATCGATCAAATGGCGCGCATTGGCCCAGTGGTTGGCGAGCGAGTATTCGCAATCGTTGAGCCAGGAGACATAAGAGGCAATCGTCTCCTGCAGCCACGTGGGCAAGGTGTTTGCGGGATCATGCAGTGCCGCCCGGTACAGGGTCACATGACCCCGCAGGGTTGCGGGCCTCAGGGAGTGTACCCGCATAACGTTGTCGACCGTACCATGGGGCGTACGGGCCAACGACAAAGCCTCAAGCAGATCTGTATCCGCCTCCTCGTCGGTCAGCATCTTGATCCAGGCGGTCATCTGCTCCTCCAGAGATTCGAAAGAAAAAAAACGCTAGAAGCACGGCCCCGCATGCAACAGTGGCCGCGGATGCGCGCAGTTCGGTAGAGGGCGTCCTCGCCCCGTGCGGCCGCGTTGAACCGAATGCCGGATGACACGGAAGCGCGAACGATGGCCCGCGAGCGATCACCGGACTGCTGTGCAGGAGCGCCTCAATTTACTCTGGACTGAAGTAGAGTGGAGAGCGAACTGTGTAGATTCAAGACGCAAATCGCGAGTGATGTTAGCTCAGTTGCGAAGATTTGCCATGCTGACG
>Ga0316196_10000914_pt1 | contig 12391 bp, 11 predicted proteins | sample Eddsed2cm_MG_FD_204938 | JGI IMG/M metagenome (GOLD analysis project Ga0316196, IMG submission 204938) | Coastal sediment microbial communities from Maine, United States - Eddy sediment 2 cm | ecosystem: Environmental > Aquatic > Marine > Coastal > Sediment | place: USA: Maine | collected... | reverse complement strand
CAATCGGTTCACCCCGACCGCAGGCTGGGGCGCGCCCGAGGTAGTTGACGACGACGACGGGGCGGATGCCCGTGGTGCCCAAGTGGCCGTCGACTCGAGCGGCAATGCGGTCGCGGTTTGGGTGCAATCGGACAGCATCTTTGCCAATCGGTTCACCCCGACAGCAGGCTGGGGCGCGCCCGAGGTGATCGGTGTTGGCTTCGTAGATGCTGCCCCCCAAGTGGCCGTCGACTCGAGCGGCAATGCGGTCGCGGTTTGGGAGCAATTCAACACCTTCGCCAATCGGTTCACCCCGACAGCAGGCTGGGGCGCGCCCGAGGTGATCGGTGTTGGCGTTGGCCCCCAAGTGGCCGTCGACCCGAGCGGCAATGCGGTCGCGGTTGGGCAGCTATTCGTCGACGGGACGCACCACATCTTTGCCAATCGGTTCACCCCGACCGCAGGCTGGGGCGCGCCCGAGGTAGTTGACGACGACGACGGGGCGGATGCCCGTGGTGCCCAGGTGGCCGTCGATCCGAGCGGCAATGCGGTCGTGGTTTGGGAGCAATCGGAGGGGGTACCCGCCCCCTACACCATCTTTGCCAATCGGTTCACCCCGACAGCAGGCTGGGGCGCGCCCGAGCAGATTGAAACCGACGACGGGGGCTATGCCGCTTATCCTCAAGTGGCCGTCGACACGAGCGGCACTGCAGTCGCGGTTTGGATGCAATCGGAGGGGGACCGCTTCAACATCTTTGCCAATCGGTTCACCCCGGCCGCAGGTTGGGGCGCGGCCGAGCAGATTGAAACCGGGGACTATGCTGCTTATCCTCAAGTGGCCGTCGACCCGAGCGGCAACGCGATCGCGGTTTGGCAGCAACAGGGCGGGGCGCGCGACACCATCTTTGCCAATCGGTTCACCCCGACGGCAGGCTGGGGCGCGGCCGAGCGGATTGAAACCGACGACGAGGTCGATGCCTTTCTCCCCCAAGTAGCCGTCGACCCGAGCAGCAATGCGGTCGTGGTTTGGGTGCAATCGGACGGCACGCGCTACAGCATCTGGGCCAATCGCTTCGACGAGATGTTCCCTTGAATGACAGCATCCGACATGACGCTTACGAAGCCAGGGCGAACGGAGACAGGGGCGGCACCATGCCCGACGTGGGTGCGTTTGAGGTGCAGCCATGAGGCTCAGGAGGAGGGCCATGCGTTACGTATTCGGATTTCTAGGTGCCTCCGCACTGAGCCTCGCGCTGATGGCCGGGTGCAGTGATGAGAATGGTGAAGGTGGAAGCGGTGGTACGGCTGGGACTGGGGGTACTGGAGGCACGGCTGGGACCGGTGGAATGGCTGGGACTGGGGGCACGGCCGGAACCGGAGGCTCAGGTGGAATGCCTGAATGCGAGGGTCCCGAGGACTGCGATGATGACGAAGAGTGCACTACCGATACCTGCTCCGAGGGAATGTGCGGGTACACCGCGGCTGCGGACGGGACGGTGTGCGCCGACGGCAGGGGTGGCTGCTACGAGGGTATCTGTAATTTTGTGCCGGTGAGCGTCGATATTGGCGCAACGGAAATCGTTTTCGACTGGACGATGGATCGCTGCGACGAGTTCGACATTGCGGACAGTCCTGCGAAGGTCGTACGTGCCGAAGACGGCGAGTTGGTTCTCTTCGCCATCCACGAACAGAGCAACTACCTGCTCCGTGGACCTGATTTCGATAGCCTAGAAGGCGAATGCCACCCCGCGCACCAGTCCGCGAACCTCCCCACGGCGGAATCCTACGAAAACAATGAGTGGCTGTGGTCGCCCTATCGGGAAGGGGCCCGATGGCACGTGCTCATCCACAACGAGTTTCACCCTGTGGACCCGCCCCCCTGCGGAGGTTCGCTGAATCCCTGTTGGTACAACTCCATCACGCATGCGGTGTCTACGGACGGCGCCCACAGCTTCGCGAAGCCGGGAGCACCGGCCCACGTTGTTGCACCGGCGCCGGAACTCTGGGTTCCGCCACCTCCGGACTTCCCTCTCAACCGTTGGTACGTGACGGGCTACCTCGCGCCCACCAATATTGTGCTTGGCCCGGGAGACTACTATTACGCGTTGTTCCGGGTGGTTCTCTACTTGCAGGATTGGTTCGGGGGCGCATGCGTAATGCGCACCAAGACCCTCGACGACCCAGCAAGCTGGCGGGCTTGGGATGGAAGCGGTTTCAATCTACCGATGGCAAGCCCCTACGTCACCGGGACTCCAGCGGAGGTGTGCGTGCCGCTCCAAACGCCGACGGGTCAGCTCATGCACGTCACGGACAGCCTCACGTACAACACCTATCTGGAGCGGTACATGTTGGTGAGCGAATGGAATCCCGGGGTGTGCGGGTGGTACTTCTCGCTCTCATCCGACCTCGTCCATTGGAGCGACCTCCAGCTAATCAGCGAAAGGGCGTGCACCAGCAGTCCGCCCGGCTATCCGTCCGTCATCGACCACGACGACGTCACCACGAACTTCGAGCGCCCGGGCCAGACCCCCCATCTCTACTACACGCGGTACCATCCGTATTGGCTCGACCGCGACCTCGTCCGTGTGCCCCTGACGTTCACACTCAAGGAGTGATTCGCGGTGGAGCGCCCCGGGTAACTCCAGGCGCGACGTCGGCGCGTTTGAGGTGCAGCCGTCGGAAAGACGCGGGCATTGGCGAGCGGACGTGGGGCACGTCCTGCTGCCTCGTTGACCAAGTGTTGACCACGAGATCTGAAGTCGTGTGATTTGAAGTGACGAATCCTGAACATGACGATGCGGCTAAGTGGTTGTTAGGGTTGAGAACTTCCTGCGTCTTGCAGGGGATTGTGTGATCGCCCAAGACCCGTCTTTGGGGATTTGGGAGCATGAGGTCGCTGGTTCGAATCCGGTCGCCCCGACTAATGATTACGAGGAGTTACGCATCTGGCGCTTCCCGAGTTGGCCTCTCGTTGACCAAATATCACCTCGTTCGGTTGCTCGAACCGGCGCCACCGCCACATCGTGGTGAAGGCAGGGTCAAGCGCTGGCGCACCATGTGCGTCGATACACATCCTGGGTCCTGCGTCTTGGACACAAGTTCCGCGGCCCGGTGATCAAGAGCCGTGACACCCGTCTCCGAGCGCTGCCATCCAACGACCGGCGGACGAGTCGTGGCACCGTGGTTCACAACCTTGGAGGCGGGGCACGCCTGCGAGAGTCGGCAGGTTCGATCGAGCTCCTCGGCGATCCCAGCGAAGTTGCGCTCCAGCAATTGCTGAAAGTCGCCAAGCAACGGTTTGGAACAAAAAGCATTACGCTGCTCGGACCGGGGAGGGTCCGAGAGCGCCTGGCCAAGATGGTAGCGGCGCAGGGTCTGGAGATCACCCAAGAGCGTGAGCGCTGACGTTCCCGGTTGATAGCCCCACACGCGGTCGACGAACACGCATCGGGCAGGGCCACGAAACGCGGCGAAGTCAAGCGAAGAACCGACAGGGAAGACCATTACGTATGGCGCAAATATTTCGCCGACCACCGGCATCACGGTGCTTCACGGCATGCGATTCGCTGGAAAGAACTTCCCTCAAAGGCGTGGCACGGTTGATGCATTTCCATAGCTCCGCTTAGTGAACCGGGGAGGTGGCTTATGCGTTGCTTGGTTGGGTTTGTGTTGTTTCTGCTCGCGCTAGGGACGGGATGCGGCGAACACCTAGATGAGTGTGAGAAGCGTGGGCTTGATTGCAACGACCGCAATGAGTGCACGTGGGACGGTTGCCAGGTGCTGTGGTGCGCGCACGGTCCCGTGGAGGATGCAACGCCCTGCACCGGAGGGCTGTGCCTAGACGGCGAATGCGTAGAGTTCGATGACACCTTGCCGTGCACCGAGGAGGGAATACGCCTTGCGATCGCGGTCGGCGGCGGACCGCACACATTTGACTGCGACAGTTCAACAACCGTGGTGACGCAGGCGGAGATTGAAGTCGACAACGACGTCATCCTTGACGGAGAGGGCAACCTCATAGTTGAGTCGTCGTCCTCCGGGCGGCCAGTCTTTTCGGTTCGCGGTGTCACCGCTGAGCTTATGGGCATGATCGTAACAGGTGGTACGTCCGGTATTCAGACCAGTGGAACCCTGACGCTTACGAACAGCACCGTGTCGGGGAGTCGTGGGTCCGGTATTCACGCCAGTGGAACCCTGACGGTTACGAACAGCACTGTGTCGGGGAACTCGGAAACCGGCATTGCCAACAGTGGAACGATGGTGATGACGAACAGCACCGTGTCGGGGAATTCGAGGAACGGCATCACAAACTTCGGAACCCTGACGGTTACGAACAGCACCGTGTCGGGGAATTCGGAAACCGGCGTGATCAGCAATGGAACGACGATGGCGATGACGAACTGTACTGTGTCGGGGAACTCAGGCGGCAGCATCGCTGCAAATGGCGGGACATCCACGCTAACTGGGACCATTGTTGATGGCGATTGCACCAGCACGTCCCCGGATACTCTCGTCTCCTACGGCTACAACATCGAATCGCCCGGCAACACATGCGGCTTCGACCAAACCGGCGACCAGTCGGGCGTCAGCGCCGACGACCTGAAGCTAGGTGGACTTGCCGACAACGGCGGACCGACCGCGACGCATGCGCTTGAAGGCACAGTTGGCGTCGATGTGATTCCAGAAGCGGAGTGCCTCGACGCAGAGGGTGTGGCGCTGACGACCGACCAGCGTGGCTTCCCACGGGACTCCATGTGCGACGTCGGGGCGTTTGAGGCGCAGCCGTAGAGGGAGGTGGGTTATGCGTTACCTATCCAGATTTTGGCTTGCATTCGCGCTGAGCCTCATGCTGTCGCTCGGGTGCGATGAAGGCGGAGAGAGGTGCGACGTCGGCGCGTTTGAGCTGCAGCCGGGTGGAAACAGTCAAATAGCTGGGACCGGCGGCACCGCTGGGACTGGCGGCTCAGGGGACACGACCGGCCAGGTATTCTCGTGCACCGAGGAGGGCATCCGTGATGCCATTGCCGAGGGCGGTGGACCACACACCTTCGACTGTGACGGGTCGACAACCGTGGTGACCGAGGCGACAATCGAAATTGACAACGATGTGAGTCTCGACGGCGAGGGCAAGCTGACGGTCGATGGGAATGAGGACCACCGCGTGTTCTTTGTGGACGAAGGCGTCACCGCTGAGCTGATTGGTTTCACGGTGACTCGTGGCCGGGTGAGACTCGTCGATATCATCGAGCCTTGCGTGGGAGCGCCAGGAATCCTCTGTCATCCGGGAAACGGCGCTGGCATCAAGAATCACGGGGCGCTGACCCTTACTAACAGTAATGTCATGGAGTGCTTCGCCCCATTTCAGGAAGTGACGACGCCCGGTGCCCGGTACGGCGGCCGGGGCGGGGGAATCCATAACGGCGTCGTCGGTACGATGACGCTAACCAACACCGCGATATCGGGGAACACAGCGGTCTGGGGCGGCGGCATCGACAACGATGGCTCGATGACCATAACCGACAGCGTAGTCTCGGAGAACAAGGCCGCTGAGTGGTACAGCACCGGCGGCGGTGGCATCACCAACTACGGCACGTTGACGTTGATGAACAGCGTCGTGACGGGAAACACCGCGGAGGATTGGGCCGGCGGCATCGACAACACGGGAACTCTGACGCTCATGAATAGCGCGGTCTCGAACAACGCTGCGGACGCGGCCGCGGGCATCGACAACTATTCTGTTCTGATGGTGGTGAACTCCACGGTATCGGACAATCTTGCGAACAGCGGCAGCGGTGGCATTTCTAACGCCACTTGGGCTGTGACTACAGTGGTGAACAGCACGGTGTCAGGAAACGTGGCGGGCTGGAATAGCGGTATCGCGAACTACGGTGAGTCCGTTGAGTTGATCAACGTGACAGTCTCGAACAACATCGCAACGTCGTCTGGAGGAGTGGCGGGCCTCTGGAATGGGTCTGACTATCGAGAGACCAAGATGACGGTGACCAATACGTTGGTGAACAACGACTGTGGCGGAAACGGAATCACCGCGTCTGGTGGCTACAACATCGAATCTCCCGGCGACACCTGTGGGTTCGACCAGGCGACCGACCAAGTCAACGTTAGCGCCGAGGACTTAAACCTCGGACGGCTACAACACAACGGTGGACCGACCGAGACCCACGCACTGGGTGAGAGCAGTGTGGCGATCGACGTGATTCCCGAATCGGCCTGTGTTGATGCGGATGGTCAGCCGTTGACCACGGACCAGCGGGGTGAGCCGCGACCGAAGTAGCTGCGCCGGGTGCGACGTCGGGCGCGTTTGAGGTGCAAACCTCAGCCTCGTTGACCAAATGTTGACCACGAGATCTGAAACCGCCTGATCTGAACTGACGAATCCTGAACATGACGATGCGGCTAAGTGGTTGTTAGGTGTGAGAATTCCCTGCGTTTTGCAGGGGATTATGCGATCGCCCAAAACCCGTCTTTGAGATTTGGGAGCATGAGGTCGCTGGTTCGAACCGAGGTTCAAGCGCTCCAGAAGCATCACTTCTGGGCGAGCGACTTCCTGATGCGGGCGTTGACCTCGTCCCAGGGAATCGTCTTCGCTTCCCCGCTTTCGATCTGAGCGATTCGGTTCCGGATAACGCTGGTCCACTCCGGACTCAGCTCGAGCGCTTCGGGGTCGAGGCTGTCGCTCAAGGCCTCCACCAGCGCCTCCCGTTCTTTCTCGGGCAGGGCCAAGGCGTCCTCGAGGATCTTCTTCGTCGCTGACGTCACGTGCGTAGTGTACGCGGCGGGTTGCGCGTAAACAACTTCGGCAACCCGAAGAGGTCTAGGGTCCACCTCGTTGACCTGACGTTGCCGTGGCGACGTGAAATCGAGTGATATCGAGTGACGAACCGTGAACACGGCGATACGGGCAAGTGCCAGCGATTGTTGATAATTGGTTTAGATCACTGTGAGTGAGAGAGGTGCACGGATCGTGGGCTCATCAGGTTCGAATCCCGCCCCCGGCACTACTTCGGTTTCCGCGCTTTGGTTGTCATTGCGCTGCGAAAAAGATCCGACTGACGTTGGCGCTTGGGTGCGTGCGATGCGGGACGCTACCTCAGGAGATCAGTTCCAGACGCATGAGCCAGAGCAGTCCAAGTCCAGCGACGAAGCATAGGAAATGGATGATGTTCGTGATGGGATCTCTGTGCTTGTTGACTTCAGGCACAAGGTCGGAAGCCCCGATGTAGATGAAGTTTCCCGCTGCAAAAGGAACGAGAAAGGAGATTTCGAGCGTTGCTGAAGCCATCCACGCCGTGATGCCGCCAACCAAGAATGTGAGGCCCGAGAGCCAATTGAACAGCAGGGCCTTTCTTCTGCTCCATCCCCCATGAATCAGCACACCGAAGTCGCCTAGCTCCTGGGGAACCTCGTGCGCAGCGGCGGCAAGCCAGGCTGCGATCCCGAGTCGGATATCCGTGAGGAACACTGCCCCTACGCCAAGGCCGCCTAGAAAGTTGTGCAGGCCATCTCCGATCAAGATCAAGCGGGTAAGAGGCTCCTTGCAGTCCGAAGAGGCTCGATGGCAATGGTGCCAATGAAGAAACTGCTCGAGCGCAAAGAACACAGTGAACCCGGTCAGTGTCCACAGGTATATCAGCACTGGATCGGCGATGCTCTCCGACGCTGCTGGGAGCATGTGAAAGAATGCGCCTCCCAAAAGCGACCCTGCCGCGAGCGCAACGAGCGGCATGATGATTCGATCCAGTGTCGCCTTCTTCATGAGGAGCGTGATGCTCCCCGCCAGCGCGATCGCGCTCATTCCGAAGCCCGTGAGGACGATCCAAGCCAGTACCGACATCTCTTCATCCCTTCAGCGCGCTTGGCGTCGGCGGTCACGCGAGCTGAGATCTGGCGCAGTCCTTGTGCCAACGCTAGCTGAGATAGAAGAGGCCGGGGTGGTGACGTTTGGCCGCGGAGCTCCCAGGATCGGCGCAGCCGCGCCCGATAGTGCAAGGAGCGTGACTTCCGTGCAGCTCCACCCGATACCAGATTTGACTTCGAACTTCGGGACGGCACCGCGGTACGAGTGCGTCCGGTCCGACCGGAGGATAAGGAACGCCTTCAGGAGGGCCTGAAGCATCTCTCATCCGAATCGCGCTATCTGCGCTTCATGGGAGGCAAGAAACGCTTGTCACAAGAAGAGCTCCGCCGCTTCACAGAGCTGGACTGGAGTAGGCATCAAGCCTCGATTGCTGTGGATTCAAGCCAGAACGGTGAACCTGCTCTTGGCGTCGCAAGGTGCGTACGGCTCGAGGATGAGCCAAAGGTAGCGGAGGTCGCAGTCGCAGTGGTCGACTCGGTTCATGGCAAGGGCCTGGGTACGCTCCCGCTCAGCATCGTTGTGGAGTCCGCTGTCGACGCAGGAATCCGAACGTTTCGTGCGTGTGCTCTGGGCAACAACGTCCCGATGCTGGAAATCTTCCACCAGCTGGGCGCTCATGCATCGCGTGGCGAAGCAGACACGGTCGTCCTTGATCTTCCACTTCCACAAGACGCCGAAAGCGTCCCGGACTCGCCAGCGCGTCGGGTCTTGAAGAGCGTCGCCCAGGAGCTTCTGCCAGAATTGCTACACCCGCTACATCGCCGGAATAGCGACACCTGACTTCGGAGCGATGGGCGGGTATGAAACCTAGGCGCCACCGCACTAGAGTTGTCTGGCGTCTTTCATAGCTGCCTTCTTCGTACGCGCCTGGACATCTTTTGCGCCGGCGGCACGGAGCGCCTCCTCGACTGATATCTGACGCTCCGGGATTGTTTCGACACCGACGATGACAACCCCTCGCCTCAAGTGGTGATGCATGAAATCAACTTCATCATGCCAGTATCCTAAGCCACCAACGGCGCCAAAACCGACACCGGCTGCTCCTCCGGCAATGGCACCTCGAAGTGCTGCCAGCAACGGACCCGCCGCCATCAATCCAGCACCCGGCGCGAGCAAAGCTCCCCCAATGGCGCCCAAGGCAGCTCCAATGAATGCGCCCCTCGCCGCACCGGTTTTTTCCTCGACGGGGAGTTCCTCCACCTCGGGTCCCTCATGCATGAGGACACTGATGTCGTCGCCGGCGAAATCCGCGTTCACAAGCCGTTCCACGGCATCTGCCGCGCTGGCTTCGTCCCAAAAAACTCCATAGACAAACATTTTGGGTTTCCTTCAATGCCTCCGCTCATGAATAGTCTTCCACGTCATGCAGCGTTCGCAATGAGCCCAGCAAATCGCGCGGATCTGCTTGCTGACGGTTCCGGACTCGGCAGTCACGACCGTTGTATTGTGGTACATCACGAGCCCACTGCTGCCCTAGCGTCGCCACGGAAGGATGGAAGGCAGACATGCGGAGAAACAAGAAACAAGGCGCCGTTGGAGTGTTGCGGAGGCCTTTTCCGGAAGCGCCGGGCTTTCTGTCCATATTGTCCGCCGCCGAAACGCTTCATGCGATCGTGGTGAAGTGGACGTGAGTCCGGCCTCGTTCAAGTTGCCACTCCGCCTGCGGCGCTATTGGCACTCGGTACGAAGTCTTTTTGGCGCGGAGAACGCGTATCCGTTGGTTCTGGCTTCCCTTGTGGGGGCTCTTACCGGACTTGCGGTGGTCGGATTCCGCGCGTTGATCGACGCAATCACAGCGCTGTCATTTGGGAGCGGATCGGTGCTCGAAGGCGCAAAGATGCTGCCATGGCCAGTTCGGCTCGCACTACCAGCCGTCGGAGTCGCTATCGCCTGGGTGCTCTCCCGCTTGTTCACCAAAGATGGCGAGCATCACGGCGTTCCTGAGGTCATGGAGGCCGTGGCCTTGAAGGGAGGGCGCCTTCGCAGTCGCGTCATGGTCATCAACGCGCTCGCATCGTCGATCACCATTGGAACGGGAGGCTCGGTAGGCCGCGAAGACCCGACGATTCACATCGGCTCATCCATCGGATCGACCGTCGGTCAACTGTTTCGGCTCGACGATGACCACACGCGCCTCTTGGTGGCCTGTGGGGCGGCCGCAGGCCTCGCCGCGGCCTTCAACGCACCAGTGGGAGGGGTCATCTTCGCAGTCGAGATCATCCTCGGTTCTGCCGCCATTCGAGCGTTTAGCCCGATCGTCGTGTCCAGCGTGATCGCCACTGCCGTCACGCGGTGGCTACTTGGTGATGCGCCAGCCTTTCGAATTCCGGGAACATACCTCGAGAGCGGAATCGAGCTGGTCAACTACACTGTACTCGGGTTGATCGCTGGCCTGGCGGGCGTGGCCTTCATCAGGCTCCTATACGGGATCGAGGATCGACTCGCCGCGCTACCGAGTCTCGCCACTCCGCTTGTGGGAGGCTTGCTTGTCGGAGTGATCGGGCTCGTGGCGCCCGCCATCTATGGGCTAGGCTACGAGAGCATCGACACGGTGCTCCACCAACCGGAGACGATGGGTCTTCTCGCACTTTTGGTCGTCGCGAAGATGTTCGCCACGAGCTTGACGCTCGGCGGAGGTGGGTCGGGAGGAGTCCTAGTTCCCTCGCTATTCATCGGCGCAATGCTCGGCGGCCTTTGGGGCGACTTCGTGAACCAGGTGGAACTCTGGCCAACCGCTGCGCCGCCGGCATACGCACTCGTTGGTATGGCGGCCATGGTTGCCGCGGCGCTGCATGCCCCGCTCACCGCCATCATTGTCATCTTCGAGCTCACTGGCAGCTACGGAATCATCCTGCCGGTGATGCTGGCGAGCATCGTTGCCTCCATTGTGTCGATCACGATCCAACCTGAATCGATCTACACCATGAAGCTCTATCGTCGGGGCATTCATCTGCGCGAGCACTCGAGGGCGTCCGCTATCCTCAGGACGCTCCTATCTGATGTCATGAGCGAGGCGCAGCAGCGGCTGGAGCCGGGGCTGCCGTTCGGTGAAACCGTGGACCGAGTTCTGGCTTCGGCAGGCAGTTTTCACTACGTCGTCGACGACGAGGGGCATCTTCTGGGGTTGATCCATCTGAACCAAATCAAGAATCTCATCCGAGAGAATTCACTGGACAGGCCGTCGACTGCCGCCGACGGGATGGTTCGAGAGACGGGAGCGATTCGGGTCAACGATACCATCGAGACCTGTTTGAAGCGATTCTCCGAATCAGAGTTGCCGGAGCTTCCGGTCGTCGACGAAGATGGCAAGTTGTCGGGCGTCATTCGACGGAGAGACATCCTCGACCTCTACAACCGCAAGCTGCTCAACCCCACGGATCTGGGGCTTGTTTTTCTCGAACCCCAAGAGGGCATGGAGACGGGACGCTCGCTCGAGCTTCCTGAGGGATATGCGGTGGATGTCATCAAAGCAGCCCCAGCGTTTGTCGGGCAAGCGCTGCGAGATCTGGACCTCCGGGGTCGATATGACGTCCTCGTCCTTGGCATCCGGCATGAAGCGGAAGACGGCTCGATTCACGTTTTCGGCCCCGATCCGGATACGCCTCTCGACCGGGACGCGGTGCTCATAGTTGAAGGCCCGAGAGAACAACTCAACCGGCTTCGAAAGCTCGGTTCCGAAGGGACCCACACGTGAACGAGCAATCGCCTGTGGGGAACAACGATAAACCTTGGGTGTTCACCGGCTAGGGGCGCGCGGAGCGCCTTACCGGGCTCGGTGATTCAAACCTTTCGCTGACGCGCTTGGACCAAGCCGAGAAGCATTCCCTTGGTAGCTGGCGGGCTACCGCCATCTGCGCTAACGACATTAGCTCCAGCGTTCTTCACGTGTCCGCGGTCTGTGCCGCGCAGGCGGGCGCCCTGGCTCCGGTCGTCTTACTCGTCGTAGCGGTCGGTCTCTCTATCGCAAGGTTTACGCCGAAGTGGGCAGTCCGCTGCCGCTGAATGGAGGCACCTACACGGTCCTTCTCAATACGACGAACAAGCGCGTTGCAGCGGGGCTGCCTCTTCGCGCGCCGTTCGTTGACCTGACGTTGACGTGGCATTGTGAAATCGAATGATATGAAGTGACGAACCGTGGACACGGCGATGCGGGCAAGTCCCGACGATTGTTGGTAATTGGTTTAGATCATTACGGGTAAGAGAGGCGTAGAGATCGTGCGATCAACTGGTTCGAGTCCCGTCCCCGGCACCCACGATGGCGACAGCGATAGCGGCCTAGGCGTTGCAGCGAGCAGACCGGTTGCTCGGGATTCGAACCCTCGGGTGTACTCAGGCCCGCGGCGCGGGCCTTCCGTACTGCGACTGGACCGCTTCAGCTCCGCGGACTGACGTCCGCTCCGTTCTGAAGCACTCCAGTCGCAAGCAAATCCCGCCTTGCCATTGGGTCTTCAGTCAAACCTGACTAGACGACCCCCTCGAGTGGCAACTCACGAAAAAGGGGTCAGTCCCCTTCTTGAAAGGGTTAATTTCGCCAGT
>Ga0316196_10000912_pt1 | contig 12397 bp, 11 predicted proteins | sample Eddsed2cm_MG_FD_204938 | JGI IMG/M metagenome (GOLD analysis project Ga0316196, IMG submission 204938) | Coastal sediment microbial communities from Maine, United States - Eddy sediment 2 cm | ecosystem: Environmental > Aquatic > Marine > Coastal > Sediment | place: USA: Maine | collected... | reverse complement strand
TGCCATACTGCGCGGCAACGGTCCAGACCGAGGTCGATCGCCACCGGGTGGCGCACCTCCAGCAGCGCCAGCCAGTCATTCAGCGTCGTCGGCAGGGCGGGTGTGTTCAATCAGGTCAGCGGAGACAAGCCGGGTCAGCAAAAGGTCAGAGAGAGACGATCTCGCCACTGACCGGCCGCGGGCGCTCACCGCCAACCAACAGGCTCAGCAGGCTGGCGATTTGCTCGCGCATCTGCCGCCGGTCGACGATCATGTCGATCGCGCCCTTCTCCAACAGGAATTCGCTGCGCTGAAAGCCCTCGGGCAGCTTCTCCCGCACGGTCTGCTCGATCACGCGCGGGCCGGCGAAACCGATGAGCGCGCCCGGCTCGGCGATATTCACGTCACCCAGCATGCCCAGGCTGGCGGAAACACCACCCGTGGTGGGGTGAGTCAGCACCGAGATATAGGGGATGCCTTCCGCCGCCAACCGGCCGAGCACGGCGCTGGTCTTGGCCATCTGCATCAGTGACAGCAGGCCTTCCTGCATGCGCGCACCACCGGTGGCCGAGAAACAGATCAGCGGCGCCCGCTGGCGCAGGCTTTCCTGGCCGGCGCGGGCGAACTTTTCACCCACCACCGAACCCATCGAGCCACCCATGAAGCCGAACTCAAACGCGCAGGCCACGATGTCCCGGCCCGCCAGTTTGCCGCCCATCGCGATCAGCGCGTCCTTCTCGCCGGTTTTTTTCTGGGCCGCGTTGATGCGGTCGCGATATTTCTTGCTGTCGCGGAATTTGAGTGGATCCATGGGCTCGAGGCCCGCCGCGATCTCCCGCTGCTCGCCCGGGTCGAGAAAGTGCTCGAGTCTGGTCCGGGCGCTCACCGGCATGTGGTGGGAACACTTCGGGCACACCGACAGGTTGCGCTCCAGTTCCGGTCGGTACAGCACGGCTGAGCAGGCCTCGCACTTCGTCCAGAGCCCCTCCGGCACCGTGCGCTTGCTGCCGCCCTCGGTGCGAATGCGCGACGGCATCAATTTCTGGAACCAGCTCATAGCGAGGTATTGTCCATTGCCGCGCGGATGGGCGCAAGAAAGGCGGTCACGGCCGTGCAGGCCGCGTCGGCCGAATCCGCCGCCCCCAGGGCCTCGATCAGGGCACTGCCGATCACCACCCCTTCGGCCAGCCCGGCCACCGCTGCAGCACTCTCCGGGCCCTTGATTCCGAAGCCCACCGCGAGGGGCAGACGGCTGTATTCACGCAGTCGCGCCAGTGGTCCCGCCAGCGCCGCTGCATCGAGCCGGTTGGCACCCGTGATGCCCTTGAACGAGACGTAGTAGAGATAACCGCGCGCCTGCGCGGCGATCGACTTGATTCGCGCCTCGGTGGTCGTGGGCGCTACCAGGCAGATCGGATGGATGCCCTGCTCCGCCAGGAACGCACCCAGGTCGCCCATCTCTTCGGGCGGGCAGTCGACCATCAGCACGCCGTCAACGCCGGCAGCGGCCGCGTCCCGGGCGAACTCTTCATGGCCATAGCGCTCGACCGGATTCATATAGCCCATCAACACCACCGGGGTCTCGCTGTCCCCGCTGCGGAATTCCCGGACGATTTCGAGTACCTTGCAAACGCTGACGCCACGCGCGATGGCGTGTTCGCTGGCGACCTGGATCACCGGGCCATCCGCTGTCGGGTCGGAAAACGGCACACCCAGTTCCAGCACGTCGGCCCCCGCGGCGACCAGCGCGTGCAGCACCGGCACGGTCCAGCCCGGCTCCGGGTAGCCTGCCGTCACGAAGGGGATCAACGCGGTCCGGCCATTCGCGGCCAGCTTTTCGAAGCGGCGATCGATGCGATTGCTCACAGCGAGATACCCTCCAGTTCGGCAACGGTCTGGACGTCTTTGTCGCCGCGGCCGGAAAGGTTTATCAAGACGATTTGATCCGGGCGCATGCCGGCCGCCATCTTGAAACCGTGGGCAACCGCATGGCTGCTTTCCAGCGCCGGCAGGATACCCTCGAGCCGGGTCAGCTGGTGGAATGACTGGAGCGCTTCCTCGTCCGTGACCCCGACATACTCAGCCCGACCGCTGTCCTTCAGCCAGGCGTGCTCCGGCCCCACGCCGGGGTAGTCGAGACCGGCCGAAACCGAGTGCGTGTGCGTGATCTGACCTGCGTCATCGTCCATCAGGTAAGTTCTGCAACCATGCAAAACCCCAGGACGACCGGCGCACAGCGAAGCGGCATGCCGGCCCGTCTGCAGGCCCTCGCCGGCAGCTTCCACGCCGACCATGCGCACACCGGCATCACCGATGAACGGGTGGAACAGGCCGAGGGCGTTGGAACCGCCGCCGACACAGGCCACCAGGACATCGGGCAAAGCCTCGTACTGTTCCAGCATCTGGCGCCTGGCCTCCCGGCCCACCACGGCGTTGAAGTCACGCACCATCAGGGGATACGGGTGCGGGCCGGCTACCGTGCCGATGATGTAATAGGTGTCGTCTATGTTGGTCACCCAGTCGCGCATGGCCTCGTTCAGCGCGTCCTTCAGAGTCTTCGACCCCGAAGTTACCGGCCGCACTTCGGCGCCGAGCAGTCGCATGCGAAAAACGTTGATCGCCTGCCGATGAATGTCCACCTCGCCCATGTACACGGCGCATTGCTTGCCCAGGCGCGCCGCGACCGTGGCCGAGGCTACGCCGTGCTGCCCGGCGCCGGTTTCGGCGATGATGCGCTTCTTTCCCATGTGCTGGGCCAGCAAGCCCTGGCCCATGGTGTTGTTGATCTTGTGCGCACCGGTGTGATTGAGGTCCTCGCGCTTCAACAGGATGCGCGCCCCGCCCGCGGCCTCGGTCAGGCGCTGCGCGAAATAGATGGGCGATGGCCGGCCCACGTAATGCGCGAGGTCAGCGTCCAGCCGGGCCACGAACTCCTCGTCGCTGCGCCAGCGGAAATACGCTTCCTTGAGTTCTTCCAGCGCGTGCATGAGCGTTTCCGACGCATAGGTCCCGCCATAGGGTCCGAAATGGCCTGCATCGTCCGGCTCGCTCGAAACGGGGATCACATTCGCAGTCTCAATACTCACTTTTCGCCTCGCTGATGAAAATCTTCATTTTTTCCGCATTCTTGATGCCGGGGGCGTCCTCGACGCCACTGGAAACATCCACGGCCCATGGCCGCACCTGCCGTACGGCCTGCCGGACATTGTCCGGCGTCAAACCGCCGGCCAGGATCAGCGGCAGTTCGAGGTCCGGTATGCCGGCCCAGTCGAAGGTCCGACCGGTGCCGCCGGTCTCACCGGACCGATGGCTATCCAAAAGCAAGCCGGCCGCATCGGCAAAACTGCGCGCGGCGTGCGCCAGTGACGGCGCCGAGCCCATCGCCAGCGCCTTGATATAAGGCAGGCCGAACCGCCGGCAGAAGGCCGCATCCTCGTGGCCATGAAACTGCAGGAGGCTCAGCGGCACCCGGTCGAGAATCCGGCGGACCTGCTCGAAATCCTGGTCCATGAACAGGCCCACCCGCGAAACAAACGGGGGTACCCGGCGCGCCAGGGCCGCCGCCGTATCCGGGTCCAGGACGCGGCGGCTGCGCGGTGCGAATACGAAACCGAGGGCGTCGGCTCCAGCAGCCACCGCCGCCAGCAGGTCTTCCTGCCGGGTAATCCCGCAGATTTTAACCCGCATGCCGCACCCGGTTCACGACAAATCCCTGCCCCGGGGGAAAGCCGGGGCCGCAGCGGGCAGCCCATATTGTTCCGGATAGCGGGCGCGCACGAAATACAGCCCCTCCGGCGCGGCGGTCGGCGCAGCCTTGCTGCGGTCCCGCAGCGCCAGCAGCTGAGCAGGCCAGGCAACCTCTGCATTGCCCTGCCCGACGCTCAGCAGGGTTCCCGCGATATTCCTCACCATGTGATAGAGAAAGCCATTGGCCGTGACTTCCAGGGTCACGGCTTCTCCCGATCGGTGCACCGCGATGTCGTGGATTTCGCGCACGGCATGCCTGGCCTGGCAGGCGCCCGCACGAAACGAAGTGAAGTCGTGTTCCCCGCGTAAAGCCTGTGCCGCCTCGTGCATCCTCTCGGCGTCCAGCGGCACCCGGCACCAACTCATCCGCCGGGCTTCCAGCGCGGGCCGGATCCAGCGGTTGAGCACCAGGTAGCGGTAAGTGCGTGAATAGGCGCTGAAACGGGCATGAAAGGAATCGTCGACCTGGCGGATCCACAGCACGCTGACACCGGCCGGCAGGTGGCTGTTGAGACCCAGCACCCAGTCGCGCTCCGCGCGCTCGGCTTTCGAGTCGAAGTGTGCCACCTGGCCCAGGGCGTGGACCCCGGTATCGGTCCGGCCGCAGCAGACCGCCCGGACTTCCTGGTCGGCAACGCGGGACAAGGCGGCCTCGAGGCAGCCCTGCACGGTCGGTTCCTGCCGCTGGATCTGCCAGCCGAAGAATTCACTGCCGTCGTACTCGAGGCCAATGGCGTAGCGCATGACAAACCAGCGGCGCCAGGGTTCAGAGAATCACCAGCATCTTCTTCGCTTCCGCCTGCTGTTCCTCGGTTCCGTTGCTGACCACCTCTTCGAGAATGACGCGGGCCGCTTCCTTGTCACCCATCGAAATGTAGGCGCGTGCCAGGTCGAGCTGGATTTCGGGATCGGAACTGTCTTCATCGAGCAGTTCCGCATCAACATCGCCGGCGGGCCGTTTGCGGCTCGGTGCGGGGGGCTCCGAACCGGTCTCCGGTTCGCTGTCGGTCTCCGGTTCGCTGTCGGTCTCCGATTCGCTGTCGGTCTCCGATTCGGCAGCTTCGGCGGCCTCCGCCTGGGTGTCGTCGCCCAGCACCCGCAGGACGTCTTCCGCCTCACTCTGGATGCTGCGCAAGGATTCCTCGACCGCTTCTTCGGCCGCGGCGCCCTGACCGCGCCGGCTGAGCAACCACCCGGCGACGGCAGCGACCAGCACCAGCAAGCCGATCAGCCAGATTGACAAGCGGCTGTACCACGGCTCGCTGCGCTCCGCCTGCTTCACCACGGCCTGGCGCTCGTCGCGCAAGCGGTCCTGCATGTTGGCCAGATCCGCATCGGCCACCGGGCCATCGCCGGCAGCCGCCAACTCAGATTCGAGTTCGCGGATGCGCTCCTCCAGGTAGCTGTTCTGCTGCTGCTGGTTGATCAGTTCCTCTTCCGTCCGCGCCAGGTTTTCGCGCAAGGCCTGCGCGTCTGCATTGTCTTCGGCGGGCTGTGCCGACTCCTCGAAACCGGAGCCGTTGTCGAGTTCGCTATCCGCTGACGGTGGAATCAGCTCGAGCAGGTCCTGGCCCTCTTCTGACCCGGCCACCTCCAGGTCGGCGGGCTCTGCGTCGCTGGTCGCCTCTTCTTCGGCCAGTGATTCGTCGGGCTCCACGGTCGGCGCCCCCTCTTCCTGCGGCGCGGCCGCCTCGGCTTCGCTATCTTCCGAAGCGACACTCTCGCTGGACAACAAGGGAGTGGCCGGACTGGCGACGGATCTCGCCGCCCTGCTGCCAGTGAACTCATCCGACTGCGCCTGGACCTCGCGGTAAGCCGCGGCTGCGGAAATCTGCTCGATTTGCGCGGCGTTCGGCATGCGCAGGATGGCGCCGCGCTTGAGCAGGTTGATGTTGTCGTTCAGGAAAGCGCCCGGATTCTCCCGCTGGATGGCGATCATCACCTGGTTGACGCCCAGGCCCGAGCCACGCGACCATTCGCGGGCGATGCCCCACAGGGTTTCGCCACTCCGCACCGGCCCATACTCCGAACCGGCCACCGGAGCGACCGCTGTCGGCGCGGCTGGAGGAGCCTCGACCGGGGCTGCCGGTTCCGCGGCGGCTTGCGGTGGTGCCGCCACCGGGGCCGGGGCCGGAGCCGGGGCCGGCGGTTTGCTCTTCGAGATCCGGGGCGCCGGTGCTGCTTCGGGCACCATCGGCGGATCCAGGAACAGGGTGTATTCGCGCAACATGCGTCCGCTCGACCAATTGACTTCGACAATCAGCCGCAGCACCGGGGCGGTAATGGGCAGATTGCTGGTGGCGGCAATGTAGGCGTCGCCCTCGATGTCCTCCACCGTAAAGCGCAGCGGCACCGCAATGCCCTCGATGCTCGCGCCAATCAACTTGTAATCGTCCGCGGACGCCAGCCGGGCGGTGACGGAGGTCAGGTCGTCAGACGCCTGGCTGATCAGATCGATCCGCGCCTTGAGCGGCTGGTTCAGATACGACTCGACCTTGGCTTCGCCAAGGCCCAGTGACCAGGCCGCGGGGCTGAATGCCAGAGATGCGGCCACCAGCATGGCCGATGCGCTGATGCGATTGTTGCATTTCATGAGTCTCTCCGTCTTTCCCTGACCTTATGAAGAACAGGATGGAGCGCGTGCCCCGCTCCCTGTCTACGCCTGTTAATATCAGGCAGAGTTTACGTTTGCTTGGCCGGCGTTTCCAGCCGTTGTCTGCTTTTCCTCAAGCCATTCCATGATTTGCACCGCGTTCAGAGCGGCGCCCTTGCGGATATTGTCGGCAACCACCCACATATCGATGCCGCGCGGATGGCTCAGGTCGCGCCTCAAGCGGCTGACATACACCGGATCCTTACCCGCCGCATGCGTCACGGCCGTCGCATGGATCATGCCCTGATCCTCGACGATCTCTACGCCGGGGAACGCCCGCAGCAGCCGACGAATTTCGTCCAGGCCGATCTCCTCGCGGGTTTCGAAATGCACGGCCTCGGAATGTCCATAAAAAACCGGCACCCGCACGGCCGTCGCGTTCACCATGATCTCGTCATCCCCGAAGATCTTGCGCGTTTCCCAATGCATTTTCATTTCTTCGCGGCTGTAGCCGTTATCCAGCATCTCGTCGATCTGCGGCAACACGTTGAAGGCGATCGGCTGGGCGAACTTGCTCGCCTCGACCTCCTGCATGTTCAGACGTGCCGCGGTTTGCGTGGCCAGCTCGTGCAGGCCGCGCCGGCCGGCCCCCGACACCGACTGGTAGGTGGCCACGTTGATCCGCGTGATGCCGGCCGCCCGGTGGATCGGCGCCAGGGCCACCACCATCTGGATCGTGGAGCAGTTCGGATTGGCGATGATGGCGCCGGTGGTGATGTCCTCCATCGCGTGGGCATTCACCTCGGGCACCACCAGCGGGATGTCGTCGTCGTAGCGGAATGCGGAGGTATTGTCGATCACGATGGCGCCCGCCTCGGCCGCCCGCGGCGCGTGCTGCTTGCTGACCGAGCCACCCGCCGAGAAGAGCGCATAGTCGGTAGTGCTGAAATCAAAGTCGTCGAGGACCTGGATCGCCAACTGCTTGTTGCCATAATCGACCAGCTCACCCGCCGAACGCTCGCTGGCCAGGGCCGTCACCTGGCGCGCCGGAATACCGCGCTCGGCCAGGATGGACAACATGACTTCGCCAACGGCGCCGCTGGCGCCAACCACTGCTATTCTCGGATTTCTCATCATATTTTGCATTGTAAAACTAAAATAACCGTCTGTTTAAAATATATTTTATCCATTCTGCGCCCGGTGCCGAAGAACATGATCCACGAGCACCAACGACATCATGGCCTCGACAATCGGCGTCGCGCGAATCCCCACGCAGGGATCGTGCCGACCCTTGGTAACGACCTCGACCTCGTTGCCGTCGATGTCGAGGCCCCGGCAGGGAATCCTGAGACTGGAGGTCGGCTTGAACGCCGTGCTGACCAAAACGTCCTGGCCACTGGAGATGCCGCCAAGGATACCCCCGGCATGGTTGCTGAGGAACCCCTCACGGGTCATTTCGTCACGATGCTCGGTGCCCTTCTGCGACACGCTGGTGAAGCCGGCGCCGATCTCCACGCCCTTGGCCGCGTTGATGCTCATCATCGCGCTGGCCAGGTCGGCGTCCAGCTTGCCGTAAATCGGCGCCCCGAGCCCGGCCGGCACGCCGCGCGCGATCACATTCACCCGCGCCCCGACGGAATCCCCGGATTTCCGCAAAGCATCCATGTAGGCCTCGAGCTCCGGGACCTTGCCGGGATTCGGGCAGAAAAACGGGTTGTCGTCGATCGTGCCCCACTCCATGACCTCGTCCGTGCGTATCGGACCGAGTTGCGCCAGCCAGCCCTGTATTTCGATGCCCAGCTCGATGCTCAGCCACTTGCGGGCCACGGCGCCGGCGGCGACCCGCATGGTGGTCTCGCGGGCCGAGGAACGGCCGCCGCCGCGGTAGTCGCGAAAGCCATACTTCTTCCAGTAGGTAAAGTCGGCGTGGCCGGGACGGAACTGCCGCGAAATTTCGTCGTAGTCGCGCGACCGGGCGTCGGTGTTTTCGATCAACAGGGCGACCGGCGTTCCCGTGGTGCGCCCTTCGAATACACCCGACAGGATCTGCACGTCGTCCGCTTCGCGCCGCTGCGAGGTGTGCCGGCTGCGGCCGGTCGCGCGGCGCTCCAGTTCCGCCTTGATTTCATCGGGCTCGAGTTCCAGGCCGGGCGGGCAGCCGTCGATGACGCAGCCGATGGCGGGCCCGTGGCTTTCGCCAAATGTCGTGACCCGGAACAGTTTTCCAAATGTGTTATGCGACATCTTCCCTTTCCCTGATCAATGCGGTCACCGCGGGCTGTGCCGCGTCCAACTCAGCGCGGGTCAGGACGAACACACCCGAGCCGCCCCGCTCGAATTCGAGCCACAGAAATGGCGCTTCGGGCAATACGGACACCAGCCGGGATTCACTCTCCCCCACTTCGCAGACCAGTATGCCATCTGGCGCCAGGTAATGCGGCGCCTGGGCGAGTATCTGCAGTACCGCGTCCAGTCCGTCGGCGCCGGATACGAGTCCCAGGCTGGGTTCGGAACGATACTCCCGCGGCAACGCTGCAAGTGTCCCGCACGCCACGTAAGGCGGATTCGCGACAATCAGATCATACCGGCAGGGCGGGATCGATTGGAACAGGTCCGATTGCAGCAACCGCACGCGGTCCGCCAGTCCGTGCCGCGCCACGTTATTCGCCGCCACGCGCAGGGCCGCCGGGCTGATGTCGGTGGCGTCGACCTGGACCTGTGGCATGTGCACGGCGGTGGCGATCGCGATACAACCGCTGCCGGTGCACAGGTCCAGCACGCGTCGCAAGCGCCCCGGCTCCACCCAGGGACGGAATTCATCGAGGATCAGTTCGGCCAGCGGCGAGCGCGGCACCAATACATCGGGCGTTACTTCGAACTCCAGGCCGGCGAACCACGCCCGGCCGGTCAGGTAAGCCAGTGGACCGCCGCTTCGGCAGCGTTCCTCCGCAAGCCGGTGAATGTCCGCGGCCTGGGTCTCGCTCACCCGTTTGCCCCAATCCGTGAACCGCCCGTCCAGCGGAGCCCCGATGGTGTGCAGCACCAGCCACGCCGCCTCGTCACGCGCATTGTCGGTGCCGTGACCGAAGTGCAGCCCAGCCTGATCGAGTTGGGCGCTGATCCGATCGATCCACTCCGCCACGGTCATCTGTGTCTCTGTCATAAGCCAGGTTCGCTTCGGACGCCCCCAATGCCAAAGGGCGCAGTATAATCGAGGCTGCAAGGGACCGCTGCCAGCGCGTCCCGCAACGGCAACAGGCAGATCCAGCGTGAGCAAAAACCGAACCGATTTCCGCTTCATCCTGCTGGCAGCGCTGGTGGCGCTGATCAGCGCCGCCGCGGGCTTTAGCCTGTGGAAGTTAAAGCAGGAAGGGCCGGCCACGATGACGGCCGCCCTGCGGATCCTGCCCGAACCACGCGTCCTCGCCGATTTCTGCCTGGTCGACCAGGATGGCGAGCCATTTTCGCTGCAGCGATTGAATGGCAAATGGTCGCTGTTGTTTTTCGGCTTCACGCACTGCCCGGACGTTTGCCCCAGCGCCTTGTATGATTTGCACCAGGTGAACCAGGCCGTGGCGGCTTCCGGCGGGGACAAGGCCGCGTACCAGGTGATTTTCGTATCGGTCGATCCCGAGCGGGATTCGCCGCAGCGCCTCAAGGAATACGCCGACTACTTCGACCCGGACTTCCTCGCCGTTACCGGCAGCCCGGAACAGCTCGCGGCGCTCAGCAAGCAGATCGGGGTCGCCTACCGCATCGAGCCACACGAACCGGGCAGCGATGAATACACGGTCGACCATTCGGCCAGCATCATGCTGACCGATCCCCGGGGTCGGCTCCACGGCGTCTTCCCCGCGCCGCACGACGCCGACAAGATGGTGCATGATCTGCTGGCGCTTTTGAACTGAACAGGCTGACGCGATGGCCCCGATCGAAAAACTTTTTGCCGGACTGCAGTACCTGCTGCCCCACCGCCTGCTGAGCCGGCTGGTGCATGCCTTCATGCGCATCCGGCTGGCGCCCGTCAAGAACCTCCAGATCGCCATCGTCGGCGGCCTGGCCGGCGTGGACTGGAGCGAAGCCCGGCTGCAGGACGCTGCCGACTTCGCGACCTTCAACGACTTTTTCACCCGCGAACTGGCGGATGGCCTGCGCCCGCTGGATCCGGACCCGCAAGCACTGGTCAGCCCCAGCGACGGCCGCATCAGCCAGTGCGGTCGCATCACCACGGACCGCATCATCCAGGCCAAGGGTCACCACTACGGCATCCGGGCCCTGCTGGCCAACGATCCGGCCTGCGCGGAGTTCAACAACGGCTTCTTCCATACCATCTACCTGTCACCGCGTGACTACCACCGCGTGCACATGCCCGTCGGCGGCAAGCTGCTGCGGACCATCCACGTGCCCGGCCGCCTGTTCAGTGTGTCGCCGGCAACCGTACGCCACGTGCCCAACCTTTTCGCCCGCAATGAACGGGTGATCAGCGTGTTCGAAACGACGCACGGCCCGATGGCGCTGGTATTGGTCGGCGCCATGCTGGTTTCCAGCATTGAAACCGTCTGGGCCGGCGTCATCACGCCGCCCTACGGCCGCAAGGTGACCCATGGCGACTGGTCGCGCCGCGATATCGTGCTGCAGCGCGGCCAGGAAATGGGCCGCTTCAACATGGGCTCGACGGTGATCGTGCTGCTGCCCCCGGGGGCCGTCTCTTCGCTGGATGACTTCGGCCCCGACGACGTCGTGCTGATGGGCCAGAAACTCGGCCGCCTGCGCTAGTCCATTGCCAGGCGCGGGCGCGAACCGCGAGGTGCTTTGGCAGCCCTGCCAATCCGGCCCTGCGGGCTTCCCTTGTGAATGAGGCGGCCTGATCGGGACCGGGCTGGATGGACATCCTGTCCATTCAGCCCTCGATTTTCTCCCTGAAAATCGCCCCGGACCGACTCATTCACTCGGCGGATAAAGGGCTGCCAAAGCACCTCGCGGCCCACACCCTTTTGCAAGGCCCTTGGCTCGCACAACCGTTTCACGCATGCGCGGTTGGCGGCAGGTTGTTCGGCGAACTTCGAAGCGCCGAGCGGACAGGTGGCCTTAGGGGCGATCGGGCGGGATGCCCGATCGAGGCCGCCCAGGATCAGGGATGTCCTGTAAGGCCGGCCCCGTCAAGGCCGGCTATCCGAGAGGGAAGCCCCGAGGCTGTGACTCGGGGCCGCTGAGCCGGAGAGCAGGACAACCTGCCGCCAGCCACTCATGCGCCTACCCGCTTACCAGCCGCATTGCCGCCCGGCGTTTTGCTCGTCCAGCCACGCCTGCAGGGGCGCGAAGTAGTCCAGGATCGCCGTGGCGTCCATTTCGGGGGAGCCGGTCAGGGCTTCGAGTGCTTCCGGCCAGGGCCGGCTGCGGCCCATCTCGAGCATTGCGTTCAGGCGCTCACCGGCTTGTTGGCTGCCATAAATCGTGCAGCGATGGATCGGGCCCTCGTTGCCGGCGACTGCGCACAGCGCGCGGTGGAACTGAAACTGCAGGATGCCCGCCAGGAAATAACGCGTATAGGGCATGTTGGCCGGCACGTGGTACTTGGCGCCCGGATCGAAGGCATCGGCTGGCCGCTCGCTCGGAGAGCTGACGCCCTGGTACTGTTCGCGCAACCGCCACCACAGGTCGTTGTAGCCTTCGGGCCCCACCTCGCCCGCAAACACTTTCCAGCGCCATTGGTCGACCAGTAGACCGAACGGCAGGAAGGCAATCCTGTCCAACGCCAGCCGCATCAGCAGTCCCAGGTCACCCGAGGCATCGGGAACCTTGTCCAGCAAGCCCGTGCGCACCAGGTATTCCGGCGTGATCGACAGCGCCAGCGTATCCCCCACGGCCTCGTGGAAGCCGTCGTTGGCGCCGGACCGGTACAGGTAGCTCTGGTCCTTGTACGCCCGGAAGTAGAAATTGTGACCGAGCTCATGGTGAATCAGGCTGAAGTCCTCTGCGTTGACGTCGATGCACATCTTCATGCGCAGGTCGTCCTTTTCATCGATCGTCCAGGCCGAAGCGTGGCACACGACGTCACGGTCGGCCGGCTTCGTGAAC
>Ga0316196_10000909_pt1 | contig 12420 bp, 4 predicted proteins | sample Eddsed2cm_MG_FD_204938 | JGI IMG/M metagenome (GOLD analysis project Ga0316196, IMG submission 204938) | Coastal sediment microbial communities from Maine, United States - Eddy sediment 2 cm | ecosystem: Environmental > Aquatic > Marine > Coastal > Sediment | place: USA: Maine | collected... | reverse complement strand
CGCGATGTCCGGACTGCCGGCGTCGTTTCCAGTTAGGCCGCGTCGCTGCAGCGCGCGCCTCGACCATCTTCGCGCAGACTTCGAACTCACCCACCGCACTGCCGGCCCGGGGGTGCCATTGCCGTGCGGGAGCCAGGCCCGCCGGTTCGCCAACTACTCGAACTGGGCCAGATACTTCTCGTAGCCTTCCTTCTCTAGATCCTCTTTCGGAATAAAACGCAGCGAGGCCGAATTGACGCAGTAACGCAGACCGGTCGGGGCCGGCCCGTCGTTGAAGACGTGGCCCAGATGCGAGTCGGCATGACGGCTGCGCACCTCGGTGCGCGGCAGGATGAGTTTGTAGTCCGTCTTCTCGACTACCAGTGCCTCTTCGAGCGGTCGTGTGAAGCTCGGCCAGCCGGTACCCGATCGGAATTTGTCGGTCGATGAGAACAGCGGCTCGCCGCTGACGACGTCCACGTAGATGCCCTCTCGCTTATTGTCCCAGTAGGCATTGTCGAATGGCGGTTCCGTGCCGTCACGTTGTGTGACCCGGTATTGCATTGGCGTCAGTCGCTCCCGCAGCTCTTCCTCGGAGGGTTTGCTGAAGTCTTCCGCTACCGCGGGTGAGTACTTGCTGTAGTCCACGTCGAGGTCCTCTCCCCATGTTGCCTCCAGGTATCGGTCTCGCCCCGAGCCGAAGCGGTAAAAGTTGTAGCGCACCGAGTTCTTCTCGTAATAGTCCTGGTGATAGTCCTCCGCGCGGTAAAACCTGTCGGCCGGTACGATCACGGTGGCGATCGGCCCGTTGAGGCGGCCACTCTGGGCCAGTGCGTCGCGCGACTGCTCGGCAGCGCGCCGTTGCCCTTCATCGTGGTAATAGATGGCCGTGGAGTATTGCCGGCCACGGTCGCGGAACTGGCCGCCGCCATCGGTCGCATCGACCATGCGCCAAAACGCGGCCAGCAGACCCTGATAGGTGATGATGTCCGGGTCGTAGCGTACCTGCACCGCCTCCAGGTGGCCGGTGCTGCCGCTGGAAACCTGGCTGTAGCTCGGGTCTGGGAGGTCGCCTCCGGTGTAGCCCGAGACCGCCTCGATCACGCCCGGCACCCGCTCGAAGTCTGCCTCTACACACCAGAAGCAGCCGCCTGCGAAGGTCGCGAACGTCCCACGCCCGTCGGCCGCCGGTGCCGCAACAGGGGCACGCGAGGTCCCCATCCACCAGGGGATCGCGACCAGCATCACGACTACCAGTCCAAGCGCCAACAGCCACTTGCTCATCATTCCTCACCACACAGTTTTGATGTCCTCACCGTTAGACCGGCACACGCGGCGTTTTCATTCAGTTACCGGGTAACTGCTCGGGTTTCTGTCGTCTGATCGGCGTCTTGGGCGCAATATCGCTGACTGCAGGATTTGCGCCCCGGCGCATTCGACCCGCGGGACGCCGTGAATCCGTCCCTGGAGGCTCGACTGCCGCATCCCTGCGGCAGACGCTCGCGCATCGAACACGCCAGAGCACTTTTCAATGCCTGCTGATTTGCCAGGCAAATGCCGTTATACCTTGACGACAGGGCGCGGCCACTCGGCGCAGGCAAACCGGCGGCGGCCAGGGAGTCAGCGCTCCATGGCCCCTGGGTCCGTCTCCCCGATCTGCCCCGAAGATGCGGCCGGCGGCGGGACCGGCTCTCCCGCGGGTTCGAGGGCCGCGGCGATACGCTCCAGTGCCATGGGTTGAGTCGGGTCCTCACGGGTCCGCAGGATGGCCGCATGGAAGCGGAGCTGCCTGACCACGGAGTCGAATTCGCGGGCATTCTTGGGTACCGTTTCGCCCGCCTCCCGATAGGCCTGCAACAAAAGCTGTTCCGCACCCGCGTCGGTAAGATTGCCCTGGACGAGGCGGATCACCAGATCGGCATCGACGACCGTCACTGCGTCCCAGAAATCGGAGCCATCCTTGAAACGCCGTCGTGCCACGGCCTTGCAGCGCTCAGCCAGCGCAATAACCTCTTCCACCGTCTCTTCGGCTTGCAGCAGGGCATCGAGATGCAGCCGGTTGAGCACGGCGTAGGGATTGAGCTCGGAGTCGCCGTGGGAGTCCTCGGCAGCCCTGTAGGCCTCGCGCGCCTTTTTCAGCGCACGGGCGACCGTCGACCATGCGTAACCGGCATCCGCCAGCAGCTTCGCCTCGATCTTGTAAGCGCTGCCCAGCAGAGACTGACGTTCCGGATTGGGTCGTGTCGCCTGGCCGGGAATGGCCGACGGCTCCTTGTCTTCGGCGTCGCCGCTCAGCTCGATCAGATGGTTGAGCCGGGAGACGGCCTGCCTCACCCGTGGCAGCGCCGTCTCGCGCACACAACGCCGGAAGGCACTGGCCGAGAGATTGTGCCTGTCGCACAGCCACTCGGCCATGCGGGCCTCCAGGTTGGCCAGTTGTTCAATGGCCTTGACCGGGACCCGACCGGCCTTGTCCTCTTCGGCAATCGCACGCAGATAGGCCGTCCGTGCCGCCTCGAAGCCGGCCCGACCGCTGGCGCTGTAGACCTCGGCGATTGCCGCCTGGACCTCCGGCAGGTCGCCCCACTCGGGCGGGGCGTTGCGTAACAGCCCACCGATCTCCTCATGCGCCCGATCGAAGCCGTAGGGGCCGATCTGGTGATCCGCCTCGCTACGCAGGCGGGTAAGGTCCACCAGCAGTTCCGCTAGCGCCACACGCTTGCGCGATGCGTCGTCCCAGGTATCCTTGCCCGGTTCGAGCACGAAGGTGGCGTCGCCATAGGCCTGATAGGCGCCCCAGGTGTTGGTCGCCGGATGGCCCTCGTAGGTCGCCAGGCGCGCCGCATGCACGGCCACCCCGAACGGTTTGCCCTGTTTGACCAACTGCAGAAAGAAGGTTTCGGCAAAGGTCCGGGCAGCCTGGTCGTTGACCGCCCAACCGGCAACGACGACGCAGCGCACCCCGATCTCGATCAGCTCACGTGCCAGACTGTAGGCGAGGCGATTCACATCGGTGGGCAGAGCCGCAGCACCGTCGACCTTACCCAGGTGGCAACAGTTCAGGAAGGCCACATCCGGTACGACTTCGAGTTGTCCGACCTCGGCGGCGGTCAACAGCACACCATTCGAGAGCACCACGCCGGTGCGTTCCGTACCGTCTCTGGCCATGGCGCGGTACACGCCGTGCGCCGCGACCATCAGGATGCGGTACTGGTCGCGGAACAGGCGGGTTATCACATCCATGGCCTCGCTTTCAGGCGCTACGAAGTTCACCCGATAATTGTTGGCCTCGAGGATCCGGCGCACCGCGTGGCCTTCCTCGGCCGCCCCCGGCAGCGGTGGCAGCGGCCTTTCGCCCGGTGTGCCGAAATGCTCCAGGTATCCTCTGGTGGAGGGGTCCGCGATCACGCAGGCGGTCTTGCCGGTGGTGTTGTAGACCTTTTGGCGGAAACGCAGCGATGCCAGCTGTCTGACCACGGCGGTCTTGAGGATCAGCGGCTCCTCATCGGCCTGCAGCATCTCCCAGGGCAGGTTGGCGGTGTAGCCGTCGAGCACCAGCGCCAGCCGCTCCAGATCGCGCGCAGTTGCCTTGAACTCCAGCGGAATCAGCAGCTGGAACAGGGTGCGCGCCAGGTCGGGGTTGTAGCGGTCGTCGCGGATCGCCTGCACCACCAGGTCCTCGACCAGGCCCGGCTGTCGCTGCTGGGCCACGGTCTCGGCGCGTGCCCGGGCCGACAGGAACACGTACTTGAGCCGGGTGGCGACCGGTCGACGCGAACGACCGAGCCGGGGGGCCGGGTCTGTGGCAGACGCATCCGCGCCGGCACTGGCCGGGGATGAGGCTTCCTTGTCGCCCCCGCCGCACCCGCTCGCCAGCAATTCCTGCAGCAGTTCCTGCGGGATCGGCGAGACCTGCTTCACCTGATAGCACTCCGGTGGACAGTCTGTTTCGGAACCGTCGGCATCGGTAATCATCAGGCGCGGCCAGTAGCCGAACACATCGTTTGCGTACAGACGCGGCTGCAGCCCTTTGCCTTCCTTGAGCTCGTTACGCGGGGCGAGTTCCGCCTCGAGACGCCGCAGCGGCGTCGCGAGCCGTTTCCCGGCATTGCGAACCGCATGCGCGGCGCTGATTGCGGTGTCGAGGAACATCTCGATGAACTGCAGCTCACTCACCCGGAGGCTGGCCTGCGTCGCTGCGGCGAACTGCCGGTTGGCCTCGCAGACACCGAGGATGATGGCGTCGACGAAGTTCTCCACGCTGCCCAGCGTCGTCGAGTTATAGCCGATCAGCAGGCTCCCCAGGCTGATGCCCCGATCCTCCGGATCGATCGGCCGGGTCGAGCCCAGCGCCGCGCCGGCATTGGCGGACTCGTGCGTGCTGAGCAGCAGCCGCAGCACGCCGGCCCTGACCGTCTCGGTGACGCTGCCGACGGTGAGTTGCCCCATCGTGCCGAGGCCGACGATGAGCGCACCCCTGCAGGTACGGCGCAGTGTCTCCTCCTCGCTGCGTGGCATCAGCACCACGGCCGAGCTGCCGATAGCCGCCGGGTACAGTCCGAGCCGTTCGCGCTGTCGCAGGGCGCGTCCAACCAGGTGTTCGTCGATCTGCGATTCGGCGCCGGAAATCGGGTCGCCGACGTAGTGGCCGCACATCACCGGCACCTGGGCATAGCGCAGGTCCATGGCGCTGACCCAGACCGCGAGCTGCTGCCTCGCCGCGACCGGCTGCGGACGCCGGGCGCGACTCGACATCAGGCCGCGGATCAGCTCCTCTTCGGTGGGGTAGGGCACCGGGCCGGCATCGTAGGTCCGGGTCGCCGCTGTCCCTCGGCTGACCGGCAGACGCCCCAGGCGGCTGGTCCGGCCGGTCTGCAGCAACTCGACGATGGCCGGGAAGTACTCGGTGGTGTCGGCCAGGTCGCCGTGTGCCGCCGGCATGTACCAACGGTTCTCCTCCGGGATGAAATCGAGCCTCCCGGAGGCCCAGCTCACCGAACCGTCACCCTCCGGGGTGCCGACCATCCGGACCCGCCCCCCGTCGAGCGTGATGCCGCAGGCGGTGTTCTCGGCCTGGCCGAAGACATAGCTGACCCGCTCGGGCGGTTCGATCGGCCGCGGCCGCCAGGTGCCGCCCGCGGTGGTCTCGCCGAGGACCTCGCTCCACAACTCGCGCGAGGCATCGATCGCCTTGTCTGTCGGCGTGCCGACGATGCCGTCGCCGAACCATCGGTCTTGGTTGTGTCGGCCGAGTTCGTTCCAGACCGCTGGATCGAGATAGTCATCGACCGGGCTCCCGCCGCTGTCCTCGAACCCGGGCCGCGGCAGCAGCTGGGTCGCGCCGGGGAAGCCGGCGACGATCTCCAGCACCTCCTGTAGCGAATGGACGAGGTCGATCCGGGCCAGCCTGCGCATGATGTCTGATTTGCCCAGCAGACCTTCCACCATCAGATGTGAGCCGTGGTTGGGCGTGCCGAGCATGACGAAGCGGCCGCCGGGCCGGTCACCCTCGACGATGTCCTGCCAAAGGTCGGCGTGTCGGGCGATCATCGCGCGCGCCACCAGACCGCCCATGCTGTGCGCGAGCAGGCGCAGTGGCTGGTTCGGGTGCGTTGTCAGCGCATCGCGGACGGTCTCCGCCAGCCGGTCCGCCGCCTCCTGGACCGGCTGGCGCCAGTCGTAGGGGAAGCGGACGACGCTGTGGCTCTGTTCCAGGTGCTCGATCAGGTCACCGTAGAACATCCGGAACAGGGATTCTTCATAGATGGCGCGCGCGCCGAAGCGTATCTCCTCGAGCCCGCCGCGCACCAGCTGCACCGGGTCGAACCAGACCCGGTTGCCGGACCCGGGTCGCTGGTTCGATCGCCGCAGTTCCAGGTGCGAGCCCATGATCCCCGGCAGCAATACCACCACAGGACGGGTGTCGGGCGCAGCGGCCGGGGCGCGTGCGGCGCGGCTGCGGGTGAACTCCCTGGCCTCGAGCGCCGAGGGCTCGCGCTGAACCTCGAGCGGCAGGAACATCGTCAGTACCGCCGGGCTGTCTGCGGCCAGCCAGTGGCGCAGCGCCTCCCGGGTGCGCCGGTTGTCGAAGTAGCTGAAGTGGTTGACTGTCGTGCCCTGGTCGAACAGATAGCGGGCCCCCGGGGTCAGCGCGAGGCCTGCGTACATGGAGCCGGTATCCACCACCAGATCGTTGTGCTGCCGGTCGAAGAACATCCAGTCGGTGAACAGCAGGCCAAGACGCTTCAGCAGGCTGTCGCCCTCGACGTCGCCGGCGATCACCGCCATCTCGATACCCGGCCGGCGCGAGGCGCGGGCGAGCAGTGCGCCCATCGGGGCGTCGGTCAGCATCGCCTCGATGCCCGGCACCAGATGCGGGTCGAGGCGCTTGTCCGCGATCTCGAGCACGACGCGCTTGAATGCCGAAAGCACTGGGCTGGCGCCGGGTCCGGCGACCGCGCCGACGATGCTGCTCATCAGCGACAGCAGCCCCGACAGGAACACATCCAGGTTGTCCGACAGCAGGGCCGTACCCCGCGCTGGGCAGGCGACGCGCACGTAGCGTTCGATTCGGAAGTCCTTCTCGGCCAGCAGTTGGCGCAGCTCACGGAGTTTTCGCTGCTCCTCGGCGGCGACTGCCTCGCGCAGTTCGGCCAGGGTGTCGTCGTCCGGCACCTTGTCCGGCGTCATGGCCGGCCGATAGGCGGCGATCAGCGCATCCTCGAGACGGCCGGTACAGAGCAGGTCGCCGACCAGCCCGCCGCGAGAGTGAGTCACCAATGCCAGGCGGGCCCCCCGGGGCAGGGTCTGCGCGAGCATCAGCGCATTGTCGATCGGGCTCTCGGAAAAGGTGCGGTGCTCGAAGCCATAGATGCGTTCGCCGAAGCGTCGCTTTATCGGGTCCCAGTCGGCCGCGGCGGCCGTGGCACGCAGGTCACCGAAGCTGCCTGCGGTGTGTGAGCCGGTGCCGTGGATGAAGATCAGCAGCGGGCCTTCGGCCGCGACCTGCCCGAGGCCGGGATCGTCCGCGCGCACCCGGTCGGACAGCGTCAGCGTGCTGCCGCGCCAGCGATACAACCCGGGCTCGCCGGCGAGCTGCGACTCGATCGCCCACATCAGGGCCTTGGCTCCGATCGTCGAGGCCGAGAAATCGGACAGTTCCTCCAGCCGGTCCTTGACCTGCTCTCCCAACCTTTCCAGGATCAGGTCGCGCGCCTTGGCCTTCGCGCGATCGATGATCGCATCGGGCGAGAGTCCGAGCACTGAGAGCTTTGACCACACCCAGTCGACGGCCCCGCGCGACGCCGCATCTCGGCCCTGCAGCACCGACAGATCCAGGCTGCCGTCGGGCCGGACCGCGTCAGGGTAGAGACGCTGCAGCTCGTCGCGCAGCTTGTCGGCTCGCATGAACAGGGTCGTTCCATCGTCCGCCTCCAGCGCCAGCAGACGGTCGCCGACCGGGTTCGCCGTGGCCTGCGCACCCCCGCTGCGTGCGACGCGCGACAGATCGTAAACGGCATCGACCGCGACCACCTGCGCGCTGACGAAGGGGTCAGGGGGACCGCCTGCGGCGCGGCTGGCATCCTGCAGCAGTGCCGGCAGCGTTGCCTTGCCGTCCTCGACCTTGTGTCCGCGCAGGCTGATCTCGATCGCGTCTTGCTCGCTGCTGCTATCTGCCACCGGCCTTGCCCTCTATTGGAACATCTCGAAACAACCGGCCGACTGGGTGCCGGGGTAGTCATTGATGCCGTTACAGAGTGCTTTCTTGGCCATGATCATCTGCTCCTTGTATGCCGGATTGTCTGCGCGGGTCGTTGTTATTGACAGGCAAGGCGGTGTCCGGGGGTGACTGGATAGCGCGCTGTCAGAATCGTGGCGAGTGGGATCCCGGCCTGCACCGGCAACGGCCGAACCGCCTGATCTAAAAGTAGGGGAATCAAACGATTCTTACAACGGACTGGCCACGGTCCCTGGAGCCGGTGCCGCATGCGCCAGTGCTATCGCCTGACTGATATAGTCGCGATAGCGAGCCTGGAGTTGATCGACGAACGCGAACAGCGCTGCATCGCCCGACCCGGTGAGCTGTTCCGAGAGCCGGAACGGTGGGAACACGATCGCGGCAGTGGTGGTTCGCGTCAGTCGTTTGTCGAAGTTGGCCACTGCCACTGGCACGATCAGCGGCTCGGGATCGACAGTGGTCGCCAGGCGGAATGCGCCAGCCTTGAACGGTCCCGGCGAGGCCTCGGTGTAGCTGCAGCGGCCCTCCGGCGCGATCAGCAGATTGCGCCCGGCGCGCAGATGGGCCGAGGCCTGCTCGATGAAGCGGTGATGGCGTTTTTCGCGCGTCAGTTCCTGGTCCTGGTCTTCCTGGTCGACCTCGCCCGGATAGACATACAGGTAGTCGAGGCGGTCGAAGTACTGCTGGTAACCGAACCAGCCCATCTCCGGTTTTCGCACGACACGGACCGGCGCCTCGCCATAGTGCCGGTACAGGATCATGCTGGACACGAAATGGCTGTCGAGGGTCAGGCGGAACTCGTTGGGCAGCACCGTGTCCATGTGATTCTCGAGATGGTTCATGATGACGATGTTGCCTGGCCTCTCGGGCAGCAGTTCCTCGCCCCGTATCCGGTACGACAGCCGACCGAAGAGTTCCGAGAACGCCTCCATGCTGCGCCGCCGTATCTCCTCGGGTGGCAGGTCCGCTGGTGCATTCGCCACCGCTTCATAGGTTCGCTGCAGGCCCTGATACAATTCCAGTTCGCGGTGTACGTCCTGCAGGATCTCGAGCGACAGCCCGGCCAGGTTGCGTTCGGTTGGGTTGCCGTGGGCGCGGGTCAGTTCCAGCGCATGGAAGGCGTCCGAGAGGGTCAGCCGGTTCTCCAGCAGGTGGGGTATCTTGTGCAGCGGCGAGGTCACCGGCAGGGATTCGGCGGCCTGGTCGAGTATCGTACGCATCGCCTGCGCCTCTTCGCCGTAGCGTCGGGCCACCAGCCGGACGCGCGTGAAGCGCAGACGCGAGCTGATCGCATGCAGCACGCGACGCATGATGCGCAGCCCGAAGTCAGGCTCCTGCTCGCACAGTTTCTCAAGCGATTGGCTCGGCAAGGCGACCACGTGCGTCGTGCCCAGTGCGAAGGCGGAGGTCCGGTAACGCCGGGGATCGACCAGCGCCGACCAGCCGATCGGGTCGCCGACCCCCTCCAGTGCGCGCAGAAAGACGCATCGCTCCCCCGCCGAGTCGCAGTAGGAGAAGCCGACCCGACCATCGACCAGCAGGTACAGGTAATCCGCGACGCTGTCCTGTCCGAACAGTTCGTCGTTCGGCGCAAACCTCCGGATCAGCGCCTGATGGGACAACCAGTCGAGCAGGCGTGATTCCAGTCCTTCGAACAGTGTCGAGTGGGCCAGGAAGTCCACCATGGCCTGCGAGGAGGAATGGAGCTGGCCGGGAGTCCAGGGCTCGTCCGGCGCAGCGACCGGGTCGGGCAACCGGCCCGGCAGGGCGGAGCCGACATCCGCCGTCTCGAGCAGCCTGCTGCGCTCCGATTCCAGTCGGGCAGCCAGCGATTCGGTCACTCGGCGCAGCATGACCAAACCGGTGACCGGATCGTCCTCGAGCAGCTCGTCGATCACGTGATGCGGTATTCGCAGCAGGCGGCAGGGACCTTCACATCGGACATCGGTCATATAGCGGAACGGCGCCCGGAACACCGACCAGCCGAGGATCAGGCCGGCACCGCGACCCACACCCACGAGCAGCTTGCCGCTGCCTTCGACCTCGATCAGGAACTGGACGTGGCCCGAGAGCAGCAGGAACAGTGCGATTGCGCGATCATGCTGGCGCGTGATCAGTGTGTTGTTGTCAAACTCGACGACCTGCGCGGCGCCGGCGAGCGTGTCGAGCACCCCGCTGCGCAGGCCGCGGAAGAACGGCAGCTCCTTGAGCATCTCGACCGCTACCATGGCTATGATCCCTTGAGATGTGGCGTCCCCGGACCAGCTGCCGATCCGTGGGGCTTGGGTTAAAGTCTAGTGTATGCGCCGCATTTTTAAGCCAGGATTGACCCGCCCGGAGGATTTCGATGCCTTCTGGGACAGCACCAGGTTGCAGCTGGAGCAGGTCGATCCCGCAATCGAGTGTCGTCCCGGCCCGCCGGACGGCGTCCCCGGCGTCAAGCTGGAGACCGTCTCGTTCGTCTCGCTGGGCCATGTCCGGGTGTCCGCGACCCTGCTGCGCTGGGACGACGATGCGCCCCGGCCGCTGGTGGTTGGCAGTCATGGCTACGGCGGTCAGTGCAGGCCGCGCTGGGACTGGGCCCGGCAGGGTGTCAATGTGCTGGGCGTCGACATACGCGGGTTCGGCATCTCCCGCCAGGCCCTGCCGCAGCCCTCGCGCTGGGGATATGTGCTCACCGGGATCGAGACTCCGGAGACCTCGGTGATCCGCCTCGCGGTTTGTGACTACATGCAGGCGGCGAGGGTCGCGCGTCGGCTGCTCGGCGATCGGGTCGGGCGCACCGTATTCGAGGGCGTCAGTTTTGCCGGCGGTCTCGCCCTGATGTCGCAGGCGGTGATGGGCGGCGCGGATCTGCTGGCCATCGGCGTGCCGACCTTCGGCTGGGCCGAGGGCCGCAACCTGTTCGTGAAGTCTGGTTCGGGTGCCGAGATCAGCAGCTATCTTGACCGGCGCCCCGATCACGCAGAAGACACCATGGTGGTGCTGCGTTACTTCGACGCGGTCAATTTCGCCGACCGCGTATCCTGCCCCACCTTGCTCGCGCTGGGCCTGCAGGACGACGTGGTCCCGGCCAAGACCGTCTATGGCATCGCGAATCATCTCAGCGTGCCCTATGAGCTGATGGAGTTTCCGGTCAGCCACAGCGATGGACCGGAAGAGGAGCAGTGGGAGCGCTTCGATAGCTGTTGGCTGCGTCTTGCGCTGCACGGGTTGCCGGATGGATTCGGCACGGGCGATTCCGTGAGCTGTTGACGCCGGGCCGCGCCTGCGGCCCGGCGCCGCTTCAGCGACTCAGACGAGGGCGCTGCGTATCGGGGTCGGCCGGACCCGCCAGACCTTCTCGGCATATTCGCGGATCGAGCGGTCCGATGAGAAATACCCTATCCGGCATAAGTTCAGCACGGACATCCGTGTCCAGCGCTCGCGCTCGCGCCAGGTGTCGCTTACCAGCTGCTGCGTTTCCAGATAGGCGGGAAAGTCGGTCAGCACCAGATAGGGGTCGTGGTGCAGCAGGTTGGCGGTCAGGTTCGCGAACAGTCCACGATCCCCATGGGCAAACACGCCCGAGTCGATCAGGTCGATGGCGGCCTTCAGTTCATCGTGCTCGCGGTAGCAGCGGTAGGGGTCATGGCCATCAGTCAGTTGCCGCTGCACCTGTTCGGCAGTAAGCCCGAACAGGAAGAAATTGTGCTCGCCTACCGCGTCGCGGATCTCGACATTGGCGCCATCCAGCGTGCCGATGGTGAGCGCGCCGTTCATCGAGAACTTCATATTGCCGGTTCCCGAGGCTTCCTTGCCGGCGGTCGAGATCTGTTCCGAGAGGTCGGCTGCCGGGTAGATGTAGTGGCCGTTCTTGACGCTGAAGTTGGGCAGAAAGACCACCCTGATGCGATCACGTACGTCGGGGTCGCGATTCACGACGTCCGCCACCGCGTTGATCGCCTTGATGATCAGCTTGGCCAGCGCATATCCGGGGGCCGCCTTGCCGCCGAAGATGAAGGTGCGCGGCACCATGTCGATATCCGGGTTGTCCTTGATCCGGTTGTACAGCGCTACGATGTGCAGAAGATTGAGATGCTGGCGCTTGTATTCGTGGATACGCTTGACCTGGACGTCGAAAAGCGAATCCGGATCGATCAGCAGCTTGTTGCGTTGCCTGATCAGCTTGGCCAGGCGCAGCTTGGCCTGACGCTTGGCGTCGTGCCAGTCGTCGAGGAGGCCGGCGTCGTCGGCCAAGGGTTCGAGTTCGCGCAGCCGTTCGAGGTCCCGCACCCAGTCGCAGCCGATGTGGCTACCAATCAGCTTGGCCAGCCAGGGGTTGGACAGGCGCAAGAAGCGGCGCGGACTGACGCCGTTGGTGATGTTGATGATCCTGTCCGGCCAGAGTTCATGGAAATCCTTGAGCACCGTGGATCGCAGCAGGTCGGTGTGCAGCGCGGCAACCCCGTTGATCGAATGACTGCCGACGCAGGCCAGGTTCGCCATGCGCACGAACTGGCCGCCGTCCTCTGCGATCAGCGAGAGTCGCGCGATGCGTCCACGGTCCTCCCCCCGGTACTTGATCCGTACCTCGTCGAGGAAGAGCTGGTTGACCTGATAGAGCAGCTCCAGGTGGCGCGGCAGCACGCTGCCGAACAGGTTCAGCGGCCATGTCTCCAGCGCCTCGGGCAGCAGCGTATGGTTGGTGTAAGAGAAGGTGC
>Ga0316196_10000906_pt1 | contig 12426 bp, 11 predicted proteins | sample Eddsed2cm_MG_FD_204938 | JGI IMG/M metagenome (GOLD analysis project Ga0316196, IMG submission 204938) | Coastal sediment microbial communities from Maine, United States - Eddy sediment 2 cm | ecosystem: Environmental > Aquatic > Marine > Coastal > Sediment | place: USA: Maine | collected... | reverse complement strand
GTAGTAAATAAATCGAAATGTTTAGACCTGTCAGCAATCACTTACCCGGTGTCTTCGTTTGAGAAAAAACTAACGAAACAGTCTAGCTGATTGATTAGTTAACTCCAGAATAGCAAATTCCATTCACGTAGAATAATTTTCCATCATGGCAACTACTCTGGTGCCGCAGCGGGCTGCTGCTGATGATAGATGGATAACTTTTCCCTGGCTATATTCTTTTGCTGTGGGGTGATTTTTGTTGAGAGTTCAATCAGAACATCGGTTGCCAGCTTATAACCATTTTCTAACGAGAGACTGAGCCAGAACCAGGCCTCAGGCAGGTCTTTTTCTACCCCTTCACCGTTAAAATACATAACACCCGTCATGAATTGACTTGCCGCAATGCCCTTCTCGGCATCTTCACTCCATAACTTGAAGGCTGCGGGATAGTCCTTACTCCAGCCTTTTTCCGGTCCAAATACTGATCCGCCATAATAGTATTTCATTGCCAGCAGATTACGCGCTGGCTGATAACCGGCATTTGCAGCCTGGTACCACCAGAGGGCAGTATTTTCACTATCACCCTGTTGGTCATATAGCTCCCCAAGCAGAGTCTGGGATGGCCTGTCACCAGCTTCCGCAGCCTCGGTACAGATGGAAACAGCTTGCTCAAGCAAACCGTCATCAATCAGTTTCGCGCACGCTTCTGCTGGTCCGGTGGCATGAATGCTAATGCTATAAAAAAAAGAAAAGATGGCAATATGAGAAGAAAAGTATTTTTTCATAAGCATTATCTTTCATCGTTAATCAGCTATGAATTGCTCTTAGTGTTCAGTCTCTGAGGCTCTTAACTCAAGAAGACAGCGGCGTGAATTCTCGACATATTGCTTTACTTGTGCTGGATCTGCCTGAGATTCTTTTGCTATGTTAAGTAAGTCTTCATGTATTATCTCCTGCAGACCTAGTTCCTCCATCGCCTGGACTGCAGAAGCCAGATACTTTAGGTACTCATCATAACCAATAGTCAGATCCTCTTTGATACGAATAGCCATATCAAATACTTCATTGGCACTCATATTTTTAATCTTACTCTCCGGGAGATTTATCACCTGATCTATTGCCTTACATGTCATGTGATCAGGATCAGCACTGAACAGTGCCATTGCACGAATTCTCTGCAGGTTTATAACAAAATTTGAAGTCTTCTGTCGGCTTTTTATATGCATCCCAACCGCATAGGCATCGGCACCTTGCTCATTAAGAAAATGATTGTATTCTCCCCAGTATTTTTTAAATGACATCTTTTGCGGTCCGGCATACATAGAATGAAGACAATGAAAGGTCTCATGGTCGATAACATAGGCCAGGTAATCACCGGGAGATAGCTGTAGATTATCAGGAATGCGCTCTATAATTTCATCAGGCATATCCAGAAGATGCGATGTTGCCTGTAACGAGTCAGCTGCCACTGCCTGTGGGTGAATGGTCAGAACACAAAGGTTAACCCCCTGTCCGGGAGGTTTGTCGGCCTTGAACAATGAGGCCGATGGCATCTGAAATTGCAGCATATACAGAATCCGATTTGCACTGGCAGTCATCAGCTCTTTGCGCAACTTTTCAGGGTGCTCATAGTCACTGCTGCTGGGCTCATCGCCGAGCGCTTTATCAAGAATCATCATATCAGTCACTAGTTCATCGCCACCCATCAGGTTTAAAAATGATATCTCAGGATATAGATGACGATAGTATTCAAGCTTTTCATCAAGTAGCGAAGATGTGCTACTGCGGATGACTGGAATATGTGTATTATTCTGGGCGCTGGCACTACAGGTGGCTGCGGTAATTGTCAGACTAAGAATTATAGAAGAAAGGAACCTTGTGATATTTGTCGACATGAGTAACCACTAAGACTAAGTAGAGGTTGATTGTAACATCCAACTGGAGCTGCTGGGTGAACAGTTATAGATGCCAATAATTAAAGAAATAAATCTTTCAGTCTTCTACTACTGGCCGGAATAACCAGCAAAATATTTTAAAAAAATAAAGATCACCAATTTAAATTATAATTTGATAAATCGGTCACACCAGATACTCGTGAATTCACTGGTGCAGCCAAATCAGCAGGTTTTACAATTATGGCCTGATATACGTGTAACCATTTTCATGCAGTTCCATAATACGCGCTACACCAGCGTTTACTGTCGTCACTCCCTAAGTTAGCTCAGGCAGTTTTCCGGTCTTTTTCTCAACTTTCTTCATCGTATTCATGCAGGCACTGAAAGTAATATCCTGCATTGCAAGGCTAGCAACCCTCTCAGCCTGGGGGTTTTTCTTAGTCAACAACCCAAGTCCCGGACCATAGGCTACGATCTCAACTGTTACGTTGTCCATACCATATAACTTTTGTATGTTTACGGCATTATTTAATGCAATTTTCTGAGTCCCTGGGTCATCAGTACTTACCTGGATCATAAGCTTATGGGCTTTCTGCGCGGCAGACACACTACCAAACATGAATAAGGACATGATTAAAATCAAGCTAAATCTTTATGTAATTATAGACATATAAATTTCTCCAACATCCACTACATATAATGTATAAACAAGTTGCGCACGAGATGGTTATGCGTGACCTATATCTACGAATCTAACAGCAACCGGCCTGCATGATTGACGTCATCTGTTTACTAAACTAGCCCCCCGGACCGGTAGACCGTGGCCACCCACGTAAAGAATACTGCAATAAACAAACATTCAGCATAACACAGGCTTCCATGCCGCAGGCAAACCGATATTTACCATATATTTACATTTTAAAATGGTTGCATTCATTCATGATGATTATTCCCCTGCGAAAAAAGATTGGTTGAAAAGGATGTCTATATATGCAGATACTCCTGCATAGACTAAAGCTACAATTGTAAACAATCGAAAGTCGAAATTTAGTGAATACAATGATGCCATGATAGAATAATGGCAGCACTCAATCTCCCTTGCTTTTCGTAATGCCTGATTCACAACAACACTCTCAAAGAAGCCTCATGTCTAGATTCTCTGTCTGTACACGGTTTACCAATCAAATTTTGCTTTGTGTCACAATGGCGTTTTCATGCCTGCTGTGGCCTGCTGACATTCTGGCTGAGGTGCAATCAAAATCACCCAAAATCGGCCTCGCACTCAGCGGAGGTGGCGCGCGAGGCGCGGCACATATCGGCGTTCTCCGGGAACTTGAAAAACAAAATATCCGTATCGACTATATTGCGGGCACCAGCATGGGCGCTATTATCGCCGGTCTCTATGCTTCCGGTATGAATGCAGATCAGATTGATAAGGCTTATAACAGTATTGACTGGGATACTGTTCTGAAAGATTCAACTCCGCGCAGAGAACTTTCCATGCGACGGAAATTTGACCAGGAAATTTTTCAGCTGGACAAAAAAATAGGTGTCAAAGATGGAAAGATTGAACTACCCGCTGGAGTGATACGCGGGCAGAAGCTGGAACTGGAACTACAGAAGCTGCTACTGCATGTTGCTGAAGTGGTTGATTTTGACCAGCTTCAAATTCCATTCCGTGCCATAGCATCGGATATTGCCAGTAACAAGGTGGTTGTCATAAATAACGGCAGTCTGTCTCAGGCCCTGCGGGCCAGCATGGCGGTGCCAGGTGTTTTTACGCCGGTATCTATTGATGGCAGGCTGCTGGTAGATGGCGGCATCACCAATAATTTACCAGTAGATGTTGTCAGACAGATGGGTGCTGAAATTGTAATTGCTGTGGATATCAGCAGTCCACTTCTGCAAATGGAAGGAACAGTCTCCGTCATCACAATCGCAGAGCAATTGACCAATATTCTGGTCCGTCGCACCACTGATGAACAGATAGCTGCACTGCACGATAATGACGTACTGATTGTCCCTGAGCTCGGTAATTACTCGTCAGGGAATTTCACAGACTCACCCTCAATAATTGTAAAGGGTGAACTGGCAGCTCAGGCTATTTCTCCAGAACTGACTTCATTGGCCGAGACAAGACCTGAATTACCTGACAATAAGGACTTAGCTATAACACCCCAGATAGCAGCACCGGTTATTAGTTATATCAGGGTCGAAAATGATTCAAAAATCGAAAACGAAATGTTGCAGAATATGCTACATCAGCAAATAGGACAGCCGCTTGATGTGCCCACACTTGAGAAGGACATCGGGCGCATCTATGGATTAGAGACATTTGACAGCGTGCAATATGAGCTTGAAAAAAAAGGTTCTGAAACCGGACTGGTACTGAAAGCAGTAAAACAGCCATGGGGACCAAACTACCTGCAATTTGGACTCAGCCTGTCGAGTGATTTCGCCGATTATAACCGCTTTAGTATTCGCTTTGGCTACACCAAAATGCCTGTAAACAGCCTTAATGGAGAATGGCGAACATTATTTAGCCTCGGCGAAGAGCCCGGCATTGAAACTGACCTGTACCAGCCATTGGCTATTGGTTCACCCTGGTTTATCGACCCGTCCGCCTTTGCGCTTACCAGCAAATTCAACGTCATAGATGATGGCAATATTACTGCCCAAACGAATGTGTTTCGTATCGGTGCGGCATTGGCTGTAGGTCGTGAGTTCAGCAGCCTCGGTGAAATACGAGCAGGCCTGCGACGATATGTTGGTGATACTGATGTAGTTGTTGGCGACCCTGGGATACCGGACCAGGATATAAGCGGCGGGGAAATATTTCTTAATGCTCGATATGACTCACTGGACGATATCTTCTTTCCGCTACATGGCTGGAAAGGCATATTTGAGTTAACCGGGTCAAGGACAGAACTTGGTGCGGATACCGACTTCGATCAGGCCGTATTGGATGTCTTTACTGCCCAAACATTCGGCAAGCATACGCTCCACCTGGCAGGTCGAATCATGACAACCTACAATGGGCAGCCATCAATTTATAACTACTTCCGTGTGGGAGGTATGTTCAGCCTGCCGGGCTACAGTGAAAATGAACTGGCGGCCGAGAATGCTGTGCTCTTTAACGCCGGCTATATGCACGCGTTCAAGCCAATATTGTCTATGCCAACCTACATAGGTATAAACATGCTGTACGGCGATCTATTTGAAAATAACGATGACATCGATATATCTGATATGAAGCTGGCAGGCGCAGTATACCTGGGTATGAAAAGTGTGGTCGGACCACTTTACATTGGCTATGGTTTGGCCGAGGGTGGTTCACAAAGAGTGTATTTCAATATCGGCGGTTTGTATTGACATCAATTATTCTGAGAAACATTCGGTAAAGGGTTAGGAATTATCAGCCTGCTACCGGTCACATACTTTATTTCCTGTTTGATCGTTTATAAATCAGCAAACCATACACACACAGATTGATAATAAGGACGATGACGCCAAGGACTATCTGAATTTCCCGTGTCAGACCAGTAGGATAGACTATCGGCATAATGTAGTAGTCGATGAACCCTCCGCTGTATGCCGTTTCTCCTGCCGCTTCTCGCAAAGAGTGCTCAAGCGGTGTAAGAGGACAGATCCAGCCGCTGAACTCGATAAATGCCCCCCACAATGCACAGGGGATATGCAGAAGTGCAACCTTTCCCCACTTCAGAACCAGAAACCCTCCGAGCACGACAAACACTATAAAGGCGAAGTGGAGAAGGACGAGCAGGTCGGCGGATATTTTTACTAGCATGCTAATTTAGTTTCAGACCTTTGTTCCTGGAATTCTTTTCTCACTGACCTACATCGAATAAGGATCTGTATCAGAGTGACTATTTTTCTGCTTTACAAGTTTTATCATTTTACCCCTGCGCTATCCGTCATCTACAAGAGGGACAAAAACCACGCCAAGAACTGACTCTATATTTGTACTCCCCTGCTCATTCCTGGTCACCAACATCAGTGTCTGGTTCGTATAGGGCAAACCCACCGGAATAACCATCCTCCCTCCCGGCTTCAGCTGATCTATTAAATCCTGTGGGATATGGCTAGCCGCTGCAGTCACAATTATCGCATCAAAAGGTGCCTTATCCTGCCACCCGGAATAGCCGTTTGCACAACGGACATGGATGTTTTCATAACCCATCTGTTTCAATCGTTTTTCAGAAGATGATGCCAGTTCACTGATTCGCTCAACACTATAGACCTGCCTGGCCAGCTTGCCGAGAATGGCGGCCTGGTAACCTGACCCGGTACCAACCTCGAGGACAATGCTGTCTGCCTTAACATCAAGTAAGTCAGTCATCAGGGCGACAATATATGGCTGCGAGATGGTTTGGCCGTTACCGATCGGTAAAGGCCCATTGTCATATGCCTGTGACCTATAGATGGCAGGAACAAAATCTCCCCGATCAACATCTTGCATCGCCTGCATCACACTCTCATCAAATGCGGCCCGCCCGGTATACGAAGCAGTCATCCTTGCTTCCATCCTGATAGTGTCGAGCATGTTCCTGATCTTGTCGTTCATGATTTCTGACATCGGCCTCAGGTACCTTCCTGCCATGAAGTCAGGTACATCTGCTGTGCTTCAGTTAGATCATCTATCTCGATACCCATCGCTGCAAGTTTTAGACGTGCGATCTGATGATCAATCTCTTGCGGTACATTGTGTACAGCGCTATCCAGCTTGCCATGATTCTGCTGCATGTAAATCGCACACAATACCTGGTTAGCGAAGCTCATATCCATTACTGCTGATGGATGGCCCTCTGCCGCTGCAAGGTTGACTAAGCGCCCTTCTGCCAGCAGTCTAATTGTTCTACCATCTTTCAATGTATATTCATCAACGAATTCCCGTGGATGATTCTTTTTCACACTCAGGGCCTGCAGAGCAGGTATATTAATTTCAACATTAAAATGCCCTGCATTTGCCAGCACGCAACCGTCTTTCATGACCTCCATGTGAACGTTGTCTATCACATGCTTATCGCCAGTCACCGACAGCATAAAGTCTGATTCTTCGGCCGCTTCAATCAGAGGCATCACCCGGTAGCCATCCATCGTAGCTTCCAGTGCCCGCAAGGGGTCAACCTCAGCTACAATTACATGTGCACCGTGTCCTTTAGCCCGCATGGCAACGCCTCGTCCGCACCAGCCATAACCTACTACGGTGAATGTTTTGCCTGCCAGTAAAATATTGGTCGCACGAATTATGCCATCCAGTGCACTTTGCCCGGTGCCATAGCGATTATCAAACAAGTGTTTGGTCATGGCATCATTGACCGCAATCACGGGATACCTGAGCGCACGGCTTTTCGCCATGGCGCGCAGACGAATAACACCGGTCGTGGTTTCTTCCGTTCCACCGATCATATTCTCTAATAACGCGGTCCGGGTTTTATGTAGCTCACTGACCAGGTCAGCGCCATCATCCATCGTCATGACCGGCTCGTGATCAAGTGCGGCCTGGATATGCTGATAGTAAACATCTGTATTTTCACCACGTACGGCAAAAACTGGAATCCCATACTCAGAGACTAGTGCTGCTGCTACGTCATCCTGGGTACTCAAAGGGTTGCTGGCGCAAAGCACCAGGTCAGCACCTGCTGCTTTCAGGGTGCGGGCAAGATTAGCTGTTTCTGTCGTAATATGCAGACAACCACTGATACGTACTCCTGCCAGTGGTTTCGATTGAGCAAGATTTAATAACAGATCGCGCAACACAGGCATTTCTTTCAGTGCCCATTCAATCCGCGCCACACCCTTTTCGGCAAGTGATTTATCGCTGATATCTGACATATGAATCTCCATTATAGTGATGGAAGCCTGCCTTCTCGATGAACCATTGCTGTATCAGGCAGTGCTTGACCGGGTGACACAGAAAAAGCAATGCGCCCTGATTTCATCATATACTTTATTCACCCCATACTTTCATCGAACGCAGCCTCATTGCATCCTGTAAGATTTGCGTTGGAACTTCTATCTCAAACTCGGCGCGCAGATTTTTTGCGATACCCCCCACCGTTGTCGGCGCAGGTGACATCTTTCTGATATGAGCTGTCATATCTTCCATCACTGCCCACGGATAAGTTATCCAGTGCCATTCCCTGACTTCTCGTGTGTAGTACGTCGGTTTGTATTTCGAAACAATTTTATGGTGCAGAACAGCGGTTCTTATTTCCGTCGGGTTTGCACAGGTATTGATATGGTCAATAGCAACATCAAAGGTATCTCCGGAATCACTAACATCATCAACCAGCAATATTCTACGACCGCTGACATCAGCGGCCAGGGGATGTTCTATTCTCGCACCAGGCTGTTTGTCTAATGACCTGTAGTGCTTTACCTTGAAACTGGTCATATCCATAACGCCGAGATAATCTGATAGAATACGTGCCGGGGTATAGCCGCCCCTGGCAATAGCAATAATAATATCAGGACGGTAACCATCTTCCTGAATCAAGTATGCCAGCTGACGCGTCATGTCATAGAAGATTTCCCACGAAACCAGTTCCCATTTTATCGATTTGTCATTCATCTTCAGTCACCCTTGTTTTGCACACATATTTCTTTAAACACTCAATCTTACATTCTAAAAAAATATGAATTCATTCTTGCGTATTGGTCACCTACCTGCTTATTGCTTTCATGGCTTTTATTAATACCTTCGGGTTATGAATTGAATCATAAACCGGCAACACTTCTTTTCCACAATCAAACAAACCATATACCGCTGTTTGTGCACAACGAACAGAATACTCTACGGTAAAGACACAATCTTTCGGCACTTCGGCAAACTGTCCAAGGAAAGCAAAATTTGTCGATCCTTCTGGTAATACATCAGGGCGATCACCTCCAGCACATGGCATAAAGAGACTATCAATAAATGGCATAGCGACAGGAATGCAGTTGACATTACCTGAATCTACGACAGGCTTCATTAGATTCTGAATCTTCAGCTGGTGCCATAATTCGTCAAGTATTTCTGCACCGTTGCATTCAGACATTTTTTTCTTTACGTAATTGCCCACCCGGTCGGGATACAGGCCATAGCCCCAGAATACCTTGACATCTTTTGGCTGGCCAGGGAAATGGGGCTGGCGTGCGATAACAATAGACATTAGCCAGTTAGAATCTGTCATTGTTACCAGGCCACCGGTGCCATCGACATTGCCGGAAAAGTTTTCCATATAATCATGGAAAGTACTGTCTTTAATTGTCGCGGTGAATGAATACCATTTTTGCAGATCAACATTATCACTGAAAACGCCGGGTGATCCAAACGCCTCATCTTTTCTGGCTATTGTTTGCCACAGCATCCATGAACCTGAAGTAGACTTATCCTTTAATTGCGGTGGTTTTGTCCAGGAACCTGCATCAGTACTTTCGGTAATTGATCCATTGGTAATAAATACGTAATCAGTTGTTTCCAGGGGAATACTCAGGTGCTTTTCATTTTCATCAATCGCATGTATTGCAGTGGCGGTTTTCGTATCGCCTTCAAAGCTGAAATCGATATCGGTGACCTGTGTTTGCATCTCAAAATGTACACCATGCTGTTGCAGATATCGTTTAAGCGGAATGACAACTGAATGGTACTGGTTATATTTTGTGCGCATGATACCACCCAGCGTTGGCATACCGTCCAGCAGGTGGATAAAGCGCTTCATATAGCGCCTCATTGCGGCCACACCGCTCCATTTCTGGAAAGCAAACATCGTTGTCCATAGATACCAGAAATTAGTCTGGAAGAATTCTGCAGAAAACCAGTCTTCAATCTTTATGTTATCCAAAGATTTTTCCGAGGCATAAGTCAAACGTAAAAGCTCAGCCTGGTCTTTTAGAGAGAGGTCGAAAGAAGTCAGATCCATTTTCTCACCATGTTTGAGCAAGCGGGCCTGCGCATGCGAAACAAAGCGGCTACTGAATTCAAATGACTCATCTTTAACAGTTGTATCGGGATCGTCATAGGAAGGTATATTTGATAACAGGTCCCAGTAGCAAACGAAGTGCTCTTCATGCATCCTTCCACCACGAATTGAATAGCCTACATCCGGGTCGCCCGCGCCATCTAGTGCACCGCCGGGAATATCATCCTGCTCGAGAATATGAATATGATCACCAGCCATGCCAGCGTCATTGATCAGATAGGTTGCGCTTGCCAGTGACGCAATACCACTTCCAACAAGATACACTTTTGAGTTGTCTGAATGACTCCTGTTACCTTCCTGCATCATATTCTCTCCTTAGAAATTAATGCCTCCTGCATCTACTGCATATTTTAACTCCAATTCATCCTTGTTGTTTAAGAATTGATAATAAAGACAATGATATTTCTAATCCCGAGCTGTCGCACTCCATCGTATTTCATACTTTTCAAGTAGATACGGCTGTAAATTTGAAGAATGACTGTAGACAGAGATTAGTTTGCTTATTCTCTACTATGACTGACGCTTGCTGACTATCGCCAACCAGGCTTGCTGCGCTCGAGGCATATCAGCAGGACGGTAATAGTGATTTAATATTTTAAAGTCAGAACCCTCGAGGTATGCTTTATATTCTTCAAATTCCATATAATGTCCATATCGCTGCCCCTGCCAGCCCTCACCATTGCCCCTTGGATTCGATGAAAACAAGACACCGTCAGGTCGTAAAGCACGGTGCAATTTCTGCAACACCTTTGTAAGCTCCTGACTGGGGACATGAAATAACGAAGCATTGGCAAATATACCATCGAAGCTGCCCAGCTCAAGTTCAAGACTCAGAAACTGCTGATGCAGTGCAGGACAGCCACTATTCTGATACGCCATTCTGCAAAATGTTTTACTGCCATCTAACCCTACTGGCCTGTGCCCTAATGATTTAAAGGTGCACATGTCGCGCCCCGGCCCACAACCGAGGTCGAGGATGTCGAGGGATTTATCTTTTGGTAATGCACTCAGAAAGGCATCTACATTCTGGCTAACATCATGATCCCGTGTGCCCTGCCAGAATGACTCTGAATTTCTCTCGTAATGGTCGATGGTGGATCTTTCAATATCATCGAGAACTTCAGGTAATATTTTCATAGTAAAAACACAATAATTTCTTCAGGCAGGACCTAGTCTGGCTTAACAGCAAACTTACCACTTCCAAGCAGGGCTATGGCAAGGCCGCCGAACAAATAAAAGCCCTGCAGCTCAAGTGCCCAGCCTCCATGCTTAGTTAAACTAAAGATATCCCCGGGATGAGCCAGCAAAATAGCAAAGATCATATTCACGACTATTAGCAGGCCTCCGAGGCGTGAATGAAATCCAATCAGCACCATCAGAGGGGCGATGACTTCGCCAACATAGACGCCGTAGGCAACAGCTGAAGGCATTCCAATACCCGTTAATGAGTTGCCGATAAATTCCAGTGATCCCGGGTGGGTGATCTTTGCAACACCGTGAAATAGCATCAGTATGGCAACCGTTAAGCGTAATACCAGTTTACCCATCGCATCGTTATGAATCAGATTTATCATATACACTCCTGCTGCTTTGATAATGGTTTAAAAGTATTCCAGTAAAAGACCGCAAATCAGAATTAGTGTCAGTGTTATTTCCTAAAATAACTCTAAGTCACGATCAACATACTAACAACTCACAGTATCCGCTGCCCCCCTTTCTGTACTCATTCTTTACTGAGAACAGCGATACCATTTTAATCTGCCAATTAATTCAAACTAATTTTCAACATCTGCAGGCCTCGTTACCAACCAATGAACTAATTAGATAGCACACCAAATAGTGCGGGGATTAGTGTCAAGCCCAATTAAACATAAGTAGCAGAAACTTTTACTCCACCTGCTTCAGTTCTGCTAATAGAGCATTACTTCTATCTCAGCTATACTAAATCTATCAAAGTTAAATTGAATGTTATATCGTTCCGACTCTTAAACCGGCTATCTGACTGGTTGGAATAGTCTACTGAGAAAGATAATTCTATGGGAAAACCAGATAAACATCAGGCGAATCAATCAGTAGATGCGCAAACATTCCAGACCAGGTTCCGAAACCTGATTATCCTGGCATGGACCTGCCCACCTGTCGTGGGTCTGTCATTTCTACTCTACATACGCATGTTCAGTAGTGATCAAATGCTTGAAATACTGACCTCACCACTTGAGAATATATTTGTCTTTGGGTCACTGTTCCTGTCTGTCTGGTATTTCAACCGATTCATACAGCCGGTCATCAGGATGCTTGCAACAGGCGACAGCACTTTTTCAAAGGAAGCAGCAAGAACCATGCGGCGCTTCCCTTTCTATTTCTGGACAATCTTCCTGATCTATCTGCTGGTAGCACCTTCAACAGTCATCATCTCCGCTGAAATCCATAGTGACTTTGTTGCCTTCCCGGTCGACTGGTTTCGTATCCATCTGGTTGCGCTTATCGTCTCAATCATAGTCGGGCTGCCAATATTCTTCCTGATCCTGGATCTATTCGGCAAGGCTCTGGGTCCAATAAAGCTT
>Ga0316196_10000904_pt1 | contig 12435 bp, 10 predicted proteins | sample Eddsed2cm_MG_FD_204938 | JGI IMG/M metagenome (GOLD analysis project Ga0316196, IMG submission 204938) | Coastal sediment microbial communities from Maine, United States - Eddy sediment 2 cm | ecosystem: Environmental > Aquatic > Marine > Coastal > Sediment | place: USA: Maine | collected... | reverse complement strand
ATCTGCGTATATTTCGCAGCGATGAATTGCGCGGCGAGATCGAACAGCTGGGCTTTAGCCACTACTATCGGCACTGGGCCCACGCCCTGCACGCCCCCTTCTGGTGGTTGCAGTGCCTGTTCTGGAAAAATCGCGACAGCAATTGGCTGGTGGCCCAATACCACCGGCTGTTGGTGTGGGACCTGATGGAAAATCCAGCTCTCACGCGGATACTGGAGAAATGCATGAATCCCATCGTGGGCAAGAGCGTGGTGATGTACTTTCGCAAGGAGGCGCCAGCGTGAGCGGTTTATACCTGAGCCGGGGTCTGTTCCCCGAAGAGTTCCTGCGACCCACGGTCAACTTTATCCTGGACTGTCAATTGGCCAGTGGGGAAATCCCGTGGTTTGAGGGAGGTTACGCCGATCCCTGGGATCACACCGAGGCCGCTATGGGCCTGGCTGTGGGCGGTGAGCTGGCGGCGGCGCGCCGAGCCTATCGCTGGCTGGCCAGCATGCAATTGCCGGACGGCAGCTGGTGGGCATCCTACCGCGGGGACGAGGCGGACAATCCGCAGCGGCGAGAGAGCAATTTTATCGCCTATATTGCGACGGGCCTGTGGCACTACTATCTGATCAGCGAGGATCGCGAATTCCTGCTGGAAATGTGGCCCATGGTTGGTCGGGCCATTGATTTTGTGCTGGCGCTACAGACCGGTCACGGGGATATCCACTGGGCGGTCGACGCCCGGGGCAAGGCAAAAGAAGATGCCCTGGTGACCGGCTGCAGTTCCATTTACAAAAGTCTGGAGTGTGCCCATAACCTTGCGCTCACCGTGGGCCAGCCGCGTCCCGAGTGGTTATTGGCGCGGGAGCGACTGGGTGCCGCACTGCGTCACAAGCCCGAGCGCTTCGACCGTACCTGGGAGAGTAAATCGCGCTATTCCATGGACTGGTTCTACCCGGTGCTGGCGGGGGTATTTCCCCAGCCGGAGGCAAAGGCTCGCCTGGCGGCGCGCTGGGATGAATTCGTAAAGCCCGGTATGGGTTGTCTGTGTGTGAGCGACCAGCCCTGGGTGACGGTGGCGGAGTCCTGTGAACTGGTAATGGCGCTGTTGGCAGCGGGAGATCACGCTAGAGCGGTGGAAGTTTACAGTTGGCTGCACCAGTGGCGCACCAGCGATGGCTCTTACTGGACGGGCTACCAGATGGTTGAAGACCTGCTGTGGCCGGATGAAAAACCGACCTGGACTGCGGGCGCGATCCTGCTGGCGGCGGATGCCCTGACGCAACATACGCCCGCCGCTAAATTGTTCTGTGGCGTAACAATTATCGACCCCGGCGCCCGGCAGCGCCACCGTGTGGTGGACTGAACGCGCTATAAGCGCCGCATCAGTCCCAGGCTGTTGACCTGGCCCAGATCCGCAAACAGCCCTGAAGCCAGTGCCATGCGATAAATCGCGTAGGGTGCCTGTCCGCCGGCATAGGCATCGGCAAACAGGTCGTGAATTGCCAGGATGCCACCGCGCATCACGTGGGTAGCCCAGCAGCGATAGTCTTCCAGGGCGGCATCCAGGCTGTGGCCACCATCGATGAAGACCATGGCCAGCGGTGTCTGCCAGTGCCTGGAGGTCGTTGCGGAGTCCGCCACCAGCGGTACCACGATATCGTCCAGTCCCGCGGCGTGGATGTTGCGTCGGAACTCCCGGAACGTGTCCATCACCCCCTCGCCCGTGTCGTACAGGTCAGGATCGTGAAAAAACTCCCCCTGCTGGTGTTCTTCCGAGCCCCGATGATGATCCAGGGCGAACACCGTGGCGCCCTGTTCCCGGCAGGCAAGGCCCAGGTAGATGGTGCTCTTGCCACAATAACTACCGATTTCCAGCACCGGGCCCATGGCGCAGGCTTGCCGCGCGTGCTGGTACAGCGCCTGGGCCTCATCGTCGGCGAGGAAGCCCTTGATCTGGTCGATATTGTCTGGCAGTCCGGCAATCATGTCGCAGTATCTCGCTGCTGTGGCAGGGGCTGGGCAAGTTAGCGGTTTTGCCCGGTTGTGGCAAGCCGTTGTGGGCGCAGCCGCACCGCCGCTCCGTGCTATGATAATTTGCAGCTGCTTATGCCGTGTAACTGTGAGGAGTAAGACACCATGAAACTGGATATGCCGCGCTTCGAACAGGCTCGCGTGCTGATCCTGGGGGACGTCATGCTTGATCGCTACTGGCGCGGAGCAGCCACTCGCATCTCCCCGGAAGCCCCGGTGCCGGTGGTGCGGGTAGAGGAGATTACCGACCGCCCCGGCGGTGCGGGCAACGTCGCTCTCAATGTCGCCGCGCTGGGGGCCAGTACCGTATTGTGCGCTTTTACCGGCGATGACGAAATGGCCGACTCGCTGCAGGATATGCTTGATGGTGCCGGCGTTGAATGCGCGTTTACCCGGGTCGCCGCATGTCCCACGATTACCAAGTTGCGGGTGATAAGTCAGCACCAGCAACTGTTGCGCCTGGACTTCGAGCAGGCGGAGCTCAGCTGCCAGGAGCAATCCCTGGGGCAGGGGCTGGAGGCGCGGCTGCAGTCCTGCCAGGCGCTGGTGTTGTCTGACTACGCCAAGGGTGCCTTGACAGATCCCCAGCCGATAATCGCCGCCGCCGCAGCGCAGGGCGTTCCCGTGCTGGTTGACCCCAAAGGTTCTGATTTTGCCCGCTATCGTGGGGCGGCATTGCTCACACCCAACCTGCAGGAGTTTGAAGCCGTGGTCGGCAGCTGCGCCAGTGAAGCCGAGCTGGTGGCCAGGGGACAGGCGCTGATGGTCGAACTGGACCTGGGGGCCCTGCTGGTGACCCGGGGTGATCAGGGCATGACCCTGTTGCGCCCGGACATGGAAGAGCTGCACCTGCCCGCCCGCGCCCGGGAAGTATTCGATGTTACCGGCGCCGGGGATACGGTCATCGGTGTCGTGGCCGCAGCGGTAGCGGCCGGCGCCGATGTGCCCCAGGCGGTCACCCTGGCCAATATCGCCGCGGGCATTGTGGTGGGCAAACTGGGTACCGCGGCGGTCAGTGCGCCCGAACTGCGCCGTGCAGTGCAACTGGAGCAGGGGTCGGAGCGCGGGGTGATGAGCCTGGAGCAATTGCAGGTGGCGGTGAGCGATGCCCGCAGCCACGGCGAGCGCGTGGTCTTTACCAATGGCTGTTTCGATATTATCCACGCGGGTCATGTCGGCTACCTGGAGCAGGCCCGCGCCCGTGGCGACCGCCTGATTGTGGCGGTTAATAGTGATGCCTCGGTGCGGCGCGTCAAAGGCAGTGGCCGGCCGATCAACCCGGTGGAGCGACGCATGGCGGTGCTGGCGGGTATGGAGGCGGTAGACTGGGTGGTCAGCTTTGCCGACGACACACCGCGCAGCCTGTTACAGGTGTTGCAGCCAGACCTGTTGGTGAAGGGCGGTGACTATCAAAGCAAGGAGGATATCGTCGGCTGGGATATTGTCCAGGCCTACGGGGGTGAGGTGCAACTCCTGGACAGGGTGGACGAGCTTTCCACCACAGCCATCGTTAATCGCATCCAGGGTGAGGCTGCGGATTAACCCAGGGCGAGGCGCGCTGCCGCAACATTATCCCGCAGGTGATCCGGGTTGATAGTGCCGACCACCACCGCGCTGGTTGCCGGGTGTGACAGGGCCAGCTTCAGGCTGCTTTGCACCGGATCTGCAGCGCTACGGTCCAGGTGGCCGCTGGCCAGGGCTTTCTTGATCAGCACCCCGGTATTGCGATCGGCGCAGGCGTCCAATACCGGCAGCTCCTCGCGCTGTTCAGGGTTGTAGGTCAGCATAAGCACATCACAGTTCGGCGCTGCTGCCAGTCCACCCGCGAGGGTTTTGGTCGACATGCCAAAGGCGCGTATCAGTCCCTCATCTTTTAATTTTTGCAGCGCCTGCAGTGTCCCCATTTCATTGATAATGGCCAGGTCATCGCCGTTGGAGTGCACCAGTACCAGGTCCAGTACCTCGGTTTGCAGGCGGCGCAGGCTGCGGCGCACCGATGCCCCGGCGTGCTCCGGGCTGAAGTCGAAACGCGATTGCCCCGCAGCGAATTCCTCGCCTACCTTGCTGCACAGCAGCCAGTGCTGTCGCTGCCCGCGCAACAATTTGCCCAGGCGTTCCTCGCTGTTGCCGTAAGCCGGGGCGGTATCGATCAGGTTGATACCCAGGTCACGCGCCAGTGCCAGCAGTGCTGCGGCGCTGCGATCATCGGGCAGGTCAAATCCGGTGGGATATTTGAGGCCTTTATTGCGGCCCAGTTTCACCGTGCCCAGGCCCAGGGCGCTGACCTCCAGCCCGGTGCTGCCCAGTGGTCGTAGCCAGCTCATGGAAACAGGGCGTCCCACAAGGGGGTGGCCGCCACTGGTCGCTCCATTCCCGCCAGCCCTGACAGGTCTGGTTGGTATTTGGGCAGGATTTGACGCCGTTGCAATTGCTTCTCGATTGCAGCGCCCATCTGTGGGCACAGAGTGAGTTTGGTGGGCCAGGCTACCAGGGCATTATCCACACCCGTTGCGGAACCGACGTAGGCACTGTCTGGCCGCAACAGGCTGGCCTGGCGGGGCTCGGCCCTGTCCAGGGATATACTGCGCCAGTCGCACTGTCCCAGTTCCAGCCAGGGCAGCAACTGCTGTAATTCCTCCCTGGCCCTGGCGATTAATTGCTGCGGGTCCGCAGCACTGCCGGCGGTGGCCAGGTCGCCCCCCAGGTACCACACGGGCTCTCCGGCCCGGGTAAGGTGACTGGAAACAGTCAGGCGGGGAGAGGGCCTGTTACCCATGCAGTGGGCGTAGAATGGCTCCCGATACTGGTGTTTCACCAGCACCTGCTGCAGCGGTCTGCGCTGCATGGCGGGGCCGCTGGCCCCCAGCTGTTGTAACAGGGATTCGTTGCCCGCGCCGGCACAGAACAACAGGCACTGCGCTTCTACGGTGCATTGAGGCAGCACCAGGGTGGCTTTTGCCTGCTGTAACTGCAGGGATGCGACCCCCCAGTCGATGCTGAAAATGGCTTCCCGGTGCGGTTCCGCAAGGGCCTCCAGCAGCGACGGTACATCCAGCACCAGTTCATTGAGCTTATAGACGTGTCCGCGGAAGTTGCTGTGACGCAGGGGCGGCGGATGATCGGCGGCTGTTACTGCCGCCACACGCCCGCGCAGTAGTTTACTGGCCAGAAAACTGTTGAGGCGGGCACCCGGCTGGTCGCTGGACCACAGGTAGAAATCCTCGCTCAATACCTTGCAGCCGCGCAGGTCTATATCGCCTTTGCCGTCCAGGCACCGCCGCCAGGCCGCAGGCATTGCGGCTATGGTCCGGGAGCCGGTATTGAGCGCACCGTCGAGGGCGTACTTGATGCCACCGTGAATGATGCCCTGGGAGGCAATGGTCTGGTCGCTGCCCAGGGCGCCGTGTTCAAACAGCAGGGTGCTGTATCCGCGCTGGCGCAGCAGGTTCAGGGCCCACAAGCCAGCCACGCCGCCGCCTATGATAGCGATATCGGTTTGTAAAACAGGGGTCACCATGCTCGCAGTGTACTGTATCGGGGTAGTGCACGCATGGCTGCTGACAGCGTGGGTTGGCGGGGTTATGCTGCTTGGCACTGATGAGTCCTGGAGTTCCGGATGCGCTATGTTTACAGCGCCCTGTTATACCTGCTGCTGCCATTTCTGCTGTTGCGCCTGTTGTGGCGCTCGCGTCGCGCGCCCGCCTACAGGCGACGCATAGCAGAGCGCTTTGGCTGGTTCACCCTGCCGGGGCAACATCGGGGCCGGGCTATCTGGTTACATGCGGTCTCGCTGGGGGAAACCCTGGCCGCGGCACCCTTGCTGGAAAGCCTGTTGCGGGCGTACCCCGATCACCGGCTGGTCGTCACCACCACTACACCCACCGGCTCCGCGCAACTGCGAACCCTGTTTGGCGAGCGCGTGCAGCATGTTTATGCCCCCTGGGACCTGCCGGGTAGCGTGGGTCGCTTTCTGGACCAGGTGCAGCCGCGTCTGCTGATCATCATGGAGACTGAGTTGTGGCCCAATATGTTGCACCTGAGCCGAGCGCGGGCTTGCGCGATACTGTTGGCCAACGGGCGCCTGTCGGCCCGCTCCGCCAGGGGTTATTCCCGGGTCCCCGGGCTGACACGACAGATGCTGCGCCAGCTGGATTGCGTTGCCTGTCAGTCCCGGGAGGATGGCGAACGATTCCTGGCACTGGGCCTGCCCCCCGCTGCGCTGCAGGTCACCGGGAATATCAAGTTCGACCTCGAGCTATCACCGGATTTGATGCGGCGGTCGCAGCAGCTGCGACAGGAATACCGGGCGGAGAGTCGACCGATATGGGTCGCGGCGAGTACCCACCCGGCAGAGGAGCCGCTGGTGTTAGCGGCTTTCAAAGAGCTACGAGAAACTGTTGATAATTGCCTGTTGCTGCTGGTGCCGCGGCATCCGGAGCGCTTCGATGAGGTCTACGAGCTGTGCTCAGCCGCTGGCTGGGATACCCGGCGGCGCTCCAGCGGCTCACCCCCAAATGCCGGGGTCGATATTGTGCTGGGCGATACCGTGGGTGAGCTGCTGCTGCTGTTGTCATTGGCCAGGGTGGCTTTCATGGGGGGTAGCCTGGTACCCCACGGTGGTCACAATGTCCTGGAGGCCGCGGTGTGGGGTGTGCCGGTGATCAGCGGGCCGCATATGTTCAACTTCGGGGAGGCTAGCCGGCTGTTGGTAGCGGCTGGTGCCATGGAGATTGTGCATCAGCCGCAAAGCCTGGGGGAGCGGTGCATTCGCCTGCTCAGCGACCCCGAGGGCTGCCGCCGCATGGGCGCAGCGGGGCAGCAGGTGGTGGCAGAGAATCGCGGTGCCCGGGAGCGGTTGCTGCAGCTGGTGGCCGCAGCGCTCTAGGGATTAATTTGTAACAGGAACCGCGCTATTTACTGGAAGTGGCAGTGGCAGTGGCAGTGGCCGGGGTCGGGGGTACCAGGTTGCTGTCCAGGCGCATCACATCTTCCGGACTGAGCAGGCCAGCCTGCTCTTTCAGGCGCATCATGTTGAGGATGTAGTCGTAGCGGCTGTTGGCGTAGTCGCGCTCGGCGCTGAATAAGGTGTTCTGCGCGTTGAGTACGTCCACCACATTGCGGGTGCCCACCTCGTAGCCGGCCTGGGTTGCGTCCAGTGAGCTCTTGGAGGAGATGATGCTCTGCTTGCGCGCGGCTATGCGCGACACGTCGCTGACTACGGTCATGTGCAGGGAGCGGGTGTTGGTCACGATGTTCCTGGACAGGTTGATACGCTCCTCCCGGGCCGCGTTGAATTCCTGGGCCGAGGCGCGCCGGTTGGCGCTGATGGCACCACCGCTGTACAGGGGCAGGTCGACACTAATCACCCAGGCGTGCTCTTCCGTGTCTTGATCGGGGGAGCTCACAAAGCCCGTGTCAGGCTTTACAGACCTGGAGCCGTTGGTACTGAAATCGGAATATTCATAGCCGCCGCGCACTTTAGGCGCGTGCTCCAATCTATTGGCCTTGGCAGACTGTCGTGCCGCTTCTTCCCGATAGTTAGAGGCCTTCAGCAAAAAATTGTTAGCCAGGGAAAAATCCACCCAGGCCGCTCGATCAATAGGGTCGGGTGGCCTGATCTCGAAGTCTTGTTTGAGGATATTAAGGTTGCTGGCGCTCTGGCCAGTCAGTACCGACACGCGTTCCAGGGCCACCGATACATTATTCTCATCGACTAACCGGCTTACCTGGGCCAGGTCACGGGCGGCCTGGGCCTCATACACATCAGTAATAGCGATAAGCCCGACCTCAAAGCGCTGCTGGGTCTGCTCCAGCTGGCGTTCGAAGGCCCGCTCCTGGGCCCTGGATGCCGACAGGTTATCCTGCGCACGCAGCACCAGCAAATAGGCCTCTACCACCCTGACAATCAGGTTCTGTTGATTAGAAGCGAAGGTAGACTCGGCTTCCTTGGTGACTTCCTTGCCGGACTTGAACTCAAACCAGGCGGGCAGATCGAACAATGCCTGGTTGAGAGACACGCTGTAACCGTCTGTATCGACGTCGATATTGCTGGTTGTCTGTACCGAACCTATATTTGGCGCGCTGAACTGGCCATCTATATCTGTGTCCGAGTCCCGGTAAGAATACCCCGTGCCCACCTGTGGTAGCAGCGCAGAGCGTCCCAGATTCTCGGTCTCCCGTCTAGCCAGGTAAACCGCCTGCTCAGCCTTCAGCTGCGCATCATTTTCCAGCGCGAGCTCATAGATATCGCGCAGGGAGTCGGCCTGTAAACTGAACGAGCTGATGGCAAGTGCCAGCGCCGACAGTGCGACAACAGTACTTTTCATGCAAAAATCCCTAGAGAGCTTGTGGTGTATTTCAATCGCCAGAAGTTTACCAGTCTCTGGCGCTAAGTGCATTTACTGAAACTTGAAGGAAAACGTGCAGTTGCTGGCAGTTTATGCCACCGTAAGTGCTAAACTCCTGATTCACCCCCGAACAACGTCCGGGGCGATAATGCGGGATAGGGATCATTAACCGGGACACGATGTTGCAACAGGCCAGGAAAAAGCAATTTAAACTCGATTTGAAGGAGTTACACGCTCTTTGCGAGGCTAATTACGCACGGTTTTTGCGGCTATTCCCTGACTATGAGACCAGTAACAGCCGCGACTTTGAGGTCGGCCCTGCCCGGGTACAGATCGATGTGGTAGAGCGGTGCCGCTACACCACGATTTTTCATTTGCACCAGCAGCAGGCTGAAGAGCGGTGGCTGGGGCACCTGCGGGTGGAACTGCGGGCCTATCACGACGCGGGCATGCTGGAGGTAGGCATGTTCCAGTCGCACCGCCAGATTGCACCGCGCTATCGCTATCCCAACAAGAACATGTTCCAGCAGGATGAAAAATCCCAGCAGAATCGCTTCCTCGCGGACTGGCTGGAACACTGTCTGCACAATGGACGCAGCGGTCAGCCATTGGCCGTGCCCGGACAGGCCAACTGAGCGGCTCTGGCGGTAGTGAGTATGGAGCACAGCATACATAGCAGTTATACACTCGAGACTGACGTCGACGTGGTGCGCGTGGTGCAGCTGACGGATACGCACCTGTGTCGTATGCCCGGGGGTACACTGCTGGGCATGGACACCGACCACTCCCTGCAGGCGGTTATCAACCTGGTTAAGCACGAGAGAGCGGACGCAGATATATTGCTGGCCACCGGAGACCTTTCCGATGGTGGCGCACGGGAGGCTTACGAGCGCCTGCAGGGCTATTTTGCGCAGCTATCCTGTGTGGATTTCTGGCTGCCGGGCAACCACGATGACCGCGGGGCCATGGAGTCCGTGTCGGCGACCAGTGGGCGCAATTACCTGACCCGGGAAATCTACGCCGGCAAGTGGCAGATCCTGATGCTGGATTCCCAGGTGGCCGGGGAAGTGGACGGTGAGCTGGGGCAGGCTGAGATCGCTTTCCTGGCGCAGGCACTGGAGCAGGCCACCAAGCTTGGGCTTTACAGCCTGGTTTGCCTGCACCACCACCCGGTGCCCATTGGTTGCCAGTGGCTGGACGAACAGATGGTGGCTGATGCCGATGCCCTGTTTGCAATGCTGAGCGGCTACCCCGGCGCCCGTGCCGTGCTCTGGGGGCATGTTCATCAGGAGATTGATCGACAATACCAGGGTTTGAGATTGCTGGCCTCCCCTTCAACCTGCGTGCAGTTTGCCCCCGGCAGTGTGGGGTTCAAGGCTGACGACCAACCCCCCGGTTACCGCTGGCTGGACCTGCATGGGGACGGCACCCTGGAGACTGGCGTATCCCGGGTGCGGGACGTGGCTTTCACCGTCGAGCTGGACTCGGGGGGTTATCTGTAACCCCGGGCCTGACAGCGAACAGGTTTTTTTCAGTCTACAGGCCCTGGGCGGGAAAGTGTTTCTCAGTCTAGCGGTCGCGAATAGGAAGGTGTGTGTCAGTCCAGCGGTCGCGAATAGGAAGGTGTGTGTCAGTCCAGCGGTCGCGGATAGGAAGGTGTGTGTCAGTCTAGCGTTCCCGGGCAGGAACGTATTTCTCAGTCGCTCCACGATATTCGCTTGGTGAGAAACACGTTCCTGCCCGGGACCTCGTGTGTGCTTATCCTTTCCAATCGCGGAAATGAATGAAGAACCTCCTCTGTGGCCCTTCATTTCCCTGGTGTAGTCGGAGTCCCCCTATTCAAGGGGCCGGGGGAAAACAGGTTTTTCACCAAGCGAATTTCGTGGAGCGACTGGAAAATCTGTTTTCCCCCGGACCCGCTGGCTAAAACCAAACCCAGAAAATCCAGAAGCAAATTGTTTCTATAATTCGCAGAGCAACCACGAAAATGTGCATAGGAAGCATTAAAAAGCCCGGCATAAGAAAAACTGGCCCATGCGGACTGCACAAGGCCTGTCTTTGCCATGTACAATGCCGCTGGTTCCCACCTCCGCAACACGTGAAAAGCCACAAGAAATGAGCGAATACACAGCACAAGATATCGAAGTCCTGACCGGGCTCGAACCGGTGCGCAAGCGTCCGGGCATGTACACAGACACCTCCCGCCCCAATCACCTGGCTCAGGAGGTTATCGACAACAGCGTTGACGAGGCCCTGGCGGGGCACGCTGACCAGATCGAGGTTGAGCTGCACAAAGATGGCTCGGTTACCGTGGGTGATAACGGCCGCGGCATGCCGGTGGATATTCACCCCGGGCAGGGTAAACCCGGGGTGGAAGTTATTCTCAGCACCCTGCACGCGGGCGGTAAGTTTTCCAACAAAAACTACCAGTTCAGTGGCGGCCTCCACGGCGTCGGTGTGTCAGTGGTTAATGCCCTTTCGAAAAAACTGGAAATATCCATTCGCCGTGATGGCAACGTCTACCGCATGACATTTGCCGGCGGGGACAAGACCAGTGAGCTGGAAGTGGTGGATACTTGCGGCAAGCGCAATACCGGCACCACCTTGAGGTTCACCCCGGACCCACAGTATTTTGATTCCATCAATTTTTCTGTATCGCGATTAAAACACGTGCTGCGGGCGAAGGCGGTGCTCTGTCCCGGCCTGCGCGTCAAGTTCAGGGATGAGAAAAAAGGTGAGTCCGAAGAGTGGTACTACGAGGACGGCCTTACCGACTACCTGGCCGATGCCACCATCGATTTCCCGGTTATCCCTGAACTGCCCTTTGTCGGCAGTTTCAGCGGCGCCAGTGAGGGCGTGGACTGGGCGGTGCAGTGGTTGCCCGAGGGCGGGGAAGTCATCGCCGAGTCCTATGTCAACCTGATTCCCACTGCCCAGGGCGGTACCCACGTTAATGGCCTGCGCACCGGTTTACTGGACGCCATGCGGGAATTCTGCGAGCTGCGCAATCTGCTGCCGCGGGGCGTGAAGCTGACCCCGGACGATATCTGGGACCGCTGTTGCTATGTGTTGTCCTCCAAGCTGGCGGACCCGCAGTTTTCCGGCCAGACCAAGGAGCGCCTGTCCTCTAGGGAGGCGGCGGCTTTTGTGTCCGGGGTGGGTAAGGACGCCTTCGGCCTGTGGCTGAACCAGCATACCGAAGAGGCGGAAAAGCTGGCTGAGATGTGCATCAATAATGCCCAGACCCGGCTGCGCTCCGCCAAGAAAGTAACACGCAAGAAAGTCACCTCCGGTCCGGCGCTGCCCGGCAAGTTGGCGGACTGCTCCGGTGAGGACCCCGAGCGCGGGGAGTTGTTCCTGGTGGAAGGAGATTCCGCCGGGGGCTCGGCCAAACAGGCCCGCAGCCGCGATTTCCAGGCCATCCTGCCTCTGCGTGGCAAGATCCTCAATACCTGGGAAGTGGATTCCCAGGAGATTCTCGCCTCCCAGGAGGTGCACAATATCTCCGTGGCAATGGGCATAGACCCTGCCAGCGATGACCTATCCGGCCTGCGCTATCACAAGATTTGTATTCTCGCCGATGCGGACTCGGATGGCCTGCATATCGCCACCCTGATCTGCGCTTTGTTTGTGCGTCATTTCAGGCCCCTGGTCGCCGCCGGGCATGTCTATGTCGCGATGCCTCCGCTGTACCGTATAGACCTGGGCAAGGAAGTTTTCTACGCCCTGGACGAAGCGGAAAAACAGGGTGTACTGGATCGAATCGTGGCAGAGAAGAAGAAGGGTACGCCCAACGTGCAGCGCTTCAAGGGCCTGGGCGAGATGAATCCCCTGCAGTTGCGGGAAACGACCATGGACCCGGATACGCGCCGCCTGGTGCGCCTGGTGCTGGACGCGGGTGACGGCACTAACAATATGCTGGACATGCTGCTGGCCAAGAAGCGCGCCCCGGATCGCAAAGCCTGGCTGGAGGAAAAGGGCGACCTCGCCCAGGTTGCGCTCTAGCCTCCCGCACCAGGCTCCGGCCCGGGTGCAAGCGGGCTGTCGCGCGCGGCCATGGTGATGCAGG
>Ga0316196_10000901_pt1 | contig 12440 bp, 7 predicted proteins | sample Eddsed2cm_MG_FD_204938 | JGI IMG/M metagenome (GOLD analysis project Ga0316196, IMG submission 204938) | Coastal sediment microbial communities from Maine, United States - Eddy sediment 2 cm | ecosystem: Environmental > Aquatic > Marine > Coastal > Sediment | place: USA: Maine | collected... | reverse complement strand
ATATAGCTGCCATCGATGAAATCCGTGGGATCAAAAAGAGCCGCTCCGGTTCCATCCGTAACGGCTTTTTTTCCGGTATAAGAACCAAGCTCCGTGAAAGCATAAACCCTCAGGCCGGAAAGTTCGCTTCCAAGGCTGGTCGATACTTTGACGGTTATTTCGGCCGGTGGTTCATCCGGGCCGGTATCCTTAACAAAAAAGGAGGCGGTATCCATCCAAGTTCCGGTTAGACCGTGGGCATCTTCGGCTTGGGCCCTCCAGAAGTAGCGGGTTTTATCGGTCAATTCTGAAGGGACTGTCCATTGGGCAGATGCGGACACACCTTGTTCAACGAGTGTGGTCAGGTCTTCATCAGCGTAAATTTCGAATCGGTAGGAAAGGTTGTCGGCTTCCGGATCAATGCAAGGACTTAAATCCAGCGAGGGTGTTAAGGTCCCGACCCAGGCCTGCTTGCCCGGATTTTTGAGTGTCGGTGACAAGGGCGCGTCATTAGCGGTGTTGACAAAAAATGCACGCTTTGCCCAACCGCTTTCGCCAGATCCGTTACCGGTCTTGACCCGCCAGAAATACCAGGTGTTGTCGTCCAGCCCGGAGACATGCCAGGCGGTGGTATCGATACCCGCCATTATTTCCCCGGATGTAAGCTTGGCCGGGCTGTCAAAGGTCTCGGCTTTGTCCAGTTCAAAATAATAGCTGTGGCTTCCTGCATCCGCTGAATTGGTCACAACCAGATCCAGTTGTCGGATGGGGACATCACTATTGATGGTCGGAGATGCCGGCTGCGGGGCATCCGGCACCAAGGCGGCGGTGTTCACCAGAAATGAGCCTAGGGTAGTTTCAGTTGAGGCACCGTGATCATCGGTGGCTACTGCCCGCCAGAAATACCAGGTATTATCAGCAAGCGCAGAATGAACAGCCCAGGACGTGGTACCATCAGGTCCTTGGGGAATATCGGCCCCAGAGACCACTGGGGTGCTCAGGGTATTGTCGTCATAGACCTCAAAGGTGTAAGTAACCTCATCTTCATCCGCGTCAACGGCATTGGTGACTTCCAGTGCAGGGGTCCGCGTATCAACTACCGTATCGTCCCCGGGACTGCTGATGTAAAATGGTCCGGGAGCATTATTGATCGTGTTGACAAAGAAAGTGCCGTAAGTCCATAAGCTGAAACTATATCCATCGGTGGCCCTGACGCGCCAATGGTAGCGGCGGTTATCTTCGAGAGTTTCAGGTACGATCCAGGAAGTTGTTGTGACACCTTGGGTAACCTCAACGGCGCCGGCGACCCTGACAGTTAGGGCGGGATCGGCGAAGACCTCAAATTCATAGGTCAATACGTCACCGTCTTCGTCGATGCTGTTTTCTATTACCAACTCCGGTTGCAATAGGTTGACTTGTGCATCGGCCTGAGGCGAAATAATTACCGGAGTACTCGGTGCATGTTCTTCGATGGTCGGATCGGAGCCGTATAAAAATTCCTCCAGGTCGGAAATACCATCTTGGTCAAAATCTCCGCTTCCGTCGCGGTCCAGGGACCCAAAATACTGCATCTCCCAAGCATCCAGCATGCCGTCACCGTCGCTATCATGGATGGAATTGATGGTCAGAACCACTCGCCGGGTATGGGCCAGGAGGCCATCTGAAGCTTTAAAGATGATTTCATAGGTTCCGGCCTGGCCCAATGCGGGTGTCCAGTTAAAGATGCCGCTTCCACTACCCTGATCCGTAAAATTTGCGCCAGCCGGAAGTGGTGTTGCCGAAAGCACCGGAGTTGATCCGTTGGGATCGTCGGCTTCCACCAAGATTGAGACCTGCAAGCCTTCGAGGCCGATGCGGTTCTCAATAAACTGCAGCACGGGCGGCAGCGGTATGTCGCTGGCTTCCGCAAATTTGATTGTGTAAGAGCCCGGGGTATCGACATCGAAAAGATTGATCAAGTGCCGCCAGCTGTGGTCTTCGTTTCTGGTTTTAGACATCCAGGCATTATGAGTTTTGATGATCTTGCCGTCTGATCGGATAATTTCTTTGATAATTTTCTCACCACCGAAGGGATCGTTCAGTTTTACGTACATAAAGCCGTTTGTTGGCGGTGCCCTAAAGGCGCCTGTACTACCGTTAATCTGAAGGGTTGATGTGTCAGACTGATCTGTGACTTCCGTATCGACAGCATCGGATTCATAGACCCGGAAAATATCGGCGTCTTTGGCCAGAAAATCCCGCACGGTATCGCGTCCGGGAAGATCCACCAGGACATCATGGACCAGAAAATGAGTGCGTGCATCCGATATCAAGGATGTAAGCTCTCCACCAAGCTCATCAGAGTGAGAAAAGCCGGCTGAAAATTCCACAAATTTTCCGGACAACGTGCAGCTCATGTCCCAACGCGCGGTTGCTGCGTTGTCAGGATTGATATCACCGAAGTCTACCAGTAGGCTGTCGGTAGCCGTCTTCCCGTTGACCGCGCTCCCCTCGATGGAAAAACCGATCAAAAGGCCTTGCTCGTTTTCCACAATTTTAGGCTGGACTGAATCTATTTTCAGATTTTTGGCTACCCCATGACCGGTGTTGTTGATCCGCACCCCCATTGAGAAGGGCACCGGTGGTTCAATTTCCGGCGTGAACGCATCATCGCCATAAACCTCGTTGGGCAAAAAATAATCCAGGACAATTTCCGGCATGGGTTTTACAAAAATATAGTCGGGCGTAACTTCGGTGACCTTTTCTTGACCGCCGATCATATATGAAAGCTTGGCACCCACGTAGTAAAGTGTGCCGGACTCCAGGCCGTTGGATGAACCAGTAGATGGAATGATCAACCAGTGGATATCGGCTGTCGTTGATGGCAACACTGCGCCGTTGCCGCTGACATCGTCGATGTTTTCCGTTGAATCCAGGCGAATATAGAAAAGCGCACCACTGTCGGTCGGATCGGAGCTTGCCGATACCGGGTTCCCGGCTGCGTCGGTAAAGATGACATCCACGCGAGTGTCTTCCAGGGCGATGTGAGAAAGGCCGTTGATTACTCGTAGATGGGCATCAAAGGCCTGCCGTTCCAGCGTCAACTCCTGCTTGATCTCGATTTTAACCCGGGCACAGACCGAGTCAACGGCCAAAGAAACGGACGGATTCATTACTACCAATCCGATGAGAAGAGTAAAATACAACGCTATTCGGCGATCAAAAAAGTATGCCTTTCCCATTTTTCCCCCTGAATACATATATAAGATGACAGAGTACAGAAGCCAGATGCTATATGCCAGATGTCAGTTGTCAGAATACAGATGACAGATGTCAGATAACCGATGTCAGAAGACAGAAGACAGAAGATATCTATATCGTTATAATCAGTCTAAGTGCGCCACAGGTCTGCTTAATTTGTTAAACTTTATCAATTTTACTCCAATTGAGCTGAAACCAATTAGAGTTGTTCGTTACTGGTTAGCAGTTTTAATTCATCTTTACCTCCAATCCTTCACCCTTGAACCGAAAGCGGTTATATGGGCCCATCGGGTCATCTTCAGATCCATGGATAATACGCATGGCAATGTAATCGGCTGTATTCCTCATCAGAACGCGGTTTTGCGGATCGGCCAGTTGCCAGGTGTCGTTCAAATAAAATTCTACCCAGTTGTGATAATCCCTTGCCTTTAAAACGCCGCTTTGCGGGCAAACATAGCCGCCGATCGGGCGTGCGGCGATGCCGTTGGCACGGCACAGGGCGACAAAAAGGTTCGCATATTCTGTGCAGTCACCCTTTTTATGCTCCAACGCATATAGCGCTCCGCGATCTCTGCCGGCGTAACCACTGTAACGCACATTGCCTGCCACCCAGCAAAAGACTTCTTCTATGGTTTTGGATGCGTCGGGTTTCTGCAGTTTCTGCGCTATCCTGGTTATGGCGGAATGATCCGACTCGATATATTTTTGCGGATTCAAATCCTGGGGCGATGGCCCAGAAGGAATTGGATTGGCTGTGGCAGAGACAAGCAGGTCGGCTTTAATGGTAACAACCCGGGAGCCGTATGGAGCCAGATTCTCAAAAGTAAAATGAAGCACTTGATTACCGCTGTCATCTATCAGCAATTTGTAGGGATAATTGGATAGTAACCTGAGGCAGCGCTGGCTGGCCGTTTGTTTCACCGGCGCAAAGCTCCACAGTTCGGCTTGCTTAATCACCTGATGGGATTTGTTTTGCAGCGTAAAACTGTATTGAATTTGTCTGGAGATCGAATACCCGCCGCCTTCTGACCGGGCGGCATTGCCTTTGTCCGAGTGCATCATCGTTATCGAGGCCGCAGCAAGACATAGTACCGTCGCAGCAATCACGATGATTAAATTATTTCGCCCATGACGAATTTTTCCGGTCTTTCCTTCCATCACTGCTTTCTTCAATATTTGCAATGAACCTCCGATCCGATAAATTTTTTGAGCTTGTAAGAAGCTACTTCTTATCAATCCGATAAACGCATTGGACGCTGTCGGTATTCAAATAATAGATCGTTTCTCACAGCAATAATCGTGCAAAAACTAGTGGGATGAAAAAAAATTACAATAATGATCGTATTACAGTCACTTAGAGCGAGTACGAAAAAACAGTAGCATTCGGGTGATGTGAAATGATTGTTTAGAAATTCTGAATTTTATTTCCTAACAAAATCCTTGAATCCTAAAATTAGAAATTAAAACCGAAGAAAAAGGGTAGGGGGAAGAATTTGGAGTTGGGAATTCAAAAGGAGGAATGCGGACCCGCCGTCGTCCAACAAGGCGGGGCTTTGGCGCGGCATTCATAGGGAATTTGGGCTGATGTAAAAAAATTTTGAGGATAACGAAAAGCCTCAAAGGAGTACAAACAACCCCCTCAAGGCTTTTACATTGGTATCTTCTGTAAATCCTTTGTCATGTTTTTTTTGACAAAAATTAAGTGCTAAAAGTAACAGATTTATAGATGTAACGGAACTCGAATGTCGCTTCGGTTCAAGAGAAGGAGGAACTCAGCATTATATTCCAGATGAAACCAGCAAAGAGATTAAGATGAGGTTCAGCGTTTCGTTTTGATGGCGACAAAAGGTGTTGAAATAATCAGACTTGATAGATTTCCTGACTGAATTACAAGAAATTAGCTAATTCTTTTTAAACTTAGTTCTGCCGATATTCGCGAGTCCAATAAGAATTAAACCGCTTAAAATTAAGGCAACAGGTTCTGAAATTAAGTTTAGTACTTTACTGCCAAGAAACCAAGGGGCAGCAATAATTGTAGGTGGTATTATCGATATCAATATTGGCTTTATCATTTTTCCCCCCTGTCAAATTATCAAAAAATGGTGCAGCCATAAAAACCAGTAAATCTCCTTTATGCAGTGTTGACCAAGATTGAAAGCATTCAGGTTACAGGCAGCGAGAGACGACCACTTAGGTATTATGCGCACGATCGGGCAAATGTTAACTCGGAGCTAAGAAAAAAGTTAAATGTTCTCAGTCTCAGTTTAGCATTAAGCAAAAATCTTGCCAAATTTTTTCCGCCTTATCAGATTAATAAATATTTATATAAATCGGATGGATATATAAATGTGAAAATTACGGTCTTTCGAAGGTATGTAATGTTTTACCTATAAACTATGAAAAATTTTTCATAATATGAAAATGTTTCAAAATAATATGGCACTGTTTTTTTTGGACAAAGCTAGCATAAAAAGTTAGGAATAATCGATGACCATAAAATGATCGTGACATCAAATGGATTATTTTTTTGTCAGATTGTTATCTAAAATTTTAACATGCAATTTCTGTCGACCGAATCGACGTGCTTTGTGGTACTCATCCTTTTCCATGGCAATATCTACCCGGTTACGGTAACGTCTATTCATTCGGTCCGTAACCAAACACACGCCAATTTTATCCACGTATAAATGTGAGCCTAGTGGGACAAAGTTGGCGGCACATCGCATTTCACCTTTGGCCAGGGCGCTACAAATATTTTCTCCATTTGCGGCGATGCAGGGGGTATCGTCTGTTTGTCGGGGGTCTCCGACATTGTAAGCTGTTACAACACGAATTGTTTCACTTTTCACTGTGTATTTCTGACTTTTATGGAGCAGCAATGGTAACATCATCGAGTCTGCATATGAGATGCCGATAGCTCCAAAACCTATGAATAAAGTAAAAAGACTTTGAACAACTGTAGTAAGTATTATGCGTTTGCCTTTTTCTTTTGACTTCATCATATTCCTCCCTCTCTTTGCGATATTTTTAAACCTCTTGTTAATTTTACTGCTCCCCGAAAACGTAAGAAGCTTGATATGGTAGTCATTCACAATGGCAAATCGCGTGCCAAAATTCAAAAAAGAGAATATGTTGATTAATAACAGTTAGATATTAGATTTAGTAGTCTTTACTTAACGTCGCAGATTATGAAAGAACTTGGATAGAATGGTGAAGAAAAGTTCCCATTGAACGGATAGGATACTGACTAAGACACCAGAAAGAGAAGTAGTTAAACAAATCCAACTTATCTTGATTCTAACTTGTGACCAAAAGAAGTAAAAAAACTTGATGATAGTCACCAATTCTCATTTTTCCTTCGGAGCTAGTTAAAAAAACCTACTGTGGAGTCTATGTCTTAAGGTGTGAATAAATTCCCATAAAATCCGGAAAATTCCTTCCGCATTTCGGCCAAACTTTCATCTGGAAAACTTATTTAACTTACCGTAATAAAAAGTAATTATGGCTTTTAAAATTTTTGGCACGAACATTGTACAACTTGATAGCAGATTTGGCCTATTCTTTATGCTTATGACTATCTATAGAATACGACTCGTATCGGTTAACATATTTATGGAGGTGGGGTGTGGACAACCGGGAAAGACTTGCTCTTGCGGAAAAGGTTCAAAAAAGTATTCAGAAGAGAACTCTCAATTACCGGCTAATACAAAGGAGAGAAAAGATTGAAAGAGAATTCGAAAAAAAACTTCAAAGTAAATGAAGTATGCCCGTCAAGCGTCGGTCAGGCAGTTCAACATCTTTTATATCATTTGCCGTTCAGAGATAAAGTAGAAGTTGCAATCAAAACAGAGTGTGAATTGCCGAAGCTGCAGACTTCACTCGGCAACCATATTCAACATGAGTTTAGGCTTGACGGTAACATGAGTCTAATTGAATCATGTCTTCCACATTCTGAAAACGGGGTCATTGACTCGGAAGATGCTTGCCGGATCATTATCAAGGAATTTTGGAAGCAATTAAAAGCGGCACAGAGTACAGAACCTCGGAAATAACCAAATCAATCCGGCACAATGGATCCGTCTTCGGTTTTGTGCACCAAAAGTCAAATATAGGCACTCTACTCTTGGGCGCGCCTTGAAGATGAACCAAAAACCGGCGCAATCTTTTCGTATCGCCTCCTTTCTTGATCAAGCACATTCCATACTTCTGAGCATGCGATACGCTGTAACAACCAGCTTACTCCGTTTACCCAATCCATTTTTTCGCCTCATCTGTTTCAGCTTTCTCAAGGTATAAAACCGTTCCAAAAAATTAATACTTGCTTTTAGGTTAATTTTATATCAAAAGTACAGATGTCGTAATGATGTTTACGCCAGGATGAATGGCAACCAACCACAACATGAGAAAGGAGGAGGGACAAATGAAACTTTTGAAGCGGTTGTTAATTTTAGCATTGGTGAGTGCTTTTCTTTTCGCCGGAGCAAATGCCTACGCCAAAACCTGTGTTTATTGCTCGGAGGGCAGCCCGGAAGGTTTTAACCCGTCATTGTACACGGCTGGAACCACCTTTGACGCCTGTTCGAGAACCCTTTTCGACAAACTGGTGCATTTTGAGCGCGGTACGACCAAAATCATTCCCGGACTTGCCGAAAGCTGGGACGTCTCCGCAGACGGTCTGACTTATACCTTCCATCTGCGCAAAGGTGTGAAGGTTCACAAGACCAAAAACTTCACCCCCACCCGTGACTTCAATGCCGACGACGTCATTTTCAGTTTCCATCGCCAGTGGAAGAAAGATCATCCCTATCACCAAGTGAGCGGCGGCGCGTACGAATATTTCAACGGCATGAGCATGCCGGATCTGCTCAAAGCGATTGAAAAGGTAGACGATTACACCGTCAAGTTCGCCCTGAATCGGCCCGAAGCACCGATGATCGCCAACCTGGCCATGGACTTCGCCTCCATTTTTTCGGCTGAATATGCCGACAAGATGCTGGCCGCGGGCACACCGGAAAAAGTGGACCTGGAACCGGTCGGCACCGGCCCGTTCATCCTGGTCGACTATCAAAAAGACTCCATCATTCGCTATGTCGCCCACCCCGATTATTGGGACGGTAAAGCAGCCATCGACAAACTGGTATTTGCCATTACACCGGATCCATCGGTACGTTATGCCAAACTCAAAGCCGGGGAATGTCACGTGATGCCCTATCCCAACCCGGCCGACCTGGCCCAGATGGCCGATGACCCGGACATCAAGCTGCTGGAGCAGGAAGGTTTGAACGTCGGCTACCTGGCCTTCAACACCGAAAAGAAACCGTTCGACAATGCCAAGGTACGCGTGGCGTTAAATTACGCCATCAACAAACAGGCCATCATCGATGCCGTCTTCCAGAAAGCCGGCAAGATTGCTAAAAACCCGATTCCGCCCACCATCTGGTCGTACAACGAAGCCACTAAAGACTATCCCTATGATCCCGAAAAAGCCAAGGCGATGCTGGCCGAGGCCGGGTTCCCCAACGGCTTTGAGACCGATATTTGGGCCATGCCGGTTCAACGTCCCTACAATCCCAACGCCCGTCGTATGGCGGAAGTGATCCAGGCCGACTGGGCCAAGGTCGGCGTCAAGGCCAAAATCGTCACCTATGAGTGGGGTGAATACCTGAAACGATCCAAAGATGGCGAACACCAGACGGTACTGTTGGGCTGGACCGGCGATAACGGCGACCCGGACAACTTCCTGGCCGTTCTGCTGGGTTGTGATGCCGTGGGTGGCGCCAACCGAGCCCGCTGGTGCTACAAACCGTTCGAAGACCTGATCCAGAAAGCCAAGGTCGTTTCAGACGCGGCCGAGCGAACCAAACTCTACGAGCAAGCGCAACTGGTCTTCAAAGAGCAGGCGCCCTGGGTCACCATCGCCCATTCCATCGTTTATATGCCCGTTCGCAACGAGGTCATGGATTACAAAATCGATCCTTTCGGCGGCCATATCTTCTATGGTGTAGATATCAAGGAATAGCGTTTTCAAACAATACACCGGGGAAAGGCATTCGTCTATCCCCGGTTCGTGTTAGGCAGCGGGACATCGGCAGATGATCAAATTCTTTTTAAATCGCATCGCCATGATCATCCCCACGTTCATCGGCGTTACCTTGTTGACCTTTGCCCTGATCCATTTGATCCCCGGAGATCCGGTGGTATTGATTGCCGGCGAGCGCGGGATCACCCCGGAACGTCACGCCATCTTGCGGGCCGAGTTGGGATTGGACAAACCGATCATGGTTCAATATGGAAGGTATGTTTGGGGTGTGCTCCATGGGGATCTGGGCAAATCGATCGTCACCAAGCAACCGGTATTCAAGGAGTTTATCACGCTGTTCCCCGCCACCGTGGAGCTTTCCTTTTTTGCCCTGATTCTCGCAGTTTTGTTCGGAATCCCGGCCGGTGTGATTGCCGGTGTCAAGCGCGGTTCGGTTTTTGACCATTCGGTGATGGGGCTTTCTTTAACCGGCTACTCCATGCCTATTTTTTGGTGGGCTCTGTTGATGATCCTGTTTTTTTCGGTTTTTCTGCACTGGACCCCGGTCTCCGGGCGTTTATCAGCCCTTTTCTGGATCGATACCGATACCGGCTTCATGCTGATCGACGCATTGCGGTCGGATGAAAAGGGAGCATTTATATCGGCCTTGCGGCATTTGATCCTGCCCTCCATCGTACTGGGCACCATACCCCTGGCGGTGATCGCCCGCATGACCCGCTCCGCCATGCTGGAGGTCTTAAGCGAGGACTACGTGCGCACCGCCCGCGCCAAAGGCCTCGCCCCGTGGCGCGTCATCGGTATCCATGCCCTGCGCAACGCCCTGATTCCGGTCATCACCGTTATCGGTTTGCAGACCGGCGTGCTGCTGGCGGGCGCTATCTTGACCGAAACCATTTTTGCCTGGCCCGGTGTCGGCAAATGGATCGTGGAATCGATCAGACGTCGCGATTACCCGTCCGTTCAGGGTGGTATCTTATTGATTTCCAGCCTGATTATCCTGGTCAATTTAATCGTCGACATGCTGTACGGCGTTGTTAATCCCCGCATCCGGCACACCCGTTAGTGAGTAATTATGGCAGAATTCGTTTCAACCGACGATCGATCGTTAGCACCGCCCCACCCGCTTAGAGAGTTCTGGTCCTACTTTTGCGAAAACAAGGGCGCCCTGGTGGGGTTATGTTTTATCGTGTTTATCACGATCGTGGCCCTGCTGGCGGAATACATCGCCCCCCACAGTCCTTTCGAACAGTACCGCGATGCGCTGCTAACCCCGCCGGCCTGGCTGGAGGGCGGCACCTGGACCTATCCTCTGGGGACCGACGACCTGGGCCGGGACATACTCTCACGGTTGATCCACGGCGCCCGTTTAAGCCTCCTGGTGGGCGTCATCGTCGTGACCATTTCGCTAGCGGCCGGAATCTTATTGGGAATCGTCTCCGGTTACGTGGGCGGCTATTTCGAAACTATGGTCATGCGCATAATGGATATCATGTTGGCCCTGCCAAGTCTTCTGCTGGCCATGGCCATTGTGACCATACTGGGCCCAAGCCTTAAAAACGCCATTTTAGCCATTGCCATCGTGGTCTTGCCCCATTACGTGCGCCTGACCCGGGCGGCCACCATTACCGAAAAAGCCAAGGATTACGTCATCTCCTCCCGGGTGTGCGGAGCCGGGCCTTTGCGGTTGATGTTTATCCAGATATTGCCCAACTGTATGGCACCTTTAATCGTCCAGGCCACCCTGGGCTTCTCCACCGCCATTCTGGATGCGGCCGCCTTGGGTTTTCTGGGCATGGGTGCCCAGCCGCCGACACCCGAATGGGGTGCCATGCTGGCCAATGCTCTGCAATTCATCCAGCGTGCCTGGTGGGTGGTAACCTTACCGGGCCTGGCTATTTTATCGACCGTGCTTGCCTTCAACCTGGCGGGCGACGGACTTCGTGATGCTTTAGACCCAAAATTGAAACGCTAATGAAACTGTTGGAAATAGAAGGGCTGTCGGTGGATTTTTCCGGCTTTAAAGCGGTTGACGATGTCGACTTATCCATTTCGGAAGGTGAAGTGGTCGGTATCGTGGGTGAATCCGGTTCGGGTAAAAGCGTATCGCAATTGGCCTTGATGGGATTGATCGCTTATCCCGGCATCATTACCGCCGAGAAACTGCAATTCGCCGGCAATGATCTACTACAGATACCGGACGCCAGGCGCCGCAGCCTCGTGGGCAAAGATATCGCCATGATCTTCCAGGAGCCCATGACCAGCTTGAATCCGTGTTTCACCGTGGGTTATCAGATCATGGAGACGTTGAAGGTGCATGAAGGCGGCAACCGCGTTTCGCGCCGCAAGCGAACTATCGAACTGTTGGAGCAAGTGGGAATTCCCGCGGCCCAGGAACGGGTTCGCAGCTTCCCGCACCAGCTTTCGGGCGGGATGAACCAGCGAGTGATGATCGCCATGGCCATCGCCTGTAATCCGCGCCTGTTGATTGCCGATGAACCTACGACCGCCCTGGACGTAACGATTCAGGCCCAGATACTGGACCTGCTTTTGGATTTGCAGCAAAAAAAGCAGATGGCCTTAATTTTGATCACCCACGACATGGCGGTTGTGGCGGAAACTGTGGAAAGCGTGGTGGTCATGTACGCCGGTCAGGTAGTGGAAAAGCAGTCGGCGGACGGGATTTTTTCCTCCCCGCGGCACCCCTACACGGCGGCCTTGCTGGACGCACTGCCGGAAAGAAGCCTCGGTAAGCTCCGCTTGCCGACCATCAGCGGCGTTGTTCCGGGGCGCTTCGACCATATCGCGGGTTGTATTTTCAACCCCCGATGCCCATACGCGGCTGCCAAATGCAAGGCTAAAGCCCCGCGTCTGCAGGCGGAAGGCAACGGGGCCGTACGCTGTTATTTTCCCCTCAATAAATGAAGGTCACAAATATGCCAAGCACCACCGGTAATAACGGTACCGATATTATCACGGCTGAGGGTTTGACCCGGTATTACCAGGTCAAGGGCGAAGGATTTTTTCAACCCGCAGCCACCTTAAAGGCCCTTGACGGCGTATCATTTACCATCAGACGTGGTCAGACACTGGCGGTCGTGGGGGAGTCCGGCTGCGGCAAATCGACCCTGGCCCGGCTGGTGACTATGATCGAAGCCCCCACCTCAGGAACGTTTACCATCAA
>Ga0316196_10000898_pt1 | contig 12473 bp, 6 predicted proteins | sample Eddsed2cm_MG_FD_204938 | JGI IMG/M metagenome (GOLD analysis project Ga0316196, IMG submission 204938) | Coastal sediment microbial communities from Maine, United States - Eddy sediment 2 cm | ecosystem: Environmental > Aquatic > Marine > Coastal > Sediment | place: USA: Maine | collected... | reverse complement strand
AGTGGATGTTTTCCTGGCCGGCGGAGCCGTGGGTCGTGCCGCAGTGCCCTCCGGGGCTTCCACCGGTAAACGCGAAGCCCTCGAACTGCGGGACAAGCGTTCCAAGCGCTACGGTGGAAAAGGTGTCCGGAAAGCCGTAGACAATGTCATGAAAGAAATTGCCCCTACCATAATGGGCCTGGATGCTGCTGACCAAAGATTCCTCGATTCCCACATGATCGCCTTAGACGGTACGGCCAATAAGTCCAAGCTCGGTGCCAACGCTATTCTCGGCGTTTCGATGGCCGCCGCCAGAGCGGCCGCCAATGCTTTCAACTTGCCGCTATACCGTTACATCGGCGGCATAAACGCCCGCACCTTACCGATACCGATGATGAACATCATCAACGGCGGCGCTCACGCGGGTAACAATCTCGATATTCAGGAATTCATGGTTCTGCCCAGTGGTGCGAAGAGTTTTTCCGAGGCACTGCAGATGGGCGCCGAAACTTTTCACGCCCTTAAAGGGCTGCTCAAAAAAGCAGGTCTCAATACGGCCGTCGGCGACGAAGGCGGTTTTGCACCGGATCTGAGCGCCAATGAAGAGGCGATTAAGTTGATCATAAAGGCGGTCGAGGCTGCCGGATACACCCCCGGCAAAGACATCGGCATCGCCTTGGATGCAGCGGCCAGCGAATTTTACAGAAATGGAAAGTATGTTCTGGCTTCCGAAAAGAAAAGCCTTTCGGCGACCGAAATGATCGATTACTACGAAGACCTGATCAATCGCTACCCTATCCTGTCCATCGAAGACGGTCTGGCTGAACAGGACTGGAAGGGATGGCGTTTGATGACCGACCGGCTGGAAGGAGCCATCCAAATCGTAGGGGATGACATATTCGTGACCAATCCCGCAATTTTGAGCAAGGGGATTGCAGAGGGCATTGCGAACTCGGTTCTGATCAAGCTGAATCAGATCGGCACGCTGTCTGAAACCCTCGATGCGATCGCGATGGCTGAAAATGCGGGCTACACCACTGTCATTTCTCACCGCTCGGGCGAGACCGAGGATTCTTTCATTGCCGATCTGGCGGTGGGGATCAACGCCGGGCAGATCAAGACCGGATCGTTGTCGCGCAGCGACCGGATCGCGAAATACAATCAGTTGATCCGGATCGAACAGGAGCTGGGAGCCGGCGCTAAATTCGCGGATGAAATCTTTTAGCCCCAAACGAGTGTCGTGTCATTTTTGAAGTATCTCGACTGCCTTGAGCGACGCAATTGAATGCATATAAGGTTCCCGGTTCAAGGTTTAACGTTCAGGGTTCAGGGTTCAAGGTTGAAGGGTTCTGGGTTCGGTGTTCAGGATTCAGCACTACCTTTGGCCGCAAGATTCCAGTTTGATCGAAGAGGAAACGTTTAAGTTTCGGTAAAAAATTCCAAATCGCAAAAAAACACCGGACATCGGGGACACCATGATGCGCCGATACGCCCAAATCCTATTTTCGATTCTGACATTAATGTTGCCTTTCGGTCCCTTCCTGACGGCGCCCCCAACTCACGCCTATGTCCTCCACGGATATCACCTGCTGGATTTGATGCGACGCGAAATGGGCACCGCCCGCAGCCTGGAGGTCATTCAGAAGTTGACCATCCAGGAAAGCGTCTTGCCGACCGAGGCGGTGGCGGTTCAGGAGACAGTCAGTTACCGTTTTCCGGTCGCCTTTCGTTCGGAATTCGCTTCCGCCGCCGGCGAACACATCCAGATCTTTTCCAACGGGCGGGCCTTGACGATTGTCGACGGGCGCATCGTTTCCGACACGGAAAGCGAGCTCGACCATTACAAGGACATTTTTCTCTTCAATACGCGTGAGTTGCTGATAAACCGTCTATCACAGCTCGGAGTGGCAGCGGACGTCTCCAGTGTCGGAAGGTTTCAGGGGCGGATCGCATACGTGCTGGGGGCGCAGTATCCGGATGAAACGGTGCCCCAATTGTGGTTGGACAAAGAGACCTTCAGGCCGATGCGCTGGTTGCTGAAGCCGGCTTCGGCGGGGAATCTGAGCGAGGCCATAGAGGTCCGGTACGGTGACTGGCGCAAGCTGTCGTCAATCTGGTATCCTGAACGGATCGAGTTCTATCAGGGTGATCGGCTCTTGCGTCGGATGCAGGTGCAGAGGACCCGGGTCAATCCGGAATTCTCCAACCGGCTTTTTGACGTGGCCTATTGGAAGTCGATCTATCCCTATGCCGCCGCACCCCCACCGGCACAGGGTGAATCCGGCGATAAAAATGACATCCAACGCACGATCGATCGGTTTCGCAAGTTATTTGAATAATGGTGTAAGAGAGGAATGACATGGCAAAGGCGACCAAATTTATTTTCGTGACCGGCGGCGTTTTGTCGTCACTCGGTAAAGGGTTGGCATCGGCCGCTATCGGGGCCTTGCTCGAGAGTCGCGGGCTGAGCGTGACGATTCAGAAACTGGATCCTTACATCAACGTCGATCCGGGTACAATGAATCCTTTTCAGCACGGGGAGGTCTTTGTCACCGACGACGGAGCGGAATCCGATCTGGATCTCGGTCACTACGAGCGGTTTACGAATGCCGTTATTGGAAAAAACAACAATTTTACGACCGGAAAAATCTACTACTCGGTCATTACCAAAGAACGCCAGGGAGACTATCTGGGCGGCACAGTCCAGGTCATTCCTCACATCACCGATGAGATCAAGAACAGTATCAAACTGGTGGCGGACGGTGTGGATGTGGTCATCGTGGAGATCGGCGGAACCATCGGCGACATCGAGAGTCTGCCTTTTCTGGAGGCCATCCGCCAGTTCAGAACCGACGTCGGCAAGGAGAACGTGCTCTACATTCATCTGACGCTGGTACCCTATATCGGCACCGCCGGCGAACTGAAGACCAAGCCGACCCAGCACAGCGTGAAGGAACTCAGGGGTATCGGCATTCAGCCCGACATCCTTCTGTGCCGCACGGACCGTTATCTGTCGGACGATATCAAGAGAAAAATTGCGCTGTTCTGCAACGTGAGCAAGGATGCGGTCATCACCGCCAAGGACGTGGACTGTATTTACGAAGTTCCGCTGGTATTTCACCGCGAGGGACTCGATGCCAAGATCGTGGAACTGCTCAACATCTGGACCCGGGAGCCCCGCCTCGAGGCCTGGGAAAATTTCGTCAAGAAATATTCGTCCCCGCAAAACGAGGTGTCGATTGCAATCGTCGGCAAATACGTCGATCTGACGGAATCCTATAAGAGCCTGAACGAAGCCCTCTACCACGGCGGCATCGCCAACGACTGCCGCGTCAACCTCATTTTCGTCGACTCCGAACAGGTGGAGGACGGTACGTGCAGCCAGCATTTGAACCGCGCCGAGGGCATCCTGGTTCCGGGAGGCTTCGGCACGCGCGGCATCGAGGGGAAGATCTGTGCGGCAAACTACGCGCGGGTCAACCGCATACCCTATTTCGGCATCTGCCTCGGCATGCAGATCGCGGTCATCGAATTCGCTCGCAATGTGGCCGGGCTCGCGGCTGCCAACAGCTCGGAGTTCGACGAAAACACTCCGTACCCGGTGATATACCTCATGACCGAATGGCTCGACGAGAAAACCGGAACCATCCAGAAGCGGGACGTGAACTCGGCCAAAGGGGCCACGATGCGCCTCGGTGCGTACCCATGCCGTCTCGAGTCGGACACCCTGGCCCATGACGCCTACCGACGTGAGAATATCTCCGAAAGGCACCGGCACCGTTATGAGTTCAACAACGCCTTTAAGGAAAAACTGATGGAAAACGGGATGGTCTTCAGCGGCATGTCACCCTCGGGAGATCTGGTCGAGATCATCGAGATCAAAAACCACCCCTGGTTTCTCGGTTGCCAGTTTCATCCCGAGTTCAAATCGAGGCCGATGAATGCCCACCCGCTGTTTCGGACTTTCATCCGGGCCGCCTTGGAGAACAAGAGGTCAAGGGAATAAGGCGGCAAGGCCGTAAAAAGAGTGGTGAATTTAACACGAAAATAGACTGTAATAGTGTATAAAGTGGGTGCCTCCGCCCGCATGAGCGGTTGCGAAAGACGGCTGAAACTCGCCACCAACGGGAGCCTAAGACCGGACCCGGCCCGTGGATAAAAAAAGGACGAATAAATCTCGGCGGGTGTGCCCTCCATTCAGCTTGGTCATGGGGTCCGGCCCAAGGTCCAGTAAGCGGCTCAGACAGTCAGCCGCTGTTCGCAACCGCTCATCCGGGCTGCGGCGCGTCATTTTCATTCATTGTGGTGTCCCTAAAAGGGACCTGGGCGTTTAATACGAAAACAAATAAAATCGACACCATCCGCCAACCGTCCAACGGGCCAAACGGGCGCAACCGGCCAACGGACAACTTAAGCCCCCACCGCCGCGCGGGTGGTCACCTGCGCCACGATATACTCTCCGATCTTTTCAGCCGACCGGCCGAAGAGCTCATCCATAGCGACCAATTCGAGGTATTCGTCCTTCCAGGGCACGCTGTTTTCCTGAACGATGCTGGTGATGTGCTCGTATTTGCCGCCCAGGGCTTTTATTTTCATTGCCAGCGGTACATTCTGCTCGAATCCGATGTTGAGCAGCAGCAGGTGCTCGATAAAATTCGGCGTGCTCGGGTTGGTGGAGATGATCGGTATGACCAAAATGCTGCGGTCATCCTTGCGTCCCTTGCCGATGTACACGTTGCCCTGGCGCACGATGATCCGCTTGGTCCCTTTGAGCTGGGTGTCGGTTTCCACGCGGGAGGGGATCGGCGCCAGAACGCCGTCTTTTCGCTCAACGTGGATGGTGGTGTCATCCGTGGGCTCTCCCAACAGGTTCAAGTTGCCGATGCGGTAGCGGATGGCTCCCTTGATGTCGTCGATGATCCCCTGCAGGTTCCGCAGGACGATGATATTGCCGGTGATCAGCTGCGACACCTTGAAGCCGTAGTCGGCCAGTGTGTCGAACAGCAGCCCCTCCAGCTTTTCACTGAGGCGGCTGGTACCGACGGTCACGGTTTTGGCCTGGTGCTTGATGGCGTCGACGGGACGGGCCATGGCGTTGATGCACTCACCCAAACCGCGAAAGAGATGATTCAGCATATGGCTCGGTGTGCCCTTGGTGCCGAAGTCGACCTCGAAGTCGCTCACGGGCAGTTTGCCGGCCAGGTACTTCAGCAGAAGGGTGATGTTCGCTGCCGCTTGCAGGCCCATGGCGGCGGGGAAATGGTTTAGAGACTTTTTACGGCGAAAGTCGTTGTAAAAGGTGACAATTTTTTCCCTGAAGGTTTTTTCGAGCAAAATTTCGTACAGGTCCAGACCACCGGTGGTGTATTCGTCCAGCGTTTTCTGAAGGTCGGTCTGGAAATTGTACATGAAAAGCGATCCCTCGTTGAAGGTCAGGGCCGCGTAGTAGCCCCAGATGTGACCGACCAGGGTGTTCAGGATCGGGGCCAGGTGTTCGCTGACCGCCGGCACGTGAAACACGTCATCGGCGTACTGCTCGAAGCGCGTTTCCCCCTCGGTGGCGATTACTACCGGGGTGGCCTTGTGGGCTTTGAAAATGGCCGTGTCCTTGATGATGTCGTTCAGGACCGCGTCTCGGGTGCCGGCCGCGCAGACGATGATCAGCGGCTCGGCGGAGAGATCGATGTGCTTCTTGTCTTCGACAAAATCGGTGGAGATGGTCTTGTAGCAGAGTTCGCTCAGCTTGATGCGGATTTCATCGGCCGAGGCTTTGTTGGGACCGCTGCCGACGACCGCCCAGTGTGCTTTTTGGGTGGCCAGCCGCTTGGCGGACGCACCGATACGCTCGTATGATGCCAGGACCGTGCGCATGTGGACGGGGATGTCGAGCAACCGTTGGATTTCTGCGGAAACGAAGTCGGCATCCCTGCGGTTTTTTAAGCCGGCGATGTAAAGGCCCAGCAAGGCACCGGCTACGATCTGGGAGTAAAAGGCCTTGGTGGAGGCGACCGACATTTCGATGTCGCGTCCGCTGCTGGTGTACATCACACCGTCGACCTTGAAGGTGATGTCCGAGTCGCGCCGGTTCACGATGGCCAGGGTATGCGCGCCCCGTTCGCGTACCATCACGACCGTTCGATTGGTGTCCGTGGTGGTCCCGGACTGGCTGATTGCAATCACCAGTGCATCGGCCATGCTGCCGGCAGAGTCCTGCTCGTTCAGCGTGAAACCGCTCAGCTCGGATGCCTTGAGAGCCCGGACCTGAAGAGCCGGGTCGTTCAGGTAGTAGTTCAGAATATCGGCGCAGGCCAGCGCGGCCACGCCCGCGGTGCCCTGGCCCACGAAGTAGATACGCCGGATCCCCGGCACAACCGAATCGCCCGTCAGGGACCGGCGCAGCTTTTCCGGAACAACGGCGTCAAGATTGACAACATGTCGCTTCTGACCGTTTTCCTCCCGGATTTTCCAACGGTTCTGGAGAGTCCTTTCAACCGAGTTCGGTGATTCCGAGATCTCCTTGAGAAAATAATGCGGAAAATTCTGACGGTCGATGTCCCGCGAAGTGATCTCGGTGTGTTTGATGTCGGTTTCCTTGAGGACGATCGGGGTGCCGTCGTAATACATGGCCCGGATGCCGGCCAGACCCCCGGCGCTCTCCTGATCGAGGATGAAGATCTGCCCTTGGGTGTCGCCGTTTTTGCCGGGGACAATCTTGGCCCCGTCCATTTTCAGAAAATCGGCGGTTTCTTCCACGAAACCGTAGACCTCGGATGTCGGCATGTACAGGTCTTCGGACAAGCCGATGAACACCGTCTGGCCGCTGCCCTTTTGGGCCAGGAAAAATCTGCCCGGCGCCAGGTCGGAGTGCATCGATATGGCGTGCGAGCCCTCGAAGTCGTTGACCGCCCGGCGGAAGGCTTCCTCCAGCATGCAACCCTGCTGGATGTACTTTTCGACTTGCAGCGGAATGATTTTGGTGTCGGTGGTAATGTCTTTGTGGAGCTGCTTGCCGCCGTTCAGGTGCTCGGTTTTGAGGGCCAGGTAGTTGTCGATGTCGCCGTTCAAACAGACGTGGATGATGCCGCCGTCGGTGCTGCTGCCGGATAGAACGTGATTGTCGACCGGATGGCAGTTGGCTTCGGTGATGGCTCCTACCGATGCCCAGCGCGTGTGGCTGGAAACGGTGTGGTTCACATGCGGGCAGGCCACCAGGAGATGAAATATACGGTCTTTTTTGATCTGCTGCCGCAGAAAGCGAATATTGTCGCCGAGCCGGCCGATCTCGGCCGCGACCTTGTAAGTCAACGTTATCGTGACCTGCGGCCGATCCGCGGCACCACCGAGTTCGTGCACAGTGATGCCGCCATTGACCAGCAGGGCCCGTGCGCTGCGCTCCTGCAACTCTGCGAGCAGATTTTCGCGGGCCACGGCAGCGCTGAAACCGCGGTAAGCGGAATCCTTTAAAATGAACATCAGCGATATGCCGGCCGAATCGCGTCCCCGGACCTCCAGGCGATCGATACTGTTGAGAACGGTGTTGATGTTTTTGTGAACCATGAGTTGGCCCGGTGAAAGGCCGTCAAGGCGGCCGTCGGCACCGAGCAGATCGGTTATCTGAGCGATGTTCTGCAGTATTTCGGTCTTCAGAGACCAGGTGACATCCTTCAATTCCTCCAGGCGGCGCGTCAAAACGTCGACGATGCGGGTATCGAGATGTCCCATTTTTTCACCCAGCAAACGGGAATCTTCAGCGATGATCTCGGACAGACGTCGCGAAATGTCTTTGATGGCCGCCTGTTTTTCGACATTTGCATAAACCGCACAAAAGTTTTCGCGGTGTTTCAAACTGCGAGCGGCCGCCAGCAGGCGGTTCAGCGCATCGCCGCCCAGGTAGCCTTCGGCCGGGTCGCAGGATCGTCCAAAACAGTCAGCGAGGCGATGCCGGGCAACCGTCTCCACGGCGCGAGCCATCTCCTCAAGGTCCACCGGCTGCGCCGCCTTTTTTTTCTGTTTGAAGGCCACGATGCCGGCCAGGCCGCAAGCCAAAAGGGTCGGGCGGCAAGGGAAGAAAACGATCGCCCCAGCCGGGACCCTCGCGAGGCTGCGTCCGAAATAGATCCGGTCAGCGCAAAGGCCGTCTATTGTCTCTCTCAGCAAGCGCAGGCTTCTTAAAGCGATCGCACAACCGTATTTGAAAGTATGCATGCCTCTTGACCTCATTTATTGATTTTCCTGCAGAAGATCATTCTGCGAAAGGCTGAATGGCCGTTTCGGGGTCGTCTCCAGTCAGGACCCGGCTGACGAGAGCGATATCCTCGGGACGATTGACATCGATGCTGCGGCGGTCGGTGACCACGACATGAATCGGAATGTCATTCTCCAGCAGCCGTAGCTGCTCGAGCTTTTCTTTTTTTTCCAGGGGGCTCGGCCCGAGGGTGACGAACAGTTTGAGGGCCTCTTTGCGAAAAGCGTACATGCCGATGTGCCGGTATACCCGATCCGGCCGGCCGTCGCGGTGAAAGGGGATGAACGACCTCGAAAAATAGAGGGCTTTTCCACTTTTTGAAAAAACAACTTTGACGGCATCCGGGGAGTCGGCTTCCTGCGCCACAACGGAGCGCACCAGGGTCGTTACCCGGGTTGCGGCCGTTGCGAAGGGCGCCAGAAGTTCGCTCAACATCTCCGGTTCCAGCGCCGGTTCGTCTCCCTGGATATTGATCACCACGGCATCGTCTGAAACCTTGAGCTGCTCGACGGCATCCAGAACGCGGTCGGTTCCGCTGGGGTGATCCGAACGGGTCATCACTACGGGAACCTCGAATCGGACGGCTGCGGCGCAGATCCGTTGGTCGTCGGTGGCCAGCACCACACGATTCAGCTTTTCACAGCGGCTGGCCCGGTGGTAAACATGCCAGAACATCGGTTTTCCGTGAATTTCCGCCAGGGGTTTACCGGGAAAACGGGTGGAGCCGTAACGCGCCGGTATGACGCCGATGCAATCAGGAAACGGATTCATCACAACGAAACTATTTTAGCAGGTTCTTCAAAATGAGCAAATGAAAAAAGTCTGCGATACCATCCTCATTTCAATTGCGTTCCCGGTTTCATCTTGCGCTCCGGCGTTGCAATGCAGACGCCGGTTTCACCGACGACAGCCAAGAGCATGCCGTTCGATTGAATGCCCATGATTTTAGCCGGTTTCAGGTTGGCGACCACGATGATCTGTTTTCCCTCGAGTTCCTCGGGCGTGTAACTTTCGGCTATACCGGCTACAATTGTGCGCCGCTCACTCAAATCGATTTCCAGGCGCAGCAGTTTGTTGGCTCTCGGCACGGCTTCGGCTTTGACGACCGTGGCCACCCTGAGGTCGATTTTGGCAAAGTCTTCGATCGTCACCTGAGGCTTGAAAGCGGGTTTTGTTTCTGCGGCTGCAGTTGACGGCATCGCTGCGGGTTTGCCCTTTTTAAGGTCGATACGTGGAAAAAGACTGACTGTTTTCAAGAGCCTGGTTTCGGGCGGAAGGCCGTTCCACTGCTTCAATCGGTCGAGGGTGTAAAACTCAGCCTCGGGGTCCAGTCCCAAATGCTTCTGCATGGTCTCGGCCGCAGCGGGCATGACCGGATAGATGAGCCCGGAGATGACCCGAAGGCCTTCCAGCAGATTGACCATTACGACTTCCAGCTGCTTGCGACTGGCGTTCTTTTTGGCGAGCTCCCAAGGTGCCATGACGTCAATGCACTTGTTCATCTGAGCGATGAAGTTCCAAACCGCCTGCAAGGCCCGGTGAAAGGCAAACGCGTTCATCGTGGTTTCGTATTCGAGGACGGCCTTCAGGGCCTCGTCTTTCAAGGTCAGGCCCAGTTCGTTCTCGGTTGCCGGGTCAACGGCCGGTACCACCCCCTTGAGGTATTTGTGGGCCATGGTCAGGGTGCGTGAATACAGGTTGCCCAAGTCGTTGGCCAGATCGGAGTTGAGACGGTGCACCAACGCCGATTCCGAAAAGCTCGAATCGAGCCCGAAAGCCATTTCACGCGTCAGAAAGAAACGGAAGGCATCGAGCCCGTAAATGTTTTTCAGCTCCAGCGGTTCCACGACGTTCCCGAGGCTTTTGGACATTTTGCTCTGTTCCACGTTCCAGTAGCCGTGAACGTTCAGATGATTGTAGACTTCGATACCCGCGGCCTTGAGCATGATGGGCCAATAAATGCCGTGGGGCTTAAGGATGTCCTTGGCGACGATATGCTGGGCGACGGGCCAGAACTTGCGGAACAAGTCGCCGTCCGGGTAGCCGAGAGCCGACACGTAGTTAAGCAAGGCGTCGAACCACACGTAGGTGACGTATTTGTCGTCGAACGGCAGTGTGATGCCCCATTTAAGGCGCGACTTGGGTCGCGAAATGCACAGGTCTTCAAGAGGTTCCCGCAGAAACGCCAGCACCTCGTTGCGGTAGCGTTCGGGTCGGATAAAGTCAGGATGACCGTTGATGTGGTCGATGAGCCAGTCCTGATAGCGGCTCATTTTAAAGAAGTAGTTGGATTCCTTTATAATTTCCGGCTCGGTTTCGTGGTCCGGGCACTTGCCGTCCACCAGTTCCCGCTCGGTGTAAAAGCGCTCACAACCGAAGCAGTATTGGCCTTCGTATTCACTGAAGTAGATATCGCCGTTGTCGTAGATATTCTGGAGAATCCGCTCCACGACCGCCATGTGATCCGGATCAGTGGTGCGGATGAAACGGTTGTTGCTGATGTTGAGCTCCGGCCACAGCGCTTGGAACTGTCCACTGATGCGATCGACATATGTTCGGGGGGTCATGTTTTCCTTGCGGGCCGCCCGGACCACCTTGTCGCCGTGTTCATCCGTACCGGTGAGGAAAAAGGTCTCTTCCCGGCACATGCGATGATAGCGAGTGGCGACATCGGCGATAATCGTGGTGTAGGCATGTCCTAGGTGGGGCCTGGCGTTGACGTAGTAGATTGGGGTCGTGATGTAAAACCTGGCGGGCATGATTGCTCCTGGGTCCAACACTTTTCGGTTAAAATAAGAATACTATGGGTCATTCGCGATTAATGGGCTCAAGCAGCTGCGGCCTTTCACCGGTACACCTGCACGATGTCTTTCAGCGGTACGTCGGTTTCACCGCCGCCTTCAAGCCGCACGGTCACCAGCCCGGCCATCACATTGTGACGGACAACCTTACCCTCACCGGCCGGTGTCTTGACCACCTTACCGGTCTTGGGAAAATCCTTTTTGAGGGCCTTGTAAGTTTCGTATTCATAGGTAAGGCAGCACATGAGCCGGCCGCACTGTCCCGATATTTTGGTGGGGTTAAGCGACAGGTCCTGCTCCTTGGCCATGCGGATAGATACCGGACCGAACTTTTCGAGGAATGACGAGCAGCAGGTTTCGCGGCCGCATCGGCCCAGTCCCCCGCACATCTTGGTCTGATTGCGAATACCGACCTGCCGCATTTCGATGCGCACGCCGAGTCTCTTGACGAGCATTTTGACCAGCTGCCGGAAATCGACGCGCCCTTCGGACGTAAAGAAGAAAGTGTATTTGCTGCCGTCGAAAGATTTGTCGACGGCAAAAAGGTTCATCTGCAGGCCGAGCTTTTTAATGCATTCCAGGCAGTAGAGATGGGCCTTCTTTTCATCACCCGTGTTGATCTCGATCTGGTGCAGGTCCTTCTCGGCTGCCAGACGGTGCACTTTTTTAAGGGGTTTTTCGGCCGTTTTTTCGTCTATCGGCTGCGGCGAAACGGTTACCGTGCCGAAACTCAAGCCCTGCTCGGTTTCCACGATCACGTGGTCACCGCGTTTGAGCACAAAGGCACCGCAGTCAAAGTCGTAAACTTTGCCGGCCGGTTTGAATCGTATGCCGACTTTCTTGCTCATCTGTGTGGTCTCAACCGTTATGGCATAAAAGGATTAATTGTGGACGGAAACTAATGCGTGTCGCAAACGGATGTCAACACCGTTGTGTCAGATTCCGGGAAAAATGTGGGTTATGCCTCTGCGAGTCTTAGCATCATAACCTCTAAGCTCAGCCTTAGATTGGCGTTGGCCTCGATAGCCTTCTGGGCGGTTCGAATGGCGTCCATCTTATCCATAATGGCACCGACAGGATTCTTTTGCGACACTCTTTGAAGTTTGTCAATCAGGTCGGTGTTGACGATGCGTTCGGGGGCGTAGCGGCAGACGATCAGGTCGCGCAGCCAGGTCAACAGGGCGGCCAGTGAATCGGAGACCATCTCCTTGCGGGTTGAGAGCGTTTCGGCGAAAGCGAGCAGCTGACCGGTGTTCCGCGTTTCGAGTTTTTCGGGTGCCGCCAGCCCGGAGGCGGCGATCAACCAGCTCCTGTACCGCAACCAGTCCGATTGAACCAGGGCCTTGGCGCGGGTCAGACTGCCGTTTGAAACGGCTGCCAGAACTGATGCTGCCTGCTTTTCGAGCCCGTGCTCTTTAACCAGCTCGGCCGCTATCGTGCGCCGGGTG
>Ga0316196_10000897_pt1 | contig 12479 bp, 7 predicted proteins | sample Eddsed2cm_MG_FD_204938 | JGI IMG/M metagenome (GOLD analysis project Ga0316196, IMG submission 204938) | Coastal sediment microbial communities from Maine, United States - Eddy sediment 2 cm | ecosystem: Environmental > Aquatic > Marine > Coastal > Sediment | place: USA: Maine | collected... | reverse complement strand
GTACCAGATCGGTGAGGAATAGGCCCGTTGTTGCGCCTTCATCGGGATATCGTCCGGCAGGTCGAGATCGAATTTCACTGCGTCGTACGCGGTCCAGCGAGGGGTTGGGATTTCGATGACGCGGGCATAGTAAAATGCCTTGAGCGCGGGATCGAATTCCGGGTCCTGCCAGACCGCACCGAGTTCCGAGGCGCCTATCGTGTTGGTCCAGGATGGGATGCTGAGGTCCACCGTGTCGCCCACCGGCGGGAGTTTGCCACTGGGGCCGGGTTCGCGGGCGTCGGACCAGGCTATGTCATACACTTTTTCCATTGGCTCGCCGTTTGTGTCCATCCAACCCTTGACGATCTGCACCCGGTCGAGATTCGCCCCCATGGGATCGCGCAAGGCGTATACAAGGAACGACGGCGCGCCGTCGCCTGCGGGCAGGTCGGACCCCATCGGTACGCCCTTCGAGTACCCGATCAGGGCGAGATCACGCCGCTGCGCATCGCTTTCCTCGAAGCCGTAGCCACCAAAGAACCGCAGCCGGATGCGTGTGCCCGTGGTGGCGTAGACCTCTCGGCGTTCCATTGCGTCGAAGATCGCGCCCCTTGTGTTGCCTTCCGCCCAGACAGCCGTCACGCCCGAGGGGATGTACTGCCAGGAATACAAAGCCGGTGTGCCATCTTCGACATACTTGCGGCTGATGTGAGTTGAGCGCCCGGGGCTCGGCTCATAGACCGTGAACTTGCCAAAGAAATTGTCGCTGCCAGAGGTGGACAACCCGGTGTGGGTGTCCGCCGCGCCGACCAGTCCGAACTTGAACGGATTCGTTCCAAGCTGATCCTGCAACTGCAGCCCGCGCAGCAGGCCGGACCGAACATACTCAGCCGCGAGCATCGCCTCGGTTTTCTTCACCGAGGCATCCAGATTGCCATAGTCCCAGGTCTCGAAATCGGCGAACTCATCCTCGGGCGACAGGAACGGATGGGTCTCGCCGTCGCCCTTGATCTGGTTCGACTCGTACAGGCGTTCCCATTTTGCCCGTGCTTCGGCATAGGCGGCGTCATAGGGCGCGCCGTCAGCGAAATCGTCCTGCATCGCGAACATCATGCCGTTGGACAGATTGCCGTTATGCGGTATGGCGGTCACGTCCCCGCCGGTCGTCGCCTCGTAGTTCTCCAGCCAGACCCACAAGTCCTTCGGATCACGGCTCCCGATCGGTGGCGTGGTGGAATAGGGCACGATCCGCCCGGCTCGCTCCGGACCGTCTCGGAAGATGACATTGCGGTGCAGGTTGTTGCCCGAAACCAGCGAAGTCCATTCGAAGGCGATGAATGTGGTAAAGACGCCGGGGTCATTAAACTCCTCCGCCGCCGCCATGATGTCATCCCAGACCCGCCTGTAGGATGGGTTGCCGGGCTGGTAGTTCAGCGCATCCGGGATCTTGCCTTGCGCGAATGTGTCAGTCAGCTCCTGCGCCGCACGCAGCGCGGTCTCGCCACCCTGCGCGAATCGTTCGTGAAAGTCCTTGCCCAGCGGATCGGCCAGGATGTTCGGCGCGCCGTTTTTGATGTCGGTAATCAGTCCCATGCCGTCGGAATGGTCGGTGATCATGTAGAAGTCGAAGGGGCGCGACAGTTTCACCGGCTGGCCGGTGTTGGACGTGACCTGCTCACCCCGCGCAAAACGGTAGGCATCTCGCGGCATCAGCACCGTGCCGCCGCCGCCGGCATCAGCCGAAAGACCGGTATGCACATGGGTGTCGCCGAAATAGACGTGGGTCGGAAACGCCCGGTCGGCATACGGTGAATACGGCCGCCCCGGTGGTCCGCCGAGGCCCTCGGGATTGATGGCGTCCTGGGCGGTCGCAGGCGCGGCCACCAGCGCGATAATCAGCCCGACTGCATAGGGGCGAATGCTCATTGTGGATCTCCCTGTCAGCTTTTCGGCGTGTACCAGATCGGCGAGGTCCAGGCGCGTTCCTGCACCGTGATCGCGACGCCCTCCAATAACGGCAGCCCGTTCTTGACCGCGTCATAGGTGGTCCAGCGCGGGGTCGGAATTTCCAGCACCCGCATGTAGTAGACCGCCGGCTTCGAGGCGTCGAATTCCGGGTCGGTCCAGACCGCGCTCAACGCGCTCGAGCCGATGTCATTGGTGAAACTGGCGTTCTCCGGACTGACCGTGTCGCCCACGGGTGGGAGCTTGCCCGTCTTATCCGGTTTGCGATCTCCCGACCAGGCGACGTCGTGGACTGTCTCAACCGTTTCACCCTTGTCATCGATGGTGCCCTTGACGATCTGGATGCGGTCGAGAAACGCCCCGTCCGGGTCCGCCAGCGCATGTACAAAGAACGATGGCGGGCCGCTGAGGCCCGTCAGATCGCCACCCATCGGCACGCCCTGGGCATAGCCTTCGGCAACCATTGCGGCGGGATCGGACGGGTCGGCGGAAAAGCCCACCGCGCCGAAGAAGCGTGGCCTGATCCGGGTGCCGGAGGTTGCAAAGGTTTCCCGTGCACGCATGGCGTCATAGATTGCGCCCCGGGTGTTATTTTGCGCCCAGACACCGGTGATGGCGCCGGGGTTTACGTCCGGTCCGGCCGCCCAGCCGGGAATCTCGCCCTCCCGGCGACGTTCGGGCGTCGCATCGGCACCGCCGTGGCTGCCGATGTAGTTGTCCTCCACCACGTCGCTGGGCGTGCCGTTGTGGCTGTCGGTGCCGCCGACGAACCCGAGTTTCCACGGGTTTTGCCCCAGTTCCGCCTGATAGGCCACGCCCTGGGACAGGGCGTAGCGGACGAAGTTCTCCTTGATGAAGGTTCGTTCGTTGTAGGTCTGGGCGCTGTCGGCGTTCTCGAATCCGGCGAACTCGTCATTGGGCCAGAACGATGGGTGAACCTCGGAGTTGCCCTTGATCTGCATCATTTCAACAAGCGGCTCGAAATAGCTGCGTCGGGCGGCGTACTCCGCGTCAATGGCCTCGCCCGAATTGTCCACCGGCTTGAACATCATTCCCTTGGAGGCGTTTGAATTGTGCGGGATTGCCAGCAGCGTGCTGCCCCCTGCCTCCTGGACTTCCATCCAGTCCCAGAGCTTTTCCTCATCCTGCGAATCGAAACTGGTGAACGGCAGCTCCGGCACGCTCAGGTCGCGGAACAGCACGTTGCGGTGCATGTTTCCGCCCCCCGGCGCGCTGGTCCACTCAAAGCCCGCCAGGGTGGTGAATCGGCCCGGCTCATAGTGTTTTTCAGCCGTGTCCACCATCAGTTGCCACGCGCTTCGGGTGGTTTCCGGCCCGGCATAGAACGGGGGATGTCCACCGCCCCCATCGGAACGCGCGTTGCCGACGACAATGCGCAGAAACCAGTCCTCCTGTTCTTTGTAGTCGGTCAGTCCGCGCAGCTCGACCAGGTCGGGATTGTCGTGTCCGGGTGCACCCTCGACCTGGGTGGAATACAACTCACCGATGTACTCGGCGTGGTCGGTCACGGCGGCGAAATCCAGCGGTTTGCCGATGTCATGCTCGTTTCCATTCACGATCACCGTCTCGCCCTTGGCGAATCGATAGGCGTCATCCGGGGTGATCCGATTGCCGCCGATGAAGGCATCCAGCGAGTAGGATGTATGCACATGGGTCTCGCCGAAGTAGGCGTCCTTGAGGGGATTCGCCGGCACCGCTGCTTCGCGGGCGGCGAGGTCGTCCGCTTGTGCGTTGGCGACCGCGACGGCCGCGATCAGCACGGTGGCGGCGGGCAGGAAGCTCAGTCGCATGTCAGTCTCCGTCTCATGCAGGATCAGGGGCGTACCAGATGGGCGAGGTGTAGGCGCGTTCCTGCAGGGTCATGGGCACCTCGTCCCGCATCTCGATCCCGAAATAGGCCGCGTCATAGGCGGTCCATCGCGGCGTTGGGATCTCCAGCACCCGAGCATAGTAGAACGCGCGCTGGGCCGGATCGAAATCGGGATCCTGCCAGACTGTGATCAGCTCTGGTGCGCCAATGGTGTTGGTCCAGGTCGCATTGGCCACGTCCACCGTGTCGCCCACCGCCGGGACCTCACCGTCTGCGTCCGGCGCTCGGTCTCCGGCCCAGATCAGGTCGTAGACCCGTTCCTGCGTCGCCCCAGCGGCGTCGATCCAGCCCTTGACGATCTGGATGCGGTCCCGGTTGCCCGACAGCGGATCCGTCAGCGCGGCCACCAGAAAACTCGGGGCGCCGTCACCCGCTCTGGGCATCAGATCGGCGCCCATCGGCACGCCCTTGGTGTAGCCGATCCGTCCGGGTTCGCGGCCTTGTGCGTCTTCGGGCGCGAACGCCCAGCCGCCAAAGAAGCGTACCAACATGCGCGGCCCGGTGGTGCCATAGACCTCGCGACGCTTGAGCGCGTCCCAGATCGAGGCGCGGGTGTTCTCCAGCGCCCAGACGCCGGTCCAGCCCGACGCGCCCAGCTCCCAGCCTTTGACCGTGCGGCCCTCAAAATCGAACGCGTTCTCGGTCCGGCGTTCCGGGCTCGGTTCGGACGAGGGGAACTTGCCATAGAAGTTGTTCTCCTCCGGTGCGGTCATGCCGGTGTGATGGTCCGTGCCGCCGACGATGCCGTATTTGAACGGGTTCACGCCCAGCGAGTCCTCCAGTGCCATGCCGTTCTTGAGGGCCTCGCGTACGTATTCGGTCTCGATCATGCCGGGTTCCTTCGGCACGACCTTCAGGTTGCCCTTGTCCCAGATCTCGAAGTTCAGAAACTCGTCGGTGGGCGCCAGCGTTGGATGCTGCTCCGACGTGCCCTTGGACTGGGTGATCTCGTACAGCGGCTCCCACTTCTGGCGCATTTCGGCCCAGTCGGTGTCCAATGGACCGCCGTCGAATTTCTCCAGCGCAAACATCAGCCCGTTCGAGAGATTGCCATTGTGCGGGATCGCCAGCATCCGCCCGCCGGTTGCGTCTTCATATGCTTGCATCCAGGCCCAGAGTTCCTCGGGGTTTTCCGTCTCGAAGGTGGTGAGCGGGGCTACGCGATCGGCCAGGTTCTTGCCATCTCGAAAAATGACATTTCGATGCAGGGTGTTGCCGCCACCGAAGTTTGAGGTCCACTCGAAGGCGATGAACGAGGTGAACGTTCCCGGATCGTTGGCCGCTTCGAGAATATCGGTGTAGCGCCTCCAGGCATCGACCAGATAGGCCGGGTCGGTGACGGCGTCCGGCAGCGTTCCGGTGCCCTGCCGCGTGATCATGTCCATGACGACTTCCATCGCGGCCTCGCCGCCTTGGTTCATTTTGGTGCTCCAGTCCTTCAGCACCGGGTCAGTCATCAGGCTCGGCCCGCCGCCGATGATATCTGCCACGATTCCGAGCGCCTCGGAATGGTCCGTCACGGCGATCCAGTCCGGCGGGCGGGCGGGCGAGCTGGACCTGTGAACAGGTGGGGTGAACGGTGGGGCAGTTCCACGAAATGCGACGATTAATACGAGAAAATAGCAGCGCAACAGTTTGTTTCAAGTGGGGGCGAAATCCACCGTGCCCGCCGAACACCAGTGCACCCGACGCCCGTTCACGAATAGATCAGAGGCTCCCTCAGCGCAGTGTCGAAGTCGCCATTGGTCCTGCGGTTGCTGATCCACGCCAGCGTCTATGCCGCCGAGTCCGGGGGACGGTCTCAGGTGTTGCGGGCTGGGTTGTGAGTCGGGATTCAGCGCCCCCGATTCCGTCGGTCTGGCGGAGTCGTTTCGCTTTCGCCGACGTTCCCACCGGGGGGGGACGTCGGACCTGAGGCAGGCTGGTTGGATGGGGGTGTGCAGAAAGCTGAACCGTGATTCGGGAACACGCTGCCAGCCCGCCACGCGCTGGTCCCATCACTTCTGCAGCGATGGATACGGCGGCATGGAGCGTGTCCACTGAGACACACAAACATCAGTGTCAACAGGACATCGACACCCAACGGTCAGCCGGATGCTTTGGCGCCCGCACTTCAGTCCACAATCACAACGACGTACTGGTTATTGTAGGGCTGATAGTAGGTGCCCCCGCATTGCTGAAGCGTCGTGCCTTCAACGATGACCGTGGTGCAGCCTCTTGGCAGGGTGGCGACATACGCGGTGGTCCGCCGAACGGTGCGCCGTGTCGTGCGACGTGCCACGCCGGCCACGCTGGCTGGCGTGGCCGGACGGCCAACCCGTGCCGAAGCGTCGCGGACCACCAGGCTGACAGGGTCCCAGCCGTCGGTCGCAAACGTCACGGCAATCATACAAGCCGACGCGACCATCCAGCGCTTTGCTGTGTTATTCATTGCTGGGCTCCTTCAACGAATTCCCCAATTTCATTTACGCCAGGAAGGCTTTCGATTTCCTGTGCGCCGTCCGGTGCGGTAAACATAAACTGATCTGCCGGGAGTGCCGCTTGTGTATTCCAGTCGCGAAAGCGTATCGAATATTGAGGTGCGGCTGTCACCCACTTGGTGGTGATGACGTACTTCATGGGCAGCGGCGTCTCGCCGGTCTGTACCCATAGCTGCCAGTCCACTTTGTCGGCGCGAAAACTCAGGTAATGACATTCGATCCCGTGCACATAGGCCGTGCCGAGATAGGCGCCACTGGTGGCGCCTTCAATGAGGCTGGCATAGGGATTTTCCAGCAACAGGTCCGCTCCAGGCATGTCGAGTCCGGTCTCGATCTCCATCGCTCGGATGGCCTGATCGATGTTCCCAGGGCTTTTCGCCTGCCAATAGAAGCCCTTGCTTTTGCTATACACCGTCAGGGTTTCGCCATCGAACCGAATCTCTACATCGGCATACGCGCCCTTCCGGTGGATGTAGAGATTTCCCGGATGTTGGATGGCAACAGATGCCGTGCTGCTGAGTTGCAGCTTTTGTCCTTCCAAGTCGAGGATTTCGTTATCGATATCGGTTGACATGCTGAAGCTGGACAGGTTGGCCAGGTAGGTCGACATGGATTTCAAAACATCGTCCGCATCCGGATCGATACCCTCGGCGCTCAGTGCCGGTCCGGTCAAGAAACACAGGATTGCCGCCATGGTTCCCGCGACCAGTCGTCGCCCAAAAAGGGACCCCATCCATCGATTCGCCGTCATTTCACAGTCTCCGTTACAGCGATTGCTCTCAGGCGCTCGCGCCAAGTGATCGTGCCTACTACGGATGGCACCGGGACACGCTAACATTTTTCTCACCACAGCTTCTTCGCGAATTCGGCTGAGCAACGCAAGCGCACGTCGCGAAATCGATACTCAGGCTGCGTGTCGTGGGAAGGTGCCGCGTTGTCGGAATGCAGGGTCTTGCCGTCGTGGCTGATGGCACTGGGACACAGACAGGCAGCACCTGTCGGCGGGTTTTGCGCCGCGGATATGGAAGGTGGCGGGTGGTTGCGGTAAAGTCCGCCGCGCCCCAGCAACGCCGCTTGCCCGCCCATCGGCTGGGTGGCGCCACCCAGCCGTCATGCGGGAAGTCCGAGGAGTCATGACCCTGCACTTATTGACCAACGCCGACGTCTACATACCTCAGCCTATGGGCCGAGCTAATGTGCTGGTTGCGGCCGGTAAAATCGTATGGATCGGCACGACGATTCCTCAGCTCGATTCGACCCTGTCCGTGCAGGTCACTGATGTTGCGGGTTGTCGGTTGATTCCGGGGCTGATCGACGGGCATGCCCATATCACCGGCGGTGGGGGTGAATCGGGATTCAGCTCCCGGGTGCCGCCGGTTCCGCTGAGCCGGTTCACCTCCGCCGGCGTCACCACCGTGGTGGGTTTGCTGGGTACCGACGACACCGTGCGCACAACCGGATCGCTGGTGGCCCAGGCGCGGGCGCTCTGCGAGGAGGGGATCACCGCATTTTGTCACACCGGTGGATATCATCTCCCGCCCACCACCCTGACGGGATCGATCAGGGACGATATTGTCCACATCGACCGCATCATTGGCGTTGGTGAGGTGGCGATCAGCGATCACCGTTCCAGCCAACCCGTTATGGAAGAGGTGCTGCGGGTTGCGGCCGACGCCCATGTGGCCGGCCTGATGACCGGGAAGGCGGGCGTGCTTCATCTGCACCTGGGTGACGGACCTCGGGGCTTGCAACTGATCCGGGATGCCTTGGATATCAGCGAGATCCCGGCCCGCGTGTTCAATCCCACCCATATCAATCGGCGCAAAGCGTTGTTCGATGAAGCCCTGGAGCTGGCCGCACGGGGGTGTACCGTGGACATCACCGCATTTCCCGAAACCCACAGTGATGACGAATGGGCGGCGGACCAGGCCTTGATGCGCTATCTGGACAGCGGTGCGCCTCCGGAACGGGTTACCTTGAGCTCGGACGGCGGTGGCTGCCTGCCGGTGTTCGACGCGCAGGGCACCATGCTGCACAGCGACGTGGGTTGCCCCAGCGCTTTGTCCGATACGATGCGCAAGCTGCTGTTGGCGGGGCATCCCCTGGAGCGGGTGCTCCCGGCATTCACCCAGAACGTGGCGAAATTGCTGCGGTTGCGAGGCAAGGGGCAGATTCAGGTTGGCGCCGATGCGGACCTGGTGATTTTAGACCCGGATGGGGTCATACGGGATGTCATGGCCCTGGGTCAGTGGCATGTTTACGACTACACGCAATGTGTACACAGTCAGTTCGAAGGGGGCAGGCTTTGAGTCCTTCACCGCAGCGCGACCACAGCGAGCGCGGCTATATCATTCCCATAGGCGGCGCTGAGCAAAAAGTGCGCGACGCCACCATCCTCGAGCGTTTTGTCGAATTGTGTGGGCGACGGGCGCATATCGCGGTCATCCCCACCGCCTCGGAGTTGAAAGACACGGGGCGGCGTTACGAGCGTTTGTTTCGCAAACTGGGCACCGATCGGGTCAGTGTGTTGAATCTAAAGCGACGTGAGCACTGCGAGTCCGCAGACGTGGTTGAGGCGATCGAAGAGGCAGACGGCATTTTCATGACTGGAGGCAACCAGCTGCGCCTGTCCACCATCCTGGGCGGCACCGCGGTGGCTCAGGCGATTCGTCGCCGCAATGCGGAGGGCATCCACGTGGCGGGCACTTCAGCCGGTGCCGCGTTTATGCCGGAGCACATGATTGCCGGTGGTGACAGCGGATCGACACCCCGTGCCGACATGGTTCAGCTTGCACCGGGCCTCGGCCTGACCAACCGTTTTATGATCGACCAGCATTTCCGCCAGCGCGATCGACTGGGTCGCTTACTCACCGCTTTGGCCTACAATCCATTTGCGGTGGGTGTTGGTTTGGACGAGGACACGGCGGCGTTCATTGGGCCGGATGACACCCTGGAGGTCTACGGCAGCGGCGGTATTACCCTGGTGGACCCATCCGAACTCAAAGAGTCCACCATGGACTCGGCCCATCGACACGAGCCGGTCAGTTTGATCGGCATCCGACTGCACATCCTGGTCAGGGGTGGGGTCTACGATATCGAATCCCGCAGCGCCCGACTGGGCCGAAACGGGACCCGCGCGGAGGATTGAGAGTTGAAAGTACTGTCCACATCGGTCTACGACGGCCCGAGCATATATGCGCTGTTCCCGGTCATCCGTCAGGTGGTGGACCTGGGGGCGCTGGAGGAATGGCCCACCGCTCGGCTGGGTCCGGGTTTTGTCGACGCACTGCTGGAAGCGCTGCCGGGGTTGCACGAACACGGCTGTTCCTATGGCACCGCCGGTGGGTTTGTGCGCCGAATGCGGGAAGACGAGGGCACCTGGCTGGGGCATGTACTGGAACATGTGGCGCTGGAGCTGCAGAACGTAGCCGGTTCCGATGTCACATTCGGCAAGACCCGATCCAATAATGAGCCCAATCAGTACGACATGGTGTACCAGTACGAAGACAAGGACGTGGGGCTGGAAGCCGGGCGTCTGGGTTTGGCGTTGCTGCACCATCTGCTGCCGTCGGAGCTGCGCCCCGAAGGCGAGCCGGATAAGGATTTCGATTTCTCCGACGAGCGCGACGAATTCATCCGCTATGCCCAGCGCAGAGCCCTGGGGCCCAGCACCGCCTCGTTGGTGAAGGCCGCCGAGGAGCGGGACATTCCCTGGCTGCGACTCAATCAGTACAGCCTGATCCAGTTTGGCCATGGGCGTTTCCAGAAATGGATTCAGGCCACGGTGACCGGCGAGACCCGGCATATTGCTGTGGAACTGGCCTCGGACAAGGAGGAGACCAACGGCATTCTGGCCGATCTCGGTTTGCCCGTGCCCCGCCAGTATCTGGTACACAGCGCCAGCCGCGCCGTCCGGGCCGCGGAGCGCATCGGCTATCCGGTGGTGATCAAACCGCTGAACGCAAACCACGGCCGCGGGGTTTCGGTCAACCTCACCAATAAGGAAGAGGTGGAGGCGGCCTACAAACAGGCCGAGTCCCACGGGCGCACGGCGGTGGTGGAGAGCTTTATCCAGGGTCTGGACCACCGCTTGCTGGTGGTCAACGGCGAGTTGATCGCGGCGTCCAAGCGGGTGCCGGGACACGTGGTCGGGGACGGCGTGCACACCATCGAGTGGTTGGTGGATCAGGTCAATTCCGATCCGCGCCGTGGCGTCGGCCATGAGAAGGTGCTGACTCGGCTCGAGTTCGATCATCAGGCCGAAGTGCTGCTGGCGGAACTGGATTACACCCGTGAGACCGTCCCGGCGAAAGGAGAAGAGGTGTTTTTGCGTAAAACCGCCAACCTTTCCACCGGCGGCACCGCCATCGACGTGACCGACGTGATTCACCCGGATAACCGGGAGATGGCCGAGCGCGCGGTCATGGCCATCGGGCTGGACGTGGGGGGTGTGGACTTTCTCACCACCGACATCACCGAATCCTACCGGGTCACCGGCGGCGCCATTTGCGAGGTCAACGCGGCGCCCGGGTTCCGGATGCACGTCGCCCCCAGCGAGGGCACGCCCCGGGACGTGGCCGGCCCGGTGCTGGATATGTTGTTTCCCCCCGGCACCCCCAGCCGCGTGCCTATCGCCGCCATCACCGGCACCAACGGCAAGACCACAACCTCACGGATGCTCGCCCATATCCTGAAAATGGCCGGGCATACCGTGGGCCTGACTTCCACCGACGGGGTCTACATCGATGGGCGCCTGACCGTGCAGGGGGACATGACCGGCCCGACCTCGGCGCGCATGGTTCTGCGCGACCCGGAGGTAGACGCGGCGGTGATGGAGACCGCCCGGGGCGGGCTGTTGCGCAGCGGCATGGGATTTCGCGAATCCGACGTATCGGCCTGCCTCAACGTCACCGCCGACCATCTGGGGTTGAGAGGCATAGACACCCTGGAACAACTGGCCGAGGTGAAACGGGTGGTGATCGAGGTGGCGCGGGGCACGGCGGTGCTCAACGCCGATGATCCCCTGTGCCTGAAAATGGCCGATCACAGCCAGGCCGAGCGTATCTGCTACATCACCATGGACCACAACCATTCACTGGTGAAAGAGCACATTCGGGCCGGTGGGCTGGCCCTGGCGCTGGAACAGGGTATGAACGGCCATATGATCGCCCTGTATGACAATGGCCAGCACATTCCGGTGCTGTGGACCCATCTGATACCCGCCACCCTGGAAGGGCGTGCCCTGCACAATGTGCAGAACGCCATGTTTGCCGCGGCCATGGCCCACAGCCTGGGCCTGACCCTGGAAAACATCCGCCATGGGCTGCGGACCTTTGATTCCACTTTCTTCCAGGCCCCTGGGCGGATGAACGTTTACAACGAGCATCCGTTCAAGGTGATCATGGACTACGCCCACAATCCGGCGGCGGTGGAAACCATTTGCCAGGTGGTGGATCGGTTCGAGGTCACCGGGCGCAAGATCGTCGTCCTGGCCGCCCCGGGCGATCGACGTGACGAGGACATCATGGAGACCGGGCGCGTGGCCGCCGGCCATTTCGACCATTACATCTGTCGACGGGACGACAACACCCGGGGACGTCGGCACGACGAAGTGCCCGGGATGCTCCGTCAGGCCCTGTTGGACAGCGGTGTCCGGGATGACCAGATCGTCATCGTCGAGGATGAACAGGCCGCCAACGAGGCCGCGCTGGCCATGGCCAACCACGGTGACCTGGTGCTGATCCTGTGTGATGCGGTGGCCCGTACCTGGAAGCAGATCATCTACTTTAAGCCCGAGGGGTCCACCACCGCACCGGTGCACTCCGGGCCCTCGGCGGTTGATCTGGGGCCGGCCACACCCACAGAGTTTACGCTGGACGAGGGCATGGAGCTGATCCGGGACGAACGCGGGGTCCGTCTGGCCCGGGAGCCTGAGGGCGATGATTGAACCGGATCGGAACGGCGGTAATGGAGTGCGTTGATTCGAGGCGGCTGACCGGGCCGAACCTGCTGTGGGACCGTCGTGGCGCGGTGTTGGACGTGCGCTGCGACGCTGATCGCAGCGATGCCGTGATCGAGGCGTGGCGGCGGCAGGTGCGGCGCATGCTCGATGCGGTTGGCTGGCAGGATGAGCAGACCTGTGTCCGGCGTTTTTCCACCGG
>Ga0316196_10000895_pt1 | contig 12490 bp, 15 predicted proteins | sample Eddsed2cm_MG_FD_204938 | JGI IMG/M metagenome (GOLD analysis project Ga0316196, IMG submission 204938) | Coastal sediment microbial communities from Maine, United States - Eddy sediment 2 cm | ecosystem: Environmental > Aquatic > Marine > Coastal > Sediment | place: USA: Maine | collected... | reverse complement strand
GAAATGGGTGGTTTGCCGCGGGCGATCAGCGCCTCGTCGACCATACCCTTAATGATGATCGCACCAGCGGAGTTATCCGTGCTCGATTCCGTGCCAAGCCCGAGGAACTTGACGCGGGTCGGGTCGACATCGTACTGATCGATCAGGCGGATGACCGCATTTGCAGCCATCGTGTAAACGCTGTGGTTCGGGCCACGGACACGGAAACTGCGCCCCACAACCTCGCGAATCTTTGGCCACTGGTTATCCGTCCAGTCGCACCAATCCTCAAGCCATACGCGGTATGGGGGGATATAGGCCGCGAGGCCGCTAATTCCGATGGATGTTCTGGATTTATGATTGGTCATGATGGATTTCGCTTCAGCCCGGCGATTTTAGTTGCGCGGGCCCTATCACTCAATACTTTATTTCACAGTAATGGTAATCCGGGCCGAACTCAGGGGCGGATCGTGGGGGATGTGCAGGTGATCGCCGAGCAGCAGCTGCAGCGTGTGCTCGCCTGGTTCGAGCATGATTTCGGTCTCGGTGCTGCCATCACCGAAGTGCACGTGACGTTCGTCCTTGGGAATAGGCAGGCCGAGCTCAGGCAGTTCCGTGTCGATCAGGAGGTGATGGTGGCCTGAATGCGGCGTATCGGTGCCGGCCGGCACGACAGTCATACCCTCGGTGCCGAATACGACCTTGATGGGGTTGCTGACCGTGTCGCCATCAGTCGGACTGATGAAGAATACACGGGCGTCCTCGGCTGAAGCCGAACGCGGTAGCGCCACCGGCTGTTGCGCCGTATCTACTGCAGGGGGCGGCGCTTCGTCGGGCTTCTCGGCGCATGCGGCGACGAGCGGCAGGCAGAAGGCGATCAGCAGTTTGAACTTCATCGTTGTATCTCCCGTTAATCAGACAGAAAAGAGCGCGAACAACAATGCGCCCAGCATTGTGAACATCGCGCCAACAGAATAGGCCGCCGACATCGCAATGTACTTCGTAAACGTCATGAAATGGCCCTGACTGTAAACACGTCGCATCGCCTTGTAGAGATACACGGGGATGTAAAACGAGGCTGCCACGATGACCAGAACAGAGATTGGCTCCGGCACCCAGAGCAGGCTCGATATGCGCGAGAACAGGATCTGCAGCGTCAGAATCAGGAAGAAAAACGCGTGAAAATGAACGAAAAACAGCAGGTGTTCAACGAAGTACCGCCGCGACAATGGGTACAGCGCCTTGAGAACCAGCGCCATGAATGGCAGCAGTACGATCAGCGCGACCGGAATGTTGTCGATCAGCAGTCCTGTGAAGGTTTTCGCGCCGTCGGCCGAAATGCGCTCGCAGATACCTTCAAGCCTCTCCCGGGTAAGCCGCTTTCGGACCCATTGGGGCATTTGCTCGAACCCTTCGTCGTCGAGCGTGCATTCTCCCGTGTCGGGGTCGATCTTGAAGTTGACGCCACCGTCGCCGCTGTCGCCGAACGTAACATGCGCGTTCGTATTGCTCGGCAAGACTTTGGCCTGGTCTTCGCTTATCAGGCCCTCCTCGGCAAGATCGTCGAGAACCGCCTGGGCTTCAGAGGTCATCTCTTCTTCAAGCCCGGAGATCTCCTCCGGTGTTGGCTCGGGTTCGGGCTCGAACAACAGGCTGAGATCATCGCGCGGGTCAAAAAACGCGACGACGAAGAAAACCACGCTGAGGACCAGGTACATGCGAAACGGCGGCATGTAGCGCGCGCGACGGCCTTCCAGGTAATCGCGCGTAAGTTGACCGGGCCGGATGAGCAGTGGGATCAGGGTGCGCCAGAGGCGCGAGTCAAGCTCCAGCAGGTCGCCGAAGGCGTCCTGAACCAGCTCCCAAAGACTGATCAGCCGGCTTCGCGCGCGCTGGCCACATTGTCCACAGTACTGTCCACGGAGCTCCATGCCGCAATTGAGGCAGTTCGGATGCTCCGGCAGCTGGGCGTCGTCCGTAGCCATCGATCAGGTTTTGGCGCTCTTTTTCTTGCTGGTCTTCTTCGTCGTCGCAGCTTTTTTCTTTGCCGCCGGGGTCTTCTTGCTTGTTTTCTTTTTCGGTGGCGTCTTAGCTGGTGAAGGAGCGCTATCCGCTGGTCGGCGAATCATATCTTCCGGCGCGAAGTCGTCGACATCCAGAAGTGCCGCTACCTTTTCGTGGTAGTCGCGCAGACTGTTCGCCTCAGCCTTGCTGATTACCTGTGCCTTTTCGGCTTCGCCGATCTGCAGACCCAGGTAGTCCGAATCGATCAGACCTTCCTTGCGGGCCTGGCGCAGGCGCTTCTCGAGCGGGCCATGTTCCCTGGCCAGTTCGAGCGCCTCCTGCAGTTTGCCAAGCGGATTGCCGGGTTCGAGCGTGGTGTACGCAAACTCGCTGAGTCGTTCGCGCGATTCGCCCGGTGTGGTCACGAGATCGACGACGCGGCTGCCGATCTGATCCGACGGATTCTTGTAAGTTCGCCCACGCGGGAACATGAAGAAACGTAACAACCAGGACACCGTGCGGTTGGGGAAGTTGAGCAGGAATTCATGCAGCGATTCCTGCGCCTGGTACATGAGCGTGCGGACAGACCATTCGACCAGTGGCAGATCAGTGGCGCGACGTCCCTGGTTTTCGAAATGTTTGAGTACACAGGACGCCAGGTACATTGCGCTGAGGATGTCACCAAGTCGCGCGGACAGCAGTTCGCGTTTCTTGAGGTCTCCACCGAGCGTCAGCATCGCAAAGTCTGAGGCCAGCGCGAATGCGGCGCTGTAGCGATTGATATTCTGGTAGTAACGACGCGTGGGCGTGTTCAGCGGGACCTGGCTGAACTTCGCATGTGTTAACGCCAGGAAGAACGAGCGTGCCACGTTGCTGATGGCGTAGCCAATATGGCCGAACAACGCATCGTCGAATTCGATCAGGCCACGATCCAGATCTTCATCACCAGCCGCCTGCAGTTCGCGCAATACGAACGGGTGGCAGCGAATCGCGCCCTGACCGTAAATGATCAGACTGCGGGTAAGTATGTTAGCGCCCTCGACCGTAATCGCGATGGGTGTCGCCATATAGCCGCGGCCAAGGTAGTTATTGGGGCCCATCATCACGCCCTTGCCGCCATGCACGTCCATCGCATCGTTCGCGACCTTGCGGCTGAGTTCGGTGCAGTGATACTTGAGAATCGCAGATGGCACCGCTGGCTTCTCGCCCTGGTCAATGGCGCCAGACGTGACTGAAACGGCCGAGTTCATGATGTACGTGTAGCCGGCAATACGCGTTATCGCTTCGCCCACGCCCTCGAAATTCGCGATAGACGTATTGAATTGCTTGCGAATCGTTGCGTACGCGCCGGTGGCGTAGGAAGCGGCCTGCCCGCCGCCCGAAGCCGTCGACGGGAGTGTAATCGCACGGCCGACGGACAGCAGTTCGACCAGCATCTTCCAGCCCTTACCTGCCATTTCAGGTCCGCCGATGATGAAGTCCAGCGGTACGAATACGTCTTTGCCTTTCGTCGGGCCGTTCATGAAAGCAATCGACAGCGGATCATGTCGTCTGCCGACCTCGACGCCTTCGATGTCGGTTGGAATAAGTGCTGCTGTGATGCCGTACTCGTCCTCGTCGCCGATCAGGTGATCGGGGTCGTAAAGCTTGAAGGCGAGACCCAGTACGGTTGCGACAGGGGCTAGCGTGATGTAACGCTTGCTCCAGTTCAGCCTGATACCAGTGATGGTTTTGCCTTGCCACTCGCCTTTGCACACGATACCGGTGTCGATGAGCGATGCGGCATCTGAGCCGGCTTGAGGGGACGTCAGCGCGAAACAGGGAATTTCCGAACCGTCGGCCAGTCCCGGAAGGTAGCGATCTTTTTGTTCGTCAGTGCCGTAATGCAGCAGCAGTTCGGCGGGCCCCAGTGAATTCGGCACGCCCACGGTGCTCGATGCAACGGCGCTGCGACTTGCAAGCTTCTGGATTACCACGGAGTTTGCGTATGCCGAAAACTCCAGGCCACCGTATTGCCTGGGAATGATCATCGCGAAGAATTTCTTCTCGATGATGTAGTCCCAGACCTCTTTCGGCATGTCACCGATTTCGTGGTTGATCGCCCAATCGTCGATCATGCGACAAAGCTCTTCGCACGGCCCATCGATGAAAGCCTGTTCTTCCTCTGAGAGCCTGGGGGCCGGGTAGGCCATGAGCTTGTCCCAGTCGGGCATGCCAGAGAACAGCTCGCCGTCCCACCAGACATTGCCTGCTTCGAGCGCCTCGCGTTCTGTTGAGGACATCGACGGCAGCATTTTCCGATAAATCGCGAGTAGTGGTTTCGTGATTTTTTCGCGGCGCACTTCAACGAGATTCGGTACGACCATGACGCCGAACGCAAGCCACAATAGAATCAACCACCACCAGGCACCGCTTCCGAACACCGTGTAGACCGCCAGGGCAATGCCCGTCGCAATCGTGGATGTACGCAGATCGATGCGCTGGTAAGCGAGATAAATGCCGCCGCCGACAAACAGCAGCGCCCAGAACAAACTAACGAGAAAACCGGACACAACGAAGATCCTTTTACATAAAGACGCTCAGCAACAAGGCTGCTGGCTTATACTTTATAGGAGTTCCTCAATCGCGGCACGTTCCTCACGAAGCTCCGTCTCGGTCTTATTCATTCGTTCGCGACTGAAATCATCAATAGATAGTCCCTGCACGATTTCATAGTTGCCACCGCTGCAGCGAACCGGGTACGAGTAGATGATGCCTGGCTCGATGCCGTAACTGCCGTCGGCTGGTACTGCCATGCTGACCCAGTCGTCCGCCGGAGTGCCCAGCGCCCAGTCATGCATGTGGTCAATGGCAGCCGATGCGGCCGATGCGGCCGACGAGGCTCCACGCGCCTTGATAATTGCAGCGCCGCGCTGTTGCACGACCGGAATGAACTCGTTAGTGAGCCAGCCCTGGTCTGTCAGGTCGCCAGCACTCTTGCCACCTACGCTGGCATGACTGATGTCCGGATACTGCGTCGCTGAGTGATTGCCCCAGATAGTCATGCAACGAATGTCATTCACGTGGCTGCCCGTCTTGGCTGCCAGCTGCGCCATCGCGCGGTTGTGATCCAGGCGAGTCATGGCCGTGAAGTTATGCGGGGTCAGGTCCGGTGCATTGGACTGGGCAATCAACGCGTTCGTATTGGCAGGATTGCCAACTACGAGCACCCTGACATCACGGCTTGCATGATCGTTCAACGCTTTGCCCTGGACCGAGAAAATGGCTGCGTTGGCTTCGAGCAGGTCCTTGCGTTCCATACCCGGGCCACGGGGACGAGCACCAACCAACAATGCGTAGTCGGTGTCCTTGAAGGCGACGTTCGGATCGTCCGTGGCAACAATGCCGGCGAGAGTTCCAAAGGCGCAATCATCGAGCTCCATCACGACGCCCTGCAATGCGGGCATGGCGGGCGAGATTTCGAGCAACTGGAGGATGACAGGCTGGTCGTTGCCGAGCATTTGGCCGGAGGCAATACGGAAGGCGAGCTGGTAGCCGATCTGACCGGCGGCGCCGGTGATCGCAACACGAACGGGTGCTTTCATTGTGATATTCCTGGCTGGGTTTTTAGTAGAATTCCGGACGCGATTTTAGCACCGGCAGGCCACGCAGACACTGCTGGTGACTACCTATCCTGGTCAGGCTTACGAAAGTCGGGAAACTTGAGGAGCAGGGCGTCCAGTTCTTGCCTTGCGGCATCGGCCAGACCATCCTCTTTCAAGCCTTCGACGCATGCATACCAGGATTCGGCAGTGGTCCTGGTCGTAGCATCGCAATATTCGGCCTGCTCCTTTTTCTCCACTGGCGACGCTGCGGGTTGAGCCTTGCTGGCACGCAGGCGCACTGTTGCTTCAGTTTCCGGCAGAGTGCCTGCGGCGTCTGTCGCGATGTCCAGCCCTGAAACGGCAGTTTCCATCGCGGCCGGCTTGGCGCTATCTGCTCTTGGGGCCAGCGCCTTTCCTGTAACCGGTGCGTCTGCGTATTTGTTGACCTTGCGGCTCACAATATCCTCGTCTGTGGTAATCACGGCCGCATCTTGTGAGATGGCGCGCCTCTCCACTTTTTCTGTGACAGGTGCCGGGGCCACAGGGTTATCCTGGTACCGCGAGATATCGAGGATGAAAGCCAGGCTCAAGCCGATCGTCGCCGCCCAGGCGACCGGCCGCAGCCAACCGCGGACCAGTGCATACCGTGTGGGCACGTTATTCGCAGCCATCTTGAGAATGGTGTCGTCCAGTTCATGCGGCGTCGTTTCGGTTGCGAGGGCCCGGTAGGCTTCGGAAACGCGAGTGTCGCTGTTGTTTGTTTCAGTGCTCATGATTGCTCCGCCGGCTCGTCGATTGCCGTGCGCAGTTTGTTGACGGCGTAGCGCAGACGGCTTTTTGCGGTCTCCCGATTGCAGCCCGTTGTGGTGGCAATTTCGTCGACACTGAGTCCGCCCTCTTCATGAAGCAGAAACGCATCGCGCTGCTCGTCGGGGAGTGTTTGAAGTGCCCGCAACAGGCGTTCGCGAGCAAGGCTGCGCTCTGTTGAGGATTCCAGTGTCTCACCGGGGTCGCTGTGAAACTCGGGGTCCAGCGTCGTGTTGTTCGAGTGTCGCTTGTTGCGGCGTACGTGATCGATAAAGCAATTGTGCGCCACGCGGTAAAGAAACGTCGTGAACTTTGCCGTCGGGCGATAGGACTTCCGTGCGTTGACAATTTTGCCCCACACCTCCTGAAAAATGTCCTCCGCGATATCCCGGTGGCCGCAGAGTCGCAACAGGTATCGATAAATAGCGTCCTTGTGCCGGCGGTACAGGGTCTCGAACGCTGCGACGTCGCCATCTTTGTAGCGCAGCATCAGGGCGCTGTCGTCCGGTGTGTGAACCATGGCTGGAATATAGGCGAGCACTGATCTCCTGCATAGGGCAGTGGACCTGGTGGTCATGAATTGTGCATCGGTGGCCATCCATTCTCCTTTTCGCTCTATTTCTGTAAACGGACGGAGGATTGGTGGCGGGTTAAAAAAAATTCGGATTGGGGCTTGCAATCCGCACTCTTAGTGTTATAGTTGACTATAACACCAATTCACCTAAACCCTGAACGGGAAACCCGGGTCGGCCGGGAGATGAAAAATGAGCAAAATGTCATCGTATGTTAATGAAATTGTTGGCTTTATCATCATGATGCTGATGTTAGTAGCCCTGGTTGCTGGCCAGGCGAATGCGCCGGCGTACAAGTTGGCCGCGCTGAATGCGGCACATGATGAAGCAGCGAGAGTTAGTCATATCCGTCTCGAAGACGACTAGAGTAGCGACGGAGTATTTGCGCCGGTCCAGAGGACCGGCGCCTTTTTAAGCGCCGAGGCGCCTTGTAACGAGCAGGAACCAATGGATCCGAAGTGGAATGAAGACCAGCCGATCTATCGCCAGTTACGCGATCGCGTTGTTGAGATGATCCTCGAGGGCGTGCTGGGTGATGGAGATGCGCTCCCGTCTGTCAGAAACGTGGCAGCCGAGTATCGCCTCAATCCCCTGACCGTACTCAAGGGATACCAGGAACTCGTGGATGAGGGCCTGGTGGAGAAAAAGCGCGGTCGTGGGATGTTTGTGAATGAGGGCGCACGCACACAACTTCTCAAGGACGAGCGTCAACGATTCCTCGATAAGGAATGGCCGAAAGTGATGGCGACTATCGAGCGGCTCGAGCTCGACGTTGCCGAGTTGCTGCAACAAAAACCAAGTAAGGAAGCAGGAGGGGATAATGACTAGCCTGGTCACCGCCCGCGGCGTCTCAAAGCATTTTGGACCGGTACGCGCTGTCGATAACGTAAGTTTCGAGATTGAAAAGGGCCGCATACTTGGCTTGATCGGCCCTAATGGCGCCGGCAAGACGACGCTGCTGAAGGCTCTGCTTGGCCTGACGGATTGCGACGGCGATTTATCGGTGCTCGGACTCGATCCGTTCAGGCAACGCAAAAAGCTGATGCAGAACATCTGCTTCATTGCCGACGTTGCCGTGTTGCCTCGCTGGATCAAGGTGTCTCAGGTTCTCGACTATGTCGAGGCGATTCACCCGAACTTTTCGCGGTCACGCGCTGAGGAGTTATTGCAGCAGACCAAGATCAAAAAAGACTCCAAGGTCAAAGAGCTCTCCAAGGGCATGGTCACGCAGTTGCATCTGTCGATCATCATGGCAATTGACGCCAAGCTACTGGTGCTCGATGAGCCGACATTGGGTCTCGACATCCTGTTCCGAAAAGAATTCTACGCAAACTTGCTGAACGATTATTTCGACGAGGAACGCACGATCCTGATTACGACGCACCAGGTGGAGGAAATCGAGAATCTGCTGACCGATATCATGTTTATCAATGATGGCAAGATCCTGCTCGACTCATCGATGGATCTGTTAAGCGAGAAATACATCGAATTGATGGCGTCGGGTGAAGGCGCGCAAAAAGCCCGCGGACTTGGCCCGATCGCCGAAAGTGAAATGTTCGGCAAGTCAGTCATGCTTTTTGAGGGGGTTAGTCGTGAACACCTCGAGGGCCTCGGCGAGATTCGCATCCCATCGGTTGCCGACCTGTTTGTTGCAAAGATCAAGGAGGCTCGCAAATGATCAATCATTATCTTGCATTGGTTCGACGCGAACTCTGGGAGCATCGCTCCATCTGGGTAACGCCATTGGCGATTGCCAGTGTCGTAACCCTGGGTACGCTGACGGCGCTGGTGTTTTCGGGCAAGTTCGCGCAGGAGCTTGATGTCGCGATCTTTGCTGCGCAGAACCTCGCGGGCGACACGGAGCGAAGGGTTGTACTGACTGGTTTCTTCTTCGTCTCGTCCCAACTGTTCCTGCTTGGACTTGGCGTGCTGACGATCTTCTACGCGCTCGACTCGCTGTACGCCGAGCGCAAGGACAAGAGCATCCTCTTCTGGCGTTCGCTGCCTGTCACAGACGCTGAAACCGTAATCTCCAAATTGCTGACGGCCGTGGTGTTGATACCCGCTGTCGCGATAGTAGGCATCATCGGTACGCATCTACTGAACCTGATTGTCACCAGCATCTGGGTGTCCATGAAGGGCGGCGATGCCGGGACGCTGATCTGGGGTTCGGTTCCTTTCCTGGATAACTGGCTTGCCATGGCGATCGCTATCTTCGGGATGGCTATCTGGATGTCGCCGTTCCTTGGCTGGTTCCTGTTTGTGTCGGCCTACACGAAACGCTCGCCGTTGCTCATGGCCTTTCTGCCGCTGGTCCTGATCCCGATGCTTGAAGGTATCTTTGCACGCTCGACGCACTTCGCTGAAGCGGTCTGGGGCCGGGGGGCAAAGATTCCCCTGTTTGCGGATATGGATATCGAAGCGTTTTTCGAAGACGGTCCGCCAGAGATCACGAAGGAGATGGTTAGTCTTCTTGCACATATGGACCTTGGCAGGTTCTTCACGAGCATCGATACCTGGCTGGGAGTCATCGTATGTGCATTGTTGACGACTGCTGCCATCTACGTGCGCCGCTTCCGCGACGAAAGCTGATCAATCTGTTCCTGGCTTGCTGCGGATATCGAATTTCCGCAGCTTGCCTCGGAACTGGTGGTAGCTCAGGCCCAGCAGGTCCGCGGCCATGCGCTGGTTAAATCGCGCTTTTTCGAGCGCCGCGCTCAGCAAGTCAATTTCCGTATCGAGCAATCGTTGTTTCAGGTCCGTCGGTAGCAGCGGCGCCTTCTTGCGCCGTGGCGATACCACGCGGTCCGTTGGCGCAGCCTCCGCCAGCTTGAACGGGGAGTCGAACGCATCGAGCACAATGTCGGCTATAGGGTGTTTCGGGTCCCGCGACCGATAGACAGATCTTTCGATAGCGTATTTGAGTTCGCGCACATTTCCGGGCCACTTGTTGCGCAACAACGCCGAAGAAGCCCTCGGACTGAAGCCCGGAAAGAGGCTCCATTTCAATTCACTCGCCATATTGATCGCAAACGCATGGGCGAGTGGCAAGATGTCCTCGACGCGTTCGCGCAGCGGCGGCACGGTAATCACATCGAATGCCAGGCGATCGAGCAGGTCTTTGCGAAAGCGTCCCTCTGCCGCCAGGGCCTGGAGGTCAGCGTTTGTTGAGCCAACGATTCTTACATCGACGCGCAAGGTTTCATTGCCACCCACGCGCTGAATTTCACCGTACTCGATCGTCCTGAGAATCTTCTCCTGCATCCGCAATGAAATCGTCGCCAATTCATCCAGGATCAGCGTTCCGCCGTCAGCCCGTTCGAAATGGCCAATATGAGTTTTCACAGCGCCCGTGAAAGCGCCAGCCTCGTGGCCAAATAGCTCTGATTCGAGGATCGACTCTGTCAATGCCGCACAGTTCACCTTGACGACCGTCTGCTCCCACCGGTCGGACAGGAAGTGCAGGCGGGAGGCGATCAACTCTTTGCCGGTGCCGCGCTCGCCTACAACGAGTACGGGTTTGGATAGCGGTGCGGCGCGCGACACGTGCTCAAGCATTTCGAGGAATGCCGGGGCTTCACCAATGATGGGTTGCGATTCGGGTGATACAGCCATGGGTCAATTAGGCCAAAAAATGGTGAAAAAAGCGACTAATTGGCGAAAATAACCATTTTAGTAAGCTGGCTTGGGGGCACCATTACTCTAATTAACCTCTATCAATCAATGAGTTAGATGTCTAGATCGAAGTTGGCATGAAAGCTGCAGTTATACAGGTAAGTTTCACACAAGAGAGGATGAACCATGGGTATTTTCACGAGATTCAGTGACATCGTGAACTCCAACATCAATGCGATTCTGGACAAAGCCGAGGATCCCGAGAAGATCGTACGGTTGATGATCCAGGAGATGGAGGACACGCTGGTCGAAGTTCGTTCAGCTGCCGCTCGCTCGATAGCCGACAAGAAGGATCTCAATCGCAAGATCGAGAAGCTTGACCGCGAAAAGGACGACTGGGACGACAAGGCCGAGCTGGCGATGCGCAAGGGTCGTGAGGACCTGGCCAAAGCCGCCCTGGTAGAGAAGTCTCGGGCCGCAAGCGCAGTCGATGTCCTCAAGGAGGATTACGCAGCGGTCGACGAAGGGCTGGCGAAGCTCAACGAGGATATCGCGCGTCTCGAGGCAAAGCTCGAGGACGCAAAGACGAGACAGAAAGCACTGCTGGCGCGACATAAGACAGCCAACAGCCGGCTTGCCGCGCGAAAAAAGATCCATGACTACAAGATCGACGACGCCATGCTCCGTTTCGAGGCCTACACGCAGCGCATCGATGACGTGGAGGGCCGTGTAGAGGCTTATGACCTCGGACTGCCGAAAGACCTGAACCACGAGTTCGCGAGCCTGGAGGCTGAAGAGTCAGTCAAGAAGGAACTTGACGCCCTGAAAGCACGAGTTGCAGCAGAGCGGCCAGCAGACGCCGAATAAGTGCAGGGCATCCATGATAAGAATACGGAGGAAAGGATGAGTCGAGACACGTGGAATAGTGACTATGGCCCTCTGCAAGGATTGTATCGGGACCGTGAGAATGGCTGGATATTTGGCGTTTGTGCAGGCCTCGCCGACCGGTTCAACTTCAACACGGGCATGGTAAGAGTTATAGCAGTGATTAGCCTGCTGTTGTTTTTCTGGCTAACCGCCGCAATCTATGCAGGGCTTACCTTGTTGATCAAGGAAAAACCACTGGTCTATTCGGGTCGCCGAAGTGAGTTTGAATTCTGGCGACGTTATCGTGGTGATGACTGGAGGCACTCATGAATTGCTGTGCAGGAATACAAGGACGACGCCTATATCGCGACAGTGATCGCGCTATGCTCGGTGGTGTTTGCGCCGGCCTCGCGACGCACCTTGGATTTAATCTGAAGGTAACGCGTTTTCTGGCTGTTGTAGCGTTCTTCTGCGCGATGCCAATCACAATTATTGGCTACCTGGCCGCGGTGTTCCTGATTCCCGCCGCATCCTCAAAAACTTATGACGACGTCAGCCGTGACGAAATGCGCAAGGAAAAGCTGCGCGAAGAAATCCTGAGGGCGAAGCCGACGGTCAACGAGGTTCGTGAACGTTACAAGTCCATGGATGAGCGCCTCGCGAAAATTGAAAAATACGTTACGTCATCGCGGTATGAGCTCGACGAGGAATTCCGCAGACTTTAAGAACCAGCACAGGGACCCCGTCAATGAACACACTGTTTTATATCGTTTGCATTGTCGCGATCGTTTTTACGGCGGATACCATTCAGAAGTATCTGAAGGTGAAGAATCAGAAGAGTGAATCGGATCCGGAGCTCGAGGAGACGCTCGCCCAAATTGAGCGCCTTGAAGAGCGAATTCGAGTTCTTGAACGAATTGTCACGGAAAGTAGATTTGATCTGGGTAGAGAGATCGACAAACTGAAATAGCGAAGAAACTTTTCAGCAAAAAAAAGCCCGTCCTTGGACGGGCTTTTTTTTATTCCATGGTTCTGTAACCTATTTTGCTTTTGCCTTGTAGG
>Ga0316196_10000893_pt1 | contig 12495 bp, 14 predicted proteins | sample Eddsed2cm_MG_FD_204938 | JGI IMG/M metagenome (GOLD analysis project Ga0316196, IMG submission 204938) | Coastal sediment microbial communities from Maine, United States - Eddy sediment 2 cm | ecosystem: Environmental > Aquatic > Marine > Coastal > Sediment | place: USA: Maine | collected... | reverse complement strand
ACTGAGATGTCCCCCGGCAGAGCCCCCGGTAATCGCGATAAAATCGGGGTTGCCTCCGTATTGCGCAATATTTTCGCGAATCCAGGCAATGGCTTTTTTCACATCGATAATATGGGCGGGGAAGGCCGCATCCGGGCTCAAACGGTAGTTAATGGCCACACACAGCCAGCCGCGCTCCGCCAGGTGGTACATCAGCGGCTTGGCCTGCTGCTCCTTCTCCCCAATCATCCAGGCGCCTCCGTGCACCTGCAACAGGACCGGGAAGCCACCTTCGCGTGGCTCGTGAGGGTGATAGATATCCAGCAGGTTGCGTTTGCCGGCGTCGGCGTAGCTGATATGGCTGTGCTGGCGCACACCTGGCCGTTTGAAGGAAAAGGGCTTGAGCCAGTGGGCGCTGACTATATCGTCACTCAGCACATGCTGGCGTTCGGCAGGTATGTCTGCGCGGTAGTTAACTCCCAGGGCGCGATATAGCGCGGGCCGCAGGTGATGCGGCGTATCCATTGCCTGGCAGTGCAGATAGAACAGGCCCAGCCAGGACAGGGCAAACAGGCCCAGCCCGGTTTGCGCGAGCGGGTCTGCAAATACACCGGTGAAAGCCAGTAGCGCGGTCAGTGCCACCTGCCAGAACACATGCAGCAGCGCCAGCTCGCCACACAACCAGGCACTGAAGAAATATGCGGGCACCGCCCAGTAAAGACGCCGCGCCTGCACTATGGCAGTGATTGTGCAATAAATGGCCAGCAGCGCCAGTGAAAAATAGATTCCTGCCATAATCGGTCTGTTCTCCGGTTCAATACCAAATGCTGGCGGCCATTCTACGTGATTTTTACCGCCACCACGCAGTGCCGCGTGCTTGCACCGCGCATATGCTTTGCGTAAGTTAACCAACCTATACCCTGCGAGGCTGACGCATGACCATCAAGCTAGGCGTGGTAATGGACCCCATTGCCGCCATCAACTACAAAAAGGATACCACCCTGGCCATGTTGTGGGCCGCCCAGGCCCGGGACTGGCAGCTTTACTACATGGAGCAGAAAGACCTGTACCTGGAGCAGGGGGTGGCGCGCGCCCGCATGAACCACCTTACGGTGTTCCACGACCCGGAAAGCTGGTTCAACCTGGATCCGGCACAGGACCGTGACCTGGCCGAACTCGACGTTATCCTGATGCGCAAGGATCCGCCCTTCGACAACGAGTATATCTATACCACCTATATCCTCGAGGAGGCAGAACGCAAAGGGACCCTGATCGTCAATCGCTGCCAGAGCCTGCGCGACTGCAACGAAAAGGTGTTCGCCACACAGTTTCCCCAGTGCTGCCCGCCAGTGCTGGTCAGTGCCGACATGCCAAGACTCAAGGAGTTTTACCAGCAGCATGAGGACGTCATCTACAAGCCATTGGACGGCATGGGTGGCGACGCCATTTTCCGGGTAAAGCCGGGGGACCAGAATCTCAGTGTGATCCTGGAAATGCTGACCAAACACGGTGAAGAAACCATCATGGCACAGCGTTTCATCCCGGAAATAGTCGCCGGCGACAAGCGCATCCTGGCAATCAATGGCGAAGTCGTGCCCTATTGCCTGGCGCGGGTGCCCCTGGTTGGTGAAACCCGCGGCAACCTGGCAGCCGGCGGCACCGGGGTAGCACAACCGCTCACGGACCGGGATCGCTGGATAGCGGACCAGGTTGGGCCCCACCTGAAAGAGAAGGGCCTGCTGTTTGTGGGCCTGGACGTGATAGGCGACTACCTCACCGAAATCAATGTCACCAGCCCCACCTGCATCCGGGAAATCGATGCGGGATACGACCTGGACATAGGCGGCGCGCTGATGGACTGTATTAACGCAGAGCTGAAAAGCAGAGGGCGGGCCTAGTTTCAGATGTACTACCTGGAAACGGGATACGGCAAACATGACCGCTTGCGCAACGCCATTATCCTGGCGTTGGCAGCCCACGTCGCGCTGATCCTGGCGGTTTCTTTCGATAGCGGCGACAGTGGCTACAAAGCACCCCAAATCGAGGTGACGCTGGCCACCCGGCCCAGCGAGGCCGCCCCCGACGACGCTACCCTGATGGCACAGGAAAACCAGAGGGGCAGTGGGGAAGAGGCGCAGATCAACGCGGTAACCAGCAGCAATAACCAGTTGCCGACCATGAATCAGCCGCAGCAGCAAACCCTGCCACCGCGCGTCGACACAAGCACCGCTAAGCAGCGCTTGCTCTCGAGCACCGCCGCCAGCGATCGCGCGGTCGCCAGAAGGCTGCGAGATACCGATGCGCAGCAGGCACAAATCAAGGGTATCAGCCCGGAGGTAGACCGGCTCAGCGCGGAACTGGCCAGCCTGGAAGCCGAGCTTGACGAACAGACACGTACCTATGCCGACCGTCCCCGGGTCCGGCGCCTGACCGCCGCCTCCGCCAAGCAGGCCGTGGATGCCGCCTATTTGCTGGACTGGCGCCGACGGCTGGAAGCGGTGGGCAACAAGTACTATCCCGAGGCCTCGGTGCGCTATGGGATCTATGGTGACCTGCGCCTGCTGGTGGTCATACTCCAGGACGGCAGCCTGGAGGATATTCGCGTCCTCTCTTCTTCCGGCTATGCCGTGCTCGACGAAGCCGCCATCAAAATAGTACGCATGGCAGCGCCATTTGCGCCCTTTCCACCGGAGCTGCGCGCCACCACCGACAAGCTGGAAATTATCCGCACATGGCAATTTGAGGAAAACCAGCTAAGCTCTGATTAGGGTGTCAATTAAGGTGTTTTGCGCACCTGTGATGGTCGTTTTCCGAACAGGCCCACACTTTTTTTGCGAGATTTATAGACTATGTCCGGAAGGTTTTCCGCCAGCACAGCCAGGAGCAGCGACTGCCTGCGGGATCATTTCCTGTTGGCAATGCCCGGACTTAGCGAAGGCATCTTTTCCCACAGCATCACCTACATCTGTGAGCACGGTGAGAGCGGTGCCATGGGCATAGTAATCAATCAGCCGCTGGACCTGTCCGTAGGGGAAATATTCGAACACCTGCAGATCACCCCGGCCCGGGACTTCTCCGATATTCCGGTTATGGCGGGCGGGCCGGTGCAGATCGATCACGGTTTTGTGCTGCACCGGGACAGAAGCACCTCCTGGGAGGCCAGCCTCAAGGTGACGGACGAAATCACCCTCACCACGTCCCGCGACATCCTGCGCGCCATTGCCCGGGACAAGGGACCTGCGGAACATTTGATCGCCCTGGGCTACGCCGGCTGGTCAGCCGGGCAGCTGGAACACGAGTTGGCGGAAAACAGCTGGCTCACGCTGCCAGCGGACAGCGACATCATTTTCTCCACCCCCGCCAACCAGCGCCAGGCGGCGGCCGCCGCTATGCTGGGTATCGATATGAACCTGATATCAGGCGAGGCCGGCCACGCCTGACAGCACAGCGGCAGCGTGACATACTCTCCCGGTGAAGCGACCTCCCAATACTGTCCTGGCATTTGACTTCGGCCTGCGCCAGATCGGCGCGGCCGTAGGCAACTGCCAGATCGGCACCACCCAGCCATTGGCCATTTTTCGGGCCAGGGATGGCATTCCCGACTGGCTGGCTATCGACAAGCTGCTCGCCGAGTGGTCACCGGACATCCTGGTTGTGGGAGATCCTCTTAATATGGATGGCAGTGCCAGCGAGTTGTGCGCCAGGGCGCGCAAGTTCGCACGCCGGCTGCACGGCCGCAGCGGTCTTGAGGTGGTCATGTGCGATGAGCGACTCAGTAGTTTTGAGGCCAAACAGAACAGCCGGGAACTGGGCCACCGCGGAGATTTCAAACGGCACCCGGTGGACAGTTATGCCGCCGAGTTGATCCTGCAAACCTGGATGGCAGAAAACAGGGCCTAGCGGCCCATGAATTGCCCTTTGTCGTCCGGCTCGTCCACGGCAAAACCCAGGCCATCGTCTGTACCGAAGCGCCCCTTTTCAAACATTTTGATCTGCAGCCGCACGTCATTGGCCGAATCCGCATAGCGGATAGCATCTTCCTTGCTGATCAGTTCATCCTTGAAGGCCTTCACCAGCGACTGATCCAGAGTCTGCATGCCCAGTTCGGTAGATTTGGCCATCAGTTCCTTGATCAGGTGTACCTCGCCTTTGCGAATATAATCCGAGACCAGCGGCGAGTTGAGCAGCACTTCAACCACGGGCGTGCGGCCTTTGCCATCTTTACGTGGCAACAATTGTTGCGCCACCATGGACTTGAGGTTCAATGACAGGTCCATCCACACCTGTCTGTGCATGTCGGCGGGGAAGAAACTCTGGATGCGATCCAGCGCCTGGTTGGCATTGTTGGCGTGCAGGGTACACAGGCACAAGTGCCCGGTTTCCGCAAAAGTCAGCGCCTGTTGCATGGTTTCAGCGGTGCGCACCTCACCGATAAGAATCACATCGGGTGCCTGGCGCAGGGTGTTCTTCAGGGCGATATCGAAGGACTCGGTATCCATACCCACCTCGCGCTGGGTAACGATGCAGCCCGCGTGCTCATGGATAAATTCAATCGGATCCTCAATGGTGATGATGTGCCCGCGGCTGTTCTTGTTGCGATAGCCCAGCATGGCGGCCAGTGACGTAGACTTACCGGTGCCGGTGGCGCCCACGAAAATCACCAGGCCGCGCTTGGTCATGGCCAGTTCCTTGATGATGGGTGGCAGTCCCAGCTCATCGACCTCCGGTATCTCGTCCTGGATGCGGCGCACTACCAGGCCGGCCTTGCCACGCTGCACAAAGGCACTTGCCCGGAATCGGCCCAGTTCATCTGCGGCCAGGGCATAGTTTAATTCACGGTGTTCCTGAAAATCCTTTTTCTGGTCTTCACGCATGGTGGAAAGCACCAGGTCATGGGCCTCTTCATCGCTGAGCAGGTGCTCGGAGATAGGGTAAATCTCCCCGTCTACCTTGATGCTGGGCGCCGCCTGGGCGGCTATAAAACCGTCCGATGCACCCTCCTTGACTACCCGCGCCAATAAATCCCTGATTTCCATGTCGACTGTCCCCCTTTTGAGACTACCGTATCACTGCGCGCGCGTTAGAAGTTCTCCGGCATGCGCGCTTTCTCCCGGGCTACTTCCCGGGTAATTATGCGTTTTTCCACCATGTCTTCCAGGCACTGGTCCATGGTCTGCATGCCCAGCGCGCTGCCGGTCTGGATGGCCGAGTACATCTGCGCCACCTTGTCCTCGCGTATCAGGTTGCGTATTGCCGAGGTGCCGCGCATGATTTCATGGGCGGCCACCCGGCCGCCGGTAGCGCGCTTGAGCAGAGTCTGTGACACCACCGCCTGCAGCGATTCAGACAGCATGGAGCGCACCATGGATTTTTCCGCCGCCGGAAATACGTCGATAATACGGTCGATGGTTTTCGCCGCCGAGGTGGTGTGCAAGGTACCAAATACCAGGTGCCCGGTCTCTGCGGCGGTCAGCGCCAGGCGTATGGTTTCCAGGTCGCGCATCTCACCCACCAGAATAATGTCGGGGTCTTCGCGCAATGCGGAGCGCAGCGCCTCGGCAAAGCCCAGCGTGTCGCGATGCACCTCGCGCTGGTTGACCAGGCATTTTTTGCTCTCATGGACAAATTCGATAGGGTCTTCGATGGTTAATACATGTTCGTATTTGTTGTCGTTAATGTAGTCAATCATGGCGGCGAGGGTAGTGGATTTACCCGAGCCGGTAGGACCTGTGACCAGCACCAGCCCGCGGGGCATCATGCTGATGTCGCGAAATACCTGGCCCATACCCAGGTCGTCCATGGTCAATACCTTGGAGGGAATGGTTCGGAATACGCCGCCGGCACCGCGGTTGTGGTTGAAAGCATTGACCCGGAAACGGGCCACGCCAGGTACTTCGAAGGAGAAGTCGGTTTCCAGGAACTCCTCGTAATCCTTGCGCTGCTTGTCATTCATGATGTCATAAATGAGCTCGTGCACCTGCTTATGCTCCATTGGAGGCAGGTTTATACGGCGTATATCGCCGTCGACACGAATCATGGGCGGCAGGCCCGCGGACAGGTGCAGGTCAGACGCACCCTGTTTGGCGCTGAACGCCAGAAGTTCTGTGATATCCATACGGTCCCCTCCGCAGCCGGCACAGACCGCCGACTTGTCCCTGGCGAATCATCGCCGCGCGACAAAAGCTCCCTGTCGCACTATTTTATTCTAAAATCGCTTCATTCAGCCCGAATCAGCTACTATTCAGGGCATGAATGAACAACAGATTGCACACAATATAGCAAATCTTCTCGAGAGAGTACGACTCAGCGCGGAAAAAAGCCAGCGCTGTGCAGATGACATATTACTGCTCGCGGTCAGCAAAACACGTACCGAACAGGATATACGCAGCGCCCACAAGTGCGGCTTACGCGAGTTTGGTGAGAGCTACCTGCAAGAAGCACTGGATAAGATAGAAGCGCTGCAGGACCTTGACCTGGTCTGGCACTTCATCGGACCAATCCAGTCCAACAAGACGCGGCCCATCGCCAGCAATTTTCACTGGGTACACAGCGTCGACAGAGCGAAAATAGCGCGCAGACTGAGTGAGCAGCGCCCCCCGGGGCTGCCGCCGCTGCAGGTGTGCCTGCAGGTGAATATCTCTGCAGAGCAGAGCAAGTCCGGCGTTGCCCCGGAGCAGCTGCCGCAGCTGGCACAGGAGGTCGCGCAATTGCCGCGCCTGCAACTGCGCGGCCTCATGGCTATCCCGGCGGCGACGCAGGACAGCCTGCAGCAACGCCGGGCATTCGCGCAGCTGCGCCGGGAATTTGAGCAACTGCAGCTGCAGCTTCCCGAACTGGATACACTGTCTATGGGTATGTCTGGAGATATGGAGAGCGCCATCGCCGAGGGTGCAACCATCCTGCGCATAGGCAGCGCCATGTTCGGTCCCCGCAACAGGTGATTTTGCTTCTATCGCCCGTGTATACTGGCGGATTAATGCGGTAATACTCGGTAACGGACTTCTTCTTTGGAAACACCACATATAGCATTTGTAGGCGCCGGCAACATGGCCAGCAGCATCATCGGAGGCCTGCTGGAAAGCGGCCACCCGGCGCAGCTTATCAGCGCAGCCGACCCCTTTCCCGCCAGCCTGGAGCGCTTGCGGGAAACGGCACCGATACGGGTTTGCGCCGATAACCCCGGCGCAGTAGCCGATGCCGACGTCATCATCATGGCGGTAAAACCGCAGGTTATGGCCGAGGCTACAGACAGCATCGCCGCGGCTGTAAAAGCCAATGCCGCGCTGGTGATTTCCATCGCTGCCGGGGTGACCATGGACGCCATGGCAGCCCGCCTGGGCGCCGCTGCTGCGATTGTACGCTGCATGCCCAATACCCCGGCGCTGCTGGGCTGCGGCGCCAGCGGCCTGTTTGCAAACAGCAAGGTCAGTGCACAGCAGCGCCAACATGCCCAGTCCATTATGGGTGCGGTCGGCATTACCTGCTGGGTCAATTCGGAGCGGGAGCTGGACGCCATTACCGCCCTGTCGGGAAGCGGCCCCGCCTATTTTTTCCTGTTCATGGAGGCGATGATCGACGCCGGGTGCCAGCTGGGGCTGGACCGCGAGACCGCGACCCGGCTGGCCATGCAGACCGCGCTGGGTTCGGCCCGCATGGCACTGGAGAACGACATCGACCTGGCAGAACTGCGCCGCCGGGTGACCAGCCCGGGGGGCACTACAGAGCGGGCAGTAGAGCAATTTGAGAAGGATGGCCTGCGTCAGCTGGTCAGCAACGCCATGGAGGCGGCTGCCAAACGGGCCGCGGAAATGGCGCGAGAAATGGGCTAGCGGAGAGCGATTACCTATGGGTGCGATGAACGAAATTTTCGGCTACCTGATACAGACGGTGCTCAGCCTGTATCTGCTGGCGATGCTGCTGCGCTTCCTGCTGCAACTGGTGCGCGCCGATTTCTACAATCCTATCTGCCAGTTCCTGGTAAAAATCACCAACCCGGTGGTCGTGCCAGCGCGCCGCGTGGTGCCGGGCATCGGTGGTATGGACATGGCCTCGCTACTGCTCGCACTGCTGCTACAGCTTGCGGGCATTGTGGCGCTGTTACTGATCAATGGCCTGGGCTTGCCCAATATCCTGTTACTGCTGGTGTGGTCTGCACTGGGCGTGGTCGGGCTGCTGGTGAACATTTATTTTTTTGCGCTGCTGGCGATGATCATTCTCAGCTGGATTGCCCCTGGCAGCAACCAACCGGCAGTGTACCTGCTGCACCAGATTACCGAGCCCGTGATGGCGCCGTTTCGCAAGGCATTACCCGCCATGGGTGGCATGGATTTCTCACCGATACTGCTGTTCATCGTGATCAATATCATTCAGATTGCGCTGCGGCACATGGCCGCGGGTGTGGGCCTGCACCCGGCCCTGGTGATCGGGCTGTGATACTGACCCGGTGAGTATTGCTAACGACAGCCACTCGGTTGGCATCGTCACCCCCCGGATAGCGCGGTTTGAAGAGCCGCTGCCACTGGCCTGTGGCCGCGACCTGCCAGCCTACGAACTGATTTACGAGACCTACGGCGAACTGAATGCGCAGCGCTCCAACGCCATATTGGTTTGCCACGCCCTCAGCGGCCACCATCACGCCGCCGGTTATCACAGTGCAGACGACAAACGGCCCGGGTGGTGGGACGAATGCATAGGTCCGGGAAAGCCCATTGATACCCGCCATTTTTATGTCGTCAGCGTGAATAATATTGGCGGCTGCCACGGCTCTACCGGCCCCATGTCCATCAACCCCGAAACCGGCAAGCACTGGGGCCCGGATTTCCCACCGCTGCGCGCCAGGGATTGGGTACACAGCCAGGCGCGGCTTGCGGATTACCTGGGTATCGATTGCTGGGCGGCGATTGTTGGGGGCAGCCTGGGTGGCATGCAGGCGATGCGCTGGTCACTGGAATACCCCCAGCGCGTGCGGCACTGCATTGTGATCGCCGCGGCGATGAAACTCAGCGCACAAAACCTCGCGTTCAACGAGGTAGCCCGACAGGCGATCGTGTCTGACCCGCAGTTCGCAGGGGGTTACTACCAGGAGCACAACGCCACCCCGTCGCAGGGCCTGGCGCTGGCGCGCATGGTTGGCCACATCACTTACCTTTCGGATAACGCCATGGCCAGCAAGTTTGGCCGCGACCTGCGCTCGGGCACCCTGGAGCAGGGTGACCAGGAGCAAGCGGAGTTCCAGGTGCAGAGTTACCTGCGCTACCAGGGCACCCAGTTCTCCGGCAGCTTTGACGCCAATACCTATATCCTGATGACCCGCGCCCTGGACTATTTTGATCTCGCCCGGGAATATGGCAATGATCCGGTAGCCGCGTTCAAACACGCCAGCTGTAGTTTTCTTGTCATATCCTTTTCCACCGACTGGCGCTTCTCTCCAGAGCGCTCACGGGAAATCGTCGACGCCCTGATAGCGGCAGACCGGCCTGTGACCTATGCGGAAATCGAGGCGGACGAAGGTCACGATGCCTTCCTGTTACCTATTCCCCGTTACGTGGACGTGTTTCGCGCCTATATGCGGCGGGTGGGGGAAATCAGCTGATGCGCCTTGACCTGACCCACATCCAGCGCTGGATCGCGCCCGGATCCCGGGTACTGGACCTGGGCTGCGGTAATGGCGAATTCCTGGAGTTGCTGCGGGAACAGCGCCAGGTGCGCGGTACAGGTCTGGAAATAGACGGGGATATGATCACCGCCGCAATTTCCCGGGGCCTGAATATCATCGAGCAGAATATGGACCAGGGCCTGGCGAACTTCCCTGACCAGAGCTTCGACACGGTAGTGATGGCCCACGCCCTGCAAGCGGTGCACTTCCCGGACAAGGTCCTGGATGAAATGCTGCGCATCGGCCGCCAGGGTATCGTCACTTTTCCCAATTTCGGGCACTGGCGCTGCCGGCTGTACCTGGGGATCCGGGGGCGCATGCCGGTATCGCGTTTTATGCCGCACATGTGGTACGACACCCCGAACATCCACTTCTGCACGGTAAAAGACTTCGAGGCCCTGTGTGCGCTCAAGGGCATACGCATCCTGGCCAGGGACGTGGTGGGCAATACTGAGCGCACGCCGGTGCTCGCCGGAACCTGGCCCAACCTGTTCGCCACCACGGCGATCTACCATATTTCCCGCTGACATGCAGGCCAAAATTATGAAGCTGCTACTACTGACCAGCCTGATATGGCTGGTGCTGCCCGCCCAGGCACAACAATCGGAAATGTTCGGACCCTACGAATTGCACTACAGCGTGGTCAACACCACGTTTATCGAACCCAAGGTAGCAGCCACCTATGGCATCACCCGCGGGGAAAAGCGCGCTATTCTCAACCTGGCGGTGCGCGAACACCTCCCTGACGGTGGCGACGAGGCCCGCAGTATGCTGCTGGAGGGTCGCACCTGGGACCTGATCCAGAACCAGTTCCTGGAATTCAAGGAGGTCCGCGAGGGCCCCGCCATCTATTACATTGCCGATTTCAAGTTTATCAATGAGGAATGGCGTTTTTTTGAAGTAACTTTCCGCCCGGAGGGCGCGGATCGCAGCTACACCTTCAAATTGAAACACCAGCTGTATATCAACTGATGGCGACATCCCGGACAGTGGTACTTGCCAGCGGCAACGCGGGTAAATTGCGGGAGTTGAACCGGGTGTTATCGCCTCTGGGAGTGGTGTTGCGGTCCCAGGCCGAGTTCGATGTTCCCGAGGTGGAAGAGAACGGCCTGAGCTTTGTGGAAAACGCGATTATCAAGGCCCGGGCAGCAGCCCGGCATAGCGGCCTGCCCGCCATCGCCGATGACTCGGGACTGGAAGTGGACTATCTCAGCGGCGCGCCGGGCATCCACTCTGCACGCTATTCCGGCGCAGGCGATGAGGGCAACAACAGGAAACTGCTGGCGGCGCTGCAAGGTGTAGCCGAAGAGCAGCGCAGCGCCCGCTTCCAGTGCGTACTGGTTTATATGCGCCACGGGGCGGACCCGACTCCCCTGGTATGCCAGGCCAGCTGGGAGGGACGCATCCTGCAGCAACCCCGGGGCGAGGCGGGATTCGGCTACGACCCCCTGTTTTATGTACCCGACCAGCAGTGCAGCTCAGCCCAGTTACCCCCGGAGGTAAAAAATCGCATCAGCCACCGGGCCAGGGCCAGCGCACTCCTGCTCGAGGCCTTGCGCCAGCACTGATGGAACTGCCGCCCCTGGGTCTGTATATCCACCTCCCCTGGTGCGAGCGCAAGTGTCCCTACTGTGATTTCAATTCCCATGAAATCGATATAATTCCGGAATCCCGGTACATCGACGCCCTGCTGCGGGACCTGCGCGAAGACCTGCCGCTGGTGCAACACCGCACCGTGGCAACCTTGTTTATCGGCGGCGGCACCCCCAGCCTGTTTTCGGCCGGAGGCATAGCCAGATTGCTGCGGGAGATCGCGCACCTGGTTCCACTGGCACCCACCCTGGAGGCCACCCTGGAGGCCAACCCCGGCAGCGCGGAGGCGGGAAAATTCGCCGCTTTCCGCGAAGCGGGCATCAACCGCCTGTCCCTGGGCATCCAGAGTTTCCAGGACGCGCAGCTGCAGGCCCTGGGCCGTGTGCACAACGCCGACCAGGCCCACGCCGCGGTCGATTTCGCCAGAGCCGCAGGCTTCGACAGTTTCAATATCGACCTGATGCACGGCCTGCCAGGACAGTCCGTTGCCGCCGCCCGCGCGGACCTGGACACGGCCCTGGACTGCGCCCCGGCCCACCTGTCCTGGTACCAACTGACCATCGAGCCCAATACGGTATTCCATAAGCGCCCACCCCTGTTGCCGGTGGAGGACGCCCTCGCCGCAATACAGGATGATGGTGAGCGCTTACTGACTTCCCGGGGCTATGGGCAGTATGAGGTTTCCGCATACAGCCAGCCGGGCTTCCAGTGCCGCCACAATCTCAACTACTGGTCTTTCGGCGACTACCTGGGGATAGGCGCCGGCGCCCACGGCAAGATCACCCACGCAGATGGGCGCATACAACGCTATGCCAAAAAGCGGCAACCGGCGCAGTACCTGTCATCTTCCGCGGGTGAGTTCCGGTCCAGCTCCCGCGCGCTGGATCCGGAGGAGATTCCAGGGGAGTTCATGCTCAATGCCCTGCGCCTGAATGAGGGGTTTCCGGTGTCACTGTTTGAGCACCGCACCGGTTTGGATATCTGCGTTATTCAGCCGCAGCTGGATCAACTGTTGGAGCGAGGCTTACTCCAGCGCACTGCCGACAATATTCACACCACCGACCTGGGGCGCCGTTTTCTCGATTCGGTCGTAGGAGAGTTTTTTGTCCAGTGAGTGTGTATTTTTGCTCCCTAAAACTGGGTCCGTCGCGCATCCACGGGGCAGTGAGGAACGAAAGCCAATCGATGCCTGTCTGCGCTTATGCCTGGATTGGCCTCTTTAAGCGGTCCCGGGCGGGAAAGTGTTTCTCATCAAGCGAATATCGTGG